>Ga0114966_10000016_pt1 | contig 153805 bp, 146 predicted proteins | sample M_130207_XF_Meta_FD_87029 | JGI IMG/M metagenome (GOLD analysis project Ga0114966, IMG submission 87029) | Freshwater microbial communities from Lake Montjoie, Canada to study carbon cycling - M_130207_XF_MetaG | ecosystem: Environmental > Aquatic > Freshwater > Lake | place: Lake Montjoie...
CGCGCAGGTCGAGTTCGGCGAGCTGGGCGCCGCTCACCATCAGCATCAGCGGTTCCAGCGGCCGGTCGGTCTTGCGCAACGCTCGACACAACGCGAACGCCCCTTCAGGGTTCTTGTCTGCGACCACGATCGCGCCGCCCCAGCCGTCGTCGGGCTCGTCCCGCCGCGCCGCGATGTCGTCGCTCACGGCGCGCCACGACCAACCGGTCAGGTCGAGCATCTGGATGAGCTCGGGCGGTGCTGGGTTTGGGAACACCAGAAAGGGCTGCATCGCAAGTCACCAGATTGGTAGATAACGCTTCAGCTCAAACGGGGTGACCTGTCGTTGGTATTCCCGCCATTCGGCCCGGCGGTTCCGGAGGAACCACTCGAAGATGTGCTCGCCGACCGTCTCGCGCACCAGCTCGCTGCGCTCCATCTCGACGAGTGCGTTGTCGAGCGAGTCGGGAAGTGGACGGATGCCGAGATCGGAACGAGCGGCCGCACTCATCTCGTACAGGTTGCCCTTGGCCTCGAGGGGCAACGGGTAGCCCTCCTCGATGCCCTTGAGCCCGGCCGCGAGCAACACGGAGTACGCGAGGTAGGGGTTGGTAGCCGAGTCGATGGCGCGGTACTCGATTCGTGTCGAGGCGACCTTGCCCCGTTTCGGGACAGGGACTCGAACGAGCGCGCTCTGGTTGTTTCGGGCCCACGACACGTACTGCGGGGCTTCGTAGCCCTCGTTCAGACGCTTGTAGGAGTTGACGAGCTGGTTGGTGATCGCCGTCATCTCACACGCGTGTACGAGCAATCCGGCGATGAACGAACGGGCGGTGGCCGAGAGGCCACTTTCGTCATCGGGGTCGTAGAAGACGTTCTGCTCACCTCGGAACAACGACAGGTGGGTGTGCATGCCCGAACCCTGTACGCCGTTCAGCGGCTTCGGCATGAACGTGGCCCAGACGCCGGCGTCGAGTGCGATCTTCCGCACGACGAGCCGCAGCGTCATGATGTTGTCGGCCATGGACAGCGCTTCGCTGTACTGCAGGTCGATCTCGTGCTGGCTCGGGCTGTCCTCGTGGAAGCTGTACTCGACCGGGATGCCCAACGCCTCGAGCATGTGCAACGTGCGGCGCCGCAGATCGCTCGCGACGTCGGCGGTGGTGAGGTCGAAGTACGACGCGCGGTCGAGGGGCTGGGGTTCCTTCGACGGGTCGCCGTCGGCGAAATAGAAGAACTCGACCTCGGGGGCGGTGAAGAAGGTGAAGCCCTTGTCCTGCGCCTTCTTGAGGTTTCGGCGCAGCACCTGGCGCGGGTCGCCCGCAAACGGTGATCCGTCGAGGTTCTCGATGTCGCAGAACATGAGGGCGGTCGGCTCGTCGTCGCGGGCCCAGGGCAATAGCTCGAAGCTGCCCGGATCGGGACGAGCGAGCACGTCGCTCTCCTGGACGCGGCTGAACCCGTCGATGGACGAACCGTCGAACTGGAGACCTTCGTCGAAGACCGCGTCGAGCTCGGCCGGGGAGATCGCGACAGACTTGAGCTGACCGAGCACATCGGTGAACCACAGGCGGATGAGCCGCACGCCGCGCTCCTCGACGGTGCGCAGTACGTATTCCTGCTGGCGTTCCATGACAACTATCTTGGCAGGCAGGGCCGCGTACGAGAGAAGCCGCGTCCGTCGTTCACGCGCCGTTCACAGTGACAGAACGGGAGCGCTACCAGCTGACGGTTACCTTTTGGTGCGGGCACCGTGGTGTGCCGAGCTGGTGATTGTTCCGGTGAACCACAAGCCGAAGAGTTGGAGATGCCCGTGGCGTATCGCGCTGAATACATCTGGATCGACGGCACCAAGCCGATCCCGCTCATGCGTTCGAAGACCAAGATCCTCGCCGACGGCGCGAAGCCCGGTACGTGGGGCTTCGACGGTTCGAGCACCAATCAGGCTCCCGGACACAACTCTGACTGCGTTCTCGAGCCGTCGTTCACCTGTCCCGATCCCCTGCGCGGGCCGAAGGACGTGCTGGTGCTGTGCGAGGTTCGTCTGCCTGGCACCAACGAGCCGCATGCCACCAACACCCGCGCGGCCTGCGTCGTGACGGCCAACAAGTACAAGTCTTTCGAGCCATTGTTCGGCATCGAGCAGGAGTACACGTTCTTCAAAGAAGGCCGTCCGCTGGGTTTCCCGGTCAACGGCTACCCCGCACCGCAGGGTCCCTACTACTGCGGCGTCGGCGCCGACGAGGTGTTCGGTCGCGACATCGTCGAGGCGCACACCACGGCGTGCATGGACGCAGGCCTCGCGATCAGCGGCACAAACGCCGAGGTGATGCCCGGTCAGTGGGAATTCCAGATCGGCCCGGTGGGTACGGTCGAGGTCGCCGACCACTTGTGGATGGGTCGTTACCTGCTCTACCGCATCGCCGAAGCCTTCGGCGTGAACGCGTCCATCATCGCGAAGCCCATGCGTGGCGATTGGAACGGTGCTGGCGCCCACACCAACTTCTCCACCAAGCAGATGCGAGCCAACGGCGGTTGGGATCACATCATCGCGGCGTGCGAAGCCCTCGGCGCGCCGGGCAAGCCCGCCGAACATATCGAGGCCTACGGCGTCGGCACCGAAGATCGCCTCACCGGCGCTCACGAGACGGCGCACTGGTCCACGTTCAAGTACGGCGTGTCCGACCGCGGTGCTTCGGTCCGGATCCCCTGGCAGTGCGCGATCGACAAGAAGGGCTACATAGAGGATCGGCGCCCCAACGCCAACATGGATCCTTACGTGGTGACCCGCCTGATCACCAACACGGTGTGCGAGGCGGCATCGGTAGCCAAGCCCGCCAAGCCCGCGAAGCCTCAGGCCAAGGCCGCGAAGCCTCAGGCCAAGGCCGCGAAGCCTCAGGCCAAGACCGGCGCCAAGAAGTAATGATTCTGGGCGCCGTGCCCGATTCGGCGACGACGGACAATCGAGTGCCGCGGGGGAGGCTTTGGCCCTGACCTCGCCAAGTCATCATCGTTTCCTAACATCGGTGGTCCAGACTGCGTAGCAACGTGAGCGAAAACCGCTTGCGACCTGTTCACCAGCGGGCCAGTCGAGGAGTATGCGCATGAGGAAAGCAGCGGTTGCCGGTATCGCGGCGCTGTCCATCACCGGAGGGTCGTTGGTGATCGCCGCTGTCGTCCCGGTCGCCGCCGCCTTGGCGCAGGACTCGGGGGTCACCACCACCGCCCCGGGCGCCGCGCCCACTGCGTCGGGCGCCACCCCGGCCTCCAAGGCGGGGCGCCCCGCGGCCGGCCACCCGCGCTTTGATCAAGCGGCGGCCAAGGCCCGCGACGGCATGGCTGACAAGCGCGACGCAATGCGCGCGAAGTTCGGCGTCAAGGTCGGGGAGATCGCCACGTTCCTCGGGATCTCGGCCGACGATCTCAAGACGCAGCTCAAGACGAAGTCGCTGGGCGAGATCGCCGGCGACAAAAAGCCCGCGCTGATCACGCTGCTCACCGATGCGATCAACGCCCGGGTCGACGAAGCGGTCGCGAGCGGCAAGATCAGCCAGGCCAAGGCTGACAAGGTCAAGGCCGAGACCGCGGCCCGGGTCACCAAGCTCGTCGACGTCGTCGGCCGCAAGGATCTGGCCGGTAAGCCCGGTGGGATACACCCCAAGCGCGGCCGCTGAGCCCGCTTCCCCGCGGACGAGGCCGAGGCCCAGGCACACCAGCCGGGGCGGCGACCTCTAGTTTGGGGCAGTGGCCCTTGCATCGCCGAGCTCGTCGATTCCGCCCGAAGTCGCCGGCGTGCCGTTCCTGTCCGCGAGCGATGCCGCACGCGAGCTGACGGTTCTCGCCCGCCGGTTCGCCGCGGCCTTCGATTGGTTCGCCTCGCGGGCCACAGTCGGTCCGAGCGAGTTGCGCGTCCGGTTCGCCACCGCGAGTCGGGTGTTGGGCGAGCATGCGCAGACGTTCGCGGCGCTGGTTCCCGAGTCGGCGCTCCTGGCTCTGGCTCGGGCCGATGGCGCGGCGGCCGAGCTTGCTCCACACGCGTCGTCAGGTGCGGTGCTCGAGTCTCTCCATCGAGCCATCACGGAGATCTCGGGGCTCGCCACGCCCATTGCGGATGGCGCGCTGGTGCGGGCAGTCGGATCGGCCCTCGTCGATGTGACGGACCTCCGTTTGGCTGTCGCCTCCCTCGAGGAGCGTTTCGGAGCGGTCTGACGTCGTCTGGGCCGTTGGGGCCGATTGCATCGACCAACCATCCCGGTATCTTGTCGCTCATGTGTCGTGCGGTACACGCCCGGTACACTTGCCCGCCTGACCAGTTCCGTGCGTACGGCTCTGGCGCAGGAAGCACTCCATCCACCCGACGTGTCACGGCCGCTGTCCGAGTCACGAGCCCGATTCACGAGTAGGTGCGTCTTGCCGAAAGAGCGCGTCGAGCGGGATGAGGAAGACCTCGTCAGGCTGTACCTCACCGACATCGGGCAATACCCGCTGTTGACGAAGGATGACGAAGTCCGCCTTGCCCAGCAGATCGAGTCGGGCAACGCGGCCCGCGCCGAGTTCGAGGACCCGAAGGCCCAGTCCACCCCGGCGAGAAAGACCCAGCTCAAGCGGGAGATCCGCCGCGGCGAAGACGCCGAGCGCACCTTCGTGCAGTCGAACCTCCGCCTGGTGGTTTCGATCGCGAAGAAGTACCAGGCATCTGGTCTGCCCCTGCTCGACCTCATCCAAGAAGGCAATCTCGGCCTGATGCACGCCGTCGAGAAGTTCGATTGGCGCAAGGGCTTCAAGTTCTCGACGTATGCCACCTGGTGGATCCGTCAGGCCATCACGCGTGGCATCGCGAACACGGGCCGCACCATCCGCCTCCCAGTGCACGCCGGCGACACGCTGGCCCGGTTGCAGAAGGCTCGGGCGCGACTCGAGCTCAAGCTCGGTCGTCCGGCCACGCTCTCCGAACTCTCGGCCGAGGTCGAGATGCCCGAGGACAAGGTCACCGAGGCGCTGCGCTTCGCCGCAGAGCCGTTGTCCCTGTCCGAGCCGCTACGCGAGGACGGCGACGCCGAGCTGGGCGACGTGGTCGAGGATCGTTCGGCGGAGAGCCCGTTCGAGGTTGCGGCCACGGCGCTGCTACCCGACGAGATTGCCCGCCTGCTCGCGCCGCTCGACGAGCGCGAGCGCGAGATCCTCAAACTGCGCTTCGGTCTCGATCGCGGCGAGCCTCGCACGCTCGAAGAAGTGGGCGAGCACTTCAACCTCACGCGTGAACGAATTCGCCAGATCGAGGCACGCGCCATGTCGAAGCTGCGTCACCCCTCGAGCGACACTGGTGCCCGCGACCTGCTCACCGTCTGATCCGGTGCAGGCTCCGGTGTGGCGACGCACACGGAGGTGTCTGGGCACCTGGTGGGCTCCCCCGCCTTCAAAGCGGGTGGGACGGGCGATCCCCGTCCGGCGGGTTCGATTCCCGTCCACCTCCGCCGCGCGGCGCGTTCGCTGGCACCTGGGTAGCAACTACACTTCCCGCATGAAGAAACTGCTGATCCTTGTCGTGTTCGGTGGACTACTCGCGGTAGCCGCGAAGAAGGTCCGCTCCGTCTGATCACCCCGCTCCGGTGACCGGCCGCGGTCGGCGCCGGAGCGATCGGGTCAACGCGCTCACGCCGAGCCCGAGCGCGGCGAGCCCGGCGATCAGCAACGAGAGCCGCACGATCCGATTCGTCGTGGGTAGCGCGACGCGGCTGCCCAGCGGCACGGGATGGTCGAACAGCAGCACGTCCCACCCGCGCTCCGCCGCAGCGCGGCGCAGCTCGCGATCGGGGTTCACCGCGACCGGATGCCCGACGCACTCGAGCAGAGGAAGGTCCGTCGCCGAATCGGAGTAGGCGAACGAGCGATCGAGGTCGATCTGCTGGGCGGCGGCCAGCGCCCGCACCGCGGTGGCCTTCGACGGGCCATATGCGTAGAACTCGACCTCGCCGGTGTAGCGCCCGGCATCGTCGACCTCGGCACGCGTCGAGATCGCGCCGTCCGCACCGAGGTAGTTGGCCAGCGGGTCAACGATCTCGGCCGGCGACGACGATACGAGGAACACCCGACGGCCGGCACGGCGATGGGCGCGGATGAGGTCGAGCGCCTCGTCGTACACGATGGGCTCGATGACCTCGTGCAACGTGTCCTCGACGAGCGCTCGCAGCCGGGCCTGGTCCCAGCCGCGGGTGACGCGAAGGGTCGACTCCCGGACCTTGGCCATGCGACGGTCGTCGGCCCCGAACGCCCGGAACACGATCTGGCCGAGCGCCGCCCGCACGGCCAGCCGGCGGGAGATGTAACCCTCACGGCGCAACGTGCGCCCGTAGGCGAGCAGTGAAGCCTTGGCGATCACGGTTTTGTCGAGGTCGAAGAAGGCGGCCTCCACGGCGCTGACACTACGGCTCGATCTCGCGAGTTCCGTCGCGCCCGGTCTCACCGCCGACCTCGCCCGCCCGCGCGCCGGTCCGATCGCACGCGACCCATTGTCGGTGTCAGACCCCGTGGTTATGATCCGGACACGCTCTCGGGCGTTCTCGCTGCCTTCGCAGCCTTTGTGAGTCGCTTCCCCCAGTGACCCGAAAATCTGCTGCTGGAGGGTGCCGTATGCGCGCCGTTCCTCTCGAGGTGTTGCGCCCGTTGTTCGACGACGAGCGCGTGACCGAGGTGCTCGTCAACGGCCCCGGTGCGGTCTGGGTGGAGCGCGACGGCGTGCTCCAACTCACCGACGTGCTTGTCGATCGTGCGTCGCTCGAGCGCCTCATCGAACGCGTGCTCGGTCCGGTGGGGCGGCGGGTCGATCACGCCTCGCCCTGCGTCGACGCTCGGTTGGCCGACGGGTCGCGCGTCAACATCGTGGTGCCGCCCATCGCGGTCGACGGGCCTTGTGTGTGCATCCGTCGGTTCCGAAGCGGGTTCACCGATCTCGCGTCGCTGGCCCGTCCGGCCGAGGTGCAGTTGCTCACCTGGGCTGTGCGCAGCCGGGCGAACATCCTGGTCGTCGGTGCGGCGGGCGCGGGAAAGACCACCTTGCTCAACGCCCTCGCCTCGGCCATCGGCCCGGCCGAACGGGTGGTCACGATCGAGGACGCCGCCGAGCTGGCACTTGCGGCTGCACACGTGGTGCGGCTCGAGGCACGCCCCGCCAACAGCGAAGGGCTTGGCGCAGTCACCGTGCGCGACCTCGTGCGCAACGCGCTGCGTATGCGTCCGGACCGCATCGTCGTCGGCGAGATCCGTGGCCCCGAGGTGGTCGAGATGGTCCACGCGATGGAGACGGGCCACGACGGGTCCTTCTCCACATGCCACGCGAACAACCCCACCGACGCGATGCGACGCATCGAGACCATGCTCCTGGCCGCCGAGGCGACACTCCCCATCGAGGCGGTACGCCGGCACCTGGCGGCGTGCATCGACCTCATCGTGCACGTCGAACGGTCGGCTGCCGGCCACCGCGAGATCCGCGAAATCGCCGAGGTGCAGCCGCTCGCGCCGGGCGCGCCGGAGGTCTCTTTGCGCACACTCGTTGCTCGTGGCGTACCCCAGTCGACACCTCGTCGGGGGCCCCGATCGTCCGACACCGCGCCGTTCACCTGGGTGGTCGCGTGATCTCCTCAGCGCGAGCTTTCGCCATCGCTGCTCCCGGCGCGTCACTCCGCAGGCTCGCGGCGCGCAAGGGCATCGCCCTGCGGTTCTCTCCGATCGCCGTCGTTCTCGCATCGAGTGGCGGCGGCGCGATCCTCGGAGCGGCGGCGGCCGGTGGCCGAGGTGCGTTCGTCGGGTATGTCTGCGGCATGCTCGCTCCGTGGATCGCGCTGCGGGTGGCTCCCGATCGTCGTGACGCCCGCGTCGGCGCCCAGGTGCCCGAGTTCCTCGATGCGGTGGCCCGGTCGTTGCGCGCCGGAAGGTCCTTGGCCACGTCGGTGAGTGCGGCGGCGTCCGAGATGCGCGAGCCGCTCGCGGCGGAGCTGAGGCCGATGCTGTTGCGTGTCGATGCCGGTGTCGGGCTCCGCGAGTCGTTGGCGGCCGCCAAAGCAGCGGCCTCCAACGGCCCGCTGTCCACCGCGCTCGCCGCGCTCTCGATCGCCAACGAGGCGGGCGGCGCACAGGCCATGGTGCTCGATGCTCTCGCGTCCTCGCTGCGCTCGCGGGCGGTGGCCGGACGTGAGCTTCGTGGGTTGGCCACACCCGTCCGACTGTCGGCCACGTTGATCGGTCTCGCCCCGCCCACGGTGTTCGGCGCAGCCGTCGCGATTGATCCGGTCACTGCGTCGCAGGCGTATGCATCCTCGGCGGGCCGAGCGGCGGTCGCGGTCGGGGTGGTGCTCGATGTGGTCGGCCTGTGGTGGATCCGGTGCCTCACACGGTTCGCGCCATGAGCCGCAGCCGGCGAGCCGTCGTATCCCCACACGACCTCGCCGACTTCGCCGACCTGGTGCGCGTCGCGCTCGGGTCAGGGTTCACCGTGCTGCGCGCGCTGGCGCTCGTGTGCGCGCTTTCGAGCACCGGGGTGGCCTCGGCATTCGCGATGGTGTTGGTCCCAGCCGACGACTCCTCGCCGCTCGACGCGCTGGCTGCGCTGCCCGAACAATTAGGCGACGCCGCCCGCGAGCTCTGCGTCTCGCTCGTCGCATCGGCCCGATACGGCGCGCCTGCTGCCCCCGCGCTCGAGCGTGTCGCCTTCGAGCTTCGCTTGGCGCGCCGCCTCGACGCCGAGGCGCGCGCCAAGCGCACCTCGATCCTGCTTCTCCTCCCCCTTGTGCTGTGTGTCCTACCCGCATTCGTGCTGCTGGCCATCGTGCCATTGGTGCTCGGCGCGCTTGCCGCGTTGCCGGGTGCCACGTCGTAGCACCGACCTTTGGAGATTCCCAATGTCCCATGTGTCAGAGTTCGCCTCGCGTTGCGCGATCGCGCTCCGTCATCCACGAGCCACCCGAGGCCAAGCCACCGCGGAGTACGTGCTCGTATTGCTTGCCGCGGCGTCCGTGGCACTCGTGCTCATCGGTTGGTTAGCCCGCTCGGGCCGCATCGAAGCACTGCTCGATCAGGTCTTCGACCAGATCACGTCGCAGCTGTGACGGATACCGCTCGCTCGACGCGCGGCCAGGCCACGGTCGAGTTCGTGATGGTGCTGCCTCTGGTTGCCATGGTGTGCCTTGCGGTCGTGCAGGTGGCCGTCGTCGCCCGTCGCGATGTTCTCGTGGCGCACGCCGCCCGTGAGGCGGCCCGGGCCGCAGCAGTCGAGTCCGACTCGACCGCTGCCGTTACCGCAGCTCGCGAAGCGGCCGTGCGTTCCGGCGGTCTCGACGCGTCGCGCCTGAAGGTGATCGTGTCGCGCGATGTCGACGACGTGCACGTGACCGTGCGCTACGAGGATCCCACTGACGTCGCCATGGTGGGCCGACTTGTCCGATCGGTCACGCTGCAGGAACGCGTGACGATGCGTCGCGAAGATCGATGACGTGCTTGCCGAGGATGTATCCCAACAGATCGACGGCGGCGGCCTTGTCGAGCGGCTCGTTTCCGTTCCCGCACTTCGGCGACTGGATGCACGACGGGCAACCTGCGCTGCACGCGCAGCCAGCGATCGCGTCGTGCGTCGCATCGAACAGCTCGTCCGCGGCGTGCCAACCGAGCTCGGCGATGCCCGCGCCGCCCGGGTAGCCGTCATAGATGAACACGGTGGGCGCGCCGGTGTCCTCGTGCAATGCGGTCGACACCCCACCCACGTCCCACCGGTCGCAGATGGTGAACAAGGGCAACATGCCGATGGCGGCGTGCTCGGCGGCGTGCAGCGCACCCGGCAGGTCGATCTCGCCGATGCGGGCGTGTCGGATGGTCGCGTCGTCGAAGGTGAGCCAGAACGAACGGGTGCGCAGGCGAGTGGCGGGCAGATCGAGCCGGGTCGTCTCGAGCACGCGCCGTGTCGCGAGCTCCCTGCGCTGGAATCCGGTCACCTGCGACGACACTTCGACCTCGCCGAGGTGCAGCATCGCGGGGCCTACCGCGCGGCGTTGCTCGGTGTGCACCACGCGGATGGCGACGTCGCTTCGGGCTTGGGTGTAGGTGTCGCCGTTGGCCGGCATCACCACCGCGACGCGTGCGTCGAGGTCGAGCGACCGGACTTCGTAGGGCCGTCCCTGATGCAAGTACACCGCGCCCGGATGCACCGCGTTGGTAGCGCGCGTGGCGTCGATGGTGCCGACCAACGTGTCGTCGGGCAGGCGAATCTTCACCTCGCCGCTGGCCCCGCTGCGCAGCCCGACACGCGGTGCGGGCACCCCCTTGCCCGACCACATCGCGCGCGGCGTCGCGAACCGGTCAGGACGGCGAATCGCAAGCAGGTCGTCGTGCACGAGGTCGCGGACCCCATCGGCGAGGGTGTCATCGCCCCACCAACGTTCGTCGGTGTGCCCGAGCGGCCGTTCGAACGCCGCGCAAGCGAGGTGAGGGCGAGCGATGAACGGATTTGTGGTGTTGATCACGGCCCGTTCGGGCGGGCGTTCGAACAACGCCCGCGGATGTCGCACGAGCCACTGATCGAGTTGGTCGTCGCCCGCCACCACCACGGCCAGGGATGGTTGCCCGTTGCGGCCGACCCGGCCGATCTGCTGCCACGTCGAGGCGATGGTGCCCGGGAACCCGTTGATGACGCATGCGTCGAGCGAGCCGATGTCGACACCGAGCTCGAGCGCCGACGTGGTGACCACGGCTCGGAGGTCGCCGTTGGCGAGTGCGTGCTCGATCTCGCGTCGTTCGTCGGCCAAGTACCCCGCACGGTACGCGCGCACGAGCTGGGCGCGCGACGGCGCGCGCCGTTGCACCTCGGCCGCCACCACTTCGGTGGCGCGCCGACCGCGACAGAACGCGATCACTCGATGGTCGGCCCGGACGAGCGCGGCGGTGAGCAACGCGGTTTCGCTGTTGGCCGAGAACCGCGAACCGCTGAGTGGGTCGGTGGGTGGTTGCAGGAGCGCGATGGTTCGGGCGCCCTTGGCCGCGGTGTCGTTGGTGACGGTTTCGACCGCCGCGCCGCACAGTGCCTGGGCCAGGGTGGCGGGATCCCCGATGGTGGCCGAGCACAGCACGAACGCCGGGTGGGTGCCGTGGTGCTCGCACAGGCGCCGCAGGCGGCGCAGCACGTGCGCGAGGTGGGTTCCGAACACGCCCCGGAACACGTGCATCTCGTCGATGACCACGAGCCGCAACCGCATGAGGAACGGCGCCCAGCGCGCATGGTTGGGCAGCAGCCCGCCGTGCAACATCTCGGGGTTGGTGAACACCACGTTGGCCTGATTGCGCGCGTAGGTGCGCTCGTTCGACGACGCGTCGCCGTCGTAGACCGCAGCGCGAACACCCGGGAAGTCGTACGCGCCGAGGGAGCGGATCTGATCGTGGGCCAGCGCTTTGGTCGGACCGATCACGAGCGCGGTCGACGGGCGTATCGGGTCGAGCAGGGCCTCGGCCAACGGCAGCTGATAGCAGAGCGACTTGCCCGAGCCGGTGCCGGTGGCCACCACCACGTGGTGACCACGGCGCAGGTGCTCGATGGCTTCGACCTGGTGCAGCCACAGGTCGGGCACCGAGAGCCGCCGGGTGATGGCATCGGGCAGCGGGCGCCGCAGCTGCCCGGTGATACCCGCCGTCGCGGGCCGGTGCTCGGTCGCGACGATGCGGCCGTCGGCCACGAGTGGTTCGAGCACGTCGGCGAAGGGGGCGCGGGTGCGGGCGGACGCAGCGGAGACGACCATGGGCTCGCCGTGAGCCTACGACGGTGGAATGACACCCATGTCATGCGCGAAGGGCCGAGGTGCGATCCTGCATCAGAATGGCGGGCGGGGGGAGGCCCGGGGCTAGCGTGCCACCGTGCCCGACGACGAGACCCCCGTCATCGCCAAGCCCGACGAGCTCCTTGCGCTGCATCGCATCGCCGAGGAGTTGTTCGACGTCTTGAAGCGGTGGTTCGACGTGCCCGACTCGGTTCCGCTCAACCTCGTCGACGTCGACGCGGTCATCCTCGAGATGAGTGACCCGGTCATGATCGCCGCACTTGCCATGCGCAAGCTTCAGGCATTGCGCCTGCTCGCCACCCCCGGGGTGCGCACGAGCAGCGACGTCGTCCTCGCGATCGTCAACGACCTCGAACGGGCGTTGGTCCAGGCACCCGTGATGCGCCTCAAGCTCCGGGCCAGCACCGTCGACTGGGATGTCGCTTTCGCCCAACTCGAGGTGGGCGAGCACCCGTCCCGCGGCGGCCACCTGCCCCACGAGGTCACCGAGGCCGATCCCGAGGCTGATTACTTCCGCGAGCTCCACGCCGGCGTGCACGCCGCCGCATTCGCGGTGTTCGAGGTCAGCAACGGCGAGATCTGCCTGCTCGACTGACCTGGTCCATGCCCACGTGACGGTTGGCGGTTGCACGCGCGTTGCTACCCTGCCCCGGACCATACGGTTTGACTTCTCTTCACGAAAGCCTTTACGTACCCCCTGTGCCCAACGCCCTCGTCATCGTCGAGTCCCCCGCCAAGGCGAAGACCATCGCCGGCTATCTCGGCGCGGGGTACGTAGTCGAGTCGTCCATCGGCCACGTCCGCGACCTGCCCCGCGGCGCCGCCGATGTGCCCGCCGCGTACAAGGCCGAGTCGTGGGCGCGGCTCGGCATCGACGTCGACAATGACTTCAAGCCTTTGTACGTCGTGTCGGCCGATCGCCGGGAGCAGATCAAGAAGCTGAAGCATCTCGTGAAGTCGGTCGACGAGGTCTATCTCGCCACCGATGAGGATCGCGAGGGCGAAGCCATCGCGTGGCACCTGCTCGAGGTGCTCAACCCGACAGTGCCGGTCAAGCGCATGGTGTTCCACGAAATCACCCCTAAGGCGATTCGCGAAGCGATCGACAACCCACGCGAGCTCGATCGCCGCCTCGTCGATGCGCAGGAGGCCCGCCGCCTCCTCGATCGTCTGTACGGCTACGAGGTGTCACCGGTGCTGTGGAAGAAGGTCGGGCCGAGCTTGTCGGCTGGCCGCGTGCAGAGCGTCGCGACCCGCATCGTGGTCGAGCGTGAGCGCGAGCGCATGCGCTTCGTCACCGCCTCCTTCTGGGACCTGCAAGCCACCTTCGCGGTGCGCGACGCAAAGCCCGACGAGCCCGAGACCTTCCGGGCCACCTTGCAGACCCTCGACGGGTCACGGGTGGCGAGCGGACGCGACTTCGATGCGCAGGGCCAGACCAAGGCGCGCGACGTGGTGGTGCTCGACGAAGCCGCCGCCGGCGCGTTGGCCACGGGCCTCCAAGACGCCGATTTCGCGGTCGCGTCGGTCGAGTCACGGCCGTATCGCCGTCGTCCGGCCGCGCCGTTCATGACGTCGACGTTCCAACAAGAAGCCGGTCGCAAGCTGAGGCTCTCGTCGGCCATGGCCATGCGCGCCGCACAGTCCCTCTACGAAAAGGGCTTCATCACCTACATGCGTACGGACAGCACCACGCTGTCCGACACCGCGATCAATGCGGCTCGTTCGCTCATCGCCGAGCGCTACGGCAAGCAGTGCCTGCCGAGCGCCCCGCGCGTCTATGCGAGCAAGGTCAAGAACGCGCAGGAAGCCCACGAGGCCATCCGTCCCGCGGGCGATGCGTTCCGGTCGCCCGAGGATGTGGCACGTGAGCTGTCGGCGAGCGAGGCCCGGGTGTACGAGCTGATCTGGCAGCGCACGGTGGCGTCGCAGATGATCGATGCCACCGGCGAGACAGTCGTCGTCAAGATCGAGGCCGACGTCGCAGGCGGCTCGGCCGGCAGTGCTCGCCGCGCCGGGTTCGGGGCGTCGGGAACCATCATCACCGAGCCGGGTTTTCGTCGGGCGTACATCGAAGACGTCGACGACGAGTCCGAGCGCGACGACACCGAACGTCGCCTGCCGGCCATGACCGCGGGCGACCGTGTCGATGCCCGCGACCTGTCACCCGATTCGCACAGCACCCAGCCTCCGGCGCGCTACACCGAGGCCTCGTTGGTCAAGCGCCTCGAGGAGCTCGGCGTAGGGCGCCCGTCGACCTACGCGTCGATCATGGGCACGATCCAAGACCGCGGCTACGTGTGGAAGAAGGGCACGGCCCTCATCCCGTCGTTTGTCGCGTTCAGCGTGGTGTCATTGCTCGAAGGGCACTTCCCCGATCTCGTCGACTACGCGTTCACGGCCCGCATGGAGGACGACCTCGACGAGATCGCTGGCGGCGTCCGCGAGCCCATCCCGTGGCTCTCGCGCTTCTACTTCGGCGATCAGGCCGATGCCACCACCATCGCAGCCCATCCCGGGCTCAAGCGCATGGTGAACGACGATCTCAGCGCGATCGACGCCCGCATCATCAACTCCATCCCGCTCGGCATGTCGGTCGAGGGACTCCCCGTGGTGGCTCGTGTCGGTCGCTACGGCCCTTACGTCGAATGCGGCGAGCGTCGCGCCTCCATCCCTGACGACATCGCCCCCGACGAGCTCACCGTCGTGCGCGCCATGGAATACCTCGACGCGCCGCAGGGCGACCGCTCTATCGGTACCGACCCGGTGTCGGGCCTCGAGGTGTTCGCCAAGGCCGGGCGGTTCGGCCCCTACGTGCAGCTGGGCCAACCCGAGGAAGGGTCGAAAGACCGGCCGCGCACGTCGTCGCTGTTCAAGACGATGGCGGTCGACACCGTGACGCTCGAGGACGCGTTGGCGCTGCTGTCGTTGCCCCGCAAGGTGGGCACCGATCCGGCCGACGGTGTCGAGATCCTCGCGTCGAACGGCAAGTTCGGGCCCTACATCAAGAAGGGCACCGACACCCGCAGCATCGACACCGAGGATCAGCTGCTCACGCTCACCCTCGAGCAGGCCCTCGAGGTGCTCGCCCAACCCAAACGTCGGCGTGGCCAAGGCGTGGCCAAGCCGCCGCTGAAGGAGCTGGGCGCCGATCCGGTGTCGGGCAAGGCCATGGTGGTGAAGGAAGGCCGCTTCGGCCCTTACGTCACCGATGGCGAGACCAACGCGTCGTTGCGCAAGGGTGACGAGGTCGAGGAACTGACCGACGAGCGGGCCGCGGAGCTGCTGGCGGATCGTCGAGCGCGCGATCCCAAGCCGAAGAAGAAGACCGCGGCCAAGCGGCCGGCCGCCAAGAAGACCGCCGCCAAGAAGACCGCCGCCACGAAGCCGGCGGGCGCGGCCAAGAAGGCGCCGGCGAAGAAATTGGCCGCGAAGAAGTCGACGGCCAAGAAGACGGCGGCCAAGAAGACGACGGCCAAGAAGACGGCGGCCAAGAAGATGGCGGCCAAGAAGACCGCTTCCTCCTAAGGTTCGGCCCCATGCCTGGGCGTGGTCGGTTCATCGTGTTCGAGGGCGGCGACGCCTGCGGAAAGTCGACGCAGGCTTCGCGCCTGGCCGCCGATCTCGGCGCGCTTCTCACCCGCCAGCCGGGCGGCACTGCCATCGGAGCCACGATCCGTTCGATCGTGCTCGACCCGGCGAACGTCGCGCTCGATGATCGGGCCGAAGCGCTGCTGTACGCGGCCGACAAAGCCCAACACGTGCACGAGGTCATCGAGCCGGCCTTGGCCCGGGGCGAGGACGTGGTCTGCGATCGGTTCGTCGCGTCCTCGGTGGTGTACCAGGGCTACGGCCGCGGCCTCGAGGTCGGGCACCTCCAGGAACTGTTGGGGTGGGCCACGGCGCGGCTCGAACCCGATCTCGTGCTGCTGCTCGAAGTGCCCGGCTCGGTGATGCACGCGCGGCTGGGCGTCGATCGCGACCGACTCGAGGCGTTGCCGCCCGACTTCCACGAGCGCGTTCGCGCCGGCTTCCGCGCCGTTGCGACGAATCACGACCATTGGACGCGAATCGACGCATCCGGCTCGGTCGACGAGGTGGCGTCCCGTGTGCGCGCTGCGGTGCAGGCACGGTGGCCGTCGTGAGCGACGACCTCGGCGCGACGGTCGCCGGTGACGATGTCTTCGCCGCGGTGATCGGTCAGCCCGACGCGATAGCGCTGCTGCGTTCGGCCGCACGCGCACCGGTGCATGCCTACCTCTTCCTCGGCCCGCGCGGCAGCGGCAAGCGCGCCGCGGCGCGGGCGTTCGCTGGTGAGCTGCTGGCCGCCGGCTCCACTGGTGACGACGCTGCCCGCCATCGCCGGCTCGCCCGGGCCGAACAGCACGCCGATCTGGTGATCGTCGCCCCGGAAGGCCGCACGCTTCGCCGAGTCGAAGCCGACGTGATCATCCTCGAAGGTTCGCGCTCGCCCATCGAAGGGGCCCGCAAGGTCATCGTGGTCGATCGTTTCCACACTGCGGAACCTGAGGCTGCGGCGAGTCTGTTGAAGACCATCGAGGAGCCGCCGCCCACCGCGGTGTTCGTGCTCCTGGCCGAAGAGTTGCCGCCTGAACACATCACGATCGCGTCTCGTTGCGTGCGCGTCGAGTTCGTGGCGGTGTCGGCCGTGGCGATCGCCGAGCAGCTCATTGCCGCGGGCGTGGCCCCCGAGCTGGCGGCCGAGATCGCGATTGCGGCCAACGGCAACGCCGATCGAGCCGGGCTGCTCGCGGTCGATGAACGGTTTGCGGCGCGTCGGCGCGCGTGGCACGACGTCCCGAGTGAGCTCGATGGCTCCGGTGGCGCCGCCGGTCGACTCGTCGATGGTCTGCGCGCGCTCATCGACGATGCACAGGCGCCGCTGCTCGAGCGGCACACACGCGAGGCGGCGGAGCTGGCCGAGTGGGAGGCGCAGTTCGGCACCCGGGGGTCGGGCCGCAAGCAGCTCGAGGAGAAGCACAAGCGCGAGGTGCGATTGCTTCGTGAGGACGAGTTGCGCATGGGCCTGGCCACACTCGCAGGTCGCTACCGAGCGGTGCTCGTCGACGATGTGCACACGGCGCTCGCGATATCCGCCGTTGATCGCCTCACCAAGGCCAACGAGGCGCTGGGACGCAACCCGAACGAGGCGTTGCTGCTCGAGTCGTTGCTGCTCGACCTTCCGCCGCTGTAGTGACGTACCGCGCGAATCGGGCCGAGGGCTGACCTCGGGCCGGTCGCGACCTCGGCGAAACGTTCCGCTGGCCGGAGGAGGTGTGCGGGCTACCGCCCGTAGCGAGGTTTGCGCCGCAGCAGTGCTGAGAATTCGTCGGCGGGGAGCGGATGGGAGAAGAGGAATCCTTGGGCGCGGTCGCAGTTGAGGGCCCGCAACCCGCGTCGTTGCGCTTCGGTCTCGACGCCTTCGGCCGTCACGGTGATGCCGAGGGCATGCGCCATATTGATGACCGCGCGAGCGATGACTGAGCCGTCGCCGTTCTCGTCGATGCTGCCCACGAACGAACGATCGAGCTTGACCTGATCGACCGGGTAGCGGTGCAGGTACGACAACGATGAGTACCCGGTGCCAAAGTCGTCGATGGCGATCTTCACGCCGAGTTGCTTGAGCTTGTGCAGGATCGGCGAGGCTTCGCCGGTTTCGTCGATGAGCACGCTTTCGGTGAGCTCGAGCACGAGCCGCTCGGGCGCCCAGTGCCATCGCTCGAGTGCCCGGATCACGCTCTCCATGGCGCGTGGGGCGGCAAGCTGCAGCGCGCTGACGTTGACGGCAATGGACCACGGGGCTTCGTCGCCGTGCTCGGCTTCCCATGCGGCGCGCTGGCTGATGGCCTCTTCGAGAACCCACGCGCCGATGCGCACGATGAGCTCCATCTCCTCGGTGACGCGAATGAACTCGGTGGGTTGGATGAGCCCGCGCTCGGGATGGTTCCAACGCACGAGTGCTTCGGCACTGACGATGCGACCGGTGCTGAGCTGCACCTTCGGCTGCCAGTGCAGCACGAACTGTCCCTGGTCGAGCGCGCGGTGGAGGTCGCCTTCGAGCTGCAGTCGGCGCGCCGAGCGCTCGGGGAGCCCGTCGTCGAACACCTCGACGCGAGCGCGACCGCGCGACTTGGCCTGGTACATCGCGGAGTCGGCGTTGCGTAGCAACGCGTCGGCACTGTCGCGGCCGCCGATCGACAACGAGATGCCCACGCTCACGGAGAGGAACACCGTCTGGTCCCCGATGCGCAAAGGGTGCCGGAGGTCTTCGAGGAGTCGCTCGGCGACCACGACCGCGTCGTCGGCGCTGGTGATGTTCTCGAGCAGCACGACGAACTCGTCGCCACCGAAACGGCCGACGGTGTCATCCGGTCGGAGCATCGCGGCGAGTCGTTCGGCGAAGCCGACGAGCACGTGGTCGCCGGCCGAGTGCCCGAGGCTGTCGTTGACGATCTTGAAGTTGTCGACGTCGAGGAACATCACGGCTAGCGATGTGTTGTGGGAGCGCGCTTGGCGAATGGCGTCGTCGAGTCGGGTTTGCAACCGGGCACGGTTCGGTAGACCGGTGAGACGGTCGTGATGCGCGAGATGGAACAGCTGCTGCTGGTTGCGATGGCGCTGCAAGGCAATGGCCGCGAGCCGCGCGGCGGCGAGCGCGACCAGCTCCTCGCTCTTGGTGAGCGCGCGTGCCTCGGCGAGGTGGATCGCCAGTGCGCCGCACGGTCCGTGCTCGGATAGGTCGTCGTCGATCGGCACGGTCACCGTTGCCTTGGCCCCGGCCAGCTCCGCGATGTGGTCGTCGTAAAGCGAACTCGACGCGATGTCGGTGACCGCGGAGCGGCGCCCGGCGACGAGCGCTTCGCGCATGCTCCCGAACCACTTCGCTGGGGGGCCGCTGACCGCATGGACGAAGCTCGGTGGGAGGCGCGAACCGGCGCCTACGCGCAGCGCGCCGTCTTCGACGACGAAGAACCCCGCCGCACATTCGTGGATGTGCTCCTCGACGAGCAGGTTCATGCGGGCGAGCACGAGCTCGAGCGGCGCCGCGCATGCGATGAGCTCGAAGATCTCGGACTGCGTGCGCTGCAGGCTCTCGTGCTGCTTTCGATGCGTGACGTTGCGGCTCACGAGCACGATCGCGTTCACCGTGGGGTCGTCGAGCAGGTTGGTCGCAGTGAACTGCAACCACGCCCAGCGCCCGTTGCGCTCGCGCGTGCGGAACTCGCGCATGATCGGAACCCCCGGCATGCGCAGCAGGATCTGGAACGCCTGTTTGGCGTCGGCTGTCTCGTCGGGGTGGGTGTAGTCGAAGACGTTCCCGCCTTCCCAGTACGACGCCGGCTGACCGAGCAGTTCTTTGAAGTGTCCGAGGTTGGCCAGCACGAGCCCGTTCTCGTCGCAGACGGTGATGACGTCGTCGATGTTCTGGAGGAACTTCTCGTAACCGGCGCCGGTCGAGATCTCGGCGTCGGCGATGTTTCGCAGATGTTCGGTCAGATCGTCGACGAACGCGATGAGGAGGTCGGCGGCCGCCACGATGCGGAACCGGCAGCGCTGTAGTGACCCGTCGGGCAGCACCACCCGGCAATCGACCTCGTCAGCCGTGGCCACCAGGGGGAGGTGCAACGAGTCGCGGTCATCGGGGTGCAGGAGGTCGTCGAGCGCGCTCGTCGTGAGGGTTTCGGCGTCGCGCCGGAAGAGTTGGCACGCCGCAGGGTTCGCCAGGCGAATCTTCCCGGCGTGGTCGAACGCGACGATCGCCCCCGGCGCCCGGGTGAAGAGCACGTCATCAGTCAGAGGCGAGGCCACCGGACCGGCCGGCCGGTGGCTCCCCGAGTCGGCCGCGGGCACGGTGGATCCTTCGAAGATGGCTGATGTGGCTGACGAGAGCGTACGCCGTGAGTCTGGGCCGGCGCGCGAGCCCAACGGCCCCTTCCTGCTGATCGAACGCTCGGCTTCGATCAGCAGGCGTGCCAGGTTGGGCTCGCGCCCTGCTACCTTTTCTGCGGCAATGCCCGAGTAGCTCAGTCGGCAGAGCGATTCACTCGTAATGAATAGGTCCGCGGTTCAATTCCGCGCTCGGGCTCCAGGATCAGCGCAGGTCAGCCGCCAAAGCTTTCGACCGATCCGAGGTCGGCGCCCTTCCACTCGTCGAGCGCGTAAGGTCGCGCCATGACCGGTCAGGAGATGCATGGCTGATCAAGCCACCTTCAGCGAGCAGGCCGTGCCGTTCATGGACGCGCTCTATGCCGCGGCTCTTCGGCTCACCCGCAACCCGTCTGACGCCGAGGACCTCGTCCAAGAGACATATCTCAAGGCGTTCCGAGGCTTCAAAGGTTTTGAGCAGGGGACCAACCTGCGCGCGTGGCTCTACCGCATCCTCACCAACACGTTCATCAACTCGTACCGGTCGAAGAAACGCCGCCCTGACGAGACCGAGTTCGACGAGGTCGAGGATCTCTACCTTTACCGCCGCCTCGGTGGGCTCGAAGCTGCGACGGTCGGCCGCAGCGCCGAGGACGAGCTCATGGACTGGTTCAGCGAGGCCGAGGTGAAGGATGCGCTCGAAGCCCTCCCCGAGCAGTTCCGCATGGCCGTGCTGCTGGCCGATGTCGAGGGATTCTCGTACAAGGAGATCGCCGACATCCTCGACGTGCCGATCGGAACGGTCATGAGCCGCCTTCACCGGGGAAGAAAAGCTATGCAGCGTGAGTTGTACGATTTCGCCAAGGCCCGCCGACTTCTTCCCGATGACGCTGTAGCACCAGCCACGGTCCCATCGACAAAATCGGCTGGTCGGTCCTCTGGCCCTGCGCACAAAGGCAACACGAGATGACTGATCCCTGCGAGGAAGCGCTCCACGAGCTCTATCACTTTCTTGATGGCGAGCTCACCGACGAACGTCGCACGCTGATCACCTCACATCTCGACGGATGCACCACCTGCCTCGGGGCGTTCGACTTCGAGACCGAGCTGCGCCACGTCGTCGCCGAACGATGTCGAGATTCGGTCCCCGAGGAGCTGCGCCTGCGGATCGCCGCCCTCATCGAGCACGAGCGGTTCGAGGCGAGCGAGTAGCACCGGCCGATCCCGGCCCTGGCTTCTGACCTACCAGCCAGAGGGGATACAGTGACGCCCATGCTCACTGCAGTCGTCTGGCATTTCTGGCTGGCCGTGCCTCTGGCCGCCAGCGCGATCCTCTGGGTGATCGCCACCGTTCTCGGCTACTTCATGAACGTCACGCGCCCGAAGTATCCCAAGAGCGAGCAGTAAGGCCCCTCCCGCATGGCGTCCGCAATCGACTGGGACGTCGCCCGGCGCGTCGCGAACCGAGTCGGCGGTCGTGAGCCGTTCTCCGAGTCGTACCACTCGGCGTCGCTCGCCTCGGATTTCGACGAGTTCACCGCGATCGCCGAAGAGCTGGTCGCGCAGACGACCGGCCTGCGTTCGCTGGCCGGCCCGGCTCGCGCGCGAGTCGCGGATCGGTCGATGTGGGTCGACGCGAACGTCGCTTCGTTCCAACGCCTCATGCGGCCGCTGTTCGAAAAGCTCGGGCCGAAGACCAGCAGCGGCGCTCTCGCTCCGGTCACCCGCCGCGTGAGTGGCGCCGAGCTCGGCCTCATGCTCGGGTGGATGTCCACCCGGGTGCTCGGCCAGTACGACCTGCTGGTCATCGAGGACGAGCGGCCCGAAGACCAGGACATCGTCTACTACGTCGGCTCGAACGTGCTCGCGATCGAGAAGCGCTACGCCTTCGCACCCCGCGAGTTCCGGCTGTGGCTTGCGCTCCACGAGGTTACGCACCGAGCCCAGTTCACCGGCGTGCCGTGGCTGCGGGGCTACTTCCTCGGTTTGGTCGACGACCTCCTCGGCTCCGTCGACCCCGATCCACAGCGGTTGCTGGCGGCCATCAACGACGTCCTCGAGAAGAAGCGCAGCGGCCAGGACCCACTCGCCGACGGCGGCATGATGGGCATCCTCGCCACTCCCGAGCAACGCGTCGCGCTCGACAAGATCTCGGGCATGATGAGCCTGCTCGAAGGCCACGGCGACATCACCATGGACCGCGCCGGCATCGGTCTCGTCCCCTCGGCCGACCGCTTCGGCCGGGTGCTTCGGCAACGCCGCCAGCAGAGCCGCGGGATCGTACGATTTCTGCAACGGCTCGCCGGTATCGAAGCCAAGCTGCAGCAGTACGCCCAGGGCGAGGCGTTCATCACCGAGGTCGAGCGGGCCGGCGGTCCCGAAGTACTCCAGCACGCGTGGCACAGCCCCGACAACCTGCCCACCATCCACGAGATCCGCACACCGAGCCTGTGGCTCGAGCGGATGCAGGTCCCGGTCGGGGTCTGAGAACGCCGCCATGGTTCCGGCGGGCCTGCTCGAACGTTGCTCCTTCCCGTCTGCGGGCACCGCCATCACCTGTGCGGTGTCAGGCGGGGCCGATTCGCTCGCGCTCGTCGTTCTTGCCGTCGAGGCCGGCTGCGTGGTGACGCTCGTGCACGTCGATCACGGGTTGCGCGACGGCTCCGGCGCCGAGGCCGATCTCGTCGCGGCAGCCGCGGCGCGTTTCGGTGCCGGGTTCATCGCTCGCCGCGTCGTGGTTGCACCGGGGCCCAACCTCGAGGCCCGGGCCCGGGCCGCGCGTTACCGCGTGCTCCCGGCCGATGTCTTCACCGGGCACACCGCCGACGACCAGGCCGAGACGGTGCTGCTGAACCAGTTGCGCGGCGCGGGGTTGCGTGGTCTGGGTGGCATGCGCGACGGCCCGGGGGTGCGGCGCCCCTTGCTCGCGTTGCGTCGCGCCGAGACGCAGGCCGTGTGCGATGCGTACGGCTTGGTCGCCCTCGACGATCCGATGAACGCCGACCCTCGCTTCACCCGGGTGCGCATCCGTCACGAGCTGCTGCCGATGCTCGACGACATAGCGGCCCGTGACGTGGTTCCCGTGCTGGCCCGCAACGCCGCGCTCGCGGCGGAGGCCGTCGACGCGCTCGACGCGTGGGCCGACACCATCGACGCGACGGAGGTTGCCGCCCTGCGCGATGTTCCTCGTCCACTCGCCCGGTGGGCGTTGCGCCGCTGGCTCGCGGCGTCCACCGCAGCCGAGCACCCGGTCGACGCGGCGTCGATCGAGCGCGTGCTCGCTGTGGTCGACGGCACCACGCGGGCGTGCGAGGTCGTGGGCGGATGGCGCGTGGCCCGAACCCAGGGCCGCCTCCGCGCCGAACCGCCCGACTAACGGCGCGTAGGTTCGCTCGCTGGGCCCGCGTCGGGCGGCCGTAGAGTGCGACCCGCGCGGTCCTGCCCGCGGTCGGCGGTGCGGATCGCATTCGGTGTGGCCGGGCAGTGGCCCGTCGCGGCGACGCGTTAGGTTCCCTCTCACATGGGACGCATCGATGAGCACGTGGGCCAGGTCCTGATCGACGAGGCGACGCTGCGCGCACGCGTCATCGAGCTGGGGGAGGCCATCACCCGCGACTACGCAGGGCGGGCACCCTTGCTGGTGGGGGTGTTGAAGGGCGCGCTCGCGTTCGTGAGCGATCTGGCGCGCGTCATCGACCTCCCGACCGAGTTCGACTTCATGGCCGTGTCGTCCTACGGCAACGCGACCAAGACCAGCGGCGTCGTGCGCATCGTGAAGGACCTCGACCTCGACCTCACGAACCGGCACGTAATCATCGTCGAGGACATCGTCGACAGCGGCCTCACGCTCAGCTACCTGCGGCGCTACCTCCAGGCCCGCAAGCCGGCGAGCCTCGAGGTGTGCGCGCTCCTCGTGCGGGGAGCGCGCGACGCCACCGCCCTCGATCTGAAGTACATCGGGTTCACCATCGCCGACGAGTTCGTCATCGGGTATGGGCTCGATGTGGCCGAGCGTTATCGCAATCTGCCCTTCATCGCCGACTATTTGCCCTGAAAAGGCCGGCGCAGCTCCCCGCCCGGTGGGGGTGAGCCATACCTGACGGGAATAGCGTCTCGGCCATCGGTGCTGTCAAAGCAGCGAACAACGGGACTGCGGTCACGAACCGTGGAACCCTCCGAGCTTCCCGAGGTTATCCGATGACCAACTCGAACATGGTCGTGCTCCACCCGAGCACCACCGTCGTCGACAAGCCACGAATCGAACGGGCGGTGCGCGAGATCCTCGCAGCAATCGGGGAAGATCCCGAGCGCGACGGGTTGCTCGACACCCCCTCCCGGGTGGCCCGCATGTACGAGGAGATCTGCTCGGGCCTCCGGGAAGACCCCTCCGAGCACCTGTTGAAGATGTTCGAGGCCGATCATGACGAGATGGTGATGGTTCGTGACATCCCGTTGCACTCCCTTTGCGAGCACCACCTGGTGCCGTTCGTCGGCAAGGCGCACGTGGCGTACATCCCGAACATGCAGGGCCGCATAACCGGGTTGTCCAAGATCGCTCGCTTGGTCGACGGGTTCGCCCGGCGTCCCCAGGTGCAGGAGCGACTCACCCAGCAGATCGCGACTGCGCTCGACAAGAGGCTCGAACCACGCGGCGTGCTGGTGGTGATCGAGGCCGAACATCTGTGCATGTCGATGCGCGGCATCCGCAAGTCGGGTTCGTCCACGGTCACATCGTCGGTGCACGGGGTGTTCCGCGAGAACGCGTCCTCGCGCATGGAGGCGATGCAGTTCATCACCGGTCGCTGACCCGGGCGTGAGGCGGGGGCCCTCATCTCTGGCCCGGCGGCGCGCTGCGCCACACGGTACGGATACGATCACGCCCCGTGGCCCCCGTCGTTCCTGCCGTCATGGGCATCATCAACGTAACGCCCGATTCGTTCTCCGACGGTGGCGAGTACGCAGATCCGGCTGCAGCGATCGCCCACGGCGTACAGCTTGCGGCCGAGGGCGCGTCGGTCATCGACATCGGCGGCGAGTCGTCCCGGCCAGGTGCGATACCGGTCGACGAGTTCACCGAGCTCGAGCGGGTCATCCCCGTGATCGTTGGCTTGCGCGCCGTGCTCGGTGACCATGTGCGCCTGTCGATCGACACCCAGAAACCCGCAGTCGCGCGTGCGGCGTGTGCCGCCGGCGCCTCGCTCATCAACGATGTTTCGGCCACGCTCGCCCCGGTCGCCGCGTCGTGCGGCGCGGCTTACGTGGTCATGCACCGCAAGGGTGATTCGCGGGTCATGCAGAACGCGCCCCGCTACGACGACGTCGTCGCCGAGGTCGCACAGTTCCTCCGCGAGGGCGCGAAGGCCGCTGCCGAAGCTGGTGTGCACGAGATCTGGCTCGACCCGGGCATCGGGTTCGGCAAGACCGCGGTGCACAACTGGCGGCTGATCGCGCACCTGCGCACGTTCGTCGATCTCGGCCACCCGGTGCTGGTGGGAGCGAGTCGCAAGAACTTCCTTGGTCTGGCGCTCGAGGCCAGCGATGGCGTCGACTTCGTGCCGCTCGACGACCGCCGCGAGGCGTCGCTCACCGTCGCCACGTGGGCCATGGCCCAAGGCGTGCAGATGATCCGCGCCCACGATGTGCGCATGACCGTCCAAGCTGCCCGAGTGGTTGCCGCATGAAGGGCAAATGGGCGCTGGGCATTCCCCCGCGGCACTTCACCTGGGTGTTGAAGAACAAGCTGGCGATCTGCGAACGGCCGGGTGGCTACTCGTCCAACCACCGTCGCGTGCGGCGCCAGGAAGAGATCATCTGGATCCGCGAGAACCGGTTCGACTGTGTGATCTCGCTGATTACCTCGCCGCACAACCTGCACAACTACGAGGAGCTCGGCGTGCAGTGGCGGCACCGACCGTTCAACGGAGCGAGCGATGGCGCCGACGCAGTCGTCGCGCTCTACCGTGAGATCCAGTCGCTCCTGCGCGACAACAAGAAGATCGTGGTGCACCGTGAGGAACTCGGTGATCACGTCATCGGGCTCATGGCGGGGTACTTGTTGTGGGCGGGCCTGGTCGACACGGGTCCCGACGTGATCACCGTGATCGAGCGCATCGGCCAGCGGCAACTGGGACCGATTGGCCGCGAGCTGGTCGCGCAAGCCGAACAGGTTCGTGAATCGAGCCGAGCATCCCGGCCCAACCCGGTAAAGCAACCGTGACCGACCGGATCGAACTTCGAGGCCTCTCGGTGCTCGCACTGTGCGGGGTGCTGCCCGAAGAGCGCGTGCGTCGCCAGCCGTTCACGATCGACGTCGACGTATTCGCCGACCTACGCGCTGCGGGTGTGAGCGACGACCTCGATGACACCATCAACTACGGCGCGTTGTGCGAAGACATCGATGCGATCAGCCGCGACGAGCAGTTCGCACTGCTCGAACGATTCGCGCAGCGCATCGTTGACGTCATCCTCACCGACGCCCGCGTCCAGGCGGTCACCGTGTCTGTTCGCAAGATGCGCCCGCCGGTACCGCAGCAGCTCGACACGAGCGGCGTTCGCATCCATCGCGAGCGGTGATGACGCGCGCGTTTCTCGGCCTCGGGTCAAACCTGGGGAACCGACTCCAGTTCCTACGCGAAGGGGTGCAAGAGCTTCCCGACGTCGTCGCCTGTTCACGGCTCTATGAGTCGGCACCCGTGGGTGGCCCCGGCGGCCAGGGCCCGTTTCTCAACCTCGTCGTCCAGCTCGAGACCGAGCTCACGGCACGCGAGCTGCTTGACGCCGCGCAGGCCCGCGAGCAGGAGGCGCGCCGCGTGCGCAACGAACGTTGGGGGCCGCGAACGCTGGACGTCGACGTGCTGTGGATCGACGGCGTCACGGTGGACGAACCCGACCTCATCGTTCCCCACCCCCGCATGTTCGAGCGGGCGTTCGTGCTGCTGCCGTTGCGCGATCTCGCTCCCGATCTGATCCCCTCCGGCTTTGTCGACCCGCCGCCGGCCGAAGTTCGTTCGATCGGGAACCTCTAGGGTCATCTGCTGTGGTGCAACCCGAGTCACCTCTGCCCGCGCGGGTCGTTCGCGTCATCGGACCAGGTCGCGCCGGCGGCTCACTCCTGGGTGCGCTCGCGGCCTCGGGTCGTTGGCGTGCGGTCGAGCCGCTACGTCGGGACGACCCGGTGCGCGACGCCGCGCAGGGCGTCGACCTCCTGGTGATCGCCACGCCGGATCGGGCTATCGCCGACGTTGCCGCACGGATCGAACCCGTCGGGACCACGGTGGTAGCGCACCTCTCGGGCGCGTGCGGACTCGACGTGCTCGGCCGGCACCCGCGGCGCGGCGCCCTACACCCGTTGATGACCCTGCCTGATGCGGAACGCGGCGCAGTGCTGCTGCGCGGTGCCTGGTTCGCGATCGCCGGCGACGAACTCGTGGGGCAGGTGGTCGCCGCGCTCGGCGGCCGTTCGTTCGGCGTCGCCGACGAGCAACGTGCGGTGTACCACGCCGCCGCGTGCGTTGCCTCGAACCACGTGATCGCACTGCTCGCCCAGGTCGAGCGGCTCGCCGTCATCGCGGGAGTTCCCTACGAAGCGTTCTTCGACATCGTCCGAGCGTCCGTGGAGAACTCCGTCGAGATGGGCCCACGACGGGCCCTCACCGGGCCGGCGGCGCGTGGCGACACCACCACGATCGAGCGGCATCTCGCCGCGCTCGACCATCGTGAGCGGCCTGCGTACGAGGCCATGGTCGCCGAGATCAGGAGGCTCGTGTCGTGAAGACCTACGCCACCATCGCCGCGTTCCGTGAGGCGCTCGACACCGAACGGCACGCGGGTCGCGCCGTCGGACTTGTGCCCACGATGGGCTATCTCCACGACGGGCATCGCTCGCTCATGGACGCCGCGGTCGTCGCGAATGGTGTTGCCGCGCTCACCATCTTCGTCAACCCGTTGCAGTTTGCGCCCACCGAGGACCTCAGCACGTACCCCCGCGATCTCGAGCGCGATCTTGCGATGGCGCGCTCCGCCGGCATCGACCACGTCTTCACGCCCGACGTGGCCGAGATGTACCCCGAAGCCATCGCGACCACCGTCTCGGTGGCTGGCGTGTCCTCGGCGCTGGAAGGAGCGTCACGTCCGACGCACTTCGATGGCGTCGCCACGGTGGTGGCGAAGCTGTTCGCGATCGCCGGGCCGTGTCGCGCATACTTCGGTGAGAAGGACTTCCAACAACTCGCGGTGGTGCGCAAGATGACCAGCGACCTTTCGTTGCCGGTCGCCGTGGTCGGTTGTCCGACCGTTCGCGAGTCGGACGGGCTCGCGATGTCGAGCCGTAACGTCTACCTCAACGACGCAGAACGCGCCGCCGCGCCGGTGTTGCATCGGGCCCTTCGGGCGGGTCGCGAAGCGATCGAGCAGGGAGTGCGAGATGCCGCTGCGGTTCGAGCGGTCATGGCCGAGGTCATCGCGGCCGAACCTCTCGCCCGCCTCGACTACGCCGAGGTCGTCGACGCCGCGACGTTCGTGGTGCCCGCCCCATTGGCCGGCACGTTGCGACTGCTCGTCGCCGTCCGCTTCGCGAAGGCCCGGCTCATCGATAACATCGGCGTGCTCGCATGAGACCACGAATCGCTCGGCACCGGAGCGTTCCGAAGGCAAGGACCGTTTCGTGAGCGAAGAACTTGATCTGCTCGTCGCCGGTTCGGGCATTGCCGGCCTCACCGCAGCGGTGCGCGCCGCGTCGCACGGGCTGCGGGTCGGCGTCGTCACCAAGGGAACCATCGCGCAGACCGCGACGGGTTGGGCTCAAGGTGGTGTCGCCGCAGTGCTCGGCGATATCTCCGACGACACCGAAGCGCAGCACGAGTCCGACACGCTGAAGGCCGGTGTCGGCCTGTGCGATGAGGATGCCGTGCGTGTGCTGGTGCACGAGGGTCCGATCCGGGTGCGTGAGCTCATAGCGCTCGGCGCGCACTTCGACCGTGATCCCGACGGCACGTTGCAGCTCGCTCGCGAGGGCGGGCACAGCCACGCACGGGTTGTCCACGCCGGCGGTGCGGCCACCGGCGCCGAGATCGAGCGGGCATTGGTCGCGGCGACGGGACGCACTGCCGCAGCGGTGCACGAGCACGTCTTCGCCCGCGACCTGTTGGTGTCCGGAGGCCGCTGCCGTGGCCTGGTGCTGCGCGACGCAAACGGTGAACGGGTGGTCCGCGCACGTCACGTGCTGCTGGCCACCGGCGGTGCAGGGCAGCTGTTCTCGTTGACCACGAACCCGCTTGAAGCCACCGGTGACGGCGTGGCCATGGCCTTGCGGGCCGGCGTGGCCGTGGCCGACGTGGAGTTCATGCAGTTCCATCCGACTGCGCTGGCGGTCGACCGCATGCCTCGGCCGTTGTTGTCCGAGGCATTGCGCGGTGACGGTGCGCTCCTGCGCAACGCGCAGGGCGATCGGTTCGTGAACGAGTTGGAACCGCGCGACATCGTGTCGCGCGCGATCACCGCTCAGATGATCGAGAGCGGTCTCGACCACGTGTTCCTCGATGTGCGGCCCATCCACGACTTCGCGCTGCGCTTCCCGAGTCTCGCCGGCATCCTCGCCGGTGTTGGGCTCGACCCGACCCGCGACCTCTTGCCGGTCGCCCCCGCCGCGCACTACCTCAGCGGAGGAGTGGTCACCGATCTCGATGGTGCAACCGAGATGGCTGGGCTCTGGGCCGCGGGCGAAGTGTCGTGCTCGGGCGTGCACGGTGCGAATCGATTGGCTTCGAACTCGCTCCTCGACGGGTTGGTGTTCGGCGCCCGCGTGGTCGACGCGGTCGTCGCGGGCAAGGACGCCGCCGAGCCGACCGGCGCGATGCGCAGCCTCACCGGGCGGGGCGGATGGTCGTCGGTCCAGGTGTCGTCGAACGGTGGGCTCGACATCGACAAGGCCGACCTCGACCGCGCCGCGATGCAACGGGCTCTCACCGAGCACGCCGGTGTGTTGCGCAGCGACGATTCGCTGCTCGAGGCCGAGGAAGCGGTGGCGCGGGTTCACGTGTCGCCCGACGACGATGAGCTCCGCAACCTCGTGTCGGTGGCCGAGGCCCTGGTGCAGGCGGCGATCGCCCGTGAGGAGAGCCGCGGCGCCCATGCCCGCGTCGATTTCCCGGATCGTGACGACGACGACTTCCGGCTGCGGATCGTGGTGCGCGGCTGAGGTCTGCTCCGTTTACCCTTTAGGCCATGTCCTCGAGTTCATCGTCCGCGTCACCGAACTGGTATCCCGACCCGATGGGTCGCCATCAGCTTCGCTACTTCGACGGCACGCAGTGGACCGATCACGTGTCCTCGAACGGCAACCAGTCGGTCGATCCGCTTCGTCCCGGGACCGTGCCGCTTGCTACCCAGAAGGCGGACAAGCACCAGAAGCAACTCGATCGCGCCGGGGTGGTCGCGGGCAGCGTGCAAGGCGGGGGCACGATCTTCACCGAGCCGATCCTCGTGGTGAACCAGAAGGCCAAGCTCATCGAGATCAACAACGAGTACGCGATCTCCGATCAGAACGGCCGCCAGATCGGCGCGATCCGCGAGGTCGGCCAGAGCGGCCTGAAGAAGGCGGTTCGCCTCCTCACGAGCTTCGACCAGTTCATGACCCACCGGCTGCAGATCGTCGACATGACCGGCGCGGTGCAGCTCACCGTCACCCGACCGGCCAAGGTATTCAAGTCGAAGTTCGCCATCGGTAACGCACAGGGCACCGAGGTCGGGAAGATCGTGCAGAAGAACATGATCGGGAAGATCCGCTTCGGGCTCGAAGCGGACGGCCAGGAGATCGGCTCGCTCAACGCGGAGAACTGGCGAGCGTGGAACTTCAACGTTCTCGATTCGGGTGGCACCGAGATCGCACGCATCACCAAGACGTTCGAAGGTTTGGCGAAGACGCTGTTCACGTCGGCCGACAACTACGTGATCCAGCTCCATCGTCCGCTGTCGAATCCGCTGCTCAGCCTCGTCGTCGCATCGGCGCTTTCTGTCGACACGGCGCTGAAGCAAGACCAGCGCGGGTTCAACTGATGGCCGACCCGTTGGTTCACCCGCCGGTGCATGCGGTGCGCGAAGCAGTGGCCCGAGCGCTCGCCGAGGACCTCACCCCCCTCGGCGACCTATCGGCCGCGCTCTTGCCGGCCGACATTGCCGCACGAGCCACGTTCGTCTCGCGCGAACGAGGCGTGGTCGCGGGCACGTGGTGCGCTGGCGAGGCGTTCCACCAACTCGACCCGTCGCTCGTCGTCGCCTGGGTGCTCGACGACGGCGACCGCGTCGAACCCGGCTCGGTCATCGGCACCGTCGACGGACCCATCGGTTCGATCCTCAGTGCCGAGCGCACCGCGCTCAACTTCCTCGGGCACCTCAGCGGCGTCGCGACGCGAGTGCGCCAGTTCGTCGATCGCGCCGGCCCCGGCATCCGCGTGTGGGACACCCGCAAGACCACTCCCGGGCTGCGCTCGCTCGAGAAGGCCGCGGTGCGCGCGGGTGGGGGCCGCAACCATCGCGGCAACCTCAGCGACTGGGTGATGCTCAAGGACAACCACCTCATGGGCATCGGCATCACCGCCGGCGTCGCGCTCGCCAAGGACCGGTGGCCCGGACGTACCGTCCACGTCGAGGCCGAACGACTCGCACAGGTGCTCGAAGCCGCCGCCGCCGGTGCCGACGCGATCCTGCTCGACAACATGACGCCCGACGAGGTTCGCGAGTGCGTCACCGCTGTGGTCGCGGCGTACGGCTCGCGGCGCCCGTTGCTCGAGGTCAGTGGCGGCATCACCCTCGAGACGATCGCCTCCTACGCGGCTACCGGCGCCGACCTCGTGTCTTCCGGATCGCTCACCAATTCGGCGCCGGTGCTCGACATCGGTCTCGACATACTCCGCGCCGACGACGTGCGCGTTCGATGACGTTGCTGCTCGCGATCGATACCGGCAACACCCAGACGGTCATCGGGCTCTACCGGCGCGACGTCGATTCGCGGGGCAAGATCACCGCCGCCGACGGCCTCGTCGATCATTGGCGATTGTCCACCGACGCCGGACGCACCAGCGACGAGTACGCCGTGCTCCTGCGCAACTTCCTTGACACCGCCGGCTACGACATGGACACCGAGGTCACCGGCGTCGCCGTGTGCTCGGGTGTGCCCCGCGTGCTCGCGAACCTGCGCCAGATGGTCATGCGCTATTTCTCCTTCGATCCCGTCGTGATCGAACCGGGCACCAAGACCGGCATCCCGATCCTCTACGACAACCCCAAGGAAGTCGGCGCCGATCGAATCGCCAACGCCGTCGCGGCGCACGCGCTGTACGGCGGGCCCACCGTGGTGGTTGATTTCGGTACCGGCACTCAGTTCGACGTCATCTCGAAGAACGGCGAGTTCCTCGGTGGGGCCATCGCCCCCGGGCTCGAGGTGAGCCTCGACGCGTTGCTCGGCCGTGCGGCGGCCCTGCGCGCCATCGAGCTCGTCGAGCCCCGCAACGTCATCGGCAAGAGCACCGTCGAGTCGCTGCAATCCGGCGCGCTCTACGGGTTCGCCGCGCTGGTCGACGGCATGGTCGAGCGGTTCCGAACCGAGCTCGGTGGCTGCACCGTGGTCGGCACCGGCGGACTCGCCGGGTTGATCGCGTCGACCGCCGAGACGATCCAGCACGTCGAGCCGTTCCTGACCCTGCACGGGTTGCGGCTCGTCTACGACAAGAACGTGCACTGAAGCACCTTCCCCCTGAGGATTCGATGTCTGCACCAGTTCCCTATCGGTACGAGCCCACGCACATGGTCGCGGAGGTCGTCAACGCGTACCCAGCGCTCGAGCCCGGGACCGAGACCGGTCAACAGGTCACCATCGCGGGCCGGGTCATGCTGCGACGCCATCAGGGGAAGTTGGCGTTCGCGCAGCTGCACGACTCGAGCGGCCACATCCAGATCTTCGCGCCGGCGGCGAGCACGCCCGACTTCGAGACCTTCACCAAGCTCTCGCTCGGCGATTGGATCGGCGTCACCGGCGAGGTCATGACCACCAAGCGGGGCGAGCTGTCCGTGCGGCCGAGCGAGTGGGTGCTGCTGGCCGAGGCCAAGCGGCCGTTCCCCGACAAATGGCACGGCATCGCCGACATCGACCTGCGGTACCGGCAGCGTTACGTCGACCTGTGGGTCACCGAGGAGTCGCGTCGAACGCTCCTCATGCGCAGCCGCATCGTGTCGATGACCCGTCGGTTCCTCGAGGATCGTCGGTTCCTCGAGGTCGAGACACCGACCTTTCACCCGATCCCGGGTGGGGCCGCGGCCAAGCCCTTCGTCACGCACCACAACGCGCTCGATGTCGATCTCTTCCTGCGCATCGCCCCCGAGCTCTACCTCAAGCGTCTGGTCGTCGGCGGGTTCGAACGCGTCTTCGAGATCGCCCGCGTGTTCCGAAACGAAGGGCTGTCACCGCGGCACAACCCCGAGTTCACCATGCTCGAGCTGTACCAGGCCTACGCCGACTACCACGACATGATGGACATCACCGAAGCGCTCGTCGCGCATCTTGCGACCGAGCTGCTCGGCACCACCAAGCTCACGTACGGCGGTCGCGAGCTCGACGTCACCCCGCCTTGGCCTCGCGCCACCATCGGCGACCTCATCGCCGAGCACACGGGTCGCCGGGTCACCGTCGACATGCCCGTCGCCGAGCTACGCACGATCGCCGGCGAGCTCGGCGTGCACATCGAACCCGGGTACGGACCGGGCAAGATCATCCTCGAGATCTACGAGAAGACCACCGAGGCCAAGCTGTGGGGGCCAATCTTCGTGCTCGACCATCCGAAGGAGGTCTCGCCGCTCGCGCGCGACCACCGAGAGGTGCCGGGCATGGTCGAGCGCTTCGAAGGGATCCTCGCGGGGCGCGAGCTGTGCAATGCCTACAGCGAGCTCATCGACCCCGTCGAACAACGCGCCCGCTTCGAGGATCAAGTGGTGCAGAAGGATGCGGGCGACGACGAAGCGATGGATCTCGACGAGGACTATGTCCGGGCGCTCGAGTATGGCCTTCCGCCCACCGGTGGACTCGGCATCGGGATCGACCGCCTGGTGATGTTGCTCACCGACACGCCCACCATTCGCGACGTGATCCTGTTCCCCACGTTGCGACCCGAGCAGTTCGGCTCTGGTCACGGTGCGACCGTGGTGGCCGACGAGCAGGAGTAGTGCGCGTATTCGTCCTCGGCATGGACGACGCCGGGCTCACGCCAACCGTTCGACGCGGCGGTACCTCTGGCGTCGCCCTGACCGGCGCCGGTCAGGGCTCGAACGTCGCCAGCAGGGGAGCGGCTGACGTGCTGAAGTCCCGCAGGCTGTTGCGGCTGCGGATCGCGACCGGCATGCGCTCGGCTTGCGACGTGTAGCAGATGGCCAGCGCGAGCCCACTCTCGGTCGCGTCGTCCATGTCCTCCAGATCGACCTTGCGCGCCGGCGACAACCACACCGCACGACGTAACATCTGCGCCGCTTCGGCGGTGTCCGGGTCGAGGTTGTTCGCGCACCAGGCGAAGAACCGCTGCTTCAACGGCGCGCCGCGGAACTGCTCGGGCTCGAGCACGGTCTCGCGGCTGCACGTCCAGTCGAGGAACAGGTCGCCGTCGCGCCATAGTCGCGCCGTGAACGGCGCCTCGTTCCAGTCGGGAACCTCGGTGACGTAGTCGCGTCTGGTGGCGCCGCCGGCCACGTGGCGAGCCGCGTGGGAAATGGCGAGCGTCGTGAGATCGAACTGGTGCGTGCACTGCTCGCGAGCGTCGGTCCAGGCGGCGATGTCGGCGGGGGTCGCGGTGAGCGGCAAACCCACGAGTGCGGCCAGCGCGTTCGGCGAGTCGTAGCACGGCGACCATGGCCAGCGGACCGGTGTGCCGCCGACCGCAGTGACCACTGAACCGTCGTGGCGCACCGTGAGCTCGAAGTGGTGCATCTCGTCCTCGACCCCGGCCGCGACGGTGAAGTCGTCGACGGCGACGAGCAGATGCCGGCGCCGGAACGAGCCGGTTCCGTGGCGATTCGCAAAGGCCGACATGGTCGCGGAGCATACCGGTGGCCCGGTTCCATGGCCTCGTAGCGCGTGCTTCCCCCACAGATGTGGAAGGTCGGTCGTGGCTGACTGCTGGAGGCGTCAGCGTGACGCCGCGGCGGCGACCTTGGCGATGAGGTGATCGGTGGCGGCGCCGAGTGACGCGGCGGCGAACGTGCCCTCGAGCGGGGTGAGCGCCGCGGCTGCTTCCTGTGAGAACTCGCGGGCCACCTCGAGCGCTCGCTCGACCCCGTCGCCGGCGAGCACGATGGCTCGGGCTTCTTCGCGCTGCTCGGGTTCGAGCTTGTCGCCGAGGATCGCGCGCAGGGCGCCGCCGACCTGGGTCTCAAGGGTGTAGAGCACGGGCAACGTGTAGATGCCTTCGACGAGGTCGTTGCCCGACGGCTTGCCGAGCTCTTCGTCGGTCGAGACGAGATCGAGGATGTCGTCGACTACCTGGAAGGCCATGCCGTAGCACCGGCCAAACGTGGTGAGCGTGTCGACGAGTGGCCGGGGCAGCTCGGCCACGATGCCTCCGATACGGCACGCCGTGGCGAGCAGGGCCGCGGTCTTGCCCGCGATGGAGGCGTAGTAGTTCTGGCCCGTGCGCTCGATGTTGTACGCGTCCTGCAGCTCGCGCACCTGGCCTTCACATAGGCGGGCGATCGTGTTGGCGAGCAGCCCGGCGACCTCGGTGCCGAGCGAGGCCGCGATCTCGGATGCTTTGGCGAGGAGAAAATCGCCGGCGAGGATGGCCTTGAGGTTGCCCCACCGGGCGTTGACGCTGTCGACGGTGCGACGGGTGGCCGCGTCGTCCATGACGTCGTCGTGATACAGCGAGCCGAGGTGCACCAGCTCGACGGACACCGCGCCCATGAGGACGGCGTGATCGGCCGGTCGGGCATCGGCGACGGCACCGAACGCGGAGGCGATGGTGAACCCGGGCCGGATGCGCTTGCCTCCGGCGAGGATGAGGTGACTGGCGACCTCGGTCAAGAATGCGTTGTCGGTCTTCACCGAATCGCGCAGCTCTGCCTCGACCCTGGCCAGGTCCTCGGCGATGGACGGGGAGATGAGGAGCGGGCTTGAGGACGCCACGCTTCGACGCTACGCGGTGGGATGGGATTTCGCGCAATTGGCTGGGTGGTCGAACGGCTCACCGGTGGCCGGGGGGGTGGACCGAGGCGACAGCGGAGGAAGGACGCGACCGCCCCGGGTCGGAACCCGAGGTTCGTAGCCCGATGACGCCCGTGGGATCGCTGACCCCACGGTTACACTCAGCCAACGAATCTCAGCCGCAGGGAGGGTTCCCTTGTTCGAAAGATTCACCGACCGAGCACGTAGGGTCGTGGTACTGGCGCAAGAAGAAGCGCGTCTGCTCAACCACAACTACATCGGTACTGAGCACATTCTCCTCGGCCTCATCCATGAAGGTGAAGGCGTCGCCGCCAAGGCGCTCGAGTCGCTCGGTATCTCGCTCGAAGCGGTGCGCAGCCAAGTAGAAGAAATCATCGGTCAGGGCGGCTCTTCCCCGTCCGGCCACATCCCCTTCACGCCACGGGCCAAGAAGGTGCTCGAGTTGTCGCTCCGCGAGGCGCTGCAACTCGGTCACAACTACATCGGCACCGAGCACATCCTCCTCGGCCTCATCCGTGAGGGCGAAGGAGTCGCCGCGCAGGTGCTCGTCAAGCTCGGCGCCGACCTGTCGCGCGTGCGTCAACAGGTGATCCAGCTGCTGTCGGGCTACTCCGGTCCGGGTGCGTCGGGTGCGGGCTCCGCGTCGGGCGACAAGACCGGCGCCGCGTCCGGCGGTCAGGGCGGCGAAACCCCTTCTGGTTCGCTCATCCTCGACCAGTTCGGCCGCAACCTCACGCAGCTCGCTCGCGAGAAGGCCCTCGATCCGGTTATCGGCCGCTTGCGCGAAACCGAGCGGGTCATGCAGGTCCTGTCGCGCCGCACCAAGAACAATCCGGTACTCATCGGCGAGCCGGGCGTCGGCAAGACGGCCATCGTCGAAGGTCTGGCGCAGGCCATCGCCAACAACGACGTCCCCGAGACGCTCCGCAACAAGCAGCTCTACACGCTCGATCTCGGCTCCCTCGTAGCCGGCTCGCGCTATCGCGGCGACTTCGAGGAGCGCTTGAAGAAGGTCCTCAAGGAGATCCGCACTCGCGGCGACATCATCCTGTTCATCGACGAGCTGCACACGCTCGTCGGTGCCGGCGCGGCCGAGGGCGCGATTGACGCTGCGTCCATCCTCAAGCCGATGCTCGCTCGTGGCGAGCTCCAGACCATCGGGGCCACCACGATCGACGAGTACCGCAAGCATCTCGAGAAGGACGCGGCCCTCGAGCGCCGCTTCCAGCCGATCAAGGTCGAAGAGCCCACGGTCGCGCACACCATCGAGATCCTGAAGGGCCTACGCGACCGCTACGAGTCACACCACCGGGTCACGATCACCGACCAGGCGCTCGTCGCCGCGGCCAACCTGGCCGATCGCTACATCAGCGACCGCCACCTGCCCGACAAGGCCATCGACCTCATCGACGAGGCCGGCTCCCGCCTGCGCATGAAGCGCATGTCGACCCCGCCCGACTACAAGGAGCTCGAGAACGAGCTGGGCGAAGTCGTTCGCAAGAAGAAGGAAGCCGTCGAGGCCCAGCGCTTCGAAGAAGCCGGCCGTCTGCGCGACCGCGAGAAGGAACTGCTCGGCAAGAAGGACCAGAAGGACGCCGAGATGAAGGCCTCCGGCGTCGACCTGTTCGATGAGGTCGACGAGGAGTCCATCGCCGAGGTGTTGTCGATCTGGACCGGCATCCCGGTCTACAAGCTCACCGAGGAAGAGACGGCCAAGCTCCTCCGCATGGAAGACGAGCTGCACCGTCGGGTCATCGGTCAGGAGTCGGCCGTCAAGGCGGTCTCCCAGGCCATCCGTCGTACGCGGGCCGGCCTCAAGGACCCGAAGCGTCCGTCGGGCTCGTTCATCTTCCTGGGCCCCTCCGGCGTGGGCAAGACCGAGCTCGCTAAGACCCTCGCCGAGTTCTTGTTCGGTGACGAGCAGTCGCTCATCGCGCTCGACATGTCCGAGTACATGGAGAAGCACACCGTCAGCCGTCTGGTGGGTTCGCCCCCCGGGTACGTCGGCTACGAAGAGGGCGGCCAGCTCACCGAGGCCGTTCGGCGCAAGCCGTTCTCGGTGGTGCTCTTCGACGAGATCGAAAAAGCCCACCCCGACGTGTTCAACGCGATGTTGCAGATCCTCGAAGAGGGTCGTCTCACCGATGCGCAAGGTCGGTCGGTCGACTTCCGGAACACCGTGCTGATCATGACGTCGAACCTCGGCACGCAGGATCTGCGCAAGGCACACCTCGGGTTCTCGAAGTCTGACGAAGCGGTCACCTACGAGAAGATGAAAGAGAAGGTAAACGAGGCGCTGAAGTCGCACTTCCGCCCCGAATTCCTCAACCGCATCGACGAGACCATCGTCTTCCACGAGCTGTCGAAGGCCGAGGTGACCACCATCGTCGACCTCATGATCAAGCGGCTGTCCAACCAGCTCGCCGGTCAGGGCCTCGGTATGGAGCTCACCGACTCGGCCAAGCTGCACCTGGCCGACAAGGGCTACGACCCCACGCTCGGCGCACGTCCCTTGCGGCGGGCGATCCAGCGCCTTGTCGAGGATCCGCTCTCCGAGCGCCTCCTCTACAAGGAGTACCGGGCCGGCGAGATCATCATCGTCGACACCGAGCCGGATCCGGACAAGCCGAACGACAAGCGCATCACGTTCCGAGCCATCGAGGGCTTCACCCCGCCGTCGGTCGAAATGGCCGAGGCGGCCCCCGAGTAACCGGGAGCTCCCACAGTCGAACCGTGCGGACGCCGCCCTCCGGGGCGGCGTCCGTCGTTTTGGGCCTCCGTCGTCGTGACAACGGCGGCTGGGCGCGCGAGCGGAGTCGGGATGTCTGCGGCGCCCACTACGGTGTCGGCCGTGTCTGCGGCCGTGCGCGCTCTGCTCTTCGTCGTGTGCGTTTCGTTGCTGGCCGCGTGCCAGGTCGACACCAAGGTGGCGGTCTCGGTGAACGAGGACGGCTCGGGGTTGGTGGGCGTCACCGTCCACTTCGATGCCGACGCAGCCCGCCGCGTGCCCGACCTCGTGTCGGGGCTGCGCACCGCCGACCTCCTGGCCGCGGGTTGGCAGGTGCCGCCATCGACGAACGACGGCCAGGGGGTCACATACGTCGCGATCAAGGCGTTCCGCTCGGCGGACGAGCTGGCGGCCGTGCTGGCGGAGATCACTGGCCCCAACGGCTATTTCCGAGAGGTGCGGCTCGAGCGCACGCACAGCTTCGCCCGGACGACCTGGAACTTCACCGGCACGGCTGATCTGGCTGCGGGAACTGCGGTGTTCACCGACGCGCAGGTCACGTCGTTGCTCGGTGGCCAGCCCTTCGGGCGCGAGCAGGCGGCGCTCGAAAAGGAGCTCGGCGCGCCGCTGACCTCGCTCGTGTCGGGCGAGCTCTCGCTCACTCTGCCCGGTGCGGTCACGGCCAACACCCCGACCGTGTCGGGTCGCACCGCGACCTGGGTGTTCAAGGTCGGGGACCCCGCCCCGCACACGCTTGCGGCGTCGTCGCTCACGACATCACTCGTACCGAAGGTGTGGGCCGTCGTGGCCGGCGCAGCGGCCTTCGTGCTGATCGTGGTGATCGTGATCGGGTCGCTGCGGCGCCGTCGGCCGATCCTGCGCGCCGTCGAATCTCCCTGACCCGCCCGCACCGCCGATCCGGAGTGTCGTACCCGTTGCGTAGGGTGACATCCGATGTCGCGAACACGCACGATCTACCGATGCCGCGAGTGCGGCCACACCGAATCGAAATGGGCCGGTCGTTGTCCGGCGTGTAGCGAGTGGAGCACCCTCGAAGAAGAGGTCGAGGTGCCGGCCGCTGGGCGCGGTGGTGCAGCGCGACCGTTCGAGGCCGCGCTCCCCATCGACCAGATCGACTTCGCCGAGTGGGTGGCCGTCCCGACAGGGTTGCCCGAGGTCGATCGCGTGCTCGGCGGTGGGCTCGTGCCGGGCTCGGTGACGCTGGTCCACGGCGAGCCCGGAATCGGCAAGTCGACCTTGCTCCTGCAGATCGTCCGAGGGGTCGCCGAGCGGGGCCGTCGAGCCCTCTACCTCACCGCCGAGGAATCCAAGCAGCAGGTGCGGCTGCGGGCCGAGCGCCTCGGAACACTGCATCCCGAGCTGTGGCTCGCCTCCGAAACCGACGTGGTGTCGGTGGTCCAGCACATCGAGCAGGTCAAGCCGGCGGTCGTCGTGGTCGACTCCATCCAGACCATCAGCGATCCGTCGCTCAGCTCGGCCCCGGGCACGGTGGTGCAGGTGCGCGAGAGCGCCAACCGCTTGGTGCAGGTAGCCAAGTCGAACGGCATCGCCATCATTCTCGTAGGGCACGTCACCAAAGACGGTGCGCTCGCTGGCCCACGCGTACTCGAGCACCTGGTCGACACCGTCCTCGGCTTCGAGGGCGATCGCCATCACACCATGCGTATCTTGCGGGCCACCAAGCACCGTTTCGGTTCCACCGACGAGATCGGCGTGTTCGAGATGGCCGAGGAGGGGCTGGTCACGGTTGATGATCCATCGGCCATCTTCCTCGCCGATCGTTCGCAAGGCGTCAGCGGTTCGATCGTCGTGCCCACCATCGACGGCCACCGACCCATCCTCGTCGAGATCCAGGCGCTCATGATCAACGCCAGCACCGTGGTGCCGCGTCGCAGCGCCGAGGGCGTCGATCTCGGTCGGCTGAACTTTCTGCTTGCGGTACTCGAAAAGCGGGCCGGCATTCCCTTTGGGAAGCACGATGTCTACGCGCTCGCGGTCGGCGGCGTGCAGGTTCACGAACCGGGGGCTGATCTTGCGCTGTGTCTGGCGCTCGCCTCGGCGCAGTACAACGTGGTGCTTCCTCCCGATCTCGTGGCGTGCGGCGAGGTCGGGCTGGGCGGCGAGCTGCGACGCGTCGTCCATCTCGAACGGCGACTTACCGAGGCCGCCCGCCTAGGACTGAGGCGCGCCGTCATCCCCGCAAATGCACCGCCGTCGCCCGCCGGCATCGAAGAGCTGCGGGCCTCCAACCTGAGTGAGGCACTTCAGCTTGCCGGCTTCGGCAAAGCCCTGGGTTAGCGCCGACCTAGAATCCACCGAATGAGCAAGCGTCCGGGTCCCAAGGTTCTCGATGTCCTCCGTCGCGTCGCGCCTGGAACGGTCCTGCGCGAGGGGCTCGATCGGGTGCTGCAGGGAAACAAAGGCGCGCTCATCGTGGTGGCCGACGGCCCCGACGTCTTGAACATCTGCTCTGGTGGTTTCCTGCTCGACGCCGCCTATAGCCCGCAGCGTTTGTCCGAGTTGGCCAAGATGGACGGCGCGATCATCCTGGCCGCCGACGCCAGCCGCATCGCCCGGGCCAACGTGCACCTCGTGCCCGACCCCAACGTGCCCACCGCCGAGACCGGCACCCGGCACCGCACCGCCGAGCGCGTGGCCCGCAGCATCGACGCACCGGTCGTCTCGGTGTCCGAGGCGATGTCCACCATCACCATCTATGTCGGTGACGAGAAGCACGTCCTCGAAGCACCCACCGACATCATCTTCCGGGCCAACCAGGCGCTCCGCACCCTCGAGCGCTACCGCGACCGGCTCGACGAGGTGCGCGGCACGTTGTCCAGCCTCGAGGTCGAAGACCTCGTCACCCTGCGCGACATGGTCGCGGTGTTGCAGCGCACGGAGATGGTGCGCCGCATCGCGGCCGAGATCGAGGTCGACATCATCGAGCTCGGCGACGAAGGCCGCCTGGTGCAGTTGCAGCTGCTCGAGCTCATGGCCGGCGTCGAAGACGACCGCCGCCTTCTCATCAAGGACTACTTCCACGAGGAGGCCAGCTGGCACCTCGAAGAGTCGCTGGCTGCGCTCGATTCGCTCGACAGCGCGAAGCTGCTTGACCACAGCAAAGTGGCCGGCGTGCTGCACATCCCCGATGCTGCCCTCGACCTCGACATGTCGGCCACGTCGCGCGGCTACCGCATGCTCGCCCAGATCCCGCGCCTGCCCGAGTCGATCATCGAACGGGTCATCGCGCACTTCGGTTCGTTACCCGACATCATCCGGGCCTCGATCGAAGACCTCGAAGAGGTAGATGGCGTCGGATCGGCGCGAGCCCATGCCATCAAGGAAGGCCTGGCTCGCCTCACCGAGACATCGATCCTCGGTCGCTACACCTGACCTGACACACTCGCGCCATGGGGTCCGACTCCGGCCGTGTCCTGGGCGCGGCTCGGGCGTCCGGGCGATGCGGCGTCGCCCGAAACCACTTCGGTGGTCGGCCGAGCCGGCAACGCAACGGTCAGCGGGCGCGAATCTCGAGCTGGCGGCGGTTGGTGATCACGTAGCGGCGTTCGACCTGCTGGATCCACCCGAGCTTGATGAACGCGGCGATGGCCTTGTTCACGCGCTCGCGCGACGCGCCGACCATGCCGGCCAGCTCTTCCTGGGTGATGGGGAGGACGAACTCCTCTTTGTCGCCGGCCAGCTCGAGAAGTCGTTTGGCGGTGCGCCCGGTGACATCGAGGAACACCGCGTCGGCCAGCGCTTCGTCCATGTTGCGCAGCCGGCCCGCAAGCATGCGGACGACCCGCCACAACAGTTCGGGGCGCGCTTCGTAGAGATCGCGGATGGGCGCAAACGGGATCGACACCACGATCGACGATTCGAGCGCCCGAGCTTCTGCTGAGCGGCCGAGGCCGTCGAAGAGGCCCATCTCGCCGAACAGATCGCCGGTCTCCATGAGGGCCACCACCGACTCGCGACCGTCGATCGACTTGTTGGCGATGGCAATGCGGCCACTTGCGACGAGGAACAGCTCGCCCGGCTCGTCGCCCTCGCCGAAGATCACGTCGCCGCGCCGCAACGTGTGCTCACGTGTGTGGCTCGTGAGCCCTTGGATCGTCGCCAAGTCGAGATCGGCGAAGAGTTCGGCGTTCGAAAGCAGCGTGGATACCGTCATGATGTTGAGATGTTAGTGACAAATGGCCCGTTGAGCCTCGTGGGACCGCTGCGCACGTGGGCAATTGTTGTGGCGGCAGGCACAGGAACGCGCTTTGGTGGACCCAAACAGTTCGCGAAATTGGGCAACATGTCGGTGCTCTCCCGGTCGTTGCGCACCGCCGTGGAGTCGGTCGACGGCGTCGTCGTCGTGGCCGCGCCGGAGTTGTTCGCGCAAACCTGCGCGGAGGTCTCGATGATCGCGCCCGACGCCGTTGTGGTCAGCGGTGGCGCGACCCGAGCCGACTCAGTGCGCAACGGTCTGGCCGCAGTTCCCGACGACGTAGCGATCGTGCTGGTCCACGACGCGGCGCGACCGTTCGCACGTCGGTCGCTCTACGCGGAGGTGATTGCCGCGGTCATGGCAGGGGCCGACGCAGCGGTCCCGGCGATCGCGGTGGTCGACACGATCCGGTCACTCGACGGCGGAACCGTTTCCCGTGACCGATTGGTCGCGGTGCAGACACCACAAGGTTTTCGTGCCGTCGCGCTGCGGGCCGCGCACGAGGGTTCGCCCCAAGCGACCGACGACGCGACACTGGTCGAGGCGATCGGCGGCTCGGTGGTCGTCGTGCCCGGCGCGACCACCAACCTGAAGCTGACCACCCCCATCGACCTGTTGATCGCCGAAGCGCTGCTGGGCCACGAGGAGACGCCATGATGCGAGTCGGCCAAGGTTTCGATATCCATCGATTCAGCGACGATCCCGACCGCGTGTTGATTCTGGGCGGCGTCGCGTTTCCGGGCGCGCGAGCCCTCGAAGGCCACAGCGACGCTGACGTGATCGCGCACGCGTGTGCCGATGCGTTGCTCGGTTCGCTCGGGCTGGGCGACGTCGGTTCGTGGTTTCCCGACACCGATGAGTCGTACGCAGGGGCGGACAGTGTGGAATTGCTCCGTACCGTAGTGGCCGCTGTGCATCGCGAAGGATGGCAGGTGGCCAACATCGACTGTTCGGTGGTGGCCGAGGAACCGAAGCTCTCGCCGCGGCGCGACGAGATGCAGCAACGGCTCACCGCAGTGGTGGGCGCTCCGGTGACCGTGAAGGGCCGGAGAGCGGAAGGATTGGGCGCGTTGGGTCGTCGAGAAGGTATTGCGTGTTGGGCCGTGGCTCTCGTGGAGCGTCACGGATGAGCCCGGCGAAGCGAAGTGGCGGGACCGGCGCGAGCGCGCGGCCCGCGCGCGGGGCCGCACCGGCAACTGGGGCGCGCCGAGGCGCGGCCCGTACCGCACCCGGCGGCGCAGGGGCTTCACCGCGCACCGGGGGCACCCGGGGCGGCAAGTCCGGCGCACCGCGAGGCGTCGCAGCGCCCAAGCCGGCCGGCGCACGGCGCAACAACGGCGGCCCCTCGGCCAGCAGTGCGGCACCGTCGCGCGGCAGCGGTTCGGGCAGTCGGAGTGGAGCGTCGGCGTCGCGAGGCAGCGCGCCGGCCCGTGCCGGTTCACCCGGCCGGAACGCCGCGGGCAGCCCGTCGCGCGGCGCGGGTCGCCGACCCACTGGCAATAGCCCGGTCAAGGGGATGCGGGGCGCCACGCCCGTTCGACCGGCCGGTGAATCGGCCAAGCGAGCGCTCGGTGGCGAGCAGGTCGAAGGACGCCACGCCGTGCTCGAGCTACTGCTCGCCGGTGCCCGGCGGCCGCGCGAAATCATCTTCGCCGGCGACCTTGATTCCGCGCCCATCCTCGACGACATCATCGATCTCGCCGACGAGCTCAAGGTGCCGCTTCGCGAGATCTCGCGAAGCAAGTTCGAGTCGATGGCGCGCACCGATGCACCACAGGGTGTGCTCGCCATGGCGGCGCCGTTGCGCGAGTACGACCTCGACGAGCTCATGCAGCCAGGTGCAGACGGCTCGCCCGCGTTTCTCGTGCTTCTCGACGGTGTCACCGACCCGGGAAACCTCGGCGCGCTGTTGCGGTCGGCGGAATGCGCGGGCGTGACCGGAGTGATCCTGCCGCGCCATCGTGCCGCGCACATCACCCCCACGGTCACGAAGTCGGCGCAGGGCGCGGTCGAACGCCTCCGCATGGCCACCGTGCCCGGCATCCCCACCGCGTTGCGGACCTTGCACGACAACGGGGTGTGGACGGTGGGTCTCGAGGCCGCCGCCGACCAGTCGCTGTTCGGGCTCGAGTTGGCGACGGAACCGGTGGCGTTGGTGCTGGGGGCCGAGGGCACCGGGCTATCGGCGCTCACGCGGAAGTTGTGCGACACGCTCGTCTCGATACCGCTGCGCGGGCGACTCAACTCGCTCAACGTGTCGGTAGCCGGCGCACTTGCGTGCTTCGAGATCACGCGACGACGCGAGGCCGCGAAGGCACAATGAGCCTCGATTGGCGTGTGCTGCTCACCGTGCCCGCCCCCGAGGCGGAGCTGGCCGCTGATCGGCTTTGGATGTCGGGCGCGCTCGGCCTCGAAGAGCGCGGCGGCGACCCGGTGCTGCTGCTCGCGGGCTTCGCGGACCAAGCTTCCGCGGTGGCCGCAGCGGCGGCCGAGCCCGGCGCATCGGTCGAGTCGGTCGACGACGATTCCTGGGCCGATGCGTGGCGGGCGTTCGCGAAGCCGACGCTCGTCGGCGACGTGCTCGTGCAACCCGCGTGGTTGCCCGTTGCGAGCGATCACGGTGCGCGCGTGGTCATCATGATCGAACCGGGTCGCGTGTTCGGTAGCGGCTCGCACGCGTCGACGGTGCTCGCGCTCGGCGCCTTGTGGGACGAGCCGCTCGACGGTGCGTTCGTGCTCGACGTGGGGACCGGCAGCGGCGTCCTGGCGATCGCCGCGGTGCATCGGGGCGCGGCGCGGGTCCTCGCCACCGACATCGACCCGGTAGCGCTCGAGATCTGCACTGCGAACGCTGAACGCAACGGCGTCGGGTCACGGGTAGTGGCGGTGGCCGACGAGGTGTCGGCGTTCGCCACGACATTCGACACCGTGGTGGCCAATATGCTCGCGGTCACCTTGCGCGAGCTTGTGTGCGACCTCGTGGCCGTGGTCGTGCCGGGTGGTTCGCTCGTCTTGAGCGGCATGCTCGACGCACAGGTCGACGACGTGATCGAGGCCTTCGCCGAGGCGGGCTGCTCCCTGCGCAGTGTTCGTCATCTCGATGGCTGGGCGGCGGTCGTGCTCGATCGCGACGACCCCGACGACATCGCCGATGACCTGGGCGCCGACTGGTTCACGGACGCGGACAATCCGTGGACCCGAGCTCCCGACGACGTTTGAGCCCGAGGTCGGGGTTGAACCGACGACCTACCGCTTACAAGGCGGTTGCTCTGCCACTGAGCTACTCGGGCGGGAACCCCGAGATGGTAACGGCCCCCGCGGCGCGACTGCGTCACACCGAGGGTCCTTGCGTTGACCCGGACCAGTTGCAAGGCTCGACCGATGGGGTTGACCGAGGAGGAGATGGCCATTCTCGACTTCGAGCGCGCCTGGTGGCTCGAAGTCGGGTCGAAGCACGCGGCCATTCGCGACCCGTTCGGGCTCTCGGGCACGCGCGACGACCAACTGCTCGGGGTGGTGATCGATGACCGGGCTGCGCTCGATTACGATCCCCTCCTGGTACGTCGACTCCGTCGCGCCCGGCTCGAGTGCCGGCGTGTCCGTCACGGTGGTCGTCCGACAGAGGAGCGCACCCGCCTATGACCGCCAACACTCGCCCAGGCAACGACAACATGGCCGGCCGGTCCACGGGTGACGCCGCGGTTCGCGGTGCGTTGCTCGTGGGTGTCGCCGTGATCATCGGTGCGTTGTTGTTATGGCGCGGCCACGACAACAACGACAACACGGCGCAGTCCACCGTTGGGTCGACCACGACCACCACCGCGAAGCGCGCCAGCGGCGCGACCGGCTCCGGTGTCACCGCAGGCGCCGGCACCGTTTCGGGCGTCACTGCCGGCACCGGCAAGACCGGTCCCACGGGCACCACGGGCACCACGGCCACTGGAGCGGCCACTGGGGCCACTGGAGCGGCCACTGGGGCCTCGGGTACCACGGGCCTGCTCCACAAGGCGGCTGAGGTCAAGGTCATCGTGGCGAACGGCTCGGGCACCACCAGTGGCGCCGGCCAGGTCACCGCGAAGCTCCAGCCGAAGGGGTACGCGATGCTCGCCGCGGCCGACGCGGCGACCGCCACCATCGCGGCGTCCAGGGTGTACTACCGCGATGGCTACGCGGAGGACGCCAAGCAGGTCGCCCGCGACATCGGCGTGGCCGAACCGGTCGAAGGTGTGCTCGAGCGCATGCCCGCCGATCTCCAGCTCAAGACCGCGGCGTCGACCGCCACGGCGAAGACGGCCAACGTGGTTGTCATCATCGGCCTCGACAAGAAGATCCCCCAGGCCTGATCCCGCGCCCTGCGGAGCGGTTTTCCGCTCGGTCCGCCACGATGGGGTGGTGCGCGTTCTGGCGGCTCCCGACAAGTTCCGAGGCACGGCCACCGCGGCCGAGGTCGCCACGGCAATCGCCGGGGCGGCGCGCGCCGCAGGGCATATCGGCATCGAGATGCCTTTGGCCGACGGTGGCGAAGGCACGCTCGCTGCGTTGGGTGGCCCCAATCGCTCGTCGCTTGTGACCGGTCCGCTGGGTGACCCGGTCGACGCGTCGTGGCGCCTCTCCGGCTCCGACGCGGTGATCGAGATGGCGTTGGCGTCCGGTCTCGCGCTGCTCGACGGGGCGGCGGGCAACGACCCGATCGCCGCATCCACCTTTGGTACCGGCGAGCTCATCTCGCTTGCCGCCGAGTCGGGGGCGCGTCGCATCGTGGTCGGGGTCGGCGGCAGTGCCACCACCGATGGCGGTTTCGGTGCGCTGCGCGCCATGTACCCGCTGCAACGGTTCCGGGGCGTCGAGATCATCGTCGCGTGCGACGTGCGCACCCGTTTCGTCGACGCGGCGACCGTGTTCGCGCCGCAGAAGGGCGCGACCTCCTCGCAGGTCGAGCTACTCCGCCGACGTTTGGTACGGCTCGCCCAAGTTTACTTTGACGAATACGGCATCGACGTCACCGAGATTGCTCGCTCCGGCGCAGCGGGCGGGCTCGCCGGCGCGCTCGCCACCCTTGGCGCTCGACTCGTCGACGGGTTCGAGCTGGTGGCCGATGAAGTGGGTTTCGACGAGCAGCTAGAGCGCGTCGACCTTGTTGTCACCGGTGAGGGTTTCCTCGACGCGCAGTCGTTCGAGGGCAAGGTCGTGGGCGGCGTGGCGGCCTCGGCGACCGCCGCGGGCGTGCCGGTGCTCGTGGTCGCGGGCGACGTCTTCGACGGCGCCGAGGCGGGCCTCGACGTCGTGTCGCTCGTCGAACGCTTCGGTGCCGAGCGGGCCTTTGCCGACCCGCTGGGCGCGATCCGCGACGTGGTCTACGAACGCTTGCGGTGATGGCGTTCGCGGTACTCCGGAACGTCGATCAACGGTGGCATCTCGGCGGCGCTCACCGCGAGCGGATCGGTGTCGGGGCGGATGAGATCGGCCTCGACTGGCACGATCTCGACTGAGCGGCGCCGCAGCGCGATCTGCATGATGGTCATGGCCTGGGGGCCGAGCTGGCTGAGCGGACGATTGCGGTGTCGCCGAACGCCGAGGTCGACCTGGGCGAGCGACTCGATACCGAAGCGCCGCGAGAGGTCGATGAGCAACCCGATCTCGACGCCGTAGCCGACGGGGAACGGGACTCGCTCGAGCACGTTGCGATAGCCGCCGTACTCACCGGACAACGGTTGCACGAGGTCGGTGAGCTCGGGATAGAGCAGCGAGAGCAGCGGGCGCGCGACGAGCTCGGTGACCCGACCGCCTCCTTCACCGCCGGTGCCGAGCGGGCGCCGGTAGTACCCCTTCGCGTAGCTGACGTCGGGTGCGGTGAGCAGCGGACCGAGCACACCGACCACGAATGCGGTCGAGAAGTTGGTGACGTCGGCGTCGCACCACACCACGATGTCGCCCGTGGACGCGTGCACCGACTTCCACAGAGCGCGTCCTTTCCCCGGACCGTTCGGGTAGCTGGTGAGCACGTCAGCGGCTGACACAACCTTTGCGCCGGCGTCGGTCGCGACCGACGCGGTGTCGTCGCTGGAGTGATCGTCGATCACCAACAGCTCGTCGACGAGCGCGTGGCGTTCGACGAGCTGCTCTCGGATGATGCGCACGATCGCCGCCACGGTCGACGATTCGTTGTGCGCTGGCAGGCATACCGACACCGTGCGCCCAGCCTTCGCCTCGACGAGGCGGGCCGCGTTGAAGTCTTGGTGGTCGAATGCCCGGATCACGGAGCCATGCTCACCCGACTTGGGCCCGCCGCGCAATGCGCCCTTCGGAACGGATGCGATGGTGATGGTTCGTCGTGCCGGGAATCTGGAGTGGGGAGGTCGGGTTTCAGTGGTTACGATTCTGGCGTCCTGGCAGGTGTCAGGCTCGCCAGGCCAGAGGGAGCAGTATCCGTCATGAGTGTCTCCGTTCGAGTCCCCACCACGCTCCGTCCCCTCACCTCGGGGGCGTCCGAGGTCGCCGTCGACGGAGCCACGGTGGCCGAGGTGATCGCCTCGCTCGAGTCGAGCTATCCGGGGTTCCGCGACCGCCTCCTCGACGAGAACGGCAAGCTTCGCCGCTTCGTCAACGTGTTCGTGTCCGATGACGACGTTCGATTCCTCCAGGGTCTCGACACCCCGATTCCGGCCGGCGAGACACTGTCGATCGTGCCTGCCGTGGCTGGCGGCTGCTAGGAGATGCGCCGCTCGGCGCACCGACCAGACGGCAGAGCCCCGGTCGGGCCTCCTCTGAGGCCCGACGAACTTGGCGGTCGCGCAGCTCTCTTGGCCCGCGCGATTCCTGAACCCGCTGGCCGGGCGAGATGCCGGGTCATTGCGGTGCGGCGCGTGTTGCGATTCCCGGACTGGCGTGGTTGGATTAGCAGTCGAACCAGGAGAGTGCTAACCGTGATCGCCCCTAGGGCGAGGGCGGGTTGCACGGCAGGGTCCCCCAAGCGGAGGAAGCATCGCAATGGCAAAGATCATCAGTTTCGACGAGCAGGCCCGTCGGTCTCTCGAGCGAGGGATGAACCAGTTGGCTGACGCTGTGCGCGTCACCCTGGGTCCGAAGGGCCGCAACGTCGTGTTGGAGAAGAAGTGGGGCGCCCCCACGATCACCAACGACGGTGTGTCCATCGCAAAGGAAATCGAGCTCGAGGATCCCTTCGAGCGCATCGGTGCCGAGCTCGTCAAAGAGGTCGCCAAGAAGACCGACGACGTCGCAGGCGACGGCACCACCACGGCCACCGTTCTCGCGTGGGCCATGGTCCGTGAGGGCCTGCGTAACGTGGCCGCCGGTGCGAACCCGATGTCGTTGAAGAAGGGCATCGAGACCGCGGTCGAGGCCGCTGTCGCTTCGATCAAAGAGATGTCCAAGGACGTCGACTCCAAGGAGCAGATCGCCCAGGTTGCGTCGATCTCGTCGGCCGACGAAGAGATCGGTCAGATGATCTCCGAGGCCATCGACAAGGTCGGCAAGGACGGCGTCATCACCGTCGAGGAGTCGCAGACCTTCGGCATGGAGATGGACCTCGTCGAGGGCATGCGCTTCGACAAGGGCTACATCTCCCCCTACTTCGTCACCGACACCGATCGCATGGAAGCCGTTCTCGAGAACGCCTACGTGCTGCTCGTCGGCTCGAAGATCTCGGCCGTGCGCGACCTCGTGCCGGCGCTCGAGAAGGTCATGCAGGCCGGCAAGCCGCTCGTGATCATCGCCGAGGACGTCGAGGGCGAAGCCCTCGCCACGCTCGTGGTGAACAAGATCCGCGGCACGTTCTCGTCGGTCGCCGTCAAGGCCCCGGGCTTCGGTGATCGCCGCAAGGCCATGTTGCAGGACATCGCCATCCTCACCGGTGGCCAGGTCATCAGCGAAGAGGTCGGCCTCAAGGTCGAAAACACCACCCTCGACATGCTCGGCCGGGCCCGCAAGATCGTCGTCTCCAAGGACGAGACCACCATCGTCGAAGGCGCCGGTGAGCAGTCCGACATCGACGGCCGCGTCAAGCAGATCAAGGCCGAGATCGAGAACACCGACTCCGACTACGACCGCGAGAAGCTCCAAGAGCGCCTAGCGAAGCTGTCCGGCGGCGTTGCGGTCCTCAAGGTCGGCGCAGCCACCGAGGTCGAGCTCAAGGAAAAGAAGCACCGCATCGAAGACGCGGTCAGCACGACCAAGGCGGCCATCGAAGAGGGTGTCGTCGCCGGTGGCGGCGTCACGCTCCTCCGTGCCCAGAAGGCAGTGCTCGCCGTTGCGGCCGGTATCACCGACAGCGACCAGGCCACCGGCGCTCGCCTCGTGGCCAAGGCCCTCGAGGCGCCCCTCACCCAGATCGCGGTCAACGCGGGTATGGAGGGTGGTGTCGTGGTCGACAAGGTCCGCAATCTCGAAGGTGCGAATGGCCTCAACGCTGCGACCGGCGAGTACGTCGACCTCGTGGCGGCCGGCATCATCGATGCCGCCAAGGTGACCCGCTCGGCTTTGCAGAACGCCGCATCGATCGCCGCGCTGTTCCTCACCACCGAGGCCGTCATCGCCGACAAGCCCGAGAAGTCGGGCGGCGGCGGCATGCCCGACATGGACTTCTGAGCCTCCCGCTCACCTGTCCCATCCGCTGAGCCTTGGCTCAGCACCCCGTGTTGCGAAGGGCCCGGCCTCACCGCCGGGTCCTTCGCCGTTTTCCTGCCCTTCCCCCTTTTTGGGTCGTGGGCCGCGCGTGGGGGCGCGCGTTTGGCGACCCCAACGCGCGGAGGAAGGGGCGACGGGGCGATTTTGGTAGCTTGGCGGGATGCGAACGGGCCGTACGCGACAGGTTCTCGCGTCGCGGTGGAGTCGCGGCGGTGCGCTGCGCCACCCCGACGAACTGATCGTCGAGGAGCCGTTGGCCATCCACCTCGATGGCGCGCTCGTCGCGACCACCATGCGCACGCCCGGGCACGACTTCGAGCTGGCCGTCGGGTTCTGCCACGCCGAGGGTCTGTTGGCCGGCATCGCGGTGCGGGGCGTGCGGTACTGCGCCACCGGTTCGGCGGTCGACACCGAGTTCAACGTGGTCACCGTCGAGACCGGCGGGCTCGCGCCCACCCCTCGGCCCAGGCTCGGCACCGTGGGCTCGTCGTGTGGCGTCTGTGGCCGCGTGGCGATCGACGAGCTGTGTGCCCGCCTCGCGCCGGTCGACGCGCCGCTGTTTCCGCTCGAGACGCTCGCCGCGGCGCCCGACGCGGTCCGCGAGGCTCAAGCGCTGTTCACCCTTACCGGTGGGGTGCACGCGGCCGCCGTGCTGGCGCCCGACGGCCGGGTGCTTTTGGTGCGCGAAGACATCGGCCGGCACAACGCCGTCGACAAGGTGGTCGGTCGGCTGCTGCTCGATGGAGCGCTGCCGGTGCACGACATGGCATTGTTCGTAAGCGGACGAGCGTCGTTCGAGTTGGTGCAGAAGGCCTGGGCTGCGGGCTTCGCCGCAATCGTCGCGGTTTCCGCACCGTCGGCGTTGGCGGTCGACACCGCTCGCGCCGGCAACCTCACCCTTGCGGGGTTCGCCCGCGACGGACGCATGAACATCTACGTCGAGCAGGAGCAATCGTGAGCGAGAAGCGCCGGAACGATGTCCCTCGGCTGACCACACCCCTCGTGCGCGAGAACGGCGTCCTCCGCGAGGCGTCGTGGGCCGAGGCACTCGACCGGGCGGCCGCCGGCATTCGGACCACGTTGGCCAAGACCGGACCCGACAGCGTCGGATTCTTCTCGTGTTCGAAGGCCACCAACGAGGTGAACTTCATCGCACAGAAGTTCATGCGCGTCGCCGTCGGCACGAACAACATCGACTCGTGCAATCGAACTTGACACGCTCCTAGCGTCGTCGGTCTGGCGACAGTCTTCGGAGCAGGAGGCGGCACGTCTTCGTATCGCGAGATCGAGGACACCGATGTCATCGTCCTTTGGGGATCCAACGCCCGAGAGACGCATCCGATCTTCTTCCACCACGTGCTTGCGGCGTTGCGTCGAGGGGCGAAGCTGTTCGTGGTCGACCCACGTCGCACCTCGAGCGCGCAATGGGCCCACGGTTGGCTGTCGCCCGACGTCGGTTCCGACGTTGCGCTCGCCAACGCCGTGGCGCGCGAGATCATCCACGCCGGGCTCGCCGATGGCGCGTTCATCGATCGCGCCACCATTGGCTACGCAGAGTTCGCGGCGTCGGTGGAGGAATGGACCCTCGAGCGGGCTGAGGCGGTCACCGGTGTTCCTGCTGCATCGATACGCGAGCTCGCGCACACGTACGCCACCGCCGAGCACGCCCAGCTGTGCTGGACGCTCGGGATCACCGAGCATCACAACGGCGTCGACAACGTGCTGTCGCTCATCAACCTGGCTCTGCTGTGCGGCCATGTCGGCCGGTACGCGTCGGGTCTGAATCCACTGCGAGGCCAGAACAACGTGCAGGGCGGCGGTGATATGGGTGCGATCCCGAACCGCCTGCCGGGCTTCCAGGACATCGAGGATGACGACGCGCGAGCGGCGTTCGACACCGCGTGGGGCACGGAGGTGCCGCCGACCTACGGCATGCACCTGAGCCAAATGTTCGACGCCATGGAGCACGGCGATCTGCGGGCGCTGTACGTGATGGGCGAGAACCCCGCACAGAGCGAGGCCGACAGCACCAAGGCCATCGCATTGCTCCAGTCCCTCGATCATCTGGTCGTGCAAGACGTGTTCTTCACGAAGACCGCCGAGCTCGCCGACGTGGTGCTGCCCGCAAGCGCTTCGTGGTGCGAGAGTGAAGGCACGGTTACGAACAGCGAACGACGCGTGCAGCGCGTGCGCAAGGCGCTCGACCCACCCGGCGAGGCACGCGATGACGTCGACATCCTTCTCGACATGGCATCGCTGCTCGGCCACACGTGGACCTACGGGCGTCCGGGCGATCGTCGATCGATCGCCGAGGGCATCTGGCAGGAGCTTCGTTCGCTGTCGCCGTTGCACGCCGGGATGAGCTACGACCGGATCGAGGCGCTCGGCGGCATCCAGTGGCCCTGCCCCGACGAGCACACCCTCGAACCGTCGTTCCTGCACGGCCGGCTCTGGCACGACGATCCGGCCGAACGTGGTCGGCCCGCCCCGTTCTCGGTGGTGCTGAACTCGCCGCCGGTCGACGCGCTCGACGATGACTTCCCGCTTCGCCTCACCACCGGCCGTCGGCTCGACTCGTACAACACCGGCGTGCAGACCGGCCGGTTCTCGTCGCCTCGTCGGCGGGCGGAGACCATCGACCTGTGCCCCGCCGATGCGGAGGCGCTCGGCGTGCTGGCGGGCGAGCGCGTGCGCATCGTGTCGCGGCGCGGCGCGGTCGAGGCCCCGGTGCGCCTCGACACCGGTCTGCGCCCTGGGCTTGCGTTCATGACGTTTCACTTTCCCGACGAGGTCGACGTCAACGTTCTCACGATCGACGCAGTCGATCCGAAGTCGGGTACTGCCGAGTTCAAAGCCAGTGCGATCCGCATCGAGCGGCTCCCCGTGCCGGCAGCGGCGGTCTAGATGGATCTCCAGTTCCAAGGAGGCGAGGCGTCCGCCGAAGAGCGGGGCGCGCTCGATCGGTTGCTCGCCACCCAGGCCCCGCGGCGTGATCTCGTGTTGCCGGCGTTGCACGCCGTGCACGACGCCGTCGGATGGCTGAGCCCGGCGGGCATCGACGAGATCGGGCGGCGGCTCGACGTCGCACCGGCCGAGGTGTTCGGTGTCGCGACGTTCTACGCGATGTTCTCGACCACCCCGCGGCCACGCCGGGTCACGTACGTGTGCGAGGACATCGCCTGCACCGGCGGCGCGCACCTCACCCTGGAACCGTCGACCGACGCGCATGCCGTGCTCCCGAGCCCATGCCTCGGGTTGTGCGATCACGCTCCGGCTAGGCTCGAACTCGACGGCGGCCGGTATGTGGGGCCCATGGCGCGTACGAGCATCTTGCGGGGTGATCACCTGCTCGCGAACGTCGGTACCACTGCGTACGGCGACCTCGTGGCTTACCGCGCTGCGGGCGGCTACCGGGCGCTTGCCCGTTCGTTTGAGGTCGGCCCCGCAGCGGTGGTGCAGATGGTGAGCGACTGGGGGCTCGTCGGCCGCGGCGGCGCCGCGTTCCCGACTGGTCGCAAATGGGCTGCGGTCGCGGCGCAGCCGACGTTCCCGCACTATGTCGTGTGCAACGCCGACGAGTCCGAACCCGGCACCTTCAAGGATCGCGTGCTGCTCGAGGACGACCCCTTCGCGATCATCGAAGCCATGACCATCGCCGGGTTCGCGACCGGTGCCGCGCAGGGTTACCTCTACTTGCGCGGCGAGTACCCGCTTGCCGCCGAACGACTGGAGAACGCGTTCCGCCTCGCCCGATCAGCCGGGCTGCTCGGCCAAGACATCGAAGGCTCGGGGTTCTCGTTCGACATCGATTTGCGGGTCGGTGCCGGCGCGTACATCTGCGGCGAGGAGACCGCGATCTTCAACTCGATCGAGGGCTATCGAGGCGAACCGCGCAACAAGCCCCCGTTCCCGGTCGACGCAGGCCTCTTCGCGAAGCCGACTGTGGTCAACAACGTCGAGACGTTGGCGTGCATCCCGCACATCGTGCTCGGCGACGCCCGCGAGACGAAGCTCTACTGCCTGTCGGGAGCGGTCACGAGCCCGGGGGTGTACGAGGCTCCGCTCACCGTCACGTTGCGCGAGCTGATCGAGTCGGCCGGCGGGGTTCGCGAAGGCTCGACGCTGAAGGCGGTGTTGCTCGGGGGCGCGGCGGGTGCATTCGCCGGCCCCGACGACCTCGATGTCGAGATGTCGTTCACGGCGCTCCGCGACGCCGGTCTCTCGCTCGGCTCGGGTGTGGTCATGGTGATCGACGAAACCGTCGATCTCGGGGCGTTCCTGGCTCGCATCGCCGACTTCTTCGTCGACGAATCGTGCGGGCAGTGCGTGCCGTGTCGGGTCGGTACCGTGCGTCAGCAAGAGGCCGTGGCGCGACTTCGCTCGGGCGGCGACGCCTTGCACGAGCTCGCGCTGCTGCGCGACGTCGGCGTGGCCATGCGCGACGCGTCGATCTGCGGCCTCGGCCAGACGGCCTACAACGCGATCGAATCGGCGATCACCCGCATCGGCATGTTCACCAAAGGAGCGAGATGAGCGAGGCCACTCCGGTCGATGCGCCTCGGCGACGCATCGAGTGCACGGTCGACGATCGACCTGTGCACGTAGGCGAGGGCGACACGATCCTCGGTGCGTGCAACCGCGAGGGCATCGACACCCCCACCTTGTGCTGGGGAGACACCCTCACTCCGAAGAACGCGTGCCGCGTGTGCGTGGTCGAGGTCGAAGGCAGCCGCGCGCTGGTGCCTGCGTGTTCGCGCAAGGTCGAACCCGGCATGGTGGTGCGCACGGACACCCCGCGAGTGCGTCATGCGCGCAAGCTGGTGCTCGAGCTTCTCGGGTCGTCGGTCGATCTTTCGACCACGCCGCGAGTCGACGAGTGGTACGACCGCTACGACGCCGATCCGACCCGCTTCGGCGAGGTCGCGAGGACTGTCGCCCAGCCGGCCAAGGTCGACAACGACCTCTACGTGCGTGACTACGCGAAGTGCATCCTCTGCTACAAGTGCGTCGACGCGTGCGGGGATCAATGGCAGGGCACGTTCGCGATCGCGGTGGCCGGTCGTGGCTTCGCATCACACATCAGTACCGAGTACGACGTTCCCTTGCCCGAGTCCGCCTGTGTGTACTGCGGTAACTGCATCGAGGTCTGCCCCACGGGTGCGCTGTCGTTCAAGGTCGAGTTCGACAAGCGGGCCGACGGCACCTGGGCCGAGGATCGCCAGCAGGTGACCGACACCATCTGCCCGTACTGCGGTGTGGGCTGCACGTTGAGTCTCACGGTGCAGGACAACCAGATCGTGCGGGTGGGGTCGCCGCACGACAGCTCGGTGACGCACGGCAACCTGTGCATCAAGGGCCGCTTCGGCTGGGCGCACGTGGCCCGCTGAGCGAGTCCTCGTCGAGCGAGCCGGCAGCGCTGAGGCGAGTCTGCCACCCGGTGGCAGACTGAGGTCATGACCGAACCTGTCACTCCGTCGACCGGCCTGGCCGTGGTGCACCTGTTCTGCGCCCGTGGTCCCCTCACCGAGAACGACGAGGTCGTCGCCGCGGTGAAGGTGGCCGAGACAGCTGGCGTACAGGTGGTGCCGGTGGCGGTGCTCGGGCACAAGGCCGATTTGGCGTTCATGCTGCTCGGCCCCGATCTGTGGGTGCTGCGCGACACCCAGACAGCGCTCGTCCGCGCCGGGTTGTTGGTCGTCGATTCGTACGTCTCGCTCACCGAGCTGTCGGAGTACGCGCAAGGGGTGCCCGAGGCGATGAAGCAGGCCCGCCTGTACCCCCAGCTCCCACCCGAGGGCAAGCCGGCATGGTGCTTCTATCCCATGTCGAAGAAGCGGGAGGCCCATGTCAACTGGTTCACCTTGCCGTTCGAGGATCGCACCACCTTGATGCACGAACACGGAACATCGGGGCGCAAGTTCGCGGGCCGCATCCTGCAGCTCATCACCGGGTCGGCCGGTCTCGACGATTTCGAATGGGGCGTCACATTGTTCGCGCAACGGCCCGACGACCTGAAGGACGTCGTGTACACGATGCGCTTCGACAAGGCTTCCGCCGACTACGCCGAGTTCGGCGCCTTCTACACCGGGCTCGTGACAACCGTCGAAGACCTCATGGCGCGCACCTGACATGGCCGATATCGATCGTGTGCGGCAACGTCTGCGCGAGCTCGATCGGGTGATCGTCGCCTTCAGCGGTGGGGCCGACTCGGCTCTGCTGGCGTGGCTCGCGCACGACACCCTCGGCCCGGAGCGCGCGCAGGTGATCACGGCGGTATCGCCATCGCTCGCCGGTTTCGAGGCCGATGATTGCGCGTCGCTCGCGCGCGAGTGGCAGTTGAACTGGAGCATCGTTGCCACCGACGAGATGGCCAACGCGGCGTACCGCGTGAACGACGCGAACCGGTGTTTTCACTGCAAGGACGCGTTGATGGACTCGCTCGAGCCGCTGGCCCGGGCCGCCGGCGCCACGGTGGTACTCGGCGTGAACCTCGATGATCTGGGCGACCACCGGCCCGGGCAGACCGCTGCTGCGCAACGCGGCGCGGCGTTCCCGTTCGTCGATGCTGAGTTCACCAAGGCCGATGTTCGTGCCGCGTCGCAGGCGCTCGGATTACGCACGTGGGACAAGCCGGCCGCCGCGTGCCTGGCCTCGCGTCTGCCTTACGGTTCGCCGGTGAGCATCGAAGTGCTGGCCTCTGTCGAGCAGGCCGAGCTCGCATTGCGCACGTTGGGCTTTCGGGCGTTGCGGGTGCGGCACTACCGCGACACCGCCCGGCTCGAGGTCCCGCTCGACGAGCTCGGTGACGTGCTCGCTCGACGCGAGGCCGTCGTCGCGGCGGTGAAACGAGCCGGCTATCGCTACGTCACGCTCGACCTCGAGGGCCTGCGCTCCGGCAACCTCAACGACGCACTCCGCGTCCGCTCCACCTGAACGGCGAACCATGAGCGAAGCGGAGGACGAAGCGTTGTTGAGCGCCTACGCGCGCACGTTGGCCGAAGCGATCGAATCTGCGTTGCCCCGGTGGATCGAAAGGTGTGTCGCCCGGTACGCAGTCATCGAAGGTGCACTCGTGCCGGCCGTTGCGCGCGTGTCGGGCGCGGCGCTCGCCGAGGTCATGCCCACGGTGCGCGCCTTGTTGTTCGCCGATGTCGACCAGCAGCGCATGAACCCGTTGGCCTTGCTCCGTGCGTCCGTGCGGTTCCCGACCACCGTGCTCGACGAGCTCGGTGCCAGCCCGCCGGACCGTGACGAGTTCGCCCGGCGCAACTTCCCCGAGGATCGCTACGGCCTCACGCCTGCATCGTTCGCCGATGTCGACCCGACATTGCACGAACCGGGTCTCGTGTGGGGTGCGGCCAAGGCGCATGTGGTGCTGCAACGCCGTCGCGCCGAAGGGCTCCGATGAGCACCATCGCGCTGTGCGTCGATCTGATGGACCGATCGCGCATCACTGCGGCCCGGCCCGACGTGGTCTTCGTGCGCACGATCGCGGCGTTGCTCGAACGGGTCGGTGCGGGTGGGATCGACTCGGTCATCGTCGATCTGTCGCGACCCGGCGCGATCGACGCGATCGACGCCGTGGTGGCGGCCGGGGTGGCGGTCACTGCGTACGGCTCCCACGTCGACACCGGCCTCCTCGGCGCAGCCCGTGCCGCTGGGTGCCGCGAGGTGCTCCCGCGTTCGCGGTTCTTCGCACGCCTCGATCGGGCCTGAGGGTCAGGCCTTGTCCTCGAAGCGCTGCCAGCCCGCGTCGGTGATCGAGCGCGGCTCGAAGAACAGGCAGTCCTCCGGGCATGCGAACGGCGCCTCTTGGGCCATGGCGACGCGGCAGCGCTGGATGACCTCGCCGTGCGCGGTGGTGCGCGTCGAATAGTGGCGGCAGTCGCGGCGTACACCCATAGCCGCAGTCTGCCAGCCGGTGGGGAGCCGAACGACACCGCGTATAACCTCGCGCCGCATGCCCCCTCCGCTTCGACGCGATGAACTCGTCGCCGACTACTCCTTGCACGGCTCTGCGTGGTGCCGGCGGTACAGCGATCTGGTCGACGCGTGGATCGCCGAACTGTGGGCGGAAGTGGCGCCCGGGTCGAGCGGCGTCGCGCTCATCGCCACCGGCGGCTACGGCCGCGCCGAGCTGTGTCCCCAAAGTGACCTCGACTTGCTGTTGCTCACAACGAGCACCAGCCAGGGCGAAGCCCTTGCGTCGAGGCTCTGGTACCCGATCTGGGATCAAGGGCTCAAGCTCGGGCACTCGGTGCGCACGCTGAATCAGGCCCTCGAGCTGTCGCGCGACGACCTCGACACAGCCACCGCGCTGCTCGCCGTGCGTCACCTGTGCGGCGATCCCTCGCTCACCGAGGACCTCCGCGAAGGCGCGCTCGTGCAATGGCGCCACGGCGCGAAGTGGGCGATCGAAGAACTGGCCGAGAACGTCGAGGGGCGCCTCGAGAAGCTCGGCGAGGTCGCCTTCCTGCTCGAGCCTGACCTGAAGGACGCCCGCGGCGGCCTGCGCGACGTGCACGCGCTGAGTTGGCTGGATCTCGCACAGCCGGTGTTGTCCGATCTCGACGAGGTTGCGCTCCGCGACGCCTACGAGATCCTGCTCGCCGCCCGTGTCGAGCTCCATCGCCGATCTGGTCGCCGGGGCGATGTGCTGCTGTTGCAGGAACAGGACGCGGTGGCCGAGGCGCTCGGCGTCGCCGACGCGGATGCGCTCATGAAGAACGTGGTTACGGCCGCGCGATCGATCGCATGGACCAGCGATTTCACGTGGCATCGCGTGCAGGCGAGCCGTCGTCGGCGGCTGATCCGCGAACGACCCCGCGAAGTTGCCCCAGGCGTCGTCCTCGAGGAGCGCACGGTTCGCCTGGCACCCACGTGCAACGTGGCCGGCGATCCGGCGATCGCGCTGCGCGTCGGTCTCGCCGCGGCCACCCAGCGAGCGTTCATCGACCGCGCCGCGCTCGAACGCATGGCCACGGAGATGCCGATGATGCCGAAGCCGTGGCCCGACGAGGCCCGCTGGTTGCTCACCGACCTGCTCATGGTCGGTCACCCGGCGATACCGGTACTCGAGGCGCTCGATCAGCTCGGGTTGGTGCATCGCATGATCCCCGAGTGGGAGCCGTGCCGCAGCCGGCCCCAGCGCAACGCGTACCACCGCTTCACGGTCGACCGGCACCTCTTCGAGGCGGCCGCCGAGGCGGCGAAGCTGGTCGATCGTGTCGACCGCCCCGATCTCCTCGTTCTGGGTGCGCTGTTCCACGACATCGGCAAGGGCTATCCCGGCGATCACGTCGAGGTCGGCATCCAGATCGTCGATCGCATCGCGGCGCGCATGGGCTTTGCCGACGAAGAGGTCGCGGTGCTGGTGAGCATGGTCCGTCACCACCTCCTGCTGCCCGATGTCGGTACCCGCCGCGACCTCGATGACGACGGCACTATCCGTTCGGTGGCCACGCAGGTCGGTTCGGTCGAAACGCTCGAGCTGTTGCACGCGCTCACCGAGGCCGACTCGATTGCCACCGGCCCGGCCGCGTGGGGCCAGTGGAAAGCGGGCCTGGTCGCCCAGTTGGTGCGACGCACCGCGCATGTGCTCCGCGGTGGCGACGCAAGCGAGATGGTCGAGGTGCCATTCCCCACCGCCGAGCATCGAGCACTGCTCGCCGAGCGCCGGCTGATCGTGCAGGGCGACGCAGGCACGCTCACGATTGTCGCGCCCGACCGCCCTGGTCTGTTCTCGCGAGTCGCCGGCACGCTGGCCCTTAACGGGGTCGACGTCGTCGACGCCTCGGCCCACACGGAGATGGGTATGGCGCTCGAAGTCTTCCGAGTCAAGAGCGTCTTCGGTGATGAGCCGAACTGGCGGAGAGTGCGGGCCGATGTCGAGCGAGCGCTCGCTGGCCGCCTGGCGCTGCGGGCCCGTCTCGCGGAGCGGGCGCGCACGTATCCCGCGCCCAAGGCCACCAACGCCCGCCCGAAGGCACCGCGCGTGGTGGTCGACAACCACACGTCTGATCTCGCGACGGTGGTCGAGGTCGAAGCCCCCGACGGCATCGGCGTGCTGTACCGCATCACGCAGGCACTGCTCGAGTGCGATCTCGACATCGTCAGTGCCAAGGTGCAGACCCTCGGCTCCGACGCGATTGACGCGTTCTACGTGCGAGACGGGCTCGGCGCGAAGATCGAGGACCACGCGTATTTGGCGGAGATCGAACGGGCGGTGCTGCACGCGCTCGCCGGCGAGCTGTAACCCGGCACTACTAGCCTCCCCGACGTGTACTCCGACCGCGATCTTCTGCGCTGGAGCGAGTCCCTTGCCGGCATCGCGCGCACCGGGCTCGGCTTTACCGAGAGCCTCTACGAGCGCGAGCGGTTCGAAGAGGTGCTGGCCATCGCAGCCGAGATCCGCGCCATGGTCGGCACGCCCGGGACCCCCGACACCATCGTCGACGAGTGGATGAAGCATGTGGGCGAGGGCATCGCCGGCTATCAGACGCCGAAGGCGACGGTGGGTGCGATCGTGCACAACGACCAGGGTGAGCTCTTGCTCGTCAAGCGCCGCGACGCTGGGGTGTGGCTGTACCCCACTGGCTGGGCGGACATCGGGTATTCGGCGTCCGAGGTCGCGGTCAAGGAGGTCTTCGAGGAGACCGGCATCGAGTGCGAGGTCGTGCGGCTCGTCGCCGTACTCGACGGCCTGCGCCAGGGCTTCTCCCGAATCCCGCTGTACTCGATGGTGTTCCTGTGCCGGGCGACCGGTGGCTCGTTGGTGCCACACCCGCTCGAGTGTCTTGACGTCGGGTTCTTCGCCGAGGACGCGATGCCCGCGCCGCTGGCCGGCGGCGACGGGTGGATGGCGCTGGCCTTCGCGGCCATCAGCGGGGGTCCCACCGACGCAGTGTTCGACCACCCGCGTGCGCCGGTGTGGCGCGGCGATCCCGAGCCCGGCCACGATGACCCCGGCGGCCCCGCGAGCGAGGCCGCATGATGACCAGCACCACCGACTTCGGGCTCACCCGTGACGGGGTTGTGCAGCTACGTCGCCGGTGGAAGGCCCAGTCGCCGTGGGCGGCCATGTTGCTGCTGCACGGCATCGCCGAGCACTCCGGCCGCTACGAACACGTCGGCGAGCACCTCGCAGCGGCGGGCGTCGAGGTCATCGCCATCGATCATCGAGGCTTCGGTCTTTCCGGCGGGCGCCGCTCCTACGTCGCGTCGTTCGACGAGTTCCTCGACGACGTCGAGGATCAGCTCGCCGAGGTCCGTTCGCTCGGCTTGCCCACGGCGATGTTGGGTCACTCCATGGGCGGCCTCATCGCCCTCAGCTACGTGCTCGAGGGTCGCCCTCGGCCCGACGCGCTCGCGCTCAGCGGCCCGGCGCTCGGCGCCAACGTTCCCACGCGGTTGCGGGCGCTCGTCCGGGTGCTCCGGCACCTCGCGCCGCGCCTTCGCGTGCCCACGCCGATCAGTGGCTCGCAGTTGGCTACCGACCCGCGTGTGGGCGAGGCCTATTTCGCCGATCCGCTCGTGGTGCGCACATCGACGCCCGCGCTGGGCTACGCGGTAGTCGCCCAGATCGTCCGGGTGAACGAGCACTTGTCCGCGCTCGGTCGTGATGGCCCGCCGATCCTCGTGCAGCACGGTGCGGACGACTCGATCGTCCCTGCGGCGAGCACCGTGGCCCTCGGCGCAATGGCCGGTGTGCAGCGCATCGAGTATCGCGGCTTGCGCCACGAGATCTTCAACGAGCCTTCCGGCCCTGCCGTGCTCGACGACCTGATCGCCTGGCTCCGTACCGTTCTGTGATGTGCGCTCGCTGCGGTGGCGCACCCCCGCAGGACGATCAGTCGTGTTGGTTGCGGAGGAACTGCTCGACTTGTTCGACGAAGGACTCGGCGTCGATCTCGGGGTCGATCTCGTCGTCGTCGTCATCATCATCGTCGTCGTCATCGCCGTTGTCGAAGCGTGACTCGAGCTGCTGCACGTAGAGGGCGGTTTCCTCGTCCTCGCCGACGAGGCGGGTGACCTGGCGTTCGTATGCCGCGGACGCGATCTCGAGGTCGATGCTCGGCACAGTGGTTCCGAGGAACTCGCCCACGCGGTTCACGAGGGCCAGCGCGGCCTTGGGCGACGTGGCTCCCGGGACGTAGCTCGGAACGCCGGCCCACAGCGATGCCGAGGGGATGCCCGCCTCGATGCAGTAGTTGTGAAGCACGCCGATGATGCCCGTTGGGCCCTCGTAGCGCGATGGCTCGAGGCCGAGTTGGAGCGCAAGGTGCTCGTCGTAGCTCGTGCCGAACACGGAGGTGGGTCGGGTGTGTGCGACCTCGGCCAACAACGCGCCGAGGGTGAGCACGAGATGAGCGTTGGTGGCCCGCGCGAGATCGACGATTTCGTTGCAGAACGTGCGCCACCGCAATTGCGGCTCGATGCCCAGCAGGGTGATCACTTCGAGACCGTCGCGGTCGTCGGTGGCGCACACTTCGATGCTCGGCCAACGGATGAGGCGAGTGTCGTTTTCATCGATCTCGACGATCGGGCGGGTCGACGTGAAGTCGAAGAAGACCTCAGGATCGACCGACGCGAACGGGCGAGCGCCGAGCCGGTCGCGCAGATGACGGACCGCAGTCGACGCGGCGTCGCCGGCGTCGTTCCAGCCCTCGAACGCGGCGACGATGATGGGTCGGCGCAGCTGCGGTTGGCGGGACCAGATCAGGTGGCGAGCGTCTGCAGGCTCCGCAGGCTGAGGCACACCACAAACGGTATCGGATCAGGCGATTGTTGCGACTTGCGTCGGCGGTCGGGGGGCCCAATGCGCCTGCGCACACGCCCGCCTTATGCTGGCCACCGCATGATCACGATCGAAGAAGTCAAGAAGGTCGACTCCGAGCTGGTGCGAGCATTCGAGCGCCTCATTCCTCAGCTGTCTTCATCGAGCCCGGCGCCGACCGAGAAGGAACTGGCGTCGATCGTCACGTCGCGCTCCACCGTGCTGTTCGTGGCCCGTGACGAGGGTGACATCATCGGGAGCTTGTCACTCGTCTTGTTCCGCATCCCCACCGGCCTGCGGGCCTGGATCGAAGACGTCGTGGTCGACGAGGCCGCACGCGGCAAAGGGGTCGGTGAAGCGCTCAACCGGGCGGCCATCGAGCATGCGGGCAAGGCGGGCGCCCGCACGGTCGACCTCACGTCGCGGCCGTCGCGCGAATCGGCGAACCGGTTGTATCAACGGCTCGGGTTCTCGCTCCGCACGAGCAACGTCTACCGCTACGACCTCGACTGATAGGCGGTCCGCCGCGAGCCTCCTCAGCGGGCTGGCGGTACCCCACTGGCAGCCACAGGTCGACGATCGGGCGCGTCGGTGCAGCGCGCGTCGGTGCAGCGCGGCCGCGTTACCCTCTGACCCGTGCTCAGCAGCATTTGGGAGCGTTACGGCGCGAAGCTCTACCGCTATTGCGGCGTCTCGGTGTTCAACGTCATCTTCGGGCAGGGCTTGCTGTGGTTGTTCTACAGCGCACTCGGCTGGCGGGCTTGGTTGGCCAACCTCCTCGCGGTGACGATCAGCGCTGGACCGGCGTATTGGATGAGCCGTCACTGGGTGTGGGAGCAGACCGGCTCGCACAGCGTCCGTTCGGAGATAGCGCCGTTCTGGGGGATGGCACTCCTCGGACTCGTTCTGTCGACCATTGCGACGGAGGCCGCCGATCAACGTTGGCATAGCGGTTTGGCCGTGCAGGCCGCGAGCGTCGCCTCCTTCGGCGTCGTGTGGCTCTTCAAGTTCTTCATCCTCGAGCACGTGCTGTGGAAGCAGCCGTCCGAGGTCCCGACGACCACATGACCGCGACCTCCGCGCGGATGTTGCCGCCCGACCTGCGCGCGCACGCCGAAGCAGCACGCGGGTTCATGCCCGCCGACGAAGGTCTTGCGCTCTTCGAAGCGGCGGCATCGGTGGCGGTCGACGGGCCCTTTCTCGAGATCGGGAGCTACTGCGGCAAGTCGGCGGTCTATCTGGGTGCGGCGGCCCGTGCCCGCGCCACGGTGCTCTACGCGCTCGATCACCACCGGGGCTCGGAGGAGAACCAACCCGGGTGGGAGTGGCACGAGCCGGACCTCGTCGACCCCCACGTCGGCCGCATCGACACGTTGCCGGTCTTCCGGCGCACGATCTTCGATGCCGGCCTCGAGGGCACCGTTGTCGCGCTCGTGGGTGATTCGCGGGCAGTGGCCGCGCACTGGGCAACGCCGCTCGCGTTGTTGTTCATCGACGGTGGGCACGGGCATGATCCTGCGCATCGCGACTACGAGAGCTGGACGCCGAACGTGCAGGTGAACGGCACGCTCGTGATCCACGACGTGTTCCCCGACCCGGCTGATGGCGGGCGTCCGCCGTATGAGATCTACTGCCGCGCTCTCGAATCGGGTGCGTTCGTCGACGTGGCCGCCACGGGTTCGCTGCGCGTGCTCCGCCGCACGAAGCCGGGTACCTGACGGAGGTGCTCTGCGCAATGAACGGCCCACGGTGAACGACGCGCGATGTGGGCAGAGGGTTCAGTGCTCGAGGGTGAGGTCTTCGCCTGCGGCCGCGACGGCCGGAAGCGACGTGTGGCGGGAGAACAGCCCGGATGCCGGAGTGGCGCCGGCGATTGCGTCGGCGCACAGCACGATGGCCGCTGCGGTGTACGCCGACATCTCGCCCTCGGGGAAGTGGACGTTCTCGGGGTAGACGGTGCCGGTCCAGTAGCGCCCGTCGTCGACCCGCATCTGCTGGGCCCACGTGAACAGCTCGCGGGCCTGCTCGTCGTAGCCGAGCCCGAGTTCGGCGATAGCGAGCTCGCACGTCTCGGCTGCGGTGACCCACGGACGATCGCTCACGCACTTCACGCCGTGGCCGGGGAGGATGAAGGTGTCGCGGCGCGCCGCGAGATGCGCCCGGGCGTCGTCGCCGGCGATCACTCCCGACAGCACGGGGTAATACCAGTCCATGGCCCAGCGGTTCTTCGGCGCGAAGGCGCCGTCGGGGCGTGTGCGGATGACCTCGGCGAGGCTCTCGAGGCTGAGCTCCCAATCGGGACGCTCCTTGCCGAGCTCGTGGGCAATGGCAAGTGCGCAGCGCAGCGAGTGACAGATCGACGACGAGCCGGTGAGGAGCGCGAACGACCACGGTGTGCCGTCGGGATGGCGCGCCCAGATGATCTCGCCGCGCGGTGTCTGCAGATCGAGCACGAACCCGAACGCAGCTTTGACCGCAGGCCACATGGTTTCGAGGAAGCCGCGGTCGCCGGTGATGAGCCAGTGGTGCCACACACCGGTCGCGATGTACGCGGTGACGTTGGCCTCGAGCTTGTCCTGCTCGACGCGATCGGCGAGGTAGTAGTGATGCCACGCACCGTCGGGGCGCTGCATCGCAACGAGCCATTCGTACGCACGCTCGGCGGCGGCACGCCGGCCCCCGACCAGCAGGGCCATGGCCGCTTCGACGTGGTTCCACGGGTCGGCGTGGCCGCCGGGGAACCACGGGATCATGCCGCTGGGCAGCTGCAGCGCCGCGATGGCGTCGACCGTGGCCGCGAGCTCGTCCGCGTGCAGGATGCCGGGCACGTCAAACGAGGACATGGTCGCTCCGGGGGGCCGGGGCCGTGGTCGAGCGATGGACGGGTTTCGTCGCGTACACCACGAGGCTCTTGCCGATGACCGGGTTGAGGAGACGATCCGCGAGGCGCGTGCTGCGCGGCGCCTTCTCGATGTCCCAGCAGAGGAAGCGGTGATACGCCCGAACGAGAGCGTTGTCCTCGATGGGGCGGTTCGGGCCGACCGCGCAGCGCAGCCACCAATAGGGAGCGTGGAGCGCGTGCGCATGATGGTCACCCCCCGGCACGAGGCCGGCGGCGCGCATCTTCTGGTGTACCTCGTGCTTGGCGTAGATGCGGACGTGGCCACCCTGCACCGCAGGCGCGTGGTAGTCGTCGCTGAGCTTCCAGCAGATCTTCTCGGCAAAACGTGCGGGAATGGTGATTGCCATGCTGCCACCCGGCTTGAGCACGCGGGCCAGCTCCGCGAACGCCGCAGCGTCGTCGGGGATGTGCTCGAGCACCTCGCTCGCGAGCACGCGATCGAAAGCATCATCCGGGAACGGCAGGCGTGTCGCGTCGCCATTGACCGATTGGCAGGTGACGCCATGGGGAAGCTCGCCGGCCTCGAGCATGCCGGCGTACACCGCGTGCACCTGACGCAGCTCGGCCACGCCGAGATCGCAGGCGATGACGCTCGCGCCGCGCCGCATGGCCTCGTACGCGTGCCGACCGAAACCACATCCGAGATCGAGCATGTGCTCGCCGGCGCGTAGGCCGAGTCGGTCGTAGTCGACGGTGATCATGCTCGGCGGCCCCGTGGAGATGCCGCGTGCTCGTCGAGTACGGCCCGGTAGTGCTCGACGGTGCGCACCGCGGTGTGCTTCCAGCTCCAGTTGTCGACGACGCGTTGGCGGCCGGCGGCGCCGATGCGAGCGCGTAGCTCGGGTTGGTCGAGCACGGTGCGCATCATGGCGGCGAGCGCCTCGGCATCGCCGGGCGGGACGAGGAAGCACGTCTCGTTGTGGATGCCGGCCACCTCGGGCAGGGCACCGCCGGTGGTCGCGAGCAATGGGACGCCGGACGACATGGCTTCGACCGCGGGGAGCGAGAACCCTTCGTAAAGCGACGGCACGACCGCAAGTGCGCACTCGCTGTAGAGCTCGACGATGCGTTGATCACTGACGCCGTGCACGAATGTGACGATGTCCTTGAGGCCGTACTGCTCGATGAGTTGCGGCGTGCGGCTCTCGTTGCGCGGCTTACCGATGATCACCAGTTCGACGTTGCGCTCGGTGCGCAGTTTGGCCATGGCCTCGAGGAGATATTTGAGGCCCTTCAGTGTGACGTCGCTCGAGGTGGTGCACAGGATTCGCCCGGGCACACGCTGCACACCGGGGACGGGTTTGAAGATGTCGGGGTCGACGCCCACCGGCACGACGTGCATGTTCTCGAGCGGTACTTCGTAGTCGCGGTGGATGTCGCCCTTCGACGACTCGGACACCGTGAGCACGTGGGGCATGCGGCGCGCTACCTGTGACTGCATCTTGGTGAACGCGTACCAGCGGCGCTTGCCCACCTTGTCCCACAGTGACGTGGCGTGCTCGAGCTCGAGGCGACGGTCGACGCTGATGGGGTGATGGATGGTCTCGAGGATCGGCCACCCGGCGCGCTGCAGCGCGAGGATGCCCCAGCCGAGGGTCTGGTTGTCGTGGATCAGATCGAACTCGCGCCGGCGGTTGCGCAGCGCGCCGTAGGCCCGCCAACTGAACGCCATGGGCTCGGGGAAGTTGCCGGTGGCGAACGACGCTGCTTCCATGACGTCGTAGACCGACTTGTATTCGAAGAAGCGGGGCTTTCGCGCCGGGTAGTAGTCGTTGTACGTGTCGAGGCTGGACAGCTTGTGCAGCGGGACCCGGTCGTCGACCTCGGGGTAGGGCTGGCCCGCGAACACCTCGACGTGGTGCCCCAGGTCGACGAGCGCCTTCGCGAGGTGACGCACGTACACGCCCTGGCCGCCTACGGTCGGCTTGCCCCGGTAGGTCAGGAGCGCAAGACGGAGAGCAGAGTCGTTCACGGGCTGTCCGGTCGGTGTAAGGGCCCTTGCTTACGGCGTAGCACCGGCCATTCGCCAAAATGCTACCGGCGCGACGGGCGGTCGCGCCCCCGCCCGGCCGATGACCGAGGGGTCGCCATCGCGTGGGTACGCTCCGCCGGTGCGAGCAGTGGTGCAGCGGGTGAGCAGTGCGTCGGTCACGAGCGGTGGGGTCGCGGTCGGGGCCATCGGCGCCGGGCTCTGCGTGCTGGTGGGCGTGGCCCACGACGACGGGCCGGCCCACGCGGTCAAGTTGGCCGGCAAGCTCTGGAACTTACGGATCATGGACGATGACGAGGGCGTCATGAACCGGTCGGTGGGCGACACCACGGGTGCACTGCTGGTGGTGAGTCAGTTCACGCTCTACGGCGACACGTCCGGCGGTCGCCGGCCGTCGTGGATCGCCGCGGCGCGCCCTGAGTATGCAGAGCCGCTCGTCGGACTCGTGGTGACATCGCTGCGGGACTTGGGTGCTTCGGTCGCCACGGGCCGCTTTCGTACCGAGATGGCGGTTTCACTCGTGAACGATGGTCCAGTCACGGTGATCATCGACATCTGACCGCCGGCGCGAGCGCCGGTCGATCACCTGTGCGCCGGCGAGAAGCGCCGCCGCGACCACGAGCATCGGCCAGGCCCCTACCCGTGTCGCAAGCGTGAGCCCTTCGCGCATTTCGACGGTGTCGTAGAGGACGCGTTGTTCGCTGATGCTCGTGCGCTTCCGCACCGTGCCATCCGGCGAGATCACCGCCGAGAAACCGGTGGGCGCAGCCTGCACGACCCACCGACCGGTCTCGAGGGCGCGCAGCCGCGACGACGCGACCTGTTGGGTCTGCAGGATGGTGAGCCAGTAGGAGGCGCCGTTCGTGGGGTTCAGCAGGATCTGGCCGCCGTTGCCGATTGCGTCGCGGGCGCGGTGATCGAAAAAGATCTCCCACGAGATCGAGACGCCGACGCGCCCGACCGGTGTGTCGAGCACCGCGGGCTTGGTCCCCGGCAACGCGTCGCGCGGCGGGAGTCCGGTGACGCCGAGCGAATCGAGCATGCCGCGCAACGGCACGAACTCACCGAAGGGCACCATGCGAACCTTGTCGTACCGGTCGGTCACGATTCCGTCAGGGGTGACGACCTCGCTGTAGTTCACCGTGTTCGAGTCGTCGATGGCGAAGAACCAGCCGGGGATGATCGTGGCCTGCAACGTGCGTGCGAGCTCGGCGAGCGTGGCCTCGGCATCGTCGGCGTAGAGGTACTGCGGTGACTTGTTCTCGTCGATGTACGGGGGACGCGGGTTCACGACGTTTTCGGGCCACACCACGAGGTCGACGCGACGGTCGATCGATCGTGTTGCTTCGACGTGCCGCCCAAACACGAGGGGGTTGTTTTCGGGGTTGGCCCGCGTGCGCTGCTGGCCGCCGCCTTGCACCACGGCGATGTCGAGCGCCCGCACGACGTGACCACGAGGCGCGAATCCTGCCCACGAGATGCACAGAAGCACGACACCGATGCTCACACCGACCGTGCGCCACGAGCGTTCGATCGCGGCGGCAAGCGCCACGCCGATGACCACGGTGAGCGCGACGAGCAGCAAGGATCCAAGCGTGCGAACGACCGGCGCGAGCGGTGACGCGGCCTGACCCATGGCGAGCGTCGCGAGTGGTACGCCACCGAACGGCCAACTCCATCGCACGAACTCCGCGAGGGTGATCGCACCGACGAGACCGATGCGGCGAGCGTGGCCCTCGGCCGGCGCGACCGCGACCGCAAGTCCGAACATCGCGGCCGCGACCGCTTGGGCGAACACATAGCCCGGTGGCGTGAGGTCGATCATCCAGAACGTCGTCGGGAAGAGCCAGAACGCGGCGACGACCCACATGCGCGCGAACCGCGTACGCCAGGGCTTGCCGGCGAGGATGCGATCGGTCAGCGCGACGCCGACGAACGCGAGTGGCCACCACCCCCAGGGCGGCAGCGACGCGGCGATGCACAACCCGGCCAACGCGCTGGGCGCAACGGTACGGAGTCGGCTCAGCATGCGTTGGGAGACGTTAAACGGCGGAGTTCCGGCGCGCCGCACGCGGCGCGTCGGTCAGGCCGCAGGCACGAGTCGCAGGATGCCTTCGACCTGGCCCACGCCACGGACGTGCACGGTGACCTGATCGCTCGCATGGACCCAGTCGGGCAAGCCGTCGCTCGTGCAATCGGCCAAGATCTCGCCGGGTTTGGCCGCGGCGCACAATTTGGCCGCGAGGTTGACCGGTTCGCCGATGTAGTCATCGCCCTCGAACAACAGCACGGTGCCACTTGCAATGCCGACCCGCACTTCGACCTCGCTCTCGCGGTAGTGCGCAACGAGATGTGCACCGAGCGCGATGGCCGGCATGGGTTCGACACCTACGAGCATCGCGCCGTCGCCCAGCCACTTCGCCACGCGCACACCTCGGCTCGCGGCGATCTCGCGCGTGATGTGACGGAACTCGGCGAGCATGGCCGCGGCGGCGTGCGGGCCGTTTCGCTTCGTGAAGGCAGTGAAGCCGCTGAGGTCGCTGAAGATGAAGGTGCGCTCGACGAGCAGGTGCCCGTTTCGTGGCAGCAGCGACGGGTGCTCGGTCCCGATCCGGGGTGGCAGTGCCGTGGCGGAACGTGCGGCTGAAGGATGGGCGGTTGTCGGGTTGAACTTGGGAAGTTCGTTATTCATGCGGACCTCGTTTCGGTCGTGCTCGCTGGGAACGAAGCGTTGAGGGTCGCTTTGTTCGCGTCGGGCGTGGCCGCCACCTGATGGTCGCAGCGCGATTTCGTGTTGGACACCGCGGAGCGTGACCTTTCGCCTACTGTTCACAAAAGTCGGTACCGGGCGTTCACGACAGCGACACCAAGGTGAACGACAGCGCGAGCAAGGCTCTCGCGCCACCAATCCGTGGACCCTTGGTGTCAGCGGGCTGCCGTTACCGATGCAAAGTCGTCGAAACGCATTAGGGAACTATTTCTCGGTATCTTCAGTTCCTTTCATTGCGCAGCGTGAGGCGAGGGTTACACCACGCTGCGTGCCGCGTCGCGTGCGGCGCGGATCAGGGCGGGTATTCCGATACCCCGATAGGCGGCGCCGGTGAGCACTGCGCCGGGTGCCTCGTCGCGCAACGTCGCAACGAGCGCGTCGATGCGTTGCGCGTGACCTGGCGTGTACTGCGGGAACGATGCGGGCCATCGACTGACTCGCACGTCGACCGGTTCGCTGCGCAGGCTCATGGCGTCGCGTAGTTCGTCGAGCAGCAGCGCGACGAGCGAATCGTCGTCGAGTTCGAGCGCACGTTCGTCTCGGTAGCGACCGGTGGACGCGCGGATGAGCGCGTACGGGCCGTCGTCGAGATGCGACCACTTCGACGACGACCACGAGCATGCAGTCATCGCGAGGCCCTCAGGTTTCGGTACGAGGAAGCCGCTCGCGTCGAGCGGAACGCCGATCGCGTCGCGGGCGAACGCCATCGATACGAGTGCCACGCCGGCGTACTCGATGGCGGCAAGTTGTTGCGCGGCGCGTGGTGCGACGTCGCGCAACAACGCTGCGGTGACGTATGCGGGTGTGGCGAAGACGACGGTGTCGGCACGCGTGCCGTTGACCGCCCAACCCGTCGAGTCGCGCTCGACGATCGTTACGGCGTCACTGCGAAAGACCTTGTTCTGCAGAGCGTTCTCGAGCTCGCGCACGAGGCGAATCATGCCGTCGGGTGGCGCGAAGAACACTGGCGCGTCAGGGTTTGCTGCGAGCGAAGCACGTCGTTGTGCATCGAGCGCGCGCACGAGACTTGCATTCGCGCGTGCCGCGGCCGCGATCTGTGGTGCGCCTGCGTCGACGCTCAGGTGATCTGAGTTGCCGGCGTAGATGCCGCCGAGCAGTGGGTCAACGAGGTACTCGAGCACCTCGTCGCCGAGGCGACGACGTATGAGTGAGCCGAGCGATTCATCTTCTTCGGTCATTCCGTGGTCGACCGTGCGATCGAGGTCGCGCGCAGCGATGTCGACCGCTTCGTTCGACACGATGCCTGACGCTCGGAGCGCGTCGAAGTCGAGCGGGACGCCGAGCACGTTCGGTGTGGGGATGCTGCGCAGCGCGCCGCGCGTATAGATGTAGGCGGACCGAGAAGCAGGTGAGATGAGCTCGTCGGCGAACCCGAGCTCGCGGCAGAGGTCGACGGCCCAAGGCACACGCGCCAAGAACGCGTCGGCGCCACAGTCGACGGCCGGGAGACCCCCGAACTGAGTGGTGCGGATCTTGCCGCCGACGTGTTCGGTCGCCTCGTGCAACGTGACATCGATGCCGGCGCGCGCCAGATCGTAGGCAGTGGTCAACCCGGAGACCCCGCCCCCCACGACGATCGCTCGCATGTGTCTCAGTCCTCGAGCGGTCGGACGCGACCTTCGCGATGCACGAGCTCGACGACGCGCTCGAGAATCGCCGGATCCATCTCGGGCTGCACGCCATGGCCGAGGTTGAACACATGCCCCGGGTGCCCGTCGTTGCGAGCGAGGACGTTGCGAACCTCGGCCTCGACTGCGGTCCATGGCGCGTAGCAGATCGCCGGATCGAGGTTGCCCTGCAATGCGATGCCGGCCGGGACACGTTGGCGAGCGTCGTCGAGGTGCACGCGCCAGTCGACGCCCACGACATCGGCACCGGCCTCGGCGAATGAGTCGAGCAGTTCACCGGTGTCGACACCGAAGTGGATGCGGGGCACGCCAAGATCGGCAATGGCCGCGAAGACCTTTGCGCTGGCCGGCATGACATAGGTGCGGTAGTCGGTGCGGTGCAACGCCCCGGCCCACGAATCGAACAGCTGGATGGCCTGCGCGCCGGCTTCGATCTGGGAGCGCAGCGAGGCGATGGCGATGTCGGCGAGGCGATCCATGAGCGCGAACCACAGCGCAGGTTCGCTGTGCATCAGCGCCTTGGTCTTGCCGTAGGTGCGCGAAGGACGCCCCTCGATCAGATAGCTCGCGACGGTGAACGGCGCACCGGCGAAACCGATGAGCGGCACGGAGAGCTCGCGCACGAGCGTGCGGATGGTCTCGATGACGTAAGGCGTGTCGAGCTCGGGCTCGAGCGGACGGAGCCGCTGGAGGTCGGCGGCGCACGAGAACGGCACGTCGACGACCGGGCCGGTGCCCGGTGCGACGTCGACGCCGAACCCGATGGCATGCACCGGAACGACGATGTCGGAATAGACGATCGCCGCATCGACGCCGTAGCGGCGTACGGGCTGCAACGTGATCTCGGCCGCGAGGTCGGGGTTCTTGATGGCATCGAGGATGCTGCCGGGTCCGCGGATCGCCCGGTACTCCGGGAGGGAGCGCCCGGCCTGGCGCATGAACCATACGGGGACACGGTCGTGCGGCTTGCTGCGGCACGCCGAAAGAAAGTCGCTCACGCGGCGACCCTAGCTAGTCGCGGTCGCGAGCAGCGATGCGGCACCGAGAATGTCGAGTGCGGCGCGCGCCTCGCGTCGGGCGAGGTTGGCGCGGACCGATTGCGCAGCTTGAAGCGCGACCGCCGCGAACGGGTCGCTGCCGCGCCGAGCCTCGAGATCGGCGCGCGTGGGCTGCACGACCAGTACCGGCGTGCCCGTGGCGCGGATGGCTTCGACTTCGCGGGCCAGTGCGCGGGAATACCACATGATGCCGGGCGCCCGGGGCGCGCCGCGGGCGATGGATGGCACAGCGGTCATAGCCGACACGATGATGACGAGCTCGAACGCGAGTGGGGCGACGAGATCGGCGTTGGTCGAGGAGTGCGTGGCGCCATCGATGTACTCGTCGGTGCCGATGCGCACGGGCTGCACGATTCGCGGCACCGCGGACGAGGCCTGCACTGCGGTACCGATGTCTGGCGTGGCAACGTCGTCGCGACCGAACACGACGCGCCGGCCGTCGCGTACGCGCACCGCGCAGATCCAGGTGGGGTCGGCGGGCCAGGAGTTGCCCCACAGATCACGTACGCGTTGGCCCATGGGGGCGCCGTTCCATCGACCACGCGGCGACAACCCGCTCAGCGCAGTGATCGCGGTGGTGCCGCGCAGCACGCTGCGGACCGCGAGCGACGGGCGGAGCAGGCGACCACCGTTCGGCGGGGGGAGCGCGGGCGCCGGGGTGTGCACCTGCGCAAGGAGGGCGGTTCCTTCGTCGCTGAGCGGCTCGCCGGTGTAGCGGGCCAGATCATCGGCCGGGGACAGGCCGGCGCGCAGGAACGCCGCGGCGGACGATCCGGCCGAGGTACCGACTACGAGGTCGGCGGTTCGGGGGTCCCATCCGGTGACGGATTGGATCCCGGCGAGGGTGCCCGCGTGGTAAGCCCGCCCGGGCGCACCACCGGCGGAGAGGACGAGTCCGATCGAGGCCACGCCAGCATCGTAGAGGGCGCACTCCGGGGCGCGGGCCCACCGGGCCGCGGCGCCCGGCGGGGTCGGCCGGGCTTGCGGGTGGCTGGCATCGCGGGCCCGATAGGCTGATAGTCCCCACATGGGGACGTTCCCGAAGCAGGAGGTCGCGGGCATTCACCCTGAGCTCGATGCCGAGCAAGCGGTCATCGACTTCGCCTACGCGTGCCTCGAAGAGGCGCGCAAGAACGCGACCCGTCTCACGTCCATGGTCGAAGTCGGCCAGGGCGGAACCGAACAGGCCCGTTACGAACGCGAAGTCATCTACGAGCAGGTGTTGAACCGCTTGTCCCAACTGCAGCTTGGCGACTCGTCGCTGATATTCGGCCGCATTGACCAGGGCCCCGACGACGAGGATGCGTCTTATCGCATCGGCCGGCTCGGCGTCTGGGACCGGAACCAGGATCCCGTCGTCGTCGACTGGCGTGCGCCTGTGGCCGAGGCGTTCTATCGGGCCACCGGCCGCGAGCCCATGGGTCTCGTTCGGCGGCGCCATTTCGCAACCCGCGGTCGCACGCTCCTCGCCATCGAGGACGAGTTCTTCGGCGACCTCACCCGGCTCGACGCCGAGGACCCCGATGACGTCCCGCACATCGCAGGCCAGGGCGCGCTCATCGCCGCCCTCGAGGCCGCGCGTACCGGTCGCCTCAGCGACATCGTGGCCACCATCCAGGGCGAGCAGGATGCGATCATCCGGGCCCCGTTGCCGGGCGTGCTCGTGTGCCAGGGCGGTCCCGGGACCGGCAAGACCGTCGTCGCGCTGCACCGTGCGGCCTACCTGCTGTACACCCACCGCTTTCCGCTCGACGGCCAAGGCGTGCTCGTCGTCGGCCCGAACCGATTGTTCCTCGCGTACATCGAACAGGTGCTGCCGTCGCTCGGCGAGGCCGGCGTCGAGATGGCCGTGCTGGCCGACCTCATCAACAACGTGCGCGTCGAGGGCCGAGACCTCGAGCCTGTCGCGCGCATCAAGGGCGACCTCCGCATGGTGCCCACGGTGGCCAAGGCCGTTCGTGACCGCCAGCGCGTGCTACGCAACGACGTGCGCATTGGCTACGGCCTGCGGTCCCTGTGGCTGACCGTCGAGCAGAGCGAGCACATTGTGCGCGAAGCACGGCGTCGCTTCCGCACGCACAACGGCGCCCGCCGCTTCGTCGAGTCCGAGGTGTTCGCCACGCTCGCAGCCAGCCACCCCGACGATCCCGATCCGAAGGTGGTGCGCGAGCGACTTCGAGAGTCGTCGCAACTCCGCGAGGCCTTCGCCTGGATGTGGCCAATCCTGACCCCGGCCCAGTTGCTGAACGACCTCTATGGTTCCAAGGCGCTCCTGCGCAGCGCGGGCAACAAGCGCTTCGCGAGCGGCGACATCGAGTTGTTGTACCGGCCGCGCGCCGAGCGCGCCGAAGACATCATCTGGCGCGACAGCGACGTCTCGATCCTCGACGAAGCACGTGAGCTGCTCGGCTCACGACCGGGCCGCAAGCACGAAGAAGGCTGGCGCACCTACGGCCACATCGTGGTGGACGAAGCACAAGACCTATCGCCGATGGACCTGCGCGTGTTGTCGCGTCGTTCCCTGAACGGCTCCATGACCGTGGTCGGAGACATCGCGCAGTCCACCGGTGCGTGGGCCCACAACAGCTGGGACGAAGTGCTCCGGCACCTTCCCGATCGACGAGAGCCCCGCATGGTTGAACTCACGGTGGGCTACCGCATCCCGGCGCCCATGATGAGCCTCGCGGCGAGGGTGCTCACCAAGGCCGCGCCGGGCCTGAAGCCACCGTGGTCGGTGCGTCAGGACGGGGAACCACCCCGCATCGTTCGCGCGTCATCGGGCCTCATGGCTGCGCTCGTCGATGTCGTCCGCGACGAGCTCGACGCAGCCGATGCCGGCAACATCGCGGTCATCTATCCGGCCAGCCTCGGCCCAGCACTCGCCCAGGCCTTCACCGAGGCGAGTGTGCCGTTCGGAAAGGCCAACCGCCGCGGGCTCGATCAACGGCTGACGCTCGTCCCGGTGGGCATGGTCAAGGGCCTCGAGGTCGACGCGGCAATCGTGGTCGAACCGGCGCGCATCGTGGGCGAAGAGGCCCAAGGGATGCGCGCGTTATACGTCGCGCTCACCCGGGCCACCAAGCGCCTGCGGGTCGTGCACGCCGAGCCGCTGCCCGACGTCCTGCTCGAGTAGCGCCTCAGTCGGCCTCGGCGCCATCGAGCGCGTCGGCGGCTTCGACGTCCTCGCGCGCGATGCCCAGTAGGTACAGGAGCGAGTCGAGATACGGAACGTTGAGGGCGGTGTCGGCTGCGTCGCGTACCACCGGCTTGGCATTGAACGCGACCCCGAGCCCGGCGAGTGCGAGCATGTCGAGGTCGTTCGCGCCGTCGCCCACAGCGACTGTCTGACTGAGCGGCACCCCGGCGATTGTTGCGAACCGTTGCAGCGCGCGAGCCTTGCCCGGACGGTCGATGACCTCGCCGACGACACGGCCGGTGAGGAGACCATCGACCACTTCGAGCGTGTTGGCTGCCGCGTGGTCAATGCCGAGCTCGGCGACGAGGCGATCGGTGATCTGCGTGAAGCCGCCGCTCACGATTGCCACCTGATAACCCACCCGTTTGAGGGTGCGTACGAGCGTGCGCGCGCCGGGCGTGAACTCGATCTCCGAAGCGACCTTGTCGAAAACCGCCTCGGGGAGACCGGCCAGCAGCGCGACCCGACGGTGCAACGAGGTGGCGAAGTCGATCTCGCCGCGCATCGCGGCATCGGTGATGCGCGCCACCTCGTCGAGATGACCCGCGTGCGCCGCGAGGAGCTCGATCACCTCGCCCTGGATGAGTGTCGAGTCGACGTCCATGACGACGAGACGTTTGGCGCGGCGGGCGAGACCGGCCGGCTGCACCGCGACGTCGACCTGCAGATCGGTAGCCACGAGGGCGAGCGACGCGCGCAGCTGTTGTGGATCAGCACCCGACACGACCAGCTCGACACAGGTGACGGGATACGCGGCCAGCCGCTCGATGTGGTCGATGTTGGCGCCGGCCGCGGCGATGCAATCGGCGATGCCGGCAATGGCGCGCGGGCGCAGTGGGGCACCGAGCACCGAGACGTGCAGGCGGCCCCGGCGCCGCACGGTGTTCGACGACCCGACCTCGGTCTGCACGTCGAGCCCGAGGGCAGCAGCGACGAGCTCGACCCTGGCGCGCAGCTCGGGCGAGTGCAGGATGGTCGAGTCCGGCGCGGCTCCGAGGAGCAGCACGCCGAGCGTGAGGCGACCGTTGAGCACGACCTGCTCGAGGTCGGCGACGGTGACGTCGAACGCGGCCAGCGCGGCGAACAGCTGTGAGGTCACGCCCGGACGGTCGGCTCCGGTGAACGTGAACGCGATCGAACGTTCGAGTGACGGTTCTGGCATGTACGTGCAGCGTTGTCGCGACGAACCGAGGGCGGGCGGGGGCGACTTAGTCGGCGACGGTGACGAGCAGACGCTCGGATGTGAACGCATCGATCTGCACGTCGCGTCCGTTCATCTCGACGTGCATGTCGCCGCGCAGCTCGGCCGACTTCACGATGCCCATGCGGCCCGGAAGCACCTCGACGCTCTCGAGGTAGTCGAGCATGCCGATGGCGAACTCGAGCTCTTCGGGGATGCGGGTGACGGTGAACTCGCGTCCGACCGTGACGGAGTTGAGCTGCTGGGTGTTCTCAGCGTGGTAGCCGCTGCCCGGAATGGGGTTGCCGTGGGGGCAGGTGGTGGGCCCGCCGAGCATGCGGGTCATGGCGGCTTCGACGACCGGAGAGATCACGTGCTCCCACTTACCGGCCTCGACGTGCGCATCGGACCACGAGAGGTCGAGCACGTCGGTGAGGAACCGCTCGGCGAGGCGGTGGCGGCGCACGACGCTCTCGGCGAGGGAACGGCCCTTGGTGGTGAGCGTGATGTACGCGCCGATGTCGACCAGACCCTCGGTTTCGAGGCGCCGGATCATCTCGGATACGGACGGGCGCGACACCTGGAGCCGTTCGGCGATGCGCGCCTGGATGACGTCGAGCTCGTCTTCGTTCAGCTCGAAGATCGCTTCGCAGTACTCCTCGTAGGAACGATGAAACGCACCCGTGCGAACAGAAGTCATGGGTCGAGTCTACGGTCGGGCCCCGGCAAGTCCAGGGTCAGTTGATGAACAGTGGCGTGCAAGCCGCCCCGCTTACCTGTCGGTGCGCGTGGCCGGGTCCTGGCCGTAGAAGTCGTGCAGGCACTCGTAGAGATCGGGGTGCTCGTCGCGCAGCAGGTGGGGGCGGTCGAAGAAGACCTCGGTGGCCACGGCGAAGAACTCGGCTGCGTCGATCCCGGCGTACGAGCGCAGCGCCTCGCCCCCTTCGCCGATCTCGACCGCCCGGTACACGTGGGTGCACACCTCGATCCATCGCTCGCGCTGTGCCTGATCCGCCAGTGGTGGGGTGCCGTCGAGGGTGCCGTCGAGCATGTCGAGCTTGTGCGCGAACTCGTGCAAGATCACGTTCGTGCCTCGGCCGGGGTGGCGCGCCTCGAAGCGCGCTGCCTCCCATGCGATCATCACCGGCCCGCCGAAAAACGCCTGCCCGTCGACGAGCATGCGATCGTCGGACATCAGGCCCTGCGAGGTGCGATGCGCCCGTTCGAGTCGAACGGGCGACGGCTGCACGAGGATCGTGCTCACGTTGCGGTACGCGTCGGTGGGCAGCTCGAGCACGAGCAGCGCGGCCTGCGCGGCGATGGTCACGATGATCTCGTCCGTGAGCTCGAAGCCGTGCGCGGCCTCCCAGTCCTTGTCGGCGATGAGATCGAGCGCGATCGCTTCGAGGCGTTGCTGCTCGTCGGCATCGAGCCACGCGAACATCCGCACCCGCTGCTCGACGATCGACCGCCAAGCCGCTGGAAAGCCACCGGTGCCGTCAGGGGAGCCGTCGATCGTGCGCCGGCGCCGGAACATCACCGCACTGTACCGAATAGCTCGCGCAACCTTCCTCGCCCTCGACGCCGGCCTGAGCCGCCTTGTTCTCCGCGCGAACCGCCCCCTCCGCGGGGGATCGCCACGCGGAGAACCGGCGTTGGTCCGACTGCGCACGCGACTCGACGTGGATGGCATCGCCGACGAGACGGGCGAGGTGTGGTCGGCGATGCGGCGTGCTGCTGGCCACGTCACACCTCCTGGGTAGCGTGCTCGTGTGGAACCCCTCGATCCGTTCTCGGCGCCCGTGCGCGAATGGTTCCTCGCGAGCTTCGGTCAGGCCACACCGGTGCAGAGCGCCGGCTGGCCTGCGATCGCGGGCGGAGACCACGCGCTGCTGCTCGCCCCTACCGGCTCGGGCAAGACGCTCGCGGCGTTCTTGTGGAGCATCGACCGCCTCATGGCCGACACGAACACCGGCACGGGCACGCGGGTGCTCTACCTGTCGCCGCTACGCGCGCTGGCCGTCGACGTCGACAAGAACCTACGCGCACCGCTGAAGGGCATTTCCCTCGCCGGTGAACGGCTGGGCATCCCGTTGCGTACACCGGTGGTGGGCATGCGCACCGGCGACACCGATGCGCGCGAGCGCCGACAGCTCATCAAACACCCGCCTGACATCCTCATCACCACGCCCGAATCCCTCTACCTCATGCTCACATCGAGCGCGCGCGACACGCTGCGCGGCGTCGAGCACGTCATCATCGACGAGATCCACGCGATCGCCGGCACGAAGCGCGGCGCGCACCTAGCCCTCAGTCTCGAACGCCTCGAGGAGATCTGTCGCAAGCCTCCGCAACGCATCGGCCTGTCAGCCACGCAACGTCCGCTCGATGAGATCGCTCGTTTCCTCGGTGGCACCGACGATCACGGCACACCGCGTCCGGTACGCATCGTCGATGCCGGGGTGCGCAAACCCCTGTTGATCGATGTCATCGTGCCCGTCGACGACATGGGGGCCATCTCGTCACGTGAGTTCGTGCCCGAGGGCCCACCCGGGTCGCCGGAACTGCGCAGCATCTGGCCGTCGATCCACCCGATGGTGCTCGATCTCATCGAGTCGCACCGCTCCACCATCGTGTTCGTCAACGCGCGCCGCCTGTCCGAACGGCTCGCGGCGAAGCTCAACGAGCTCGCGGCCGAGCGGGCAGGTGTCGAACCCGGGTTGATGCCGCAAGTGGTCAAGGCGCACCACGGCTCGCTGTCGCGCGAACGTCGCTTGATCATCGAGGACGAGCTCAAGACGGGTCAGGTCAAGGCGATCGTGGCCACCAGTTCGCTCGAGCTCGGCATCGACATGGGCTTGGTCGATCTCGTCATCCAGGTCGAATCGCCGGGTGCGGTCGCGCGTGGTCTGCAACGCGTCGGCCGCGCCGGTCACCAGGTCGGCGAGCCGAGCAAGGGCACGTTCTTCCCGAAGCACCGCAACGACCTACTCGAGACCGCAGTGGTGGTCGATCGTATGCAGCGCGGCCTCATCGAGGAAACGCACTACCCGCGCAACCCGCTCGATGTGCTGGCGCAGCAGATCGTGGCTATGTGCGCGCTCGACGACTGGCCGGTTTCGCGACTCGCCACCGTCGTGCGCCGTGCCGCGAACTTCACCGAGCTCACCGATGATGTGTTCAGCGCCACCCTCGACCTGTTGGCGGGGCGGTACCCGTCCGAGGAGTTCGCCGAGCTGCGTCCTCGCCTCGTGTGGGACCGCGTCGCCGACGTTGTTCGCGGCCGCGCCGGCGCCCAACGTCTTGCGGTCACGAGCGGCGGCACCATCCCCGACCGTGGCCTCTTCGGTGTGTTCACCCCCGACGGCACCCGCATCGGCGAGCTCGACGAAGAGATGGTCTATGAGAGCCGCCCCGGCGAGACGTTCCTGCTCGGCGCGAGCACGTGGCGCATCGAGGACATCACCTTCGAACGCGTCATCGCCACACCCGCGCCGGGCATGCCTGGCAAGATGCCGTTCTGGAAGGGCGACGGGCCAGGCCGTCCCATCGAGCTCGGTCGGGCACTCGGCGAGTTCGTTCGCACGGTGCGCGCCCAGCAGCCGGCAGCCGCGCTTGAGCGGCTGCAACGCGACCATTCGCTCGACGAGCGTGCCGCGGCCAACGTGTTGCGCTATCTCGACGAACAGTCCGACGCCACGGGCGTGGTACCCGACGACCGCACCATCGTCGTCGAACGGTTCCGCGACGAGATCGGCGATTGGCGCGTGTGCATCCACACACCGTTCGGGTCTCGTGTGCACGCGCCGTGGGCTATTGCCCTGCGCGAGCGGCTGCGCGAGTTGTGGGGCGTCGATCCCGAGATGCTGTGGAGCGACGATGGCATCGTGGTGCGCCTCGCCGAGGCCGTCGACGAGTTCCCCATCGACGCGCTGTCGGTCGACCCGGCCGACATCGACGAGCTCGTGGTGAGCCACCTGCCATCGACCGCGTTGTTCGCCTCGCGTTTTCGCGAGTGTGCGGCGCGCGCGTTGCTGTTGCCTCGGCGCCGTCCTGATCGTCGAACGCCGCTGTGGCAACAACGTCAGCGCGCCGCCGATCTGCTCGCAGTCGCCGCGAAGTATCCGCAGTTCCCGATCCTGCTCGAGACGATGCGCGAATGCTGCAACGACGTCTTCGACCTGCCCGCGCTTCGCGGTGTGCTCACCGATGTGCGCTCGCGGCGCGTGCGCGTCGTCGCAGTCGACAGTCGGAAGGCGTCGCCGATGGCGCAGTCGCTGTTGTTCGGTTGGATCGCCGTGTACATGTACGAGAACGACGCGCCCCTGGCCGAGCGCCGGGCGGCTGCACTCGCGCTCGATCGCGACCTGTTGCGCGAACTGCTCGGCGCCGAGGAGCTGCGCGAACTGCTCGATCCCGATGTGCTGGCCACCCTCGAGCTCGAGCTACAGCTGCTCGCCCCCGAACGCCACGCCTATGACGCCGACACCGTGCATGATCTCGTGCGCGTGTTGGGGCCGCTCACCCGGGTCGAGATCGACTTGCGTTGCACGGGCGATGCCACCGTATGGATCGCCGAGCTGCTCAGCCAGCGCCGCGCTATCGAGGTGCAGGTCGCGGGTCAGGGGCATATCGCCGCGGCCGAGGACGCGGCCCGCCTGCGCGACGCGCTCGGCACGGCGTTGCCGCCCGGGCTCCCCGCGGCCTACACCGACCCGGTCGACGATCCGCTCGGTGATCTTCTGACGCGCTACGGCCGCACGCATGGTCCGTTCGTGGTGCGTGAGGTCGCCACGCGGCTCGCGCTCGAGGCCGAGCGGGTGCACCCGGCGCTCGATCGGCTGGTGGCTTCTGGTCGTCTGGTGCGCGGTGAGTTCCGGCCCGACGGGCTCTCGCGCGAATGGTGCGACGTCGACGTGTTGCGCCAACTTCGTCGTCGGTCGCTCGCCGCGCTGCGGCGCGAGATCGAGCCGGTCGAAGCCGACGCCTACGCCCGGTTCCTCTCCGCGTGGCAGGGCATCGGCGTGCCGCGCCGCGGCATCGACGGCGTGGTCGAGGCCATCGGTGTGCTGCAAGGAGCGGCCATTCCGGCGAGTGCCCTCGAGGTCGATGTGCTCGCGGCGCGGGTCGTCGGTTATCGCGCGGCCGACCTCGACGCGCTGTGTACCGCGGGCGAGGTCGTATGGATCGGTTCGGGTGCGTCGGGCGCGACCGACGGCCGGGTGCGCCTGTACTTCCGTGATCAGGTTGCGGCTCTTGCGCCGGCGCCGGTCGACGTACCGACCGAGCCATCGAGCCGTTCCGCTCTGCACGAGGTGTTGCTGGCACAGCTCGAACGAAGCGGCGCGTCGTTCTGGACCGACCTCGTGCGCGCTGCGAGCGACGCCGGTCAGTCCTACGACGACGCGTCGGTGCTGGCCGCGCTGTGGGACCTCGTCTGGGCGGGCGAGGTCACTAATGACTCGCTCGCGCCGGTGCGCTCGTTCATCGGCGGCTCCCGAACCCGAACTGCAGGCGGGCGCGGGCCGGCTCGCGGCCGGCCTCGACCCGGCCGCCTGGCCCGCCTGGGTCCGCCAGCCGGCGCAGGGCGTTGGTCGCTCGTACGCGCGCTCACTCAACCACGCCCCGATGCCACCGTCATCGCGCACGCGCATGCGCAGCAACTGCTCGAGCGTTACGGCGTACTCACGCGCGAGTCCGCCCTCGGCGAAGGCGTCACCGGTGGCTTCGCCGGCGTGTACCCCGTGCTCAACGAGCTCGAGGCGCGTGGCCAGGTGCGGCGCGGCTACTTCGTGGCCGGCCTGGGCGCAGCACAGTTCGCCTTGCCCGGCGCAGTCGATCGCCTCCGAACAGAGCGCATCGCGGACGACCCGCACCGCGCGGCGACGACCCCGGTCGCGGCACTGGTGCTGGCCGCTACCGATCCGGCCCAACCATTCGGCGCCGCGCTGCCCTGGCCCCCGACCGCGTTCCGTCCCGGGCGCGCCGGCGGTGCGCACGTGGTGCTCCACGAGGGCGCCTTGTGCGCCTATCTCGAACGCGGGGGCAAGAGCGTGATCACCTTCGGGGACGATCACTCGTTGTGGGCGGCTGCGCTCGTCGAACGCAAGGTGAGCGGCCGGGTCAAGCGCGTCGAGCTCACCAAGATCGACGGTGTTCCGGTGCGCGAACACGCCGCGGCGTCCGCGCTGCGGGCGGTGGGCTTCGTCGACAGCTACCGCGGCCTGCTCTTGCCCTAGATCCCCGCACCAATATCGACCTCACAGTGCGAAGACGCCGTCGAGCAGCAACCGGACCGCGGCCACCACGGTGAGCGCCCCGAGCGCCGCGCCCAGCCACCGTTCCGCGGCGGGAGTTCTCGTGCCGACGTGCCACCACGCGGCGACTGCGGCGAGTGCGACGCTGGCACTGAGCGCGACGGTGGCCACGCCGCTGGTCCGATCGGCGGCGAACGCGACGAGGGCGAGGTCAGGGCGGAGCATCACCGGTACGAGCACTGGCACGAGCCAGCCGCCGCGTGCGTCGATCGTTGCGGGAGCGGCCGGCAGCGGCGCCACGACCGCGTGCAGGCCGACGACCACGAGTAGCAACCCTGCGGCGACGCGCATGTTTGGGGTGCTCACGTCGAGCGCGTCGCGCAGCGACGCGCCGGCGACCGCGAGTGCGCCATATGCGGCGACCGCAACGGCCGCGCCCGCGATGACCTGGCGTCCATCGGGCACCGAGAGGCAGCGCCGACGCCGGAACGGGTTCGCGGCACCCGCGAACACGAGCAGTACCGCCCAGGCGGTCATGGCGTGGCCTGGAGGTCGCGGATGAGCAACAACGCCGACATCGCGTGTTGTTGGTCGTCGATCTGGGTTTCACCTTCGCGTATCCACGCGCCGCGTGCTCGCTCCGGGTTGGGATAGCGCTCGGCCTCGGTGGCGGTCGTCTGGCGGTCGAGTAGTACGCCCGCGCCGCAGAGCGCGCGGTCGCGCAGCGAGTCGCTTGCGGACAGCGCCGGCACTGAGCGAAGCGATGCGAGCGCTTCGGTTAGCGCGCCGACGCCCGCGCCGAGGGCGATCTGACCGCGGGCGAGCCGGCTGAACGTCGAACCGGTGCGTTGGGATTCGTACCGAATCGACAGGCTCTCGAGCTCCCCGACGTGGCGGGCGTAGTCCGCGAGCTCCTCGTCGAGCACGCTCGTGCCGGGCCAGTGCGCGAGCTCCGCGAGCGCGTATGCCGCCCAGTGATCGGCCACGTCAGGAAATCGGTCTTCCGCCTCGTCGCGGGTGGTAGCGATGTAGCGGGCGACCCGCAAGGCGGGCTCGCGCCACTCGCCGGGGAGTACCCGCTCGAGGCGGGTGAGGGCCCACAACGCTTCGCCGGTAGAGAAAGGCGAAGAGCTGCCCACCACGGGTGCGCCCGTTCCCGGATCCCAGTAGGCGGCCACGGCGCCTGATGGCGCGATGTTGGTGAGCAGGAAGCGGCCGAGGTCGGTGAGCAGCGCGTCGTCGGCGGTCGACGTAGTGACCGTGCGCCGGTAGAGCAGTGCGTTCAAGAACAGCGACGTCGCGCCGATGTCGTAGCGCTCGCCGGGAACGAGCGGGGCCAGCGCCTGCCATTGGTCCCGGGCGACGAGATTTGTACGTGCGTAGGCGTCGGCTTGCTCGGCGATGGCTCGCGCGTCGGGATGCCCGGCCGCTGCGGCCTGGTAGAGGGCCATCGTCAGTCCGGAGTGGCGCACCAGTTCGTAGATGCCGGCATCGGTGTCGGTTTCGGCGTTGTACCGGTAGATCCACGTACCGTCGGAACGGAGCGTGCGTCCGGCCCACGCGACGGCCTCGTCGATCGCCCCGTCCAGGCGATCTGTGGTGACCGTCCCGCACCGCTCGGGATGCAGTACCACCGCCCGCATGGCGCCGAAGGTCAGCACCCAGGCGAGCAGTGCCGCGCCCGCCCGGCGACGTCGTGACGTTCCCCTGGCCCATCGCACGCCGCCGAGCATAAGGAAGTGCGCCCATCGGTGCACTGACGACCTGCCCGGAACACCTTCCCAGTGCGCCACTATGGTTGCGGCCGCATGTGCACGTGGAATCTGCGACATCGATGTGATGTTTCGCGGTGGGAACGGCCAGGACCGGGCGGACCGACGGTCCCCGGAGTCCGAACATGCGGAGATGGCAAACCATGCCGAGGAGTCACGCGAAGTTGCGCTCCCTTGCGGTCGTCGTGGCGATGCTCGCCGTGCTCGGAACACATCAATCGGGGCCCGCGCATCGCAACCCGCAGCCATCCGCGGAGCCGTCGATCCCGGTCGCGTCGAGCACGACGACCTCGACGACGACGTCCACCACTGCCCCGGCCTCGACCTCGACCACATCTCCCGCGGTGGAACCGCCCCCGACCACCGTGGGGCCGCCGCCCTCGGTCGTGGTCGAACCGACGGTTGTCCCGCGCTCCCGCACGCGCTGCGTCGTGCGGCTTCACGGGAAGGGGGGCAGCGGCGCCGCCACCACCACGAGCAGCAACGGTTGGCTCGAGGTGAATCCACGCGGCAATGCTCAAGGGTGGGGCGGATGGCAGTGGCTGTACTTCCCGGCTGCGTCCTACGCTTCGGCAGTCGGGGTCGTGCAGTCGGCAATCACGACGAACGGCTGCACGGCAGTGGCCATCGACGGCTTCTCGAACGGCGCCGCGTTCGCCGCGAAGTTGGCCTGTCGCGGCGAGACGTTCGGCGGGACCGTGCTCGGGTACGTGGTCGACGATCCGGTGCCCGATCACGGCACCGACGGGTGTGCCCTGACGGTGCCGGTGGCGCTGTACTGGACCGGTGGTCTGGCGTCGATTGCGGTGCCGGGCTGGATGTGCTCGCGACAGGACTGGACCTGCGAAGGCGCCGAGACGATCGGCATCGCGGCCACGGGCGCGAACCTCGGTGTCCCGGTGAAGCGATCGGTGAACACCGGCCATTCGCCGTATCTGAACCCACCGGAGTTGCGCGCCTGGCTCGGCTGAGCGAACTGCACGCCCGCTCGGATCCTCGTAGGGTGCGAAGATGCGTCGACGGGTGGCGTCGGTGGTGTCCCTGGTGGCAATCCTCGTGGTGCTCCTGCCCGCATGGGTCGAGCGCGACAGCTATCCGTTGTCGACGTATCCGATGTTCTCGTACCCCCGAGATCGTGTTGCGGTGGTCGACTCGGCAGTGGGCTATGACGCCACCGGACGGCGCATGCGGTTGACGCCCACGATCATCGGGGGAGGCAGCGAGGTCATCCACGCCGCAGTCACCGTGAGCACCGCGATCGCCCAGCGAGACACCGATGCGTTGTGCCAGGAGATAGCGGCTCGCGCCGCCTCGCGTCGGCCGGCGCTCGTGCGCATCGAGGTGGTGTCGGAGACCCACGATGTCATCGCGTACTTCGATGGCGAGGAGACGCCGGCGTCGGTGGTGGTGCACTCGTCGTGCGAGGTGCCGCGATGAGCGCTCTTGCGAATCGCTACTTCGCTCCCGAGGTGCCGACCCGACTCGCCGCGTTGCGGGTGATCGTGGGCCTGTTCGGCACCGTCTTCCTCGCGGTGCGAACGGGCTACCTGTTCGACGTCGCCCGCTTGCCGGCGAACCGTTTCGACGCGGTCGGCCCGTTGTCGTTCCTCGACCTTCCGCTCGACGTGCACGTGGTCCAGGGCGGCGTGGTGCTGGCCATTCTGCTGGGCGCGGCGTTCACGCTGGGCTGGCGCCACCGCATCACCGGACCGCTCTACGGACTGCTGCTCGTTGCCGTCACCACGTACGACAATTCGTGGCAGCACATTGCGCACACCGAGAACCTCTTCACGCTGCACACGCTGGTGCTCGGCTTCACGCCGTCGGCCGATGTCTGGTCGCTCGATGCCCGCCGTCGCGCCCACGCCTCCGACGCAGTGCCTCGCACCGACCGCACCGAGGCATACGGCTGGCCGGTGCGGCTCATCTCGGCGATTACCCTGTGCACCTATGCGCTTGCCGGTTGGGCCAAGCTGCGCAACGGCGGGGTTGACTGGATCACCGGCGACGTGCTCCGTAATCAGATCGCCCACGACAACGTGCGCAAGGCGCTGCTCGGTGATCGCCACTCGCCGCTCGGCGCGCACCTGGTCAGGTACGGCTGGGTGTTTCCCCCGCTTGCCTTCGCCTCGATGGTCGTCGAGCTCGGCGCGCCTCTGGCGTTACTCCATGCCCGGACTCGACGCGCCTGGGTGGCTGCAGCGTGGCTCTTCCACCTCGGGGTTCTGGCCCTCATGGCGATCCTCTTCATCTACCCCCTCACCGGTATCGCGTATGCGTCTTTCGGCCACCCCGAGGAGCTGTGGCAACGAGTGCGCCCGCGAAGTCGAACGGGCGTCCGTGTGGGAGCTCTCCGATGATGCCTACTGTGCACGGCGTGCCTGAGCTCCGAGCCACCGCGCCCACCGGGCCGATCCTCCTCATGTCGCCCCATCTCGACGACGCGGCGCTGTCGTGCGCGGCGCTCCTCGAACGGGACGAGCCGATCACGGTGTACGACGTGTTCACCCAGCGCCCCGAGCCCGAGCAGGTCACCGACTGGGATACGCGTTGCGGCTTCGCCGGCTCGAACGAGGCGATCGATGCCCGATGGGCCGAGGAGCACGACGCCTTCGAAGGCAGCCCGCACGTCGTCGCAGCCGTCGACCTGCTCGAGGGGCAATACCGGACCGGCATGCGCGACCCGCGCGACGCCGAGCGGGTCATCAGCGCGATCGACTCGTGGATCGCCGCGAACGCTGCGTCGGGACCGGTGACCGTCGCGCTTCCCGTGGGTGCCGGCTCGCCGCTCGGGGTGCCGACGTCGTTTGCCACACGCCTGCGTGCGCGTCGAGCCGGCACCTTTGCCTTCAGCAACAGTCGTGACCACGTCTGGGTGCGCGATATAGCGCTGGAACATCTGCGCGCCAGCCCCGAAGTATCGATCTGGCTCTACGAGGAGTACCCGTACCAGTTCGCGATGGGCGGCGAACGCGTGGTGCCCGCGATCGAGACCTGGATGGAACGCACGGCCGCGCTTCGCGTGCTGCCGGTCGATCGCGGCCTGAAGGCGCAACGGGTCGCGGCGTATACGTCCCAGCTCGGGCTGTTGTTCCGCTCGACCGGTGCTCGTGCAATCGAACGGGCGCTACCGCGGGTCGAGCGCTACTGGGAGCTCTCACCTCGCGACTCTGCGTGAGGTCGTTCGGCCCAACGATGGTGGCGTCGTTTCGTGGAAGGTGCGTTTCCCCCCGAACGGATCAGTTGTGCGAGATCGCGTCGAGCACGTTCAATCGTGCGGCTCGCCGGGCCGGGAAGATCGCCGCGAGCAGACCGAAGACCGCGGCGACGAGGACGTAGATCACCAGCGATACCAAGGGCAACTTGATCGACTTGATGAACGAGCTCGGTAGCGCCGACGCGGCGGCCACGCCGAACAGGACGCCGAGCACGACCCCGAGCACCGCGCCGAACACGGCGACGATGGCCGCTTCCCAACGGATCATCACCCGCATCTGGGCTCGGGTCATGCCGACGGCCCGCAGCAGGCCGAGCTCACGGGTGCGCTCGTAGATCGACAACCGCAAGGTGTTGTAGATCCCGAGCAGCGCGATGAGTAATGCGAGGATCAACATCCCCTGGACCACCGCGAGGAACGAGTCGACGCGGCGTTGCTGGGTCTTTTTGAACTCGGCCTTGTTCTCGGCTTTTACGCTCGCGTACACCGCCGTCTCGACTTCGACGGCCTTTGCTGCCGCGGTGGGATCGGTGCGGTCGAGTGAGCGCACAGTGACGAACTGGTCGACGGTCGCCGTGAAGTGGCGATCCCAGAGGTCGAGGCTGACCACCCAGTTCCCGAGGATCGACGCGTCGTCGTAGATGGCTGCCACGCGCAGCGTTTCCGTCTTGCCGTCGATGAACAACATGTCGATCGAATCGCCGACCTGTAGGCCGAGGTCCTTCGCCGGGTCCTTGTGGACGAGCACATCGTTCGGGCCGGCCGCGGGGACATCACCGGAGATGATGTCGGGGTTGAGGTGCTGCAGGAGATTCTTGAAGTCGGTGCCCTGCAGATCCTTGGTTTTGCCTCCGACCCGAACGCTCTGCTGCGCGAACCGGAACGCTTCGACCGACTCGATCTCGGGGCGGGCCCGCAACGCGGCGGTGAGGTCGGGCGAGAACCCCGCAGTGGGATCCGCGGCGTTGTCGGGCCGCACGAAGAAGTCGGCTTCGACGGAATTGTCGAGCAGCCCGGTGAAGGTGTCCTTGATCGACGCGCCGACCACCGCCACCATGCTGATGAGCGCGACGCCGATCATGAGCGCCGCGGCCGTGGACGACGTGCGCCGTGGGTTGCGGGCCGAGTTGTCCCGGGCCAGCTGACCGGCGACGCCGCGGAAGCGGGCGATCGGCCACCCGAGTCCGCGAGCCACCGGCACGGCGAACACCGGGCTCAGCAGGTTGATACCCACGAACATCGTGAGCGCACCCAGGGCCAACGTGAGGAGCAGCGCGGTGGTGTCGAGACTGCCGAAGAGGCCCAAGCCCAGTAAAACCGCTCCGATGCCGGTGACGGCGCCGCCGACGATGATGCGGCGCCGCAGGCCAGTGCCCTGGAGTTGGAAGTCGTCGCGCAGGGCGGCGATCGGCGGGATCTGTCGCACCTTCAGCGCCGGCAGCAGGGCCGAGACGATGGTGACTCCGACCCCCACGAGCGTGGCCGCGATGATCGTACGCGGCAGGATCTCGAGGGGTCCGTCAGGCAGCGAGAATCCGAGTGCGCTGAACAGCGCCTTGAGCAGCACCGCGAGACCGATGCCGGCGAACAACCCGATGAACGTGGCGACGACGCCGATCACCAGTGCTTCGCCGATCACCGAGATGGTGACCTGACGGCCGGTGGCGCCCAGGGCGCGCAACAGGGCGAGCTCCCGGATGCGTTGGCCGATGATGATGCGGAAGGTGTTGTTGATGAGGAATGCGGACACCACCACGGTGACCATGGCGAAGGCCAGCAGGATGCTGCCGAAGATCGTTGCGATCTCGTCGAAGTCGTCCTGGGTTTCCTGGATCTTCACCGAACGATCGACCACCTCGGCGCCCGCGGGGAGCTTCGCCGCGATTCGCGCTTGCACCTCGGCCAGGTCGGCACCCTTCGCGACGGAGATCGCGATCTCGCTGAAGCGACCCTCGAGGCTGAAGAATTTCTGCGCCGCAGGTGTGTCGAAAGCGACGAGCACGGCACCCGTGGTGTCGTTGGCGGCGCTGTTGAAGGCGAACGTGCCGACCAGCTTGACCTGCTTGCTCCCGGCCGGCAGCAAGACGGTGTACGTGTCGCCGACCACGAAGTCGAAGTCCTTGGCCGCGTCGACGTCGAGGGCGAACTCGCCTTCGCCCGACGGTGGGCGGCCGTCGACTGGGATGAGCTGGTTGAGCTCGGGGCTCGTCACGGTGTTGATGCCGATGATGGGCGGACCGTTTCTCTTGACCGGGTCGCCGTTGGCCTTAATGGGCGTGATGCCGGAGAAGACGTTCAGCGTTCCCTCGACGGCTTGGACACCGTCGAGCTTCTTCACGAGGTCGACGTTCGATTGGTCGATCGGGGGACGAAGGGCGTTGTCGCCGAAGTCTTGGATCGTTCGCACCGTGAGGTCGGTGGTGCCCTCGATGTTGGTGGCCAGCGAATTGAAGGTCGAGCGAAGGCTGTCGGAGATGACGAAGCTGCCCACGACGAAGGAAACACCGATGACGATGGCGAATACCATCAGCAGGAGGCGGAGCTTGCGGGCGAGCAAGCTCTTGACGGCAAGTTTGAACATGGTGGTTCTCTCAGTCGCCGAAGTGCTTGAGCCGGTCGAGCACCGCATCTGCGGTGGGGTCTTGCATCTCGTCGACGATCTTCCCGTCGGCGAGGAAGACCACGCGGTCGGCGTAGGACGCGGCGACCGGGTCGTGCGTGACCATCACGATGGTCTGACCGAGCTCGCGCACGGCGTGCTTCATGAACGACAGGATTTCGGCGCCCGTGCGCGAGTCGAGGTTGCCGGTGGGTTCGTCGGCGAACACGATGTCGGGACGGCTCGCGAGGGCTCGAGCAACGGCGACGCGCTGTTGCTGGCCGCCTGAGAGCTCGTTGGGGCGGTGGGTCAACCGGTCTTTCAATCCGACCGTCGTGACGACTTCATCGAGCCATGCATCGTCGGCGTCGCGCTTGGCGAGGGCTAGAGGCAGCGTGATGTTCTCGAGCGCGTTGAGCGTGGGCACCAGGTTGAAGGCCTGGAAGATGAAGCCGACCTTGTCGCGGCGCAACAAGGTGAGCGCCTTCTCGGGCAGTGGAGAGAGCGCGATATCGCCGATGAACACTTCACCGGAGGTGAGCGTGTCGAGCCCGGCGAGGCAGTGCATCAGGGTGGACTTGCCTGAACCGGACGGGCCCATGATGGCGGCGAAACGGCCCGGCTCGAAGCCGACCGTGACGTCGTCGAGCGCGCGGACCTCGGTGTCGCCGCGGCCGTAGATCTTGGTAGCGCTGACTGCGCGGGCCGCGAGCCGGGTGTCGGTAGAGGATTGCGGTGGGGGAATGCTGGTCACGTTTGCTCCATCGAGAAGGCAGGCAAAACACCATAGGAAGAACGATGCGGGGCCACCGGTGATTTGACGCCGGTCGTTGCTCTTGACTGTTCCTTCACCGACTCGTCGGACCGGTCAGCCTCATCGAGGATGACCCGGATGCGTCGGTTTGGCCGACGCACGAGGAGGGTGGTCCGATGACCTCGGTCAGCGAATCAGACCGTTCGGTCGCGGCAGGCCGGCGGCTTCGCAGCCTTCGAGGTACTGCTCGAGGGTGCGCTTCCAGTTCGACGTGTACAGGAGTTCGCCGTTCTCGTCGAGGTACTCGACGTCGCCGTAGACGATCGACAGCACTTCGGTCGGGCCGTCGTTCGCGGCGGGCACGGAGAGGGTGTGCACCGACCCGATCGGCTCGTAGAGGTACGAACCGGCCCGGTTGACGAATTCGTGTTCGCGGTAGACCCATGACCCCGACATGGTCCACATCTGCACCGGTCCGCGATGGCGGTGGGTGCCGACCGCGAGGCCCGGTGCCATGAGCCCGTGGGTCACCGACATCTCGCTCGCGGGGTCGACCTGCAGCAGCCGCATCGACGCGTCGACGGTGGGGTTCTGAACCCAGGGGAGTTCGCCCAGGCCGATGTGCAATGCCGGCGGTGCTTCGATGCTCATGGGGCCTCCACGCTGACGATGTTCGTGCAGAGTAGCCGGGCATCGCCGTGGGGCCCGGTCACCGAGGGAGCGGGTGGTCAGGGGTCGCCCGTACCTTGCGCGCTCTAGGATCTGGTCGGTGAACTGCTCGTCGTGTGGCGTGGTGACCCCGCTCGCGGCACGGTTCTGTCCGTCTTGTGGGCACGTGTTGCAGTTGCGCGCGGACGAACGTCGCGTGATCACGGTGTTGTTCGGTGACATCGTCGGATTCACCGCTCTGTCCGAGACGCTCGACCCGGAGCGGGTCAAGATCCTGATCGACGAGATGTTCGATCGGCTCGCGGCCGACATCGTGAGCTTCGGCGGCAACGTCGACAAGGTCGTCGGCGATGGCATCGTCGCGTTGTTCGGCGCACCGGTTTCCCACGGCGACGATGCCGAACGTGCAGTGCGAGCGGCACTCAAGATGCAAGACACGGTTCGGCGGTTCCAACGCGAGGTCGATGTGCCGGTGCGCATGCGCATCGGTGTCAATACCGGTGAGGTTCTGGTCGGGTCGTTGCGCGCCGACACCGACTACACCGCAACCGGCGACGCAGTGAACACCGCGAGCAGGCTGCAGAGCGCGGCCGATCCGGGCACGGTGCTCGTGGGTCAACAGACTTACGAAGCCACTGCCGAGTCGATTCGATACCTCGAGGTCGCGCCGGTTCGGGCCAAGGGGAAGGAAGAACCTGTGCATGCGTGGCGGGCGGTCGAGGCGCTGGGTCGCCCCGGCGAGCGTCGCTCGCACCTCGTGTCTCCGCTCGTCGGGCGCAACGACGAGGTTGCGCTGATGCGCTCGGCGCTGGATATGGCCGAGCACCGTCGTCGCGCGCAGTTGCTGTTGATCATGGGCGATGCCGGCATCGGCAAGACTCGACTCGCCGAGGAGATCATCAAGATCGCTCAGCGCGACTACGACGCCGTGATCTGCGCCGGGCGTTGCGTGCCCTACGGCGAGGCCAACTCGTGGCAACCGATCGCCGAGGCCGTTCGCTGTGCGCTCGACATCGCGCCCGATATGCCCCTGGTTGGTGCTCGCGCGAACCTCGGCGAACAGATTGCCGAGCTGTTCCGCTCCGTCCTCAACAGCCCCGAAGTCGAGCGAACCGTGAACGGTCTGCTGCACCTGCTCGGCTACGAGACCTCGGTGGCACAGCTCGACCCCCAATCCCAGGTCACCGAGAGCGGCCGCGCGGTTCGCACGTTCCTCCAGGCGCTCGCGAACCGCCGTGTCGTGTTGCTGTGGCTGAGCGATCTCCATTGGGCCGACGACGCCGTGCTACGACTCGTCGACGCGTTGTGCAACCGGCTGTCACGTCTGCCGTTCGTCGTGCTCACCACGGCGCGCTACGCGCTGAACGAGCGCTGGGCGGCGCAGCCCGGTCGGCACAACATGATGATGGTCAGCCTCGATCCGCTCGACCGCGACGCGGCCACCCAGATGATCAGCGAGTTGCTCTCCGACGACGTGAGCGCGGGGCTCCGCGACGAGATCATCGATCGGTCGGGGGGCAACCCGTTCGTGTTGCGAGAGCTCGTCGCGCTCGTCGGGAACGGAGTGCGCACCTCGTTGACGAGCACCGAGCTCCCGAGCAGCGTGCGCGGTCTCGTCTCGGCCCGTCTCGACACGCTTTCCGATGCCGAGCGCGGTGTGCTCGAGGATGCGTCGGCGATGGGTCGGCGCGGCACCGTCAAGGCGCTCACGCGCATGGTCGCGACCACGCGGGCCGTCGACCTCCTCGAAGTGCTCCGTTCGTTGCGCGACAAGGACCTCATGCTCCTTGATCGCGAGGAATGGTCCTTCCGTTCCGACCTCGTGCGTGACGCTGCGTATGCCCGCCTGCCGAAGACCGACCGGGCGCGCCGTCATGCGGGCATCGCCGAGTACATGGTCCAGCACGGCGAGGGCCCTCGGGTTGTCGACGCGATCGCGTTCCACTATCGGCGTGCCGCGGAGAACGCCCGAGAGCTGGGCCGAGTGCCCGGGCTCCCCCTCGACATCGACGATCTTGCCGTCGAGTGGCTGCGCGGGGCGGCGAAGGGCAAGGCGGCTGATACGTCCATCCGGCTGCTCGGTCAAGCGCTCACCCTCGTCGGCGACGACCACCCTGAGCGGGCGCCGATGTTGCTCGAACGCGCCCGTATGGCGTCGTCGCAGCGCCAACTTTCGGCCGCACGGCGCGACGTGCTCGACGCTCGTGCCTGCTCGCTCGGCCGGGCCGACATCGAGGCGAACGTCAGTCTCCGGCTCGGCGAGGTCGAGCACCGCAGCGGCGACTTCGACCGCGCGGTCAAGCTCTATACCGAGGCCACATCCCAGTTCCGTCGGCTGGGTGATTTGGCGGGCGCGGCGGAGGCGCTCCGGCTCTCCGGCATCACCTACCTTTTCACGAGTCGCTTCGAAGAGGCCGAAGCCACCCTCCTCGCCGCACTGCAGGCCTTCGAGGATGTCGAGGACACCCACGGCACTGCGTGGTCGTGGCAGAACCTGGCGTGGATCTCGTTTGCGCGCGGGCGCTTGGCCCAGGCCGAACGCCGCATCGCTCGGGCCGTCGAGTTCTTCGAGCGCATCGGCGACGAGAGCGGCGTCGCTTGGTGCCAAGGCGTGCTGGCGTATGTGCGGCTGCACCAGGGCCGCCTCGACGAAGCCGACACGCTCTCGGCCACGGCGTTCGTCGACGCCCGCGAACGGGGCGAGCGTTGGGGCGAGGGCATGATGCTGGTGCTGCGGGCTTCGGTGCACTTGTGGTCGGGTCGCACGGCCACCGCGTTGCGGCGCGCCGAGGACGCGCTCGAAGCGTTCCGCGATCTCGGTGACGTGTTCAGCCAGTCGCAGGCGCTCGCGGTGTATGCCCGTGCGCTGACCCTCATGGGTCGCGTCGAGGATGCTTTCGGGGTGCTCGACGACGCGCAGCGCTGCGTGGGCGATGCGCCCAGCTCCGAAAACCTGGCACTGCTCATCTCCACCGCGGGCACCGCGGTCGCGGTCGACATTGGCGACCCGGAGATAGCACTGGTGTGGGCTGGCACCGAGAGCATCGAGGCCCTTGACCCCACCATCATCGGCCAGGCCGATCGCATCGTGGCGATCGGCCTAGCGCTCGCGCAGCTCGGACGCTTCGACGACGCACGGGTCGTTCTCGATCGGGCCGCGCGCGAAGAACCTGACGCCGGTCGCGATCCGAACGCGATGGCCTCGCTCGCGCTGGTCGCCGTGGCGCTCGGCGATCTCGACTTCGCGCTCGACCTCGTGGTCGCGGTCGATGCGTCGACCCGCTCGACTTACGTCGACCACACGATGGTCGCGATCGTCGAGGCGTTCGTGCACCACCGACGGGGCCATGCGCTCGCGGCAGCCGATGCGTTGGTGCGGGCTCGCGCCATCATCGCCCGCACCGAGGACCGCGTTCGCGACATGCTGGTGGCGCTGGCGTCGGCGGCCATCGATCCGGAGGCCCGCCCCGAGGCCAAGGAACGTCGACGCGAACTAGGCGTCGACGCGCGCGGTTGGGTCGCGATGTTCCGGGTCCTCAGCGCATCGTGACCGACGAGCAGCCGCCATCCGGCCCTGTATCGGCCGATGACGCGCCCGATCTCGCGGCGCTCGACGAACGTATCGCGCGATGGCAGGCCGATCGTGCGGCTCAGCCCAGCGAGAGCCGGGCGCCGTTGTGGCTCACGCACCACCGAGCCGAGCAGCACGACCGGTGCTGGCACGCGGGCCGTCACCTCGTATGCCGCCGGTGCACGGTGCTGTGGCCGCTGGCGTTCGTGGTCATGATCGTGGCCGGGGTCGGGTCGTGGTGGCCGAGCTCCACCGACCCGGTGCTGCTCGTCCTGTTACCCCTTCCCGGGGTGATCGAGTTCGCGCTCGAGCACTTCGGCGTGCTTCGGTACTCGTCGACGCGCCAGCTCGTTCTCACGGTGCCCGTGGCGATCGGGGTCGGCCGGTTGCTGGCCCGCTACCTTGACGACCAGGGCGATGCGCTCTTCTGGATCGTGGTGTGGGGCTACGCGGTCGTGATGTTCGGTGCGGCGGTGGTGGGCCACCGCCGCACCCGAACGGGAACTGCGTCAGGGACCTGACGGTCCTACTTGGGTTGCTTCACGAGGCGTAGGTACGGCTTCTTCTCGTCCCAACCGCCCGGGAACAGGTCCTTGGCTGCGTCGTTGGTCACCGCGGGCACGATGATGACGTCGTCGCCCGACTTCCAGTTGACCGGCGTGGCCACCCTGAACTTGTCGGTGAGCTGCAACGAGTCGATGACCCGCAGGATCTCGTCGAAGTTGCGGCCGGTCGATGCCGGGTAGGTGATGGTGAGGCGAACCTTGTTCGACGGGTCGATCACGAACACCGAGCGCACGGTCATCGTGTCGTTCGCGTTCGGGTGGATCATGCCGTAGAGGTTGGCGACGTTGCGGTCGGGGTCGCCGATCATCGGGAAGTTGACCGCAGTGCCCTGGGTCTCTTCGATGTCGCTTTCCCACTTGTGGTGCGACTCGACCGAGTCGACCGACAAGCCGATGACCTTGACGTTGCGATTCGCGAACTCGTCTTTGAGCTTGGCGGTGTAGCCGAGCTCGGTCGTGCAGACCGGCGTGAAGTCCTTGGGGTGAGAGAACAGCACCGCCCAGCTGTCCGTCTTCCACTCGTGGAAGACGATCGTGCCCTGCGTGGTGTCGGCGGTGAAGTCCGGTGCGATGTCACCGAGTCGAATGGCCATGGTGCCCTTCTCTCCTGTCGTGTTCTTTGCTCGCCGGTCAGCGTACGGTCCGCCGAGCGAATCCCGACCAAGCTTGTCGGTTTTCGGCCCGGCCGTCAAGCGTCGTCTCGTGGCGCGGTCCGCCTACGTATCGCGCCACTCGCTCAGGCGAAGGCCGGCATGCGGGCCGCGACGGTTCGCCCGATGGCGAGCGATGCGGTGGCCGCGGGCGACGGTGCGTTCACCACATGCACGCTGCGGGGCGTGGACGCGAAGGCGAAATCGTCGAGGAGGTTGCCCGACGCGTCGATGGCCTGGGCCCGGACGCCAGCGTGCGAGGGTGCCAGATCGCCCGGTTCGATGTCGGGGCAGAGGGCCTGGAGTGCGTGGACGAACGCCCGCTTGCGCAACGACCGGTGGATCTCGCCCGCGCCGGTGCGCCAGTACTTTTTGGCCAGCTTGTACGAACGGGCCGAGCCGAGCAGTTCGCGGACGTCGCCGAGGTCGATGTCGCGCCGTCGGTACCCCTCGCGTGCGAGGGCGGGCACCGCGTTCGGGCCGGCGTGGATGCTGCCATCGATCATGCGCGTGAGGTGCACGCCGAGGAACGGGAACGCCGGGTCGGGTACGGGATAGATCAGCGAGCGGCACAAGTAGCGGCGATCCTCGACGAGCTCGTAGTACTCGCCCCGGAAGGGCATGATCTGGACCCCACCGGTGTCGGTGCCGGCCAAGCGCGCGATGCGATCGGAGTGCAGTCCCGCGCAGTTCACAAGGGAGCGGGCGGTGACGCGGTCGCCCGTGCGCGAATCACTCACCGTGATCGTGTCACCCTGCTCGTCGATGGCGTCGACGGCGAAGCCGGTGCGCACGAACACGCCCGCCCGTTCGAGCTCGCGACGGAGCGCGTCGCAGACCGCGGGGTACGACACGATGGCGGCGCTCGGCACCACGAGCGCGGCCACCCCCCGCGCATGGGGTTCGCGCTCGCGCAGCTCGGCCGGCCCGATGCGCGCTGCGGCGATGCCGTTGGCCGCGGCGCGCGCCTCGAGCGTGGCGAGGCGAGGTAGTTCGTTGTCGTCAACGGCCACGATCACCTTGCCGCAGTGATCGACGCGGATCGCGTGCTCGGCGCAGAACGTGAGCAATTCGGCGCGCCCTTCGCGCACCAGCGTGGCCTTCGCCGAGCCGGGCTTGTAGTAGATGCCCGAGTGGATCACGCCCGAGTTGTGCCCGCTCTGGTGGCGGCCCGGCCCGGCCTCTTTCTCGAGGAGGACTACGGAGCGCGCCGGTTCGGTCTCGATGAGGGCACGGGCCGTGGCCAACCCGACGATCCCCGCTCCGATGATGACGACATCGACCCGCTCCATGGGAGTCATTCTCGCATGAGCCCAGGGCCCGTTCGATGTATGGACCGTGTCGCCGTTACGGACGGTGCCGACGGCCGGCTATGGGTGTGCGAAGTCTTCGCCGGCGAATCGGCTGGCTAGGGTGGCTCGTCTCCGACGAAAGGCTGCCATGTCCGACATCCCTTGCCCCGCTGCTGACGGTTCGAGCGCTCGGCGCACGGAGTTCCCGGCTGCGCCCCCGATGTGCATCGATCCGGCCAAGAGCTACACGGCCGAGATGGTCACCACGCTCGGCACGATGGTCATCTCCCTCGACGCGGCCAGTGCGCCGAAGACTGTCAACAACTTCGTCTTCCTCGCCCGCTACCACTACTACGACGGCATCATCTTCCACCGCATCATCAGCGGCTTCATGTGCCAGGGCGGCGACCCCACCGGCACCGGCCGCGGTGGTCCGGGCTACAAGTTCGCTGACGAGCTGCCGAAGCCCGGCCGTTACGAGATCGGCTCGGTAGCCATGGCCAACGCCGGTCCCAACACCAACGGTTCGCAGTTCTTCCTGGTGAGCGGTCGTAGCGGCGTGGGTCTGCCCCCGGCCTACTCGCTGTTCGGCAAGATCGTGAAGGGCCTCGATGTGCTCGAGGCCATGCAGAGCGTCACCACCAAGGGCGGCGATCGCCCGGCTGAAGACGTCGTGATCCAGTCGGTCACCATCACCGACTCCGAGGCCTGAGCTTCGACCGGCAGTTCTTCGCGCGCCGCTCCCTCACGCCGGGGGCGCGGCCGCGAAGCACCGACCGGCGCCGCGCTGCGGCGGGGTCAGCGGCCGATGAACGTGGCTTTGCCCGGGCCGTGTTCGAGGAACGACGCCACGCCGACGGCTGCGTCTGCGGTGCGGAACACCTCGACGAAGCACCGCTGTTCGAGCTCGAGGCCCTCGGCCAGTGAACCGTCGAGGCCACCCATGATCGCCTGTTTGGCGAGGCCCTGGGCCACGAGGGCGCCCCGGGCGTACTCGGCGGCCAACGCATACGCGCGTTCGTGGAGCTCGGCGGTGGGCACGATCTCGTCGACGAGGCCGATGGTCAATGCCTCGGCGGCCTTCACCGGCGCGCCTGACATCACGATGCGTTTGGCCCGCGACGGACCGACCAGGCGGGCCAGGCGCTGGGTGCCGCCGCCACCGGGGATGATGCCGAGTTGGATCTCGGGTTGGCCGAAGGTGGCGTTGTCTGCGGCGATGCGCAGGTCGCACGCGAGCGCGACCTCGCAGCCGCCGCCCAGGGCGAAGCCAGCTACGGCGGCGATGACCATGCGAGGGATGGCCTCGACCGCGTTCATGGCATCGAAGAACTTCCGGCCGATGACCGCAGCTTCGTCGGGTCCGTGGAACTCGCTGATGTCGGCGCCGGCCGCGAAGATTCGTTCGCCCCCCGTGACCACGACTGCGCCCGGCGGGTTCGCGGTGAGCTCCAGCGCAACGTCGCGGAGCTCGTCGAGCAGGGCGGCGCAGAGCGCGTTGACCTTCGGGCGGTTGAGGCGGATGACTGCGACGCCGTCGTCGCGACGCTCGAGCTCTACGAACATGACGTTCCCCTTCGAATGGTGGTGCGGGTGGCCACGCCACGCTCACTTGTCGTAGGTGAAGAACCCGCGACCGCTCTTGCGGCCGAGCAGGCCAGCCGACACCATGCGCTTCAGCATCGGTGGCGGCGCGTACAGCGGTTCGTTGAACTCGCCGTAGAGCACGTCGGCCACGGCCTTGATGGTGTCGAGGCCGATGAGATCGGACAGCTCCAGCGGACCCATAGGGTGCGCACAGCCGTACTTCATCCCGTTGTCAATGTCCTCGGGGGTGGCGAAGCCCGACTCGCACATGCGCATCGCGGCCAGCAGGAAGGGGACGAGCAGCATGTTGACCACGAAACCGGCGCGGTCGCCGCAGCGCACCACGTGCTTGCCCAGAACGTCACGAGAGAACGAATCGAGAGCGTCGGTGGTCTCGGTAGAGGTGGTCAGACCGTTGATGATCTCGACGAGCGGCTGCACCGGGGCCGGGTTGAAGAAGTGCAGGCCGGCCACGCGGTCGGGACGGGACGTGGCTTTCGCCAGCGTGACGATGGGGATGGAGGAGGTGTTCGACACGAGAATGGCCCCGGACGGACACACCTTGTCGAGGCGTTGGAAGACCTCGATTTTTTCTTCCTCGTGCTCGATGACCGACTCGATGGCCAGGTCGACCTCGCCGAGGGAATCGAGCGACGTGGCGAACTGCAGGTTGGCGAGGGCGCTCGCGTGCTGGTCCTGGGAGAGCAGACCCTTCTTGTAGGCGCGCTCGAGCGACTTCTGGATCTTGTCGCTGGCTCGTGCGATCGCCGCGTCATCCACGTCGACGACGATCGTCTGGAGGCCGGCGCGAGCGCACACCTCGGCGATGCCCGAACCCATGGTGCCACCACCGATGATGCCGACGCGCGAAATCTTCATTGCCGAACGACCTTTCCTGCTGAGGCAGGGACCATAGGAGATGAACGGAGAGCGGTAAGACCCGCGAGGGTAGTGGCCGTGCTTGGTAGTTCAAGCGGACGCTTCGGCGAACACCGCGGCGAACACCGCGGCCGCCGACGCATTCGCCAACGCGAGACCGAACCGGACACTTCGCCGACCAGGTCGCTCGTTCAATCGGCAGGTCGGGTCATCGGTTCAATCATCGAACCCGTGAAAATGGAGACGATCGCGATCGCCGTGCCGGCCAGCGCCGCATGGGCGAACACTGCCCCGTCGGTGCTCTCGCCGACGATCGCGAGCATGACCGTGGTGCCCACGGCGGAGCCCAGCGAACCAACCATGTTCTGGATGCCTGCGGCCACGCCCACGTCGGCCATGTCGACGGCGTTCGTGACCGCCGCGGTGTTGGCGGGTCGCGCGTATCCGACGCCCCAGCCAACCACGGCGAGGCTGATCACGGTGAGCGGCAGCGATCGATGCCATGCGGCGAACGCGGTGAGCAGCGTGCCGCCGGTGAGCAGGCTGTTGCCGGTGATCTGGATGAATCGGGCGCCGAGGCGTTGGTCGTGGCGACCGGCCACCGACGCGCCGATCGAGAAGAACACGGGTCGGATCGCGATCAGCAACGCGGTCTTGCGGGTGGTGTAACCGAACAATGCCTTGACCATGAACGGCGCCACGGTGAACCCGCCGATGTACGCGCACTGCACGAGTCCGTTGGTGAAGATGGGGGTCGAGAAGTTTCGCCGATTGAAGTACGTGAGCGGGAGGAGCGGGTGGCGCACGCGCCGTTCGATCCTCACGAAAAGGGCGAGCACCGACGGGCCGAGGACGAACCCGCCGAGCACGATCGGGTTCGTCCAGCCCCACGGCTTGCCCCGGTTCACCGAGAACAGGATCGCCGTGACGCCCGCGCCCAGCGTGAGCGCCCCGGCGAGGTCGAAGCGCTGCATCGCCCGGCGGGCGGTCTCGGGCAGGATCGGGAATGCGACGATCGACGCGAGCACCGCGGGTACCGCCTGGATGATGAATAGCAGGCGCCACCCGAAGGATTCGATGAGCGGCCCGCCGGCGACGACCGCGATCACCGGTGACATCGCGAGCACTGAGGTGTATAGGCCGATGGCCTTGGCGCGGTCCTCGCGTACGAAGGTCGCGGCGATGAGCCCGAACGCCGAGGTGCTCGTGGCGGCTCCCGACATCTGCCCGATCGTGCGGATCGCTATGAGCGATGCCGCATTCCACGCGAGCGACGTGAGGAGCGCGGTCACCGCGACGCCGATGAAGCCGATGATGAACGTGCGACGATGCCCGTAGAGGTCGCCGAGCTTGCCGAAGAACGGCATGCCGATCGCGAACGCGATCGACGGAGCCGTCGAGACCCACGTGATCACGCTGCGCGTGGTGTGCAAATCGGCGGCGATATCGGGAAGCGACGCCGACAGGAGCGTGGTCGGGAACGAGCTCGAGAACACCCCCACCATCAACACGCCGAGGACGTACCACCGATAGCGCGGGTCGGACTCGTAGTCGGCCCGTCGCGCGCGCCAGCCGGGCGGGGCCACGGTCTCGTTCACGACGACCCGACGTTCACGACGTTCACGACGTGGCGATCTCGATGGTCTGTCCGAGTGCGGCCGAGAGCAGATCCTTGCGCTGATCGGCGGTGTAGATCTCGAGCGAGGGGTCGTGTCCTTTGCGCACCACGGCTTCGATCACCAGGCGCTCGTCCGCGAGCATGCGGCAGCGCACGTCGGTCACGCCGCTTGCGTGCGAGCGGTCGAGTGCGATGCCGACGCGCAACAGACCGGCCAGCACGCGCACGATGTTCTGGTCGGCCTCTCTGAGGCCGGCGTACTCGCCATGTCGCATGCTGGGCGTGCTCTTGCGATGGTAGCGAGCGAGCAGCGCCATGATCTCGACTTCGCGTTGGGAGAAGCCGACGAGCTGGTCGGTGTTGCGGATCACATAGGACGAGTGCTTGTGATGTGCGGAATGCGAGATGAACAAGCCGACGTTGTGCAGCACGCCTCCGGCTTCGAGGAGATCGCGGGCGTCGGTGCCCAAGTGGTGCAACTGGGCGGTGCCGTCGAACAACTGGAGCGCGAGGTCGGTGGAGTGCTCGACGTGCGCGGAGTCGCGTTCGAACAGGTCGCGCACGCGTTGCACGCCCTCGCGGCGGATGTTGGAGAGATGATGAAACGCGTTGCTCGACTGGGCGCCCATGGTGTTGAGGAGCACGCCCTCGCGTAGCGCGAACTCGCTCGTGACCATCTCGCTGATGTGGAGCTCGTTGAAGATCTGCTCGAGCAACAGCGCGCCCCCCACGATGATGTCGCTGCGCTTCGCGTCGAGACCGGCGAGCGCGGCGCGCTCGGTGCTGTTGCGCGCAGTCAGGATGTCGTCGAGGACCGCAGCGAGGTCGTCGCGCGTGAACTTCACGTTGTTCACGCCGCGGGCGGTGTCCCGACCGGCGCGCTGCTCGCTCATGGCGGCGATGGCATTGATAGTGCCCGAGCTGCCGACGGCTACCTCGAAGCCTCGTTCGGCGACCTCGCGTACGAGTGGGGCCAGGTAGGCGCGCAGGTATTCACGGCAGTCGCGCACCGACCTCGCGCGGATGATGCCATCCGCGAAGAACCGCTCGGTGACGCGTATGGCGCCCAGCTTCAGGCTTCGTGCGAGGAGCTCGGTGCCCGACTTCCCGATGACGAACTCGGTGCTGCCGCCACCGATGTCGACGACCAGGTGCAAACGATCGAACACCGGTACGGCCTGCAGCACACCGAGGTGGATGAGTCGAGCCTCCTCCACGCCGGCGATGATCTCGATGTCGATGCCCGCTTCGTCGCGAGCCCGCCGGAGGAACACCTCGCGGTTGGTGGCCTCTCGCACGGCGCTGGTGGCCACGGCGTGTACGGACGCGTCGTAGGCGTCGGACACGAGACGCATGCGCTGCAGCGCGGCGATGCCACGATCGATCGCGTCGAAGGCCAGTTCGCTCATCTCGCCCGGGCCGTGGCCGAGCCGCACCGACTCCTTCTCACGGGTGAGCACCTCGAAACCGCCCGCGGGGTCGACGCGCGCCACGACCATGTGGATGGAGTTCGTGCCGATGTCGATCGCGGCGCGGACGTCGCTGCCGGTGCGGTCGGGAGCGGCGCGGCGGCGGATGGTCACGCTCCCATCATGCCTGCGATACCGTCCACCGACGTGTCCCGGTGGGGATGAGGTTCACGGGGGATGACGTTCATGGGTGATGACACGGTGCGGGTTGACGAGATCGCATGGGCCGCGGAGTACGACGCAGCTCGCGAGCGAATCGGCCGGCTTCTCGAAGCGGCCACGGCAGACGAAGCGGCCACGCTGGTACCCGCGTGCCCTGCGTGGACAGTGCGCGACCTGCTCGCCCACGTCACGGGTCTGGCCGCGGCGTTGTCGAACGGGCAGATGCCCGGGGCCGACCAGCAGGCGTGGCTCGACGGTCTCGTCGATGCCCGACGCGAGCGTTCGATCGGCGAGCTGCTCGACGAGTGGGCTGCGACGCAGCCTGGCATCTCGGTGTTCCTCGAGCGCATGGGCGGCGGGGGCAGTCAGCTGGTCTACGACGTCGTTGCGCATGAACACGACCTGCGCCATGCGCTCGGCCGGCCTGGTGCCCAGGATTCGTCGGGCGTGGCTGCGTGCGCGACCGCCGTGTCCAACGTGGTCGCCCGCGATCTTGCGGCACATGCGCTCCCCGCGGTGCAGATCACCTCGGGTGGCCGCACCTGGAACGTGGGCGAGGGCACGCCGGAGCTGGCGATCGAGCTCGACCCATTCGAGCTCATCCGCGCGTTCGGGGCCCGGCGCAGCGAGGCGCAGATGCGTGCGCTGCCATGGCGGGGCGACCTCGATCGCTTTCTGCCGGGCCTCGCCCACTCGCCACTCCCGGTCGAAGACCTCATCGAATGAGCGAGGTTCGACCGATCGGATTGATCGTCAACCCGCGCTCGGGCAACGACGTGCGCCGCGTCATCGCGAGCGCCGGCAGTTCGACCCTCGAGGACAAGACGTCGATCGTGCGTCGCGTAGTGCTGGGCGCCCGGGTGCTCGGCGCGACGCACTTCGTTACCCATCACGAGCCGCACCAGATCGTGCGCCGCGCCACCGAGACGCTACGCGGGGTCACGATCGACAAGGTCGGCGAGCCGATCGACAACACCGAGGGGGATACCACGCGCGCCGCGGCGATCATGCGCGAGCGCGGGTGCGCCGCAGTGATCGTGCTCGGGGGTGACGGCACCAATCGCGCGGCGGCGAAGGGTTGGCCCGACATGCCGGTGATTCCGTTGTCCACGGGTACGAACAACGCGTTTCCCTACTGGGTCGAGCCTACCGTCGCGGGGAGCGCGGCGGGTCTTCTCGCGACCGGCGTCGTCGTCTCCGACCCGACCACGTTGCCTCCGGCCAAGGTGGTGCACGTCTCGATGCCCGACGGTGTCGACGAGTTGGCGCTCATCGACGCGGTCGCCGTGGCCGATCCGTGGGTCGGTTCGCTCGAGTTGTTCGAACCCGACACGATGCGCATCGCCGTGCTCACCCGGGCCGATCCGGCCGCGATCGGCTTCTCGGCCGTGGGGGGCCTTCTCGTGCCTTGCAGCCCCGAGGACGAGCGCGGCGTGCTCGTCCGGTTCTGCCCTCCGGGCGCCGATCCTCCGGTGTTGCTGCACGCACCGACCGCGCCGGGGCACTACGCGGCGATCGGCATCCTTGAGTGCCGGTCGTTGCACCTCGGCGACGCGATTGAGGTCGCGGGTCCCGTGCTGTTGGCGTTCGATGGCGAGCGAAAGCGTCGCCTGCGCGATGGTGAGACCGCCGTCTTCGTGGTCCGCCGCGACGGTCCACGGGTGATCGACGTGCGGGCCGTGATGGCCGCCGCCGCGCACCAAGGCGTGTTCGTGGGACAATTTCCCCGGACGTAGTTCATCGTTCGACACCGGCCGTGCGCGGTCCGTCGGCAAGGGAGCCTCTGATGGGTGCACAGATCGTGATCAAGGGCGGAACCGTGTACGACGGTTCCGGCTCGCCAGGTGTCCTGGCCGACGTGGCCATCACTGACGGCAAGGTGGTCGAGGTGGGCCCGTCGCTCTCCGGCGATCGGGTGCTCGATGCCACCGGTCATGCCGTTGCGCCGGGCTTCATCGACATCCACACGCACTACGACGCGCAGGTCTTTTGGGACCCGGCGCTGACCCCGTCTTGCTATCACGGCGTTACTACCGTCGTCGCCGGCAACTGCGGGTTCTCGATCGCGCCGACCCGTCCCGAGGATCGCGTGCTCCTTGCGCAGACCCTCGAAAAGGTCGAGGACATGGATGTCGCCGCGCTCGCGGCCGGCATCCCTTGGGACTTCGAGACCTTCCCCGAGTACCTCGCCTCGATCGAACGACGCGGCACCGTGCTCAACTACTCGGCCTACATCGGGCACACGCCGTTGCGCATGTACGTCCTCGGTGACGCGGCATCCGATCGGGTGGCCACTCCCGAAGAGATCGACCGCATGGCGGCGCTGGTTCGCGAGGCCATGCTCGCGGGTGCCGCCGGCTTCGCGACCAGCTTCGCCATGACCCACCGCGGGGCTGACGGCAAGCCGATCCCCAGCCGTTGGGCCGACCGTGCCGAGTTCGAGGCGCTGTTCAAGGCCGTGGGTGACACCCGTCGGGGAGTCGTCGAGGTCACCCCAGGCGAGAACCTGTCGATCGCCGAGATGTATGAGCTGCAGCCGTCGATCGGCGTCCCCATGACCTACACCGCGTTGCTGACCATGCCGAACGGCTCGCACCTGCGCAACCTCGAGCTCGGCCGCCAAGGTTGGGCCGCCGGCGCCCAGGTGTGGCCGCAGATCACGTGTCGCCCGTTGAACTTCTCGATGACCCTGCTCGAGCCGTTCACCCTCAACCCCAACGCCGAGTTCGCGTCGCTCATGGGCACCTCGGTCGAGGCCCGTGCCGCGGCCTACGCCGACCCCGCATGGCGGGCCCGCACCAAGGCGATCTGGGCCAACATGATGGGCATGGTGCCGCGTTTCGACACCTACGAGATCATGGAGTCCGCGGCCCACGCTGAGCTCGTCGGCATGAAGCTGTCGAAGATCGCGGCCGACATTGGCCAGGAGCCCTTCGACGTCCTGCTCGACCTCGCGCTCACCGAGCCCGACCTCAAACTGCGGGTCAAGTGCGTGGTGGCGAACGACGACATCGCCGGTATCCGCGAGCTCCTCGCCGACAGCGGCTGCACCCTTGGTCTCTCCGACGCCGGTGCGCACGTCGGTCAGCTGTGCGACGCCCCTATGCCCACCGATCTGCTCGGCACCTGGGTCCGCGAGTACGAGGCGCTCACCCTCGAGGCAGCCATCCGCAAGCTGTCGGGCGTGCAGGCCGATCTGTTCGGCTTCGCCGACCGGGGCTACCTCAAGCCCGGTTACGCGGCTGACGTCATGGTGTTCGACCCCGCCACCGTGGCGCCCGGGCCAGCGCGCCGGGTGCGCGACTTCCCGGCCGACACCGAACGGCTCACGGCCGACGCGCCGGTGGGGGTGCGCCATGTGCTCGTCAACGGCACGCCCATACAGATCGACGGCGTGCAGTTGCCCGACGCCCTCGCCGCTCGCCCGGGCCAGATGGTCAAGCCCTCGCCCCGCAGCTGAACGTCAGGCTCGCGGCCACGGACGGGTGCTCGACCATTCGTCGGCGAGGTCGTAGGCCTCGGCTTCGAGGACGATGGCCCGGTACGCCTTGCGGTGCTTGCGCAACCGCACAAGCTGGCGCGTGTAGCTGGCGAGGTACCGCACCAGGAACCAGAACACGCCCAACTCGTGCCACTGCCGTACGTGGACGAGTTCGTGGGCCAGCAGCTTGCGCGTGCCGTCGTGCACCTCGTCGGAGGTCACGAACACGAAGCGGCCGATCGTCACGCCGCTCGAGCCCGGTGCACGTGCCGGCACCCTGACGATCCGCGCCCGTTCGGCCAACGCTCGGGGCAGGACGTCGTAGGCCGCGAGTTCGATCTCGTTGAGCCGCCGTGCCCGCGGGCGCCGTGTTGTCACCACCGGGCGAGCACCTCGGGAAGCTCGGACAGGTCAGCGATCGACACGAAGTCGTGGTGGTCCTCGGCGACGGCGAGCTCCATCGACCACGTGATCTCGTACGGGACATGCACCCCGCGCCCGCCTATGTCGAGCACGGGCAGGATGTCGCTGCGCAGCGAGTTGCCCACCATGACGAACGACGACGGCTCGATGCTGTGCCGGCCGAGAATGCGCGAGTAGGTGGCCGGGTCTTTCTCGTTGACCACTTCGATCTGCCAGAACAGGTCAGCCAGACCCGATGTGGCGATCTTAGTTTCCTGGTGGGTCAGGTCGCCTTTGGTGATGAGCACGAGGCGATGGGTGGAGGCCAGCTCGCCGATCACCTCGGGAACGTAGGGGAGCAGCTCGACCGGATGGGCGAGCAGTTCCTTGCCCTGTTCGATGATGAGTTGCAGCTGGCTCGCCGGAATGGCGCCGTCGGAGAGTTCGATCGCGGTCTCGATCATGGACAGCACGAAGCCCTTGACGCCGTACCCGAACAGCATGAGGTTGCGTCGTTCGGCCTGGAGCAGCACCTCTTCGGTGGTGTGCGGCTCGGCGAACTCGGCCAGCAGGTCGTGGAAGCGCTGCTGTGCGACGTGGAAGTACCGCTCGTTGTGCCACAGCGTGTCGTCGGCGTCGAAACCGACGGTGTCGATGGTCATGGCGCGTTGGCTACGTCGTCGCGGTCGGCTGCAGCCGTGGCGATGCGGGCGCTGAGGAGCGGGGCCTCGCCCGGTTCGAGCGGGGTCATCGCCAGGTCGATGGCCGTCCAGGTGGTCTTCGAGAACGGGTAGAGCAGGATGGGTGCGATCACCGAGACGGCGACGCCGATGATTGCCAGCTCGGCCGCAGGGGTGTTGGGGGACGTGGTGATGAAGCCGACCACCAGTACGACCAACAACAGGCCGAACGTGATGATGGTGTTCATGCCGACGGCGCCGATGAACTGGCCCTCGGCGCGCTCGAAGAGGTATCCACAGCTCGGGCAGCGCTCGACCATCTGGGTCCAGCGGCGGAAGAGTTTGCCGCCGCCACACACGCAGCAGCGCCGGGTGCAGGCCCGGCCGACCATGACGAGGATCCCCGGAGTCGGCGCCGCGGGGACGTCGGACTCGCGATCTCGCACCGAATCACGACCCATGTGGTCACGCTACGGACTGACCCGCCTATCTGTGCGATCGGTCCGCGCGATCTCACATGGTCGCCGGCTCGCGGGCAAGATGGGTCCGCGCGGCGGTTCCCGCGCGGAAGGGGAGCATCGTGACTGTCATCTCCGAGGACGATGTCCGCGCCCGGGTGCGCGCACTCATCGCCGACGTTGATGCCAACGACCGCGTTGCGTTCCGGGGGACACAGTTTGATCGTGGGCTCGCCTGGGTGCACTTCCCCGAAGGTCGCGGAGGGCTGGGCCTGTCGCCCAAGATGCAAACGGTGGTGGCCGCCGAGTTGCAGAACGCGGCGCGCGTCTACGACGACATTGCGTTGAACCCGATCGGTATCGGCATGGCCGCGCCGTTGCTGGTGACCTACGGTTCCGACGAGATGTTGGACCGCTTCCTGCGCCGCATCTTCACCGGCGAGGACATCTGGTGTCAGTTGTTCAGCGAGCCCGGCGCCGGCTCGGACGTGGCGTCGCTCGCCACTCGCGCAGTGCGCGACGGTGACGAGTGGATCGTGAACGGACAGAAGGTGTGGACCACGCTCGGGCACGTCTCGAACTTCGGGTTGCTCGCGGCGCGCACCGATCCTGATCAGCCGAAGCACAAGGGCATGTCGTACTTCGTGGTCGACATGCACGAGGCCGGTGTCGAGGTGCGGCCACTGTTCCAGATCACCGGCGAGGCCGAGTTCAACGAGGTGTTCTTCACCGACGCCCGTGTGCGGCACGAGTACATGCTCGGCCAGGAAGGTGACGGCTGGAACGTCGCGGTGGCCACGCTGATGAACGAGCGGGTGGCTCTCGGCGGCGGCGTGCGCAGCCGAGGCAGCGGGCCGATCGAGGTGGTGCTCGAGGCGTGGCGCGACAACCAGCACCTGCACGGGCCGGCGATGCGCGATCGGGTCGCGCAACTGTGGATTCGCTCCGAGGTTCTGCGCTTCACCAACCAGCGCGCCCGCACGGTGGCCAAAGCGGGTACCCCGGGGCCCGAGGGTTCGATCGGCAAGCTCCTGTCGGCCGAGCTGAACAAAGACATCGGTGAGTGCGCGCTCGACGTGCTCGGCGCAGCGGGGATGTTGCATCCGGCGGGCTATCCAATGGACCGCCCCAGCCACGCGGGCCTCGATGCCCGCGACCCCTACCGGATGTTCCTGCGCATGCGCGCCCAGAGCATCGAAGGTGGTACGTCCGAGGTCATGCGCAACATCCTCGGCGAGCGCGTTCTCGGCCTGCCGAAGGAACCCGCCACCGACCGGGACCTTGCGTGGTCGAAGGTGCCCCGCAACGGCTGACGCCGCGCCATGCGCGAAGGCCGATGTTCCGAGAGGACTGCCATGCTCAATGAAGAGGTGATCCGTGTTGTGCTCGGGTCGTGGGCTCAGGGGGCCGACGCGGCCAAGGCGGCCATCCGGGCGTTCTTCGCCGACGACTGCATGTGGGAACAGGCAAGCTTTCCCACCACGATCGGCCCCGAGGAAGCTGCCGCGTTGTTCGACTCGATGGGTCAGATGGGCTTCAGTAGCGTCGACGTCGACTTCCGCAACGTTTTGGCCGCGGGCGACGTGGTCTGCACCGAGCGTGTCGACTGGTTGGTGCGACCCGACGGGTCGCGCGTCGGCCCCTTGCCCATCGTGGGCGTCACCGAGTTCCGTGACGGCAAGATCACCTCGTGGCGCGAGTACTTCGACCGCGCCCGCCTCACGGCGCAAGATAGCGATGCGGGCGATCCGGCAGGCGGCTGACCCTCGACTGCGCTGGTTTACGCGCGACGCCAGATCGGGCCGGCGGGCGTGTCCTCGACGACGATTCCGAGCGCGGTGATCTCGTCGCGCAGGCGATCGGCTTCGGCGAAGTCGCGAGCGCCACGTGCGGCTTGGCGCGCCGCGATGAGTGCATCGATCTCGGCGTCGGTCTCGGTCGCGCCCGCCTCGAGCGCGAGCCCGAATGCACCGCACAGCGCGTGCACGGTTGCGACCAGCGATGCAGCGAGCGCTCGGTTGGACGAGTCGAGTGCCGCGTTCGCGCGACGCGCGGTCTCGAAGATGAGTGCCACGCCGCTCGGTGTTGCGAGGTCGTCGTCGACGTCGTCGGCGAACGTCTGCGCGGTGGCCGCGTCGACGGCGCCGGTGGCATCGACGTCGGGCATGCGGCGCGCCAAGGCATCGAGCCGTTCGAGGCCCCGCAACGCTTGATCCAGCGCGGGCCCGTTGATCTCCATCGATTTGCGGTAGTGGGTTTGCAGCACGAGGAGCCGGAGCGCGCGGGGGTCGTAGTTGTCGAGCAGCGTGCCGAGCGTGGTGAAGTTGCCGAGCGACTTCGACATCTTCTCGCCGTCGACGTTGACCATCGCGTTGTGCACCCAATAGCGGGCGAAGGACTTGCCGGCCCCGACCGCTTCGGCCCGTTCGTTCTCGTGATGGGGGAACGCGAGATCGTCGCCGCCGCCGTGGATGTCGAACGATTCGCCGAGGATGTCAAGCGACATGGCGACGCACTCGATGTGCCAACCGGGCCGGCCCGGCCCCCAGGGTGACGGCCATGTGGGCTCGCCCGGCTTGGCCGCCTTCCACAGCACGAAGTCGAGGGGGTCTTCCTTACGCTCGTCGATCTCGACGCGCGCCCCAGCGCCCTCGCGTAGTTCATCAGCGCTGCGGTGCGCGAGCGCGCCGTAGTCGGTCAGCTTGCTCGCGCGAAAATACACGCCGTTGCCCTCGACCACGTAGGCCATGCCGGTGGCCATGAGCTCGTCGACGAACGCGACCATCTCGGCGACGTATTCCGTGGCGTGCGGTCGGTGGTCGGGTGGCTCGACGCCGAGCCTGGTCATCTCGTGGTCGTAGTCGGCTTCGTAGATGCGGGCGATGTCGGGTTCGGTGGTACCCCGCTCTGCGGCGCGCTTGATGATCTTGTCGTCGATGTCGGTGATGTTCTGCACCAGCGACACCTCGAAGCCACGCCACCGCAGGTAACGCCGCAGTACGTCGTAGGTGAGCGCACTACGTGCATGGCCCACGTGGGGGACGTCGTACACCGTGGGTCCGCACGCGTAGATCGAGACCCGGCCCGCGTTGCGGGGGACGAACTCGGTCTTGTCGCCGGTAAGGGTGTCGGTGAAACGCAGCACGGAGCAAGGATACGCGACGGCCTCCGGCCGAACGTCACCGAATTCCGCGTCCGGCGCTACTCAGTGCTCGCGATGGTCGTCGGGCGCAGGTGCGGCCTCGCCGACCAAGACGGTCTTCAAAACCTTGCCCGACGCGTTGCGGGGCAGCGGCTCGTTGCGCACCTCCCACACCGAGGGCACCTTGTACCCCGCGAGCACCTCACCCGCGAAGGCCGCGAGCTCGGCGAAATCGAGTTCGACTCCTGCGGCCGGGACCACGATGGCCTTGACCTCTTGGCCGTGCTCGTGGTGGTCCTGGCCGACCACGGCGCACTCACGAACGTGGGGATGGGCCTCGATGCGCGACTCGACCTCGATGGGATAGATGTTCTCGCCCGAGCGAATGATCATGTCGCGCGCCCGCGAGTTGATGAACAACATGCCGTGCTCGAGGCGCCCGATGTCCCCGGTGTCGAGGAAACGGTCACGGCGAATAGTCGACGCGGTGGCCTCGGGATTCTTCCAGTAGCCGAGCATGTTGTATGCGCTCTGGATGACGACATGGCCTTCGATACCGTCGGGCAACGGTTGGTCGCCGTCGTCCCAGATCTCGATACGACACGTGGGGTTGGCCCGCCCGGCGCTGGTGGGTTCGCGTTCGTACTCCATGCCGGTGTTGCCCGATACCGATGCCACCGTCTCGCTCGAGCCGTAGCCATTGCCCATGTTCACGCCGACATTGGGGAACGCCGCTTGCAGTTCGGCGCGCACCGCGGGGCTCGTCGGCCCACCACCGAAGCTCACCTGGCGGATGCTCGTCACGTCGTACTTCGCGAAGTTCGGATGATGGATGACCCGGGGCCCGGTGCCGCCGATCGGTGACCACGTTGTGACGCGTTCTTGCTGGATGAGGCGCAGCACGTCCTCTGGGTCGAAGCGGCCGTTTCGCAACACCATGCGCATGCCCATGGGCAGCCCCATGATGATGCCCGCGAGCAAGCCAGACACGTGGAACATAGGCGACGTGAGCAGCGTGACGGTCTGGCCCGAGGCCGCGGGTGGCGTCGGCGGCTCCTCGCCCAGCGCCTCGGCCTGGAGCACCGCCATGCGGCCCCGCACCATGGCGTTGCACATCAGCACTTGGACGAAACCGATGAGCCCGCGGTGCGAGATGAGCGCCCCCTTGGCCCGGCCCGTGGTGCCCGAGGTGAAAAGGATGAGCGCAGGGTCGTCCTCTTCGATGGGCACATCGGGCAACGCCGCGCCGGGTGCGTACGCAGCGAACGACGGCCAGTCGCGTTCGATCTCGATGACCGTGCATCCGAGGTCGATGCTGGCCACGCGCTCAAGGCGTTTGGCGTCGCCGATCAGCACCTTGGGTTCGGTGAGCTCGGCTGCGTAGCGGATCTCGTCGGTGGTCCACCAGCCGTTGAACGCGCACACGATCGCGTCGAGGCTCGTGACGGCCCAGAACGCAACGGCGAACTCGATGCAGTTGGCGGCGAGGATGCCCACCCGGTCGCCCTTTTCGATGCCGTGCAGGTCGCGCAAGGCCGTGGCAACCGATGCAACCTGCGGTACGAGATCGGCCCGCGTGAGCGTGGCGTCGCCGAAGGTGAAGTAGCCGAGCGGACCCAACCGATCGGCGCTGTCGACGAGCATCTCGCGCAACGAGTGCATGCGCTTCTCGAACACAGGAGTGGGTGTCCCCAGCACGTCTTCGACCACGGTGGCGAACGGAGATCCGGTGCCGAGCGCCGCGGCGGTGGCCTGTTGGTGGATCGCGTGGAGCGCCGCGAAGTCGAGCGTGCTCATGCGAGCGGGCGTGGCCGGGTGAGGTCGACCCCGCAGAGCATGGCCAGATCGAGAAGGCCACGCGCCGCATCGAAGCGGGCTGGTGCATCATCGTCGAGGATGGCCTCGGCGAGGGCTACCAGCGCGCGTCGGGCCCGCGGTGCGTCGAGATCGTCGTCGAGCGCGGCGCGGAGCTCGGTCGCGTACGGAGCAGGGTCGGGTCCGCGGTCGACGCGCTGCGCGGCGGCATGCAGGGTGGCCAGCACGGCGTTGCCATCGTCGATGTCATCGTCGAACCACTCCCAGTTCTCCCGGTAGTGATGCGCCATGAGCGCGAGTCGGATGGCGCGAGGATCAGCGACCTTCAGGAGCTCACTGACGAACACGAGGTTGCCGAGCGACTTCGACATCTTGGTGCCCTGGTACGCGACGAGGCCGCAGTGCATCCAGTGCCGCACGAACGGTGCGCCGTGTGCGCACTCGCTCTGGGCGATCTCGCACTCGTGGTGCGGGAACACGAGGTCGCCACCGCCGCCGTGCAGGTCGATGGTCGAGCCGAGCGTGGCGTACGACATCGCGGTGCACTCGATGTGCCAGCCGGGACGACCCGGACCCCACGGCGAGTCCCAGCTGGGCTCGTCGGCGAGCGACGGTTGCCAGAGTATGAAGTCGAGTGGGTCGCGTTGGCGCGAATCGTCGGGATGACCGCCCCGCTCGCGGGCGAGCTCGACCATCTCGTCGCGCGAATAGTGCGACAGCGCGCCGAAGGACGGAAAGGTCCGGACGGCGAAATAGGTGGTGCCTTCCACCGTGTACGTGTGCCCTTGCGAGTCGAGCTTGCGGATGATGGCGATGATGTCGCCGATCGATTCGGTGGCTTTCGGCTCGGCCACCGGCGGGCGGGTGTCGAGCGCTTCCATGTCGCGATGGAAGCGGGCGGTCTCGGCCGCGGCGAGCTCGAGGTAGTCGATGCCGAGCGATCGCGCCTTCGGCAGGATGGAGTCGTCGACGTCGGTGATGTTGCGCACGAGCCGCACCGTGTGGCCGAGGTCTTCGAGTCGGCGGATGAGCAGGTCGTAGGTCAGGTATGTGCTGGCGTGCCCGAGGTGGGTCGCGTCGTAGGGCGTGATGCCGCATACGTAGATGTCGACGACCTGACCGGGCGTGAAGGGCACGACCTCGCGTTGCGGGGTGTCGAACAGTCGCAGTGGCACGGCCGCGAGGGTAGCTCCCGGGCGTGGGCGATTGCTCCAGCGCCCCTTTCAGGCGACGGTGGCCAGTGAGGCGTGGAACAACCTGTTGGGAGCCAGAGTCATCGTCATCACTGCGCTGACAATGAACTCGAAAGAGCGCGTCGAGCGTCAGCGGCGGCGCCGCTTGCGCACGTCGGTCAGCTCAGGCGGGAGATAGCCGGCCTCGCCGAGGTTGAGGTCGGTGCCTGGCGGCACGAGCCGGTCGATCGCGTCGAGCGCCTCGGTGGGGACCGTGATTTCGGATGCCGGCAGCTGATCGACGAGCTGTTGCATCGTGCGGGGCCCGATGATGGTGGACGTCACGGCGGGATGCGCGAGCGTGAACGCCACGGCGAGGTGCACGAGCGACATGTCGGCTTCGCGGGCGACCTCGAGTAGTGACTCGACGATGTCGAGCTTGCGCTGGTTCTGCGGTGCGTCGTAGTCGTGCAGCCCCGCGTACACGCCGCGCGGCTTGCCGAAGAACCGTTCCTGCTCATCGCGAGGCCGATTCATTGCGATGGTGGAGCGAGGTGACACCGGGTTCTCGACGCCGCGCCGGTAGCGCCCGGTGAGCCAACCCGAGTTCAGCGGCGACCACGTGAGTACCCCCATGCCGTACTTCGCGCACACGCCGAGCGACTCGCGCTCGATGCCGCGTACGAAGATCGAATACGGCGGCTGGTTCGTGCGGAAGCGGATGTGGCCACGCTTCTCGGCCACCCATTGCGATTCGACGATCTCCGACGGGGGCAACGTGCAGCTGCCGATCATACGCACCTTGCCCTGGTGCACGAGGTCGCTCAACGCGCCGAGCGTCTCGTCGATGTCGGTGAGCGGATCAGACCGGTGCACCTGGTAGAGATCGATGTAATCAGTGCCCATGCGGCGCAGCGAGTCCTCGCAGGCCCGGATGATCCACGACCGGGTCGAGCCGCGTCGGTTGAGCACGTCGTCGCTCATCGGATGGTGCAGCTTCGTGGCGAGGACGACGTCGTCACGGCGGCCGCGGACGGCCTTCCCGACGATCTCCTCCGACTCGCCGTAGCCGTAGACGTCGGCGGTGTCGATGAAGTTGACGCCGGCGTCGAGGGCCGTGTTGACGATGCGGATGCAGTCGTCGTGGTCGGGGTTGCCATCCTTGCCAAACATCATGGCGCCGAGACACAGGTTGCTGACCGTGACCCCGGTGCCGCCCAAGGTGTTGAAGCGCATGTCTTCCCCCTATTCCCTGTCGCCAACCTAATGTGCTCGACGAAATCATGTTCGAGGGGACGAAGCCTATGGCAGATGTAGTGATCGTCGAAGCGGTGCGTGCTCCCATCGGCCGGCGCAACGGTGGTCTGGCGGCGATGCGCAGCATCGATCTGCTCGCCGCGGTGCAGCGCGAGGTGATCGAGCGCGCCGGGGTCGACCCCATGGAGGTCGGCCAGGTGGTCGGCGGCTGTGTGGGCCAGGTCGGCATGCAGACCGGCAACGCCACCCGCACCGCGTGGCTCAATGCGGGCCTGCCGATCGAAGTCGCGGCGACCACGGTCGACACGCAGTGCGGCTCGTCGCAGCAAGCCACCAACCTGGCCTATGCATTGGTGGCCGGCGGAGTGGTCGATTCGGCTATCGCATGCGGCATCGAGATCATGAGCAAGGTGCGCATGGGCTCGACCGTTCCGAAGGACCCCGACTCGGGCAAGCCGGTCAACAAGAACTATTGGAAGTATCACGAGTACACGTCGCAGTTCGAGGGCGCCGAGCGCATTGCCGAAAAGTGGGGGATCACCCGCGAACAGTGCGACGCGTTCGGCAAGCAGTCACAGGATCGGGCGGCGGCGGCGTGGGCCGAGGGTCGCTACGACACGCAGATCGTCGGCATCGACGCGCCCGTGCTCGGCGACGACGGCAAGCCCACGGGCTCCCAGCGCATAGTCCGCGACGAGGGACTGCGCGAGACCTCGCTCGAAGGACTCGCGGCGCTCAAGCCCACCGGTCGCCCCGATGGTGTGCACACTGCGGCTTCATCTTCACAGATCAGCGACGGGGCCGGAGCGCTGCTGCTCATGACCGCGGAGAAGGCCAATCGCCTCGGGCTGCGCCCGCTCGCTCGCATCGTGGCCACGTGCCTTGCGGGCAGCGACCCGGTGCTCATGCTCACCGGTCCAATCCCGGCCACCCAACAACTGCTCGCCAAGAGCGGGCTCACGATCGACGAAATCGACGTGGTCGAGATCAACGAGGCGTTTGCCTCGGTGGTACTCGCCTGGCAGATCGAGACGGGCGCCGACCCGGCACGCGTCAACCCCAACGGTGGGGCGATTGCCCTCGGTCATCCCCTCGGTGCCACCGGGTCGATCCTGTTGACCAAGGCGCTGCACGAGCTCATCCGCACCGACGGCCGCTATGGCCTGGTCACCATGTGCTGCGGTGGCGGCATCGGCACCGGCACGATCATCGAGCGGCTCTAGACCCGGGCTGCGATAGTGGGGTCGCACGGGTGAACAAGCCAGTCCACGTCCGGGTGCCGGGCCGGGTGAACCTGATCGGGGATCACACCGACTACACCGGCGGCCTGGTCATGCCCATCGCTATCGATCGATGGACCGACGTGCGCGGCACTCGCGCCGACCGTGTACGACTCACATCGTCGGATGCCGTCGACCCCGTCGACTTCGCACTGGACGGCTCGGACGGTTCACCGATCGCGGGTTGGGGTCGATATGTCGCCGCGGTCCTTGCCGGGATAGGTCCGGCGCACGGCATCGAGGGCACCGTTACCACGACGATCCCCGTCGGCGCAGGCCTCTCGTCCAGCGCCGCCTTGGAGCTCGCGGTCGCGCTCGCCCTCGGCTTCGACGGATCAGCGGTCGAGCTCGCGAAACTCGCGCAGCGGGCCGAGCGCCGAGCCACCGATGTGCCCACCGGGATCATGGATCAGTTGTGCATCGCCTCAGCGCGAAGCGGCCACGCCATGCTGATCGACTGCCACACCCTCGACATCGTGCACGTACCCGTGCCCGACAACGTCGAGATCGTCGTGCGGTTCGTCAAGAACCGCACGCTCGAGGGATCCGGCTACGCCGAGCGCGTACGCGAATGCGCGGAGGCGGAAGTACGAATTGGGCCGCTGCGATCCGCTGGCCGCGCTGATGTCGAGCGCATCACCGATGAGCGCTTGCGGCGCCGGGCGCGCCATGTGGTGTCGGAGAACCAACGGGTGCGCGACTTCGCGGCGGCACAGACCGCCGGTGATCTGCAACGCGCCGGGCTACTCATGATCGAAAGCCACGTGAGCCTGCGCGACGACTACGAGGTATCGATCCCGGAGGTCGATGCCGTGGTCGAGCAGCTTTGTGCAACCCCGGGTGTTCACGGGGCGCGCATGACCGGTGGGGGCTTCGGCGGTTGCGTCGTAGCGCTGTGCGATCCGGGCACGGAAGTCGAAGGCTGGCGTGTGCGACCGGTCGCCGGCGCTCACCGTGTCCGCGACGTCTGAATGAATTGCCGATCCTTCGCCAGAGCGCGGGACGTTTTCTGAGAGCTTGTTGCGCGATTTTTCACCTCTACCCGGGATAATCGCGCAACAAGGGGCCGCACGCCGCACGCCGGCCCAGCGCGCGACTACGCGGGGTCGGCTTCGGCGACGGTGTTGGCGTCCATGGCCGCGAGGCCGTCGCGGCGGAGCTGGGCATAGACGACGTACACGACGATCACCGCGGCGAACCCGCCGAGCGCAGGACGCAGACCGATCTGGTCGCCGATGAAGCCGCCGCAGAACGCGCCGAGCGGCATCCCGGCGAGCAGTGCCATGAGATACGCCGTCACTGCCCGGCCGCGATAACCCTCGGCCACTTGGGCCTGCATCGAGGTGTTGAGCGAGATGCCGGTCAGTGCGTGGGCCATGCCCGACACGAGGAAGCCGAACAACCCCACCGCGAGCGACGAGGTGGCGATAGAGATAGTGATGCCGGTCGCGAACAGCGTGAGCCCGCTCCGCACCATCACGGATCGCCGGATCTGATCCCCGAACAGCACCAATACGAGCGAGGACACCAAAGCGCCCAGGCCATACATCGCGCTGAGCCATCCGAGGCCCGCGCCCTCGACGCCGAACTCCTCGCGCACGAGACCGGCCGCGAGCTGGGCCATCGACTGGCCGAAGAACGCGCCGACGAATGCGGTGAGCACGATCAGACGTAGTGCCTTGCGGTGCCAGACATAGGCCACGCCCTCGGCGAGCTCGGCGCGCCACGCACGTGAATGCGTCGGGCGGTGGCCTTCGCCGACCTTCACGAACGAAAGGCCGATGATGACCACGACGAACGACACGGCGTTCAGCGTGAATGTGGTGGCGGGGCCCCACGCGTCGAGCACGATGCCGGCGATGGCCGGACCGACTGCGCGCGCCGCGGTGAACCCGACCGAGTTGAGGCGCACGCCCTGGAGCATCTGTTCGGGTGGCAGGAGAACGGCGGCGATCGACTGCGCGGCCGAATACTGGAACCCGGCGCCGACGCTGCCGAAGCCGACGAGCCCGACGATGAGCCATGGGCTCAGCACATCGGCGAGGGCGCAGATGGTGAGCATGATTGCGGAGACGAGCTGCAGTGCGTTCGCCCACAGCAGCACTTCCCGGCGGCTGAAACGATCGGAGAGCGTGCCTGACACGGGGCTCACGAGCAGCGATGGGATCAACGCTGCGACTGACCCGAACCCGACCCAGCTGTTCGACTTCGTGAGCTCGTACAGGGTGAACGGCACCGTGATGCCCTGCATGAAGGAGCCAGCGTTGGAGATGGTGGCCGACCAGAAGTAGACGGCGAAGTTGCGGTTCGCCAGCACCGCACGACCGGAAGTTCGGGTCGGTGCGGCGGCGGTCATCGCCACCAACCCTAGAGGTGACCACTCGCATCCTGCCGCCTCGGACGCATGCGCCCCACAGGTTGCGCGACACTTGCCGCATGAGCGCACCACTGGTACTCGGATCGTCCCGCGGCCCTCAGATCGTGAAGGGAGCCGACACCATCGACGTGGCGGGCTGGCAGGCCGCCACGGTCGTGCTCGATGGCCAGGCCAAGAGCGCGGTCATGAGCCCGCCCGAGTTCCCGTTGTGGCTGGTGCGCGGCGCACTGTCCCCGGGCGCGTCGTTGGAGTGGACGTCGCCCCACGGCGACGAGGTCGTGTATGTCCTCTCGGGCGAGCTCGAGCTCGATGGTCGCGTGTGCCCCACCGGCGGCACCGTGGTCGTCGAGTCGGGGGTGGCCGTGCGTGCTACGGCGGTCGGCGAGGCCAACATCCTGCACTTCGGTCCGAACGATCCGACACCACCGTCGGAGTTCGCGGGCGCGCCCGATCCTGAGGGACACGTCGCACATGTGATCGGTCCTGGGGGCACGTATGCGTGCGTCGAGGAGCGTCGCGACACCCGCTACTACATGGACTCCACGTGCCCCACGTGCCGGGCCACATTGCTGTACACCGGCCGGTCCGATCCGTACACCTCGAACGCGCACAGCCATTCGACCGACGAGATCATCTATCTGCTCACCGGCGACCTCCGCCTCGGCTCCTACGAGGTCGGAGTCGGCGACGCGTTGTGCGTCGCGAAGGACGTGCGCTACAAGTTCACGTCGGATGACGCGTTCGTCCTGTTGAACTACCGCCGCGACGGATCGCGCCAGACCATCGATCGTGCGAAGCCACCCATCGTCGAAGGCGGCGCCGTGCACGGTTTCACGCCGGTGATGGATCTGCGCTGATCATCGTTTCGGGCGCGGCCACGCCCGGTTTCGGGTTCCACGCGCCGGCGCGCATGGCGAGGAATCCGGTAGCGACGGTCAGCACCAGCATCGAACCGGCCGAGGTGAACCACAGGGCCTTCGCGCCCCATACGTCGTAGATCGGCGCACCGGCCAGCGCAGCGATCCCGGTCATCAGGCTCGAGTTCGCGCCGTACAGACCCTGCCCGGTCGCGAGGAGCTTGAACGGCGACGCATGGGCCATTGCCGCGCTGCCCGACGGTGTCGTGATGGTGTCGAAGCACGAGCGGATGACGCCGACGATCGCAATGGCGAGTGCGGTGTCGGCGAGGCCGAACATCGCGACGAACGGCACCGTGCACAGCATCGAGATGACGGCGGTGCGATACGCGCCGAACCGGTCGGCGACGCGCCCGCCATACCAGGCGAAGAACACGTACGGGAGGGCGAAGCTGGCCAGCGTGAGGCCGGCAGCGGTGTCGCTCGCGCCGATGTCGGTGAGCTGCTTCGCGATCACCGGTTCGAAGGCACCGATCGACAAGTTGGCCGCCGCGCCGATGAGCAACGCGGCGCGCGCTGCGGGTAGGGCGAGCACCGATCGGATCTCACCCTTGGTTCGCACGGTTGCTTCGATCTGGTCCTGGTCGCGCACGCGCAGCGACAGGCCGGCGAGCACGAGCAGCACCACGGGCGCGAGGAACGGCAGGCGCAAGCCGCCGGCAGCGTAAATGGCGAAGGCGAGCGGAGGGCCGATCACGAACCCGCCCACCTCGACCGCGACCATCATGCCTAGACGTTCGCCGGCCCGGTTGGGATCGCGGGCCACGACGGTGCGCCGCGCTGCGGGGGCGAACATGCCGCCGCCGAAGCCGACGACAGCCCGAGCGAGCGCGAACTGCCACAACTCGGTCGCGAAGCTGAACCAGAGAAACCCGGCGCACATCGCGGCGATACCGATGCGCATGATGCGCTGCGCGTGACCACGATCGGCGAAGCGCGCGAACGTGAGCTGGGCGTACACCGAACACAGGACGCTCGTGGCGGTCACGAGCCCGAGCCCCCATGTGGGCAGGCCGTGCTTGTCCTGCAACTTGGGCAACAGCGCGAACACTGCGGCGAAACCGAGCATGTTGCACGCCGAGACGCACACGATGCTGACCAGCGTCAGGTCAGGGCGTGCCCGCGCCGACCCCATGACATCTTGCACAGCGCATGCTTAGCAGCCTTGCGCTATTGCAGTCGCGCAGGAGATCGATACCCGGCGACCAGGCACCGCGCGCCGTTCGGCACGGGGATGTTCTCGAGCGTCGGTCGCGGAGATGGCAGACGGAACCAGGTGCTGCACGACTCGTCGACCTGAGCGCAGCAAAGGCGTCAGGTCCGTGTCAGCTCTCGATATCGGCTTGGTAGACGACTGGCGCGAGGTCGCTGGAGAGCTTGCCCAGCAGCCGGAGCAACGCAACGCGATCCTCGGGCGACCACTCGGCCATGAGGTCGGCGAGGGTCTCCTGCCAGGCCGCGCGGGCGCTGCTGATGGTTTTGTCGCCGAGTGCGGTGACGACGATGCGAGCGGCGCGCCCGTCCGTGGGATCGGTGTCTCGCTGCACGAGGCCTCGTTCGACCAACGCAGCCAGCTGGCGGCTCAGCGTGGACTGATCGACGGCGACGGCCTCGAGGAGGTCGGCCGCGCGGGTGGGTCCGCGATCGTGCAGGAGGTTCAACAGGAGGTACAACCGGCTATCGCCTGCGGTGCCGGCACCCATGCGCTCGGTGAGGCGGGGGTGGCGCGCGAGTCGGATGACGGCCGTGAGCTGGGTGTCGAGGTGACGGAAGTACTCGTCGTCAGGTGGTACGGGCACCGCGAAATTGTAGGGGTTGTGACGCGCTGCGGGGGCAACGGAATGGGCCATATGCGGCGCAGGTGGGCGCGAGCCTCGCGATGGCGCGCGGAACTTCTTACCTGGTCGAGCGCTGGCGTGGACGAGACACAGGGGCTGACCGGTCGACGGCTGCTGCAGCGCAGATCGAGGCGGCGACGAACGTGGCGATGGCGGAGCAGATCCACATTTCGGGGAAGCGGCCGACTTCGCCCACGGCAGTCGCACCGAGCATGGTGATCATGAATGCGACGCCGATGGTGCTGCCGATATTTTGCATCGTCTGGCTGAGGCTGGTGGCCGCGGCCAGCGCGTCGGTGGGCAGCGTGTCCAGGCTCACTACGAGCATCGAGCCCCACAGCATCCCCGACCCGGCCCCGAGGGTGAAGGTGCCGACGAGCCAGCTGCCGGGGGAGGGCCTCGGTCCCAGGGCGAACGCCAACCACAACGTGCCCGTGGCCCACAGCGCGCCCCCACACAACAGCACTGAGCGGAGGCCGACTCGCACCGCGATGCGGTTGGACACCACCGACATCACTGCGGTCGACGCGAACAGCGGAGTGGTGAGCAGTCCGGCGCGTTGGATCGAGTAGTCCCACACGTCGGTGAGGAACAGCACGCCTGTCAGCAAGAAGCCGAAGACGCTGGCCGACAGCAGTGACAGCGCGGTGTTGCCCATGCGGAATCGCGTGTTGTGCAAAAGCGCGAGTTCGAGCAGCGGCCGCGGGTGGTGCACGGAACGCCGTACGACCACCACGAGCAGCACGATTCCCCCGACGAGCGACGCGAATGTGCGCGGATCGGCCCATCCCCAGGCGGTTGATTGCACAAGGGCCAGCACGGCGAGGCCGACGCCCGCGGTGAGCAGCACCGAGCTCGCGGCGTCGGGCAGGCGCGCGGTGGATCGGGCCGGAACGTCTTTGACGATCAACGCGACGACGGTGAACGCGACAAGTCCGAGCGGCAGGTTGATCCAGAACGCCCAACGCCAGCTGCCGGCATTGATCAGGAAACCGCCGAGCGATGGCCCGGCCGCGGCGCCGACCGCGCCGATCGTCATCTGCGCCGTGACGGCGATGCCACGCTTTGCGATGGGGAACTCGCGGTAGAGGAGCGCCGCGCCGCTCGGGATGATCAACGACGAGCCGAGTGCTTGGCCGGTTCGGCATCCGATGAGCAGTGCCACACCGGGCGACAACGCAGCGGCGATGGACGACGCGGTGAAGAGGCCGGTGCCGGTGAGCAGCGCGAGCTTGTCGCCCCACCGCTTGGCGAGCGCCGCGCCGAGCACCAACGTGGACGCGCCGACGATGGTGAAGATGTTGACCGCCCACGACAGCGTGGCCGACGACGCGCCTGGGAAGTCGCGTTCGAGATCCGGAAATATCACGAATGCCATCGAGAGCGTCATGGCCATCTGGAAGTTGGTGAATCCCACCGCCGCGAGCACGGTCCACGCCCGTCGCATCGACTTGTACTCGGTCTGGACGGCGGTCATCAGTGCGAGACGATACGCGCCGATGCGGGTCATTGCGCGAAAGTGGCGCCGTGGACGGTGTGCGGATCGACGTTTGGCTTTGGTCGGTGCGGCTCACTCCCACGCGCTCCGTCGCGACTGACCTGTGCCGCTCCGAGCGCGTCATGGTCAACGGCGCCAGGGCAAAGGCCGCGACCGCGGTGAAGGTAGGCGATCGCATCGAGGCGCGCATTGCGAAGCGCGAGCGCATCGTCGAAGTGGTGCAGGTGATCAACAAACGGGTCGGCGCACCCATCGCGGCGACGTGCTTCGTCGATCACAGCCCGCTCGTGGTCGCGGGCGCAGAACCCCTGCTGCGGCGCGACCGAGGTGCCGGGCGGCCGACCAAGCGCGACCGCCGCCAGATCGAACGTCTCCAGGGCGGATGAGGGTGAGGAGATGCGGCACTCAGCTGATGCTGAGGGGCACTTCTCCTTCGACGGTGCAGCGCCGCAGCTTGCGGTGCCGGGGGTAGTGGTCGGGGAGCGCCATGTGCATCGTGCGACGTTCGTCCCAGATCACGAGGTCATCCACCGACCAACGCCAGCGGCATTGGAAGCGGGGCTGCGTAGCGTGCTCCATCAAGAAGTGGAGCAGCGACGTGCTCTCGTCGGCCGACATGCCCACGATGCGGTCCATCCAGTAGCCAGCGAGGAACAGGCTGAGGCGACCGCTGTCGGGGTTGCGTCGCACCAACGGATGCTCGACGCCGTGCGCGTACTCGCGGCGGAACGCGTTGCCCGCTTCTTCGTCGACGAGCGAGACGAGCCGCTTCATGCCGTCGGCCTCGACCTTGTGCAGCACGCGCAGTCCGGAGACGAGCTGTTGCATGACGGGCGACAGCTCGTCGAACGCGCCTGCGGTGTCGGCCCACACGGTGTCGCCGCCTACGTCGGGCACGACCTTTGCCGACAGCATCCCGAACTTCGGCGGGCGAGGTTCCCATGGCAGATCGGTGTGCCAGCGAGTGGCCTTGGGAGGGCTCTTCTCGGTGTCCTCGACCCATTCGAGCGGGACATCTTGGCCGGCCAAACGGAACACCGGGTACACGTGCAGCGCACCCCATCGACGGCCGAGCGCGAGCTGTTGCTCGTCGTTGAGTTGTTGGTCGCGCAACACGATGACACCATGCTGCACCACCGAGTTCTGAAGTGCGGCGTAGTCGGCGTCGCTCGCCTGCTGCGTGAGGTCGAGCCCGCGCAGCACCGCACCGAACGACGCGGTCAGCGGCTCGACATCGAACGGAACCGCTGTTGCCATGGGCCCACAGTACCAACGGACGTCGGACGCCGTCGTCCGAAGCGGCGCGCGCAGCGCCGTTAGGCGTTGCGCGAGGTGCCGTCGCCGAGGCAGCGCACCTGGTCGCCGTCGAAGGTGTAGGCCACGCCGGGGTTTCGCAGGCCTTCGGTCTCGCCGAGGCGGATGATGTCGGCCCGAATGCCCGCCGAATCGACCTCGACGATGCCCACCGTGCCGAGGCGCGTGGAGTACAGGTGCGGGTGCACCGCGCTGCCGGTATTGATCTGCAGCACCCCCTCCCGAAAGTCCATCCGTTCGAAGTGGGTGTGGCCGGTGACCATAACGTCGGCATGCCGGTTACCGAGGTAGGTCTTGCGCAACAGTTCGATCGGCTCGTGCTCGGGTTCCATGTCGTGCACCATCGCGAGGCGATAGCCGTCGACCTCGAGCCACTGGGTCTGCTTGAGGCGTGGGTCGTGCCAGCCGTTGTCGTTGTTGCCCTTCGCTGCGAAGGTCGGCGCGATCTGTTCCAGCTCATCGAGCACCGAGGCCCACACGATGTCGCCGCCGTGCCAGATCAGGTCGACGTCGGCGAACGCAACATGCACCTCATCCCACAGTCGTTTGCACGACGCCGGCATGTGCGTGTCGGTGATCAATCCGATTCGCATGGTGCTCAGGACACCACAACCGGCTTGATGTTGACGAATTCGCGGCTGCTGCCGAGGGGCAGCCCCGGATCGGACACCTTCATGCCGTTCGTGCTCGTTGTCGGCGGGCGCGCAGTCCGCGATCGACACCTTCGACATCGCTGAACGTGACGGTGGGTACCGACTCGGGTTGGGGTTCCACCAGGAGCCGGGTGGGTGGGCCTTGACCATCGCGGTGGTCGTTCCCGGGCCATGATCCTCGAACGTGGCCGGGTATCTGCGAGGATTCGCGCATGGCGAACACCGCATCTCCCATCGCGACGCGTACCCGCAGGTCATCGCGATCGATCCGCGACGAAGTCACCCACCCCATCGTCGACATCGACGGCCATGTGATCGAACATGTGCCCAGCTTGTTGCCGCACTTGCGGGAGAGCCTCGGCGCCGACCTGTTCACCCGCTACCGCGCCGGCGAGTTCCAAGGCCTGTTCGTTCCGCCGAGTGGTGGCACCGACGACCGTCGCCCGTCGCGGGCGCCGAACAACGGTTGGTGGGGTGTGCCCACGCAGAACACCCTCGATCGCGCCACGGCCATGATCCCCGGGCTGTTGCACGAGCGCATGGATGAGCTGGGCATTGACGTCACCGTGCTCTACCCCACGCTCGGCTTTGGCATCGCCGGCGTCGATCTCGACGATCTCCGCCTCGGTTTGTGCACGGGGTTCAACGACTACTTCGCAACCGCGTACGGTCCGTACGAAGATCGCTTGCGGCTGTCGGGTGTGGTGCCGATGCACACACCCGATGAAGCCCTGGCCGAACTCGACCATCTGCACGCGATCGGCTTACGCGTCGCGGCGTTCCCGCACGGTGTAGTGCGCGCTATCGAGTCACCGGTGCGTGAGGCCGCGGCGTGTCGTTGGCCCGGCCAGACCCACTGGCTCGACACATTCGGACTCGACAGCGCCTACGACTACGACCCGGTGTGGCAGCGCTGCATCGACCTCGGCATCGCGGTCACGTTTCACGGCGGTCTGCTCATGGACTCGTTGCATGCGCGTTCGGTCAGCAACTTCGTGGCGAACCACCTCGGCTTGCACGCGTCGATGATGTCGGGGCTGGCCCGCAGCCTGCTGTTCGGCGGTGTGCTGCATCGCTTCCCGACGTTGCGCGTGGGGTTGCTCGAGAGCGGCGTCGCGTGGGGCGCGACGATGGCCTGCGATCTGGTCGAGCACTGGGAGCGTCGGTCGCTCGAAGGCATCGGGGCCACGGATCCGTCTGCGCTCGATGTCGACTCGCTGCGCGATCTCCTCGACAAGTTCGGCATGCCGAGCGATGGGGTCGAGAACCTCGCGACACCGACGGGGCCGCCGCTCTACGAACGCGACGAGTTCCGGCTCACCGGCGCGACCGACGCGGAAGACCTCGTGGCGCAGTTTGCCGAGGGCTTCGTGTTCGGCGCGGAGTCCGATGATCGCAGCGTGGTCACGGCGTTCTCGTCATTCCTGCCCTACGGGGCCAAGCTCGGCGCAGCGTTCAGCTCCGACATGGGGCATTGGGACGTCGACGGGCTCGACCGCGTCGTCGCGTCGGCGTGGAAGCAGGTCGAGCGCGGCCTGCTCGACGAGGGGCAGTTCGAAGCCTTCATGTGGACCAACCCTCACCGCCTGCTCACAGCGAACGACCCGAACTTCTTTGCCGGGACGCCCGCGGCCTGACCCGCTGCCGTGGCGCGGTGGTTCAAGCCCCGCGGGCGGTACGACGTCGACGAGGTCGCAGACGCGTGCATCACGGTGCTCCTCGGCGGATTCGGGGTCGAGTGGCGCGGCGCCGGTTCTTCGACGACCATGCGGCCATGACCAGCGCAGCAGACCTCTTCGGAATCCAAGGACGCAAGGCACTCGTCGTGGGCGGTGGGTACGGCATGGGCCGCGAGACATCGCTCCATCTCGCGCTCGCCGGCGCCGACGTGGCCGTGGCCGATATCGACCTCACCCGCGCCGAAGGTGTGCGCGACGAGATCACCGCGATTGGTCCGAAGACGTTCGCATTCGCAGCCGACGTCACCGACCGTGGCGCGGCCGAAGGTCTGGTGCATGCCGCGCATGAAGCGTTGGGCGGGCTCGACATCGTGGTCAACATCGTCGGCGCCGCGACGTTCGCGCCGATCCTCGACACCGATGATGCCGCCTGGGACGCGCAGCACATGCTGAACGTAGGTCAGCAACTCAATGTGGCGCGTGCTGCCGCAAGGCTGATGATCGCCGCCAAGACCCCGGGCGCCATCGCGATGGTCGCGTCGGTCAGTGGCATCTACGCCGCTCCGTTGCACGGCGCGTATGGCGCCGCGAAGGCCGCGGTCATGTCAATCGTGCGCACGATGTCGCAGGAGTGGGGCGGCTACGGCATACGCGTCAACGCGGTCGCTCCCGACGGCATCGCGACGCCACGTGTGCGCGCCGGGTTCGAAGCCCGCGGCGCTGACATGTCCCACCTCGCGCGCGACACCTCGCTCAAGCGCCACGGTGAGTCACGCGACATCGCTGGCGCGCTGCTCTTCCTCGTGTCCGATCTGAGCGCGTTCGTCACCGGGCAAACGATCATCGTCGACGGTGGCGTGAACGCCCAGATGCCCCACAAGATGGAAGCGTTCGAAGAAGGCTGATCTACTCAGTGCGTACGCGCCGCCGACATCGCCGTAGGACGCGCGCCGGTCGGCGTGCCGGAGAGCACGGTGGGCACGCCGCCCACGAGCGTGGCGCGGAACCCGGCGCTCGGGCGCGTGAAGCGGTAGTCACCTTCAGGCAGGTCGAACGCGCGCTCGAGATCGTGCAGTTCGATTTCATCGAGTGCGAACACGTTCACGTCGCCGCGTCGACCCACGGCGAGCAGCCCGCGATCGTAGATCGAGAAGAAATCGGTGCTGCGCTTGGTGAGGAAGTGGACTGCTTGCTCGATGGTGAGTTCGTGCATCTCGCGCACCCAGTGCGTGAGCAAGTAGAGGTTCGACCCGGCGCCGCAGAACATCTTGAGGTGCGCGCCGGCGTCGGTGCCGCCGAAGATCATGTCGTCGCGGCGGAAGTAGCGGCGGTCTTGATCCTCGCGGTCTTCACGGCTCATGCGTCCTGCGTTGAGCTTCGTGTAGCGCGACGCCACGCCGTTGGCGAGTACCCAGTCGGCGAGGGCATCGGAGGGATGCTGCCCGTTCGCCGTGGCGAGCTGCGCGAGCGAGATGCCCTTCGGCCCGGGCCCGTCGTCGGGGTCGCTCAGGATCAACTCGTGGAGCTGTTCGGCTCGAAAGGAGTTCTGTTCGTCGAGCGGGTTGTCCCAATCGTGACGAGCGCGTTCGCGCCACGCAGCATCGGCGAGCAGCGCGAGCTTGCGGTCGGCGGGGCCGTTGATCAGCTCGTGCCACGTGCGCACGGCGGCGGTGCCGATGTTCGACTCGAAACCGAGTCGCGGCATCGACGGTTCGCCACCGCCGCCGAGGTGGGTCACCCCGGCGATGCCGTCGTCGCGCCCACCGCCGGTGCCGTCGCCGAGTGACAACACCGGCACGCCGGCCGCCGTGGCCTTGCGGTGCACGTAAAGGCGCTGCGTGGTGTCGCGGATGATTGTCTGCAGGATCGCGCCGGGGTAGCGGGCGAGAATTGCGACGAGCGCATCGAGTTCGCGGTCGTCGCTCACGCGGCTCGGGACGAGCGCACCGTTGCGGTCGCTGTCGAACCAGTTGCTCGAGAGTCCGAGTGCACCGGCGCGCAACGCATCGTCGAGCAGCGCGGTGATGGCATCGATCTCATCGCCGGTCGACGCACGTTGCCATGCGTCTTGGCCGAGCACGCTGGCCCGGAGCGCGTTGTGTGCGATGAACGCGAACGGGGTAACCGTCACCGGTACCTGCGCCGCGCTCTGGAAGTACTCGGACCACTTCGCCCAACCCCACTCGATCGACGTGGTGAGCGATACCGGCAGTTCCTCGACGAAGCACAGGAGGTCGGCGACGTCGGCCTTGGTGTCGGGGCGGGTCGGCGCGATGCCGAAACCGCAGTTGCCCATGATCGTGGTGGTCACGCCATAAGCGGGCAGTGGATCGAAGGTCGGATCCCAGAACATCTCGAGGTCGTAGTGGGTGTGGCTGTCGATGAAGCCGGGCGTGACGAGCGCGCCACGCGCATCGATCACGGTCTCGCCGTCGGCGTCGAGGTCGGGCCCGATCTCGACGATCACCCCGTCGCGGATGCGCACATCCGCGACGTAGGGCTCGTTACCGGAGCCATCGACGACAGTCCCCCCTTGCACCAGCACGTCACCCATCGCACGTCCCCTCGGTCGCCTAGACGCGAGCGTACCGGTGAGCCTCCCGCGGTCGCTGTTCGACCGAGTTCCGTCGACCCGTCGGTCATTGGGTGCGGAGGCGCGCGCCGGGGCAGTAGTGCACACCGTGACTGAAGCTCAGATGGTTGGTCGTGTCACGCCCTATGTCGAAACGTTCGCCATCGGCGGGAGCGCCGGTTCGTCGCGGCGTCATTGCCTCCGGGGAACCCTCAACCACAAGCGCCCCATAGTGCACCACCTACCGGTGTTTGCCATGTGAACCACCGCCGCACCGCGTCGAGATGCTCGGGTTCGCGAGGCCGGTGCGAAGGGTTCTACCGAGCTATGCCGGCCACCGATGTGCCGGCGAAGAACTGTGGGGTGGCGTGGGCGTAGAACCGCACGGCGTTGTCGAAAGTGAAGGCGCGGAAAGCTGCGGTGTCGATCGAGTCGTCGTCGACTGCTTCGTAGGCCTCGCCGAGGACCACGAAGCAGATCGTCATGGAGGACGTGCGCGAAGCCGATGCCGAAGCTCGGCTGCAGTCCGCTTGCGATGTGGACCAGGCGCTGAGATCCTCAGCGGTGCTAACCATTGACTGCTAGTTCCGGACCAAGGGGTACAAGTGACGGATCGTGTTGATGTCGTGATCGTGGGGGCCGGCGCGGCTGGGGCCACGCTCGCCGCGCGCCTCAGCGAGGACGCCTCGCGGCGGGTACTGCTGCTCGAAGCTGGCCCGGCCCGCAAGGACGCGCACGCCGACCTGCTGTCCAACGTGACCTTCGCGCTCACCCAACGCGACTGGGGGTTCAGCGCGCAGGCCAACCCCACGCGAATCGTTCCGTTTCCCCAGGGCAAGGCACTCGGCGGTGGTTCCGCGGTCAACGGCGGACTCGCGTTGCGCCCCTTGCCCGAGGACATGGACGCGTGGGAGGCCGCAGGGAACCCGGGTTGGGGCTGGACCGACATGCTGCGTTGCTTACGCCGCCTCGAGGACGACGACTGCGGCGCGAGCGACATCCACGGCACCGGTGGGCCTATCCCGGTGGTGCGCTGGCGCGACGAGGAGTTCACGACCCAGCAGCGCTCGTTCTACGACGCGTGCCGCGCGGTAGGCCTCGACGCCGTCGCCGATCACAACGACGGCCGATCGAGCGGCATCGGTTCATTCCCGATGAACCGTCGCGACGGCGTGCGGGTGTCCACCGCCATCGGCTACCTCGAACCGGCGGCCGGCCGCCCCAACCTCACGGTGCGCGGCGGGGTGCTCGTCGACCGTGTGGTCGTGCGCGATGGTCGCGCCGTTGGTGTCGAGATCATCGTCGACGGTGCACGCGAGCTCATCGAGGCCGGTGAGGTGGTCGTGAGCTGTGGCGCGATCCAGACCCCGCCGTTGCTGATGCGCTCGGGCATCGGACCCGGTGCACTGCTCCGCGATCTCGGTATCGACGTGCACGTCGACCTTGCCGGCGTGGGCGCGAACCTCATGGAGCACCCGGGCGCGTTCTTGTTCATCGTGCCGAACGAGGGCGTGTGCGACATCGCCGAGGTGCAGTTCCAACTCGGTGCGCGAATCACGGCGCCGGGCAGCGACCAGCGAAACGATCTGCTGCTCGGCATGATGAGCCACTGGGATCTTCGTCCCACGCCTGAGCTTCGCGACGTCGTGGGCGCCGACGTGATCTTCGCGCTCACCTGCGGTGTGCTCTTACCGCAGGCGCGTGGTCGTGTGGCCATCACCTCGACTGCGCCGGATGCAGCGCCCTTTGTCGATCTCAACCTGGCCGGGCACCCCGAGGACGAGCGCCGCCTCGTGGCCGCGCTGCGCCTCATGCGCGACATCACGCGCACCGCGCCGATGCGCGACCGCGTGAAAGGATTCGCGCTCATCGACGATGCCGCCTGGGACAGCGACGCCTCGCTGGGTGCGTACGTGCAGTCGGTGTCGGCGCCGTGGTATCACCCGTCGGGCACGGCGCGCATGGGCCCGGCGTCGATGGAGGGCACCGTGGTCGATCACCACTTGCGCGTGCACGGCATTGCCGGGCTGCGGGTGGCTGATCTGTCGATATCGCCCACCATCGCGCGCGCCACCACCAACCTCACGGCCATCGCGGTTGGCGAGCGCGCCGCGGAGCTGCTGGCGTGAGCCTGATGGGCACCCGCGTCAAGCGGGTCGAGGATGCCCGTCTGCTCACCGCAGGTGGCACCTACATCGACGATGTCGAGGCCGACGATGCCGCACATGTGGTGTTCGTCCGCGCCACGGTGGCGCATGCGTCATTTTGCGTGACCGATCGTGCTGCTGCGCTTGCTGCGCCCGGCGTGCTCGGGGTGCACCTTTTCGAAGACCTCGCGCTCGAACCGGCGGGCGATCCTGACATCTCGGCCATGTTCGCGCTGCCTATCGTTCGGCCATGGCTCGCGCGCGACGTCGTGCGCTTCATCGGCGAACCGATCGCCGCTGTGGTCGCGACTACACGCGCGGCCGCGGTTGACGCGGCCGAGCTCGTGGCGGTCGACTACGAACCGATCGCCGCTGTGGTCGACGTCGAAGCGGCGATGCGCGCCGACGCGCCGGTGCTGTTCGCGGGCACCGGCACGAACGTGGTGGTGTCGGCTGGCTCGTGGGACGACGATCCCGAGTTTTTCGCGGACTGCGAGGTGGTGGTGCGCGAGCGCATCGTGAACAGCCGGGTGGCCGCGGCGCCGCTCGAGACGCGCGGCGCGATTAGTCGGTGGCGCGATGGTCGCCTCGAGCACTCCACACCCACGCAACGCCCGCACGGCGTACGCGACACGCTCGCCGGCTACCTCGGCCTGGCCCCGCAGGCGGTGCGGTTGCGTACGCCCGACGTGGGCGGCGGGTTCGGGGTGAAGATCGGTGTGGCGCGCGAAGAGGTAGTGGTCGCGCAACTGGCCCGACTGACCGGCCGTTGCCTGCGGTGGTACGAGACGCGCAGCGAGTCGTTGCAGGCCATGGGGCACGGACGTGCGCAGGTGCAGTACGCCGAGCTGGGCGGTACTCGCGACGGCCACTTCGTGGCGTACCGGCTGCGCGTGGTGCAAGAAGCGGGGGCGTATCCCGACGTGGGGGCAATTCTGCCGATCTACACCGGCCTCATGGCCCCCGGCGTGTACGGCATCGAGCGGGTCGCGTTCGCGTCGCGCTCCGTGCTCTCGAACACCGCTCCCACGGTTGCGTTCCGTGGCGCGGGGCGGCCCGAGGCCACCGCTGCGCTCGAGCGCATGGTCGATGTGTACGCGACCGCGATCGGCATGGACCCGGCGGCGCTGCGCCGCCGTAATGTCATCGGGCGCGACGCGTTCCCGTTCACCACGCCCACCGGTGCCGTGTACGACAGCGGCGATTACGAAGGCGCGATCGACAAGGTCCTCGACGCGGCGGGCTACGCAGCGCTGCGCGACGAACAGCAGCGGCGGCGCGCCGCCGCCGAGCAATATCAGCTCGGCATCGGCCTGTGCGTCTACGTCGAGATCACCAACGCGCCTGGCGGCAGCGAGGCCAGCACCATCACGGTGCACGGCGACGGTCGCGCCACGGTCACCACCGGTAGCAGTCCTACCGGCCAGGGCCACGAGACCACGTGGGCGATGCTCGTCTCGGACCGGCTCGGCATAGCGATCGAAGACATCCGCGTGGTGTTCGGCGACACCGACACGGTGCCGACCGGGCGTGGCACGATGGGGTCGAGCTCGGTGCAAGTCGCGGGAATCGCGGTCGACGATGCGGCGATCGCGATGCTCGAGCGTGCACGAAGCCTCGCGGCCGACGAGCTCGAGGCCAACGCGAACGATCTCGTCGCGGTGGCCGGCGGCCTCCAGGTCGCGGGCACGCCGGCGAAGTCCATCAGCTGGGCCGAGCTGGCCGGCGCGGCCGAGCGCCTCGACGGCCAACCGCTCATGGTCACCGCGAACTTCGAGGCGCCGGGGCCCACGTTCCCCTTCGGCGCGCAGCTCGCCGTGGTCGAGGTCGATACCGAGACCGGCGAGAGTCGCCTCGTGCGACTGGTGGCTGTGGACGATGCCGGCACGGTGATCAACCCCGAGCTGTTCGAAGGCCAGTTGCACGGCGGCTACGCGCAGGGCGTGGCGCAGGCGCTGTACGAATTGGTGCAATACGACCGCGACGGCAACCTCGTCACCGGGAACTTCGCCGATTACGCCATCGTCACCGCGGCCGAGTTGCCCTCATTCGACGTTGTCGACTCGCAGACGCCCACGCCGTACAACGCGCTCGGGGTCAAGGGTGTGGGCGAATCGGGCACCATAGGTTCGACCCCCGCGGTGCACAACGCGGTGATCGACGCGCTCGCGCACCTCGGCATCCGCCACCTCGACATGCCCGTCACCCCCGAACGTGTGTGGCGCGCCATCGGTGCCACACACGCCTGAGGCTCAGTCCGCTTGACCGCCGAGCGGAACTGCTCACCGACCTTGGAGACGCTCGCGTCGAGCACATCGCGCATGGAGCGACCGACGTCGCGAGCGTTTTCGCGCGCGGTGCCATCGCGCGACGCAGTGCCATCGCGCGGCGCGGTGCCCATAGCGGTGACAGCCTGATCGGCGGGGGCGCCGGCCTGCTCCCAGCTCTTGCCGGGGTCTGCCATACGTCTTCCTAGAGAGCCGCAAGGAACCAACGCCGTTCGAGCGCCCCGCAGTCGCGAACTACGGTCACCCCATGACGAATTGGGATGACGAGTTCCGCGGCACGATCGGTACAACGTTCGCAGAGTCCGAGCCGTTCTGGCCGACCCGCCCGTCCGCTCCGGTCGCCGCGCCGAACGTGGTGTATGTGGTGCTCGACGACGTGGGCTTCGCGGACCTCGGCTGCTTCGGCGGCGAGATCGACACGGCGAGCATGGACCGGCTTGCGGCGGACGGCGTGCGGTTCACGAACTTTCATACCACCGCACTTTGCTCGCCGACGCGCGCCTCGTTGCTGACGGGACGCAACCACCACAGCGTTGGCATGGGCGTGGTCGCCAACTGGGACACCGGCTTCCCCGGCTACCGCGGTCGCATCACCCGCCGCGCCGCGACGCTCGCCGAGATGCTGCGCCCCAACGGCTACAGCACGTACGCGGTCGGGAAGTGGCACCTCGTCCCCACCGACGAGATGACCGCGGCCGGGCCGATGGATCACTGGCCGTTGCAACGCGGCTTCGACCGCTTCTACGGGTTCCTCGACGGCGGTACCGACCACTGGTCACCCGACGTCGTCGAAGACAACCGCCCGGTCGACGCGCCCCTCACCCCCGACTATCACCTCAGCACCGACCTCGCCGATCACGCGGTGTCGATGATCCGCGAGCACCGTTCGGTGTACCCCGAGAAGCCGTTCTTCTTGTACTTCTGCTTCGGCCCCGGCCACTACCCGCTGCACGCGCCACGCGACCTCCTCGCCAAGTACCGCGGCCGTTACGACGAAGGGTGGGACGCGATCCGCGATGAACGCCTGGCCCGTCAGCTGAAACTCGGCATCGTGCCCGAAGGCACCGAGCTCGCCCCGCGCAACGACGACGTGCGCCCGTGGACTGAGCTTTCCCCCGAGGAGCAGGTGGTCGCGGCGCGACTCATGGAGGCCTACGCAGGCTTCCTCGATCACGCGGATACGCAACTCGGCCGTGTCCTCGACGCGCTCGAAGCAACCGGCGCGGCCGACAACACGATCGTCGTGTTGCTGTCGGACAACGGCGCGTCGGGCGAGGGCGGCCCGTACGGCTCGCTCAACTACATGGCCAAGACGAACGGCGTGGCGACGCCACCGGTCGACGAGATCTTGGCGCGTCTCGACGAGATCGGTGGCCCGACCACGAGCCCGCAATACCCGACGGGTTGGGCCATGGCATCGAACACGCCATTGAAGCGCTACAAGGGCACCACGCACGCGGGTGGGGTGCGCGATCCGTTGATCGTGTGCTGGCCGGCCGGCCTGCGCGAGCAAGCCGGTGCGGTGCGTCGCCAGTACCACCACGTGAGCGACATCACGCCCACCATGCTCGAGCTGATCGGCATCGTTGCGCCCGAAACGGTGGGCGGCGTCGAGCAGATGCCGCTCGAAGGAACGAGCATGTCGTCGACACTGCAATCCGCGAGCGCGCCGTCGCCGAAGGCGGCTCAGTACTTCGAGATGTACGGCCGCCGCGCCATCTGGCACGACGGTTGGAAGGCGGTCTCGTTCCACGCCAAGGGCGACGATTTCGCAAACGACGTGTGGGAGCTCTACGACACCGAGCACGACTTCGCCGAGGTACACGACCTCGCGGCCGCGGAACCGGGACGGCTCGCCGCGCTCGTGGAGCGGTGGTGGGAAGAAGCGCGCGCCCACCACGTGCTGCCGCTCGACGATCGCAGCGTGGAACGGTTCCTCACCCCCAAGCCGAAGCCGATCACCGAACGCTCGCGGTTCGTGTACTACCCCGATGTGCGAGTGCCGTCGTACAGCGCGCCCGACGTGCGCGACGTGTCGTACACGATCACCGTACGCGTCGACTGCACTGGCCGCGACGTGGCATCGGGCGCAGCCGACGGTGTGCTCGTGTGCCTCGGCGACCGGTTCTGTGGCTACTCGCTGTTCGTGCACAACGGCGAGCTGGTTCACGACTACAACTGCGCCGGCCACCACTACGTCGCCCGCTCGAGCGAGCCGCTCCCCGCCGGCCCGTGCGAGCTGCGCTACACGTTCACCAAGACCGGTCGACTGCAAGGCGAAGGCACCGTCACTATCGACGGAGGGGCCGCCGGTTCGATCGACGTGGCCCGCACGCTCAGCACGCATCTGTCTCCCGCGCCGCTCACGGTGGGCCGGGGCCCGCTGTCACCGGTGAGCCCGCTCTACGACGCGCCGTTCCCGTTCGGCGGTGTGCTGCACACCGTGGTGTTCGAGCTCGGCAACGATCGCGCCGGCGTACCGACCAGCCCGTTCCTCGACTGAACAGCCTGAGGCGATCGGCGCGTTCAGATGGCAGCATCATTCGGCCATCGGCTGGTGGTTCGAAGCCGACGCGCCTCATCGTTGCGAGCCCGCGATCTCGTCGGCGGTGATGGCGATCTCCAACCCGTCCGGTGTGACCGCGAAGTACACGAACACTTCGTCCTCGGGTTGGGGAAGCCCGTCGCGCCGCGTCGGTTGACCGGCGGCATCGGCGATCAGCGCGCCGACGACCTCGACCGGCTCGCTGATCCACGACAGTCGGATCGTGCTCGACGACAACGGCGGCGGCTGCGAATGGGACGGCCACCCGAGCCCCCGATTCGCGAGCTGCTCGCGCAACCGCTCGAGCTCGGTGCCCCACTCGACGTAGCTGTCGCAGTCGTCGCACTCCTCACAGGCCGACTCGTGCTCGGGGCACCCGCACTGGCACACCGCGCCCTGGGGTTCCTGCATCCACGTGTAGTCGTCGCACCCCCCGCACTCGCACTCCACGACCGGGTCCTCGTCGACCAGTTCGCAGTCCTCGTCGCAGTCCTCATCGCACTCGTGATCAAATGAATTGTGCGAGAACTCATCGCAACCGCACGTGGCACAAAACTCGACTTCCCAGGGCTGAAGCACAACACACACTCCTCATCGCACCTGGCATTGCCACCGTGCTTGCGCCGGTTGGCGGACCGTCGTCGGGCCAGGCCCCTCAGATCCTCGTGATGACTCACCAGCATCATACCAACGGGGTGTGACAGCGCTATAGCGTCTTCGAAGCAGCCGCAGTCGGTGGCATGTTCACCAGCCTCGAACGAGCCCTCGCCAGCGCCTCGGGCGATCCGGCCGCCGACTCGCCGGATGCCGCATCAGCCGCAGCAGGGCCACCCAGCGGCGCGACGCGACTGGTCGATCAGCGATCCGCTCGGCCGACGCGCAGGCCGAGTGGGATCATCAGGCCGACGGCTACGACACCCGCGACCAGCGTGTGGTGCAACGACCCGATGCCCGCTTCGGACGCGATCAACGTGATCGCGAGCGATGTACCGAACGTCGAGCCGATGCGTTGCGCCATCGAGTTGAGAGCGCTGCCGAACGCGTGCTGATCGGGCGGCAGGCCCCGCAACGTGAGCGACGCGAGCGTCGGCACCGCGAGGCCACTCGTCGCGCCCAGCAGCGTCGCACCGACTGCTACCGCCACGAGCGACTCGGTCTCGCTGATCGCGAACCACATGAACACAAAGCTCAGGATCTGCCCGACCGAGCTCGCCAGCACGACCGGTCGAGGGCCGACCCGGTCCGCGACACGGCTCGTCCCGAACGCGACCATGCCGCTGACGAGCGACACCGGGATCGACGCGATGCCGGCTCGAGCCGCGGTCCAGTCCCACTCGTTGACGGTGTGCTGCACGAGCGCCCAGTACACGGCAAAGAACCCGAGGTTCTGGACGAACATGCCGAACGCGCCGATGGTCACGCGCGGCGAGCGCAGCAGGTCGAGGTGCACGAGCGGCCTGGCGGTTCGTTGACAGCGCAAGACGAACAGCGCGCCGATCACCACACCGACAGCGACGCACACAAGGGTTCTCGTGCCGAGCCAACCCCAACCTGGATCGGTCTTTCGTTGCACGACCGCGAACGTGATCGCAGACGTCGCGGCGATCATCAACGCAGCACCCACGAGATCGGGCAACCGTTTCGTGCGATCGCGCGCGGTCTCGCGCAAAACGAACGGACCGAGCGCGAGCGTCACCGCGCACAGCGGAAGGTTGATCCAGAACGCCCAGCGCCAACCCAGATGGTCGATCAACACCCCGCCGACCGACGGTCCGATGGACGACGAGATCCCGCCCGAGATCGACCAGATGCTGATCGCGAACACGATGCGTTCCGGCGGGAACACCGACACCAACAGCGCCATGCCCGCCGGGCCGAAAGATGCCGCGCCGAGCGCCATGATCGTGCGTCCCACCATGATCCACGCCGGCGACGGAGCGAGCGCACCCACGACCGAACCGACCGTGAACAGCGCGGCGCCCACCAACATCATCCGCTTGCGACCTAACCGGTCGGCGAGCACGCCGCACGGCACGATGACCGCGGCGCTCACGATCGTGAACAGGTTGTTGATCCACGAGAGCTGCGCGACCGACGCCCCCGGGAAGTCGGCACGTATCGCCGGGAACGCCACGATCATGATCGACAACGCGAGCCCGCTGAGCCCCGTGGTGGTGATGACCATGGCCAACACCCAGTTCGCGCCAGAACTCGATGCGTCCCGCCGACCCCTCCCCATCGCCACGATGGTCGACAGTACGCCGCGGTGATTCACCCCCGCGAGCCCGGGTGCGCGACGCCGACGCGACGCATCGCGCGATCCGCTGCGAGACTTGGCTCATGCGGACCTACAAGCTGTCCCTCCTCGACCTCGCAGCCGTGGGCAAGAACGAGACGATCGGCGAGAGCTTCGCCGGTAGCGTCGCCCTTGCCCAGCTCGCCGAGCGATCCGGCTACGAGCGCGTCTGGTACGCCGAGCACCACAACATCGGCTCGATCGCGTCGTCGGCCACAGCGGTGCTCATCGCCCACGTCGGCGCACACACCTCGACGATCCGACTGGGTTCGGGCGGGGTCATGTTGCCCAACCACTCCCCGCTCGCGATCGCCGAACAGTTCGGGACGCTCGCCGAACTGCACCCCGGCCGCATCGACCTCGGGCTGGGCCGCGCGCCCGGAACCGACCAGAACACGTGGCGCGCCATGCGCCGCGACCCGGCCGCGTCCGAGCAGTTCCCGCAGGACGTGCTGGAACTGCAGGGCTTCCTCTCCGACGAGAGCCCGGTTCCCGGTGTGAAGGCCATCCCGGGGCAGGGCACGCACGTGCCGCTGTACATCCTCGGTTCGTCGTTGTTCGGTGCGCAGCTCGCCGCGGTGTTCGGGTTGCCGTTCGGGTTCGCGTCGCACTTCGCACCGCGCTCGCTGCACGAAGCCATCCGCATCTACCGCGAGCGGTTCACACCTTCCGCGCAGCTCGACCGGCCCTACGTGATCTGCGCCGCGAACGTGATCGTGGCCGACACCGAGGAGCAGGCGCTCGCCCAGCGCGAAGAAACCCGACGCGGGCGGGCGCGCAACCTGTTCGGCCGCAACGACCAACCGCTGACCGATGCCGACATCGACGCGATCCTGCGCTCACCGCAGGCCGCGCACATCAACGAGATGATGACGTACAGCGTCGCCGGCGTCGCCGACCAGGTGGTGGCGTGGCTCGACGACTTCCACACGCACACCCAGGCCGACGAGATCATGACCGTGCACGCCGCGGGCAACGTCGCGAACCGGCTCCGCTCCGTGGAGCTGCTCGCTGCAGCCGCCGAGCTGGCCGGCTGACCGGTTCGCCCGGCCGCCTCGCACACCGGCCGCTTCGTCAGGACGACGCCTCGCCAACGCGGGGCCGCGCGGGGAGGACCTCCTGCAGCGCAGGAAGACGCTTCCAGTCGGGGATGGGCGTCGGTTTACCGGGTTGAGGCACGTACGGCGAGATCTCGCCTTGCTGGTGGATGTAACGGCCACAGTTGGGGAACACGCGGACCACGCGGATCACGAGCACCGCTTCGGCTTCGACGAACGGCGCGGTCGATGCCGGGTCGGTGCGCACCTCGCCGTGACCGTGCACGCGCATCCGCCATGGTCGCTCGTGGTCGACGAATAGCAGCGCGACGCGTCCGTTGTCGCGAACGTTGCCGAGTGTGCGCCACATGCCGTTGCCGTTGAAGATCGGCAGGCGCAGCTCACCCGGATCGACCACCTCGACGAACCCCCGGTTGCCCCCTTTGTACGAGACGTCGGGCCAGCCGTCGGTGTCGACGGTTGCGACCCACACCGCCGCCTGCTCGCGTACGAGCGCGATATCGCCGGTATCGAGCTCGTCGTGGACGGTGATCTCGATTAATCGGTCGGCCAGGCGGCGAGAGTCGAACTCGTCCTGCAGCGCTCGCGCGCCGGGGCCGTACATCGGGCCTGGAACATCGCCGCACGTCGTCATGGCTGAACTGTATTCGCTGCCGTCGCGCCAGGTCAGGCAGTTGCCGCGCGGGGTGTTACCGGTTCGGGCCGGGTGACGTGTGCGGTCGCGTGCCCCGACGAGGCCTGCCGGATCGGCAGGATGAGCGCGGCACTCAACACCGCGAACAGCGCGATGAGCAACCACGCCGTGTGGAAGCGGTCGAGCGCCGGCGCCGAGTTGCCCAGCACCGCGACGAGCCCGGCCACCCCGATTGCGGAGCCGACTTGCAGCGCGGCACGCGTCGACGCGTTGGCCACGGAGAACCGCTCGGGCCCCACGTCGCGCACCCCGCTCGATTGCAACATCGGGAACACCATGTTGATGCCGAGGCCCGACATGCAGGCGCCCGGGAACCAGTCGCGCCAGAAGTGCGGGTCGACCCCGGTGCGTGTGCGGAACCACAACGTGGACGCCGCGAGGATCAACGCGCCCGGCACGCCCACAATTCGCTCGCCGTAGCGGCTGCCGACGCGGCCCACGATGGGCGCCACGAGCGCGGCGATGATCGGCGACGGCGCCAGGGCCATGCCGGCCTCGACGGTGGAGTACTTCCAGATGCCCGTGAGGAACAAGACGTTGGTGAGCAAGATCGCCCCGGTGCTGATGCCGAACAGCAACGTGGCCGATGTCGACAGCGCGAACGACGGGATGCGGAACAGGTCGAGCGGCAGCACGGGCGCGGGGTGCACGCGGCATCGGCGGATGAACCACACGCCACTGAGCACCCCGACGGCCAGCGAGCCGAGCACCCGCCCACTTGTCCACCCCCACGAGCGACCTTGCGCGATACCCAACGACGCTGAAGCCATAGCCACCGCGATCAGGACAACGCCGATGGTGTCGATCGTCGCGTGCGTGCCTGCGCGCGCTCGCGACAGATCACGAACACCGAGCGCCCACGCCGCGGCCGCGAAGGGCAGGCTCAGCACGAACGACCATCTCCAGCCGGCATGGTCGACCACGAGCGCCCCGAGCGTCGGCCCGGTCGCGATGCCCAGCGCGCTGATGCCGCCGTAGAGCGCCACCGTTCGAGTGTGGCGCTGGGGTTCGGTTGCCTCGAGGAGCAGCCCTAGCGACGCAGGCACGATGAATGCGCCACCGATGCCCTGCACGGCGCGCCCGATGACCAGAATGGGCAAGGTTGGTGCGGCACCCGCGGCCAACGCGCCGAGCGCGAACAGGCCGAGGCCCGCGAAGAACATCCGCCGGCGACCGTAGGCGTCGGCCAGGCGGCCCGATGGCAGCAGCAACGCAGCGAAGGCAATGGTGTACGCCGTGACGATCCACTGCAAGGCCGCGAGCGAGACGTTGGGGAACGATCCGCCGATGTCGCGGAACGCGATGTTGACCGTGCTCAGGTTCGCAGACGTGACGAAGCAGCCGATTCCGGTCGAGGCCAGCACGAAGCCCCAACCACGCGCGTTCCCCCCGGGAGCGTTCCCCACTCTCCCAGACTAGTGCTTCCTGTCCGGGCGTCGGCTGCGCACGTAGCGGCTGTGGTGGCGGCGTTGGAACGCGGGTCGCCAGCATTCTTGGAGCATGGGGGCAGACCAATCTGATCTGAGGCCACGGTGGTGGTTCAGAGTGGCTCTGATAGGAGGAATCACACGGTCCACCACCGTGGCTCACCTCAAGGTGGACCCGTCACCTCTACCTCCGGACACGAAGCCCTAGGGTGAGTCCACAGGGCCGAGTAGGTAACACGGCATGGAAACACGGAGGTCTTCCATGACACGTCGCCCGGCGGTTGTTCTCCTCAGCGGAGGGCTCGACTCGGCCACAGTCCTCGCTATCGCTCAGGAGCAAGGATTCGAGTGCCACGGTCTTAGTTTCCGCTATGGGCAAAGGCACCTCTGCGAACTCGAGGCGGCCACGCGAGTCGCCGCTGCGGCCAACCTCGGCCAGCACGTCGTCGTCGACATCGACCTCCGGATGTTCGGTGGCTCGGCGCTCACTGCTGATATCGAGGTCCCAAAGCACGAGACGGCGGACGACCTCGGCGATGGCATACCCATCACCTACGTGCCGGCTCGAAACACGATCTTTCTGTCTTTCGCGCTCGCATGGGCGGAGGTGCTGCGTTCGAGCGACGTTTTCATTGGGGTGAACGCGCTCGACTACAGCGGGTACCCGGACTGTCGTCCGGAGTACATCACGGCATACGAGCACATGGCGAACCTCGCCACGAAGGCGGGGGTCGAAGGACGCCAGCGTCTACAGATCCATGCGCCTCTGATGGAGATGACCAAGGCGCAAATCATCACGCGAGGTGTTGAGCTCGGTGTGGACTACGCGATGACGAGCAGTTGCTACGACCCAGCGGAGGACGGCGCGGCCTGTGGCCACTGTGATTCCTGCCTCCTGCGCAGGAAGGGGTTCACTGAGGCGAGCATCGCCGACCCCACGACCTACACGACCGACGTGTTCGCCCCATGACGTACGCGGTGAAGGAACTCTTCTACACGTTGCAGGGAGAGGGCGCGAACGCCGGGAGAGCGGCGGTCTTCTGTCGGTTCTCGCGCTGCAACTTGTGGACGGGTCGAGAGGCGGACCGCGCCACCGCTGTCTGTACGTTTTGCGATACCGACTTCGTCGGCACCGATGGGCCCGGCGGTGGATTGTTCCGTTCTGCGGAGGACCTGGCAAACGCGGCTGCGGATGCCTGGACCGCCCCTTACCTCGCGGGCGCGAAACGACTCCTTGTGTGCACAGGCGGAGAGCCACTGTTGCAACTTGACCGCGAACTCGTCGACGCGTTCCACGAGCAGGGATTCGAGGTAGCGATCGAGACCAACGGAACGCTGCCCGTGCCGAAGGGCGTCGACTGGGTCTGTGTATCGCCGAAGGCTGGCGCTGATCTGGTCGTTCGAAGCGGCAACGAGCTGAAGCTTGTCTTTCCGCAGGTCGGTATCGAACCCCGCGGCTATGAGCACCTCGGATTCGATCACTTCTTCATTCAGCCGATGGACGGCCCCCTCGCCGCTGAAAACACCAAGCGAGCCGTTGCCTACTGTCTTGAGAACACGCGCTGGCGGCTCGGACTCCAGACGCACAAGTACGTCGGCATCGCATGATGGAGATTTTCAAGGAGTTCAGTTTCGAGGCGGCGCATCTGCTGCCGAACGTGCCTGAGGGTCACAAATGCGGCCGACTCCATGGACACTCCTATCGAATCGCCGTCCACCTCCAGGGCGACGTCGGAGTCGACACGGGATGGGTCACCGATTTCGGCGACATCAAATGCGTCGTCGACCCGCTCATCGCTCGACTTGACCACTATTACCTCAACGACATCGAAGGCCTCGAGAACCCGACCAGTGAGGTACTCGCTCGTTGGATATGGGAGAACCTGGCGCCAGGCTTACCAGGGCTTTCTCGGATTGTCGTTCGCGAGACCTGCACATCGGGATGCGTGTACGACGGAACCGGGTAACGCTGCTTCGGCCGGGAGCGCCGCCCGCGCCCAACTACGCTGCCTTTGCGGCCCTCGGGGGACGGCTGCGAAGGGGGAGCAATGACCACCGCCACCGGTTCGCTCGATGAGGACGTCACGATCTGGCTGACGCCGGGGCATCCCGATCGCGGTCGCCTCATCGAAGACCCGTACCCGCTGTTCGACCGTCTGCGCGACGAGGCACCGGTCTACAAGTCACAACCCGGGCCCTGGTTCGTCACGCGCTTCCCTGATGTCCTGCAGTCGCTCCGCGAACCCGGGTTCAGCCGCGATGCGAGTCGCGCCATGAACCGCCATCTCGGATCCGCGAGTGGTGACGAGCCGCTCAGCGAGGACGCGGCGGAACGCCTCTTCGAGACCTGGATGCTCTACCGCGACCCGCCGGCGCACGAGCGGCTGCGCCGAATGATGAACAAGGCGTTCCTGCCGAAATCCATCGAACGCTGGTCGGCGCGTGCCGAGGAGATCGCGCTCGAGATCCTTGCACCCCTCCGCGACGAAGCCGAGTTCGACTTGCTCGATCGCTACGCGGCGCAGCTGCCGCTGCGCATCATCTGCGAGATGATCGGCATGCCTTCCGATCGCGCCGCCGACCTCGCGGCGTGGTCGCACACGATCGTGATGCTGCAAGAGCCGGGCGAACGCACGCCCGAGTTCGACGCGCAGGCCAAATCGTCGCTCGTCGAATGCTTCGCATACTTCCGCGAGCTCGTGGCCGAGAAGCGCCGCCACCCCGGCGACGACATCATCTCGATCCTGCTCGAGTCCGAGCACGCCGAAGCAAACCCGGCCACCGATCGCGAGATCGTCGGCTCGTGCATCCTGCTCAACGTCGCGGGCCAAGAGACGACGATGCACCGCATCTCGAACGGCACGCTCTACCTGCTCGACAACCCCGATCAGTACCGGGCACTCCGCAACGACCTGTCGCTGATGCCGAACGCCATCGAGGAGATCCTGCGCTACAGCTCGGTCAACGCGCTGCCCCGCTACGCGACGCGCGACGTGCGCTTCGGTGACCACGTGATCCCCGAAGGCGACATCGTGCTACCGGTGCTCGGGGCAGCCAATCGCGACCCGGGGTACTTCGACGATCCGCATAACTTCGACATCCGCCGATCGAACGCCCGTGATCACCTCACCTTCGGCAATGGCATCCACTACTGCCTCGGTGTGCACCTCGCCCGGCTCGAGGCCAACACCGCACTGACCGTGCTGAACCGCGACGCACCCGAGCTCGAACTGGTCGACGACACACCGCGATGGCGCGACACGTTCACCGCACGCAGCCTGCAACGCATGCCGGTGCGCTGGGCGGGCTGAGCAGCCGCGGCCAGCCGCGCCGCGACGCCCTACGATCGGGCCGCTTCGAAGGGGGAAGTCATGGCTGGTGTTCTTGCGTTCTCGCACATCGCGATCCGGGTGAGTGACCTCGACAAGGCACTCGCGTGCTACCGCGAGATGTACGGGTTCCGCGACCGATCGTTGCTCGTAGTCACCGACACGCCGTCGTTTCGCGAAGCGGGCCTCGACGATGCCGAGATGGTCGCCCACTTCCTGCACCGCGACGGCACGGTCATCGAGCTGCAAGTGGTGCGCTCGCGCGCCGGGCACTCGCTGCCGCCGCAGTTCGACAACCTCGGCTACCACCACCTCGCGTTCCGCGTCGATGGTGTCCAAGCCACCGCAAATGCAATGGCCGCGGCCGGTGGCGAGGTCGACTGGCCAACCCTCACCGCCAATGAGGCCGTGGGCGGCTCGGCCGTCTTCGCCGCCGACCCCGACGGCCAGCGACTCGAGCTGTTACAGCTGCGCGACGGCCCGCAACAACTCGTCGGCGACGCGCTCGTCGACCAGGGCCCATGCGGCGACCGAAACATCAGCGCGTTCGCCCACGTGGCCCTCGGCGTTCGCGACCTTGAACGCGCCGAGCGGTTCTACGCCTCTGGCCTGGGCGCCACCGTTGAGTTACGCGAACCCGGCGCGACGATGCTGCGTGTGTTCGACACGAAACTGCTGTTGCAGCAGGCGACGTTCGAGTCGCCAGCGCTCGGCATCCGCGCACTGGTGTTCCGCGGCGCTACGGACGCGCACCTCGCTGACCCCGATGGAACCGCGTTGGAGGTGTTCAGAGTCGACCAGCTCGCCGCCGACCAGATCAGCGAGCGCGTGCGGGCCTACGGGACGTTCGTCGCGCAGGGCAACCTCGAAGGAATCGCCGACCTGTTCGTGCACGGCGCAGTGAGCGGCGACGCGCATCCCGAACCGGTGTCCGGCCGCGCTGCGGTGCTCGAGCTGTATCGCAGCACGCTCGCGCGTGATGGCTCACCGAGCCGACTACGCGTGGCGACCAACGTTACGAAGATCGACATCGACCACGCCGCGGGCAACGCGACGTGTGAGTCGACCTTCAACGTGCGCGGACCCGGCTCGGCCGACGACGAGGAACCGTTGTTCCTCGGCCGCTACGCCGACGCGTTCGCACTGATCGACGGTCGGTGGGAATTCACGCGTCGCCACGTGCACCTCGACATGACGAACGAGGAAGCCGTGCGCCGCGAAGGCGTGAACCTCGGCTGAGCGTGCGCAGCGTGGTTGACGCCGGATCGATGGTGCTGCGCTCCTTGTCTCAGGACTTACCACACGACCTACGGAAGACCTCAACCTGTTCGGTGAGCGCGGCCGCTCGAAGGTTGTCGAGGCCAGCGAGCAGTTCACCCTGGCGGCGACAAACCGGGGCTGGATCGTCTCAACTGTTCAGACCAGCCCGTCGTTTGTTCGGTTGCATGTGCAGGGCGACGGCGAGCCTCGACTCGACATCGCCATCGTCGTCGCGGCGAACCACCCGGTGGTGGTGTCGATTGTCGGTCCGGCGTAGTCCTTCCCGTCGCCCACGAACGCGAGCGGCCCGGTGCGGGACTTGCCGCTGCACGGTGAGAGTGCCTCCGCACCTGCATATCGGTTTGCCGTCGGCCGGTTCGCCGACCTCAGCGATCGGGGAGTGGCATTGAGCCTGCTTCGGGTTGCACACCGAGTGTGTTCACCGTGAACGCGATCATCTGGTACTGCCCGATGAGCATCGGCAGTTCGATGAGCTGACGTTCGTCGAGCTCGGCTGCGAGTGCCGCCCACGTGGGCTCACTGATACCGGCGTGGGCGCGCAGTTCGTCGACCGCGCGCAACAACGCGGCCTCGCGCGCCGACCAACCGGCCGCGCCCGGCCCTTCGAGGATGCGAGCCAGGTCGTCGGCGTCGAAAAGGTCGTGGGTGAGCGCGACGTGCTGGCCCCACTCGTAATGCGAGCCGATCACCACCGCGGTGCGCAGGATCAGCAGCTCGCGCTCGCGTCGGTCGAACGCGGAGTCGAGCAGCAACTTCGACGCCATGGGCAACCACGCCTCGTAGAGCTCGGGGTGACGCACGAGGGTGAGCACCAGGTTCGGCACCGTCGTGAACTCGTCGGAGATGGCGCCGACCAAACGCCGCTGCACGTCGTCGAGCTCGTCGAGGCCAAGTACAGGCACGCGTGGCCCGGTCGGCCGGTAGGTCGGATCGGGATCGGTCGCGTCTTGTTCGCTCACCGGGCCGAAACTAGCGCGGAGCCCAACGCGCCGAGCCGGCGACCACGCTCAGCGGAAGCGTTGCGGCTGCGGGCCGTCTTCGGTGTCGTAGATGATGTTGCCGACGCCCGCGAGCGACGCGAAGACTTCGACGGTCGTGCAACCCTCGTCGCCCGCAGTGTGCGGACCGTAGAACTCGTTGGCTGGCGAGACCATGATGTCGCCCGGCACGAGCACGCTATCGCCTACATCGATCGCTCCTTGCACGACGACCTCGAAGCGTGCGACGGGATGCGCGTGACGCACGAGCACGCCGTTCGGCGGGATGCGCAGAACGGCTGCGACCGGTGAGCGTTCGTCGTCGTGCGGGCCGAGGATGAAGTGCACGATGTCCATGTCGAACGCGCGCGCCGCGGCCTGCACGGGCTTGAGGAAGTCGGGCTCGAGGTCCCAGAACGTAGGATCGGTAGGACTATGGAACGGCATGTGATCCTCCACGATTCACGCGTGTGCACGCACCGCTGATTCTCGTCTATGGCGCCGCGGCCCGCTGATCTGGGAGGGTGTGTACACGCCAACAGACGGACAACTTCGAAGGTGTGCATCCTCGACAGTTTGAAGGGCCTCCTCGGAGGTCGGAGGTCCGAAGCCACGCAGGGTGTCGACAAGGTCTCCGGTGCCCGCGCGACACCAGCGTTCAAATGTGGCTGAACGACCGCTGTAGTACCGTCCGCGCATGTCAGGACAACCTCTGGTCGTAATGACAAAGGTCAACAAGACCTTCGGCCACAACCACGTCCTGCGCGACATCGACCTCACGGTTGATCGTGGCGAAGTGGTCGTGGTGTTAGGACCGTCGGGGTCGGGTAAGAGCACCCTGTGCCGCTGTATCAACCGCCTCGAGCGCATCGATTCCGGCTCGATAACGGTCGATGGGAAGCCGTTGCCTGAAGAAGGACGCGAGCTAGCCAAGCTGCGCGCCGATGTCGGCATGGTGTTCCAACAGTTCAACCTCTTCGCGCACAAGACCGTGCTGGCCAACGTGGCCATGGGCCCCATCCACATGCGCGGCGTGAGCAGGTCGGCGGCCAACGCTGCTGCCGCCGAGCTGCTCGAACGGGTCGGTCTCTCCGACAAGGCCGACGCCTACCCCGCGCAGCTGTCGGGCGGCCAACAACAACGCGTCGCCATCGCGCGTGCGCTGGCCATGAACCCAAAGATCATGCTGTTCGACGAGCCCACATCGGCGCTCGATCCCGAGATGATCAACGAAGTCCTCGATGTCATGCGCGAGCTCGCCGAGCAAGGAACCACCATGATCGTCATCACGCACGAAATGGGATTTGCACGTTCGGCCGCCAACCGCGTCGTCTTCATGGACGAGGGACGCATCGTCGAGACGGGCGTACCGGCGGACTTCTTCGCCCGACCACAGACCGAGCGGGCTACCGAATTCCTATCGAAGATCCTTTCTCACTGATCGACCCATTGAAGGCACTTGCATGAAAGCTCGCTGGTTCAGAAGGTTCTTGTTACCCGTGCTCGCGATCGCGATGGTGGCCGCATCATGCGGTGACGATGGCGGATCCACATCGACCACCCCGGCCACTACGGTTGCCGGTCCGCCCCAGTTCGCGGTCGGTACCACGATGGCCACCATCCAGGCCCGGGGCAAGATGATCCTCGGCACCAAGTTCGATCAGCCGCTCTTCGGTTTGAAGAACCCCACCAACAACCAGGTGGAGGGCTTCGATGTCGAGATCGGCAAGATCATTGCACGGGCCATCTTCGGCGCCGACGGGGCGAGCAAAATCGACTACCAGGAGACCACCTCCAAGGTGCGTGAGGATGCGGTGAAGGACGGCAAGGTCGACATCGTCGTCGCCACGTACACGATCAACGACGCACGCAAGCAGATCATCGACTTTGCCGGGCCGTACTACGTCGCGGGCCAGGACATCCTGGTGAAGAAGGCGAACACCACGATCACCGGTGTCGAGTCTCTCGCCGGCAAGAAGGTTTGCACCGTGCAGGGCTCCACGTCGCTGACCAACATCCAGGCGAAGGCACCGCAGGCCGACGTGTCGATCACCTTCGACAAGTACTCGCTGTGCGTCGAAGCGCTGAAGGACGGCCGGGTCGATGCGGTCACCACCGACAACATCATCCTGCTCGGCTTCGTTAATGATGACCCCACGAACCTCAAGCTCGTGAACAAGCCGTTCACCACCGAGCCCTACGGCATCGGCGTGAAGAAGGGCGACACCGCGTTCCGCGCCTTCGTCAACGACACGCTCGAGAAGGCCTACGCCGATGGCAGTTGGAAGAAAGCTTGGGATGCCACCGCCGGCAAGACCGGTCAGGCTGCCCCGACCCCGCCGCCCGTCAACCGGTACGCCTGAGCAGGTAGCCAAGATCGGCTGTTCGAATCGTGGGCTCGCTCTTCGACAACCTTGATGTCTTCTGGGCGGGCTTACGTACGACCGCGGCCTTGACGGGGCTGTCCTTCATGCTGGCGTTGCTCATCGGCGTCGTTCTCGCCGCATGTCGCGTCAGCCCCGTGCGGCCGTTGCGGGCCGCCGCGATGTTCTACGTCGAGACCGTGCGCAACATGCCACTCACCGTGCACATGCTGCTCGCGTTCTTCGGCTGGCCGAAGCTCGGGTTTCGCTACAGCCCGTTTGTCACTGCGGTGATCGTGCTCGCCTATTACACGGGCGCGTTCGTCGGCGAGACCATCCGCGCCGGCATCAACACCGTCGGTCGCGGGCAGGTCGAAGCCGCCCGCTCCATCGGGCTCGGGTTCGGCAAGCAGTTGCGCCTGGTGGTGCTGCCTCAGGCGTTGCGCTCGGTGGTCGCTCCGCTCGGTTCGTTGCTGTCGGCGCTCGTGCGCAACTCCGCGGTGGCCTACACCATTGCGGTGCTCGACATCATGGGCCGCTCCGATCGACTCATCACCACCACGGCGAAACCGCTCGAGGTGCTCATCGGAGCGGCGCTTACGTACTACGTGCTCACCATCCCGATTGCGTTCGGCATCAACGCGGTCGACCGACGCCAACGGATCATCCGATGAGCGAAATCGTGCTCGGGGATGACCTCGGCCCGCGCGGTCAACGTCGAGTGCTCATCGCGACCATCGTGTCGGGCATCGCCATGGCGCTCGCCGCCGTGTGGATGGTGAAGCGCTTCGGCGACCG
>Ga0114966_10000017_pt1 | contig 153389 bp, 144 predicted proteins | sample M_130207_XF_Meta_FD_87029 | JGI IMG/M metagenome (GOLD analysis project Ga0114966, IMG submission 87029) | Freshwater microbial communities from Lake Montjoie, Canada to study carbon cycling - M_130207_XF_MetaG | ecosystem: Environmental > Aquatic > Freshwater > Lake | place: Lake Montjoie...
ACAAAAAAGTGGTTCGACGGCCGATTGCCGCAAGGATGACATCGGTGCTGCGCACCTAGCCCGCTCGGAAGATTTACAGAACATCGGAATCGAATCCGCAAGCGGTGGCCGAAATCCCCGGCCAAGCCGACAGTGAAAAAAACGAACCCAGCGGAAAAGTTGGAAAACTACGAATAACTCGTCTGGAATGAATCGCATAGCGCCGGCCGAGCGAAAATCGAAATTACAAAAAAGTGGTTCGACGGCCGATTGCCGCAAGGATGACATCGGTGCTGCGCACCTAGCCCGCTCGGAAGATTTACAGAACATCGGAATCGAATCCGCAAGCGGTCGCCGAAATCCACGGCCCAACCGGGGAAAACGAACTCAGCGTAAGAGATAAAAATTTAGAATAAAACCAATTGAAGGAAGGGTATAGGGCCGGAGTGGCAAAAGACAAAAAGGTGAGAATCGCCTCGCGGGACCTAGCTCCGGGACCGCGCCCCGGGAGCCGGCAGGCAGGGCATCGAGCCCCGCCTGTCCGCTAGGGCGAGCCCGCCGATGGCTCGCCATTCCGACACCACCAGCCCGGTCCGAAAATTCACTCATTCGCCCGGCACCAATGTCCTTTTTTACGGTTTTTTCGATTTCCGGAAATGCCGTTCACAACGTATAAAAATAAAGATAAGATCCTAATTAATCAAGCAAATGGCGGGAATCTCGCTCCCCCCGCCGATCCGTTTTCGCTGGACCGTCCGATAAACTGCAAACAGCGGTACCCCCCACGCCCTGGCCCCCAAGGGTCGGGGCGTTTTCTATGGGTGCCGAGCAAGTTCGACAGCTTGAAGGTGAACGTCCTTTTCACCACCTGATGGAGGTGAAGTGATCGCGAACCGCAAGGGCGTCGTCGCGAGGCGGGGCCTGAAAGAAGCGTGGAGCAAACGCACGAGCCGATGTACAAGAACCGGATCCGAGGCATACCGTGCCGGACGAGCGAGCAATTGATCGCGAAGTCCATATCCAAAAGGAAGCTGGCCTTCAGCGAGGAGTATAAGGGTGAAGCCCCGAAGGACCTCGTCAAAGGGACCGAATCGCGAGTGGCGAAGCATAGTACCGAAAGCCCAGCTAAAGACGAGCGGTTGATCGAAGAGCTCTGCGAGCGGGAAAACTGCAAGCAGGCATTGGCGCGACTCAAAGCCAACAAAGGAAGCGCCGGTGTGGACCGGATGACGGTCCAGCAATTCCCGGAGTTTCTGCAGCAGCACTGGCCCGCGGTCAGGGAACAGTTGTTGCGTGGAACGTATAAGCCGCAACCGGTAAAGCGGGTGGAAATCCCCAAGCCGGACGGAGGGGTGCGCAAGCTTGGCATCCCGACGGTGTTGAATCGATTTATCCAGCAGGTGTAATACTTCTATAGCGCAAGTGGGGTCAGACGTTTTCCGACCACCGCTACGGGTTTCGTCCTGGGCGGTCGGCCCATCAAGCGGTGGAACAGGCGCGGAAATATCTGGCCGAAGGTTACCGCTGGGTGGTGGACTTGGACTTGGAGAAATTCTTCTACCGAGTCAACCACGACCAGCTGATGGGGAAGATCGTCCAACGGGTGAGCGATAAGCGATTGCTCCAGCTGATCCGGGTGATCCGGGCGTTTCTTACGGCTGGTGTGATGGAAGACCGGTTCGTGAGTCCGGTGGCTGAGGGGACGCCGCAAGGCGGGCCTTTGTCACCCTCGTTGTCCAAATGAGTACTCGACGAATGGGACCGGGAGTTGGAGCGGCGTGGACTTCGGTTTGCCCGGTATGCGGACGACTGTAATATTTACGTCCGTAGCCGTCGGGCCGGAGACCGGGTGATGGCAAGCGCAACGCGCTTCCTCGCCGTCAAGCTCAAACTTACGGTAAACCAGCAGAAGAGCGCCGTGGCGCGACCAGGGGAGCGAACGTTTCTGGGTTTCAGCTTTACGAGGCATCGGCAACCCAAGCGGCGGATTCCGCCGCGGGCGTTGGTCCGATTCAAGGGACGAATCCGGGAACTGACGAGCCGGACCCAAGGTGTGAGCATCGCGCAAATGGCCGAGGAGTTATCCCGCTATCTGCGGGGTTGGCTGGGCTATTTTGGTCGGTGTCAGGCACCATCGGTGTTGCGACGTCGTGAGGCGTGGACCAGACGCCGACTTCGGTCGGTGATTTGGAAACGAAGCCGGGTCCGGTTTGCCGAACTTCGCCGACGGGGAGTAGGGACAGAGCTTGCCGCGCAAACGGGGGGCCGTTCCCACGGCCCTTGGCGGCTGGCCAACTCACCGGCTCTTGCGTTGGCGCTGTCCAATGCTTACTTCAACTCGCTCGGGATTCCGAGCCTAACTGGCGGGCAATAGCTTAACCCGCCGAACCGCCGGATGCGGACCCGCGTGTCCGGTGGTGCGGGAGGGGGGGAGCCGCGAGGCTTCCCCCTTTCCCGATTGGAGCCGAGGACAATGACAATGCAAAATCTGACCATACCCCAGACACTGATCGCGCCCCTCGAGGCCTGCCGCCGTGAGATGGAATTCCATGGCCGTTCCCTCAATCTCAAAAACCTCTCCGCCAACACCATTTGGCTCAGCCTCACCAATCGTCTCGCCAAACCCGGCAACAACGACCGCGGCATCACCTTTTCAGAACGAGACAACGTCTGGCAGGTTCGCTTCGTCAATCTGCTCGTCGCCGTCGCGCCACGGGCCGCCGAAGCTCGGTTTCTACAACTCCAATTCCTCTACGATGCCTTCGGGAAAGTCGGCCTGGAACTCGACCGCATCTCCCGGCTTCAACCCTACATCGACGGCGATATCGGTTACCTGCCGCTTGCCGACGGTCGGTACGCCGTCATCGACGCGGCGGACTTCCCAGAATGCTCGCAATACACATGGCGGCTCAATGCAACCTACGTCCAGACGAAAATCAAACGTCGCGATGTCGCCCTCTACCGGCTCGTTTTCGGCCCCGACCTTCCCGCTCGAGTCAAACCGGTCTACCACGATGGCGATCGCTTGAACTGCCGCCGGGCTAATCTCAATATCCTGAACTGCTCTAACGCAGCCGCCTCCGTTCGAAAAACATCGAAAAAGACGACCTCCGATTACAAGGGAGTCTCCTGGATCAGAGACCAATGTCTCTGGCGCGCCGTCGTCAACAAGGACGGAGTAACTTATCCCCTCGGCGAGTTCCGCTCCGAGTGGGCTGCCGCCAAAGCCTACGACGAACGGGCCCGCGAACTCTTCGGAGAACATGCCTCCGTAAACTTCCCCCGGCCGGGCGAACAGGACGCACACCGGCCTAAATCAGCGGATCTGGAGCCGCGCAAACTTGACTTATCCCTCGCTGCTTAAAAAATGTCCAGTGTGGGATCCCGCGAGGAGCGCAATCTGCTCCGGGGTCCCCACTCCCAGAATCCGGCCCCCGGCGCTCCCCCCCTCCGGGCCCATATCTACCACCCAGTCAGCCGCCCGGATCACATCCAAATTATGCTCGATCAACAGAATCGAACCCCCGTTCTGGATCAACCGCTGAAAGCTGTCCAGCAGCTTCCGAATGTCGTCATAATGCAACCCAGTCGTCGGCTCGTCAAAAATGAACAACGTCCCCTCCGACGTCGACTGCGCCAAATGCGCCGCCAGCTTCACCCGTTGCGCCTCCCCTCCCGACAGCGTCGTCGCCGATTGCCCCAGTCTCAAATACCCCAAACCAACATCCGCTAACACCTGCAATCGGCCCTTCAGCTTCGGCGTCTCGGCAAAGAATCGCAAACCCTCCATCACCGTCAACTGCAAAACCTGATGGATGTTCAGGCCCTTGTACTGGACGTCCAAAATCGCCTGCTTAAACCGCGTCCCCCGGCACTCCTCGCAGACTAACTCGACGTCCGCCAGGAACTGCATCTCCACCGTCACTGTCCCGTCGCTCTGGCAGACCTCGCACCGCCCCCCCGGAATGTTGAACGAAAAATGCCCCGGCGTATACCCCCGCCGATCACTGTCCGGCGTGCTCGCAAACAGCTCCCGCATAATGTCGAACGCCTTCACATAGGTCACCGGGTTCGACCGCGGCGTCCGCCCAATCGGGCTCTGGTCCACCAGCACAATCTGGTTCAGCAGATGCGCCCGCTCCACGCTCTTCCATACCTGCCGCTCCGCCCCCGCGAACTCCTCGCTCTCCTCCTTCGCCGTCTTCCGCGGACCCTGCCTCTCCAGCTCCTTCGTCAGCGCCTTGAACGCCACATCATGCACCAGAGAACTCTTGCCCGACCCGCTCACACCCGTCACCACCACCAGCATATGCAGCGGGATCTCCAGGTCCACGTTCCGCAGGTTGTTCGCCCGCGCCCCCCGCACCGCCACCACCTTCTTCGGGTTCACCGCCCGCCGCGCCACCTTCAGCGCCGTCGTCATCTCCCCGTTCAGATACTTCCCCGTCAGCGACTCCCCGCCGTTCGCCATCAGCTTCGCAAACGAGCCCTCAAACGTCACCTCACCGCCGTGCTCGCCCGCCCCCGGTCCCAAGTCAACAATATGATCCGCCGCCCGCATCACGTCCGGGTCATGCTCCACCACCAGCACCGTATTACCCAAGTCCCGCAGCTCATGCAGAATCTTAATCAGCCGCTCCGTATCCCGGGAATGCAGCCCAATCGACGGCTCGTCCAGCACATAACATGCGCCCACCAGCCGGGAACCCAAACACGTCGCCAGTTGAATCCGCTGTGCCTCGCCGCCCGACAGCGTAGCCGATAGCCGGTCCAGCGTCAGATACTCCAGGCCCACATCGTTCAGGAACTTTAGCCGCTGCTGGATCTCCACCAGCACCTTCCCCGCAATCGTCTGCTCCTCCGGCCCCAGCGCCAACGCGTCAAAAAACGCGTGCGCCTCGGCGATGTTCAGCCGGGTCACCTCGGCCATGTTCTTGCCCCCAATCCGGATGTGCAGCGCCTCCTTCCGTAGCCGTGCCCCGCCGCACTCCTGGCATTCGCTGTAGCCCCGATACCGGCTCAGAAACACCCGGATCTGCACCTTGTACTTTTTCGCCTCCAGCTCCGGGAAGAACTCATTCCGCAGGAAGTTCACGAGCAGGTCCCGCTCGTCCTTCCGCAGTTCCATCACCGGCACCTCGCACCGCACCGCCTTGCTATACCGCTTCACGAACCGCCCCTGCCACTCGTGATACGCCGGCGTGCTCCACGCTGCCACCGCGCTCGCCAGAATCGACACCGTCGGGTCCGGGATCACCAGGTCCAGGTCGTAATCCACCACGTTGCCAAAGCCCTGACAGCGCGGGCAAGCCCCGAACGGAGAGTTGAACGAAAACAGCGTCGGCTCCGGCGTCTGATACGTCAGGTGGCACGTCTTGCACGCGAAAGCCTCCGCGAACCGGATCCGCTCCGGCGCTTCCAACCCCGCCTGCTCAAACACCACCTCGCCAGCTTCCCGGTAGCAGATCTCCACCGTGTCGATGATCCGGGAACGGATATCCGCCGTAATCGCCAACCGGTCCGCCAATACCCACAAAGGCTGCGTAAAATCAAGGTCCAACAACGATTCCGGCGTCGAAAACTCGCTCACCTTCCCGTTCTGATACAGCCGATTGAACCCCCGCCGCCGCAGGTCCATCAACTGCTCCTTGTCTGCTGTCTTCACCGGAAACAGCGCATACCACCGCGATCCAAGTGGCAAGCGGCCCATCGTCTCCGCCACGTGGTCGACGTTGTCCCGCTGCACCGGCTTGCCGCACTGCGAGCAATACGTCGTCCCCGCCCGCGCGAAAAGCAGCCGCAGAAAGTCGTAAACCTCGGTCGAAGTCGCGACTGTCGACCGCGGGTTCCGCGTCGTGTTCTTCTGCCGAATGGCGATCGGCGGAGCCAACCCCAAAATCTCATCCACGTCCGGCTTCTCCATCCGGTCCAGAAACTGCCGCGCATAAGCCGACAACGACTCGACATAGCGGCGCTGCCCCTCCGCATACACCGTATCGAAGACCAGCGACGACTTGCCAGACCCCGAAACCCCCGTGATCACCGTCAGTTGGTTGTGCGGCAGCTCGAGCGAGATATTCTTGAGGTTATGCATCCGCGCCCCTCGGATCACAATCGAGTCGTCCGCCTTCGAAACGCTCTTCTTTTTAGCCAATGACTGAACTCCCCGTCGCGCGCGCCGCTCTGGCCGCCTGGTACGAAATCTTCAAACGAGATCTGCCTTGGCGCCGAACCCGAGACCCCTATGCAATCTGGATTTCAGAAATCATGCTCCAGCAAACCCGCGTAGCGGCCGTAATTCCCTATTATGAACGGTTCCTCGCCCTCTACCCAACTGTGGATGCTTTGGCGCAAGCTCCCGAACCAGAACTTCTGTCGGCGTGGGCCGGACTCGGTTACTACTCCCGAGCGCGAAACCTCCAAGCTGCCGCCCAGACCATCGTCGCGCTCGGCGCCTTCCCCCGCGATCACGCGACCCTCCGCACCCTACCCGGCATCGGCGACTATACCGCCGCCGCCGTCGCCTCCATCGCCTACGATCTACCCCACGCCGTCGTCGACGGCAACGTCGTTCGCGTCCTCGCTCGCTTCCTTGCCGAGCCCGTGCCCTCCAAATCGCGCGTCCAAATCGTCGCCGATGCCTTCCTCAATCCAGCCGAGCCATCCCGACACAACCAAGCCGTGATGGAGTTGGGTGCCACCATCTGCACCCCTAAAGACCCGCAATGCGCCAGATGCCCCCTCGCTAAGTGGTGCCAGGCTCACCAAAAGGGTTTGGCCCGTGAATTGCCAATCAAACTGCGCAAAACGGTCATTCGTCGCGTGCAGCGCTCGCTCCTGGTAGTCATAAAGAACGGAAACATTCTCCTCTGGCAACGACCTCCGGATGCGGCGATCCTGTCAGGGTTCTGGGAACTTCCCGAACCGCATCAGCTGCCGACCGCGAAAATAGGGCGAGCGCTCCATATCTTCAAGCACAGCATCACCAATCACATCTACACCTTTCAGGTGCTCCAAGCCTCCGTCCACCGCGTCCCCTCTCCGCTCGAATGGGTCTCTCCCGATCGCCTTTCCACCCTTCCTCTTAGTACTGCTACGCGCAAAGCCTTAGCCGCGCTGACCCAATTGTGAACTTTTTACCGGGTAATCAGTTCTCGGCAAAAGATCGAGTAGACTGATACATGTCCGGGTTAAAAGGCATCATGACTAAAGACCTCCTCCTCAAAATCGCCAAGCGCTGTGTCGTTCTCCTAACGCTTCCAATCCTCCTTTTCGCCAATGCCGCAGGTCCCGACCCGCGCTTCACCGGCGCGCCGGGCGATTCGACCTGCGCCCGATCCGGTTGTCACATTGGAACGGCGGTGAATGGCGGAACCGGCAGGGTCGTGCTGCAACTGCCTGGCGGGCTGACCTATACACCCGGCCAAAAGCAGCGCATCGCGGTGGTCATCACCGGCGATAGCACGACTCGTCGCTATGGCTACCAAGCCACGGCAAGGCTCGGTTCGAACGAACCGAACGGCCAAGCCGGCACTTTTACGGCGATCGCACCTGACATCATTCTCTGTCAAGACGGTTCTGAGCGCCCGGCGGCGGGCTGTCGCGCCGCGGCACCACTCGAATTCATCTCCCACGGGAACTCGAACAACACGAGTGGACGGTTCGAGTTTGATTGGACCGCCCCGGCCACCGACGTGGGCCCAGTGAAAATTTTCGTCGCCGCGAATGCGGCTAACGGCAACGGGCAGGAGAGCGGCGATAAGATCTACACCACCAGCGTGACCCTAACCCCGGCTGCTTCCGGCACGCCTCGCCCGGCGATTACCGCGACAGGCGGTGTCGTCAACGGCGCGAGCTTCGCCGCGGGCGTCGTCTCCGGCTCCTGGACGACAATTTTTGGATCGAACTTCGCTCCAGGCTTGAAGACCTGGGACGGCTTGATTGACGCGAGTGGCAACTTCCCCACCGCGATCGATAACGTTCGGGTGACCATCGACGGGCTGCCCGCTTCGATGAACTTCATCAGCGCCAATCAGATCAACGTGCAGGCTCCGGCGCTGACGCGGACTGGCATGGTTCCGGTGGTGGTCACGACGCCCGCTGGTGCGAGCGAAACGGTGATGGCGAATGTGCAACGCGAGGCTCCGGGTTTATTCCTCTTTACCCAGACGCCGATCCGCTTCCCGGCGGCCGTCCGCGCCACCGACGGGCGGTTCATTGCTCCAGCGGATCTGTTCCCTGGCGTAACGACCGAACCCGCTAAGCCTGGCGACATCGTCCTTCTCTTCGGAACGGGCTTCGGGCCGACAACTCCAGCGGTCACTCCGGGTCGTGTCTTCAGTGGGGCGGCTCCGCTGACGGATGCTGCTAGCTTGCGAGTGCGAATCGGCGGGATGGATGTCACCCCTTCCTTTGCCGGATTATCTGGATCCGGTCTTTATCAGTTCAACGTAACAGTGCCGAATCTGCCGGATGGCAATCACCCGATCGAGATGCTCCTCAACGGGCAGCAGATCCAGACTGACGTTCAGCTAGCGATAAAACGGTAACTCAAAACTAACCCTCAGTGGAGAACTCAATGAATCGAATGATGCATACGCTAGTAGTGTGCGTGGCGACGCTATTGTCCGCCACCGTAGTGATGGGCCGTAGCGGCGGGGCACCGGTGCCTTCGGCTGGCGTCCCGACCGACATGGGCGGTAGAGACTGCGCGGCCTGTCATCGGCCAGCAGCGGCGAATTCCGACTCGAGCGGAAGACTATCGCTGCTCCTGGACGCCATGACTTACCGGCCGGGCGTGAAGCAGACGATTCGAGTTCGCCTCGAGCATCCGGAAGCGCGTCGGTGGGGCTTCCAGCTCACCGCCCGCCCAACCAGCGACACGACTCGGATGGCTGGCAGCTTTACGCCCACCGCTAGCGTCGCGGTGAGCTGCGACCCCACCGGCACGGCTCCCTGCGGTGGATCGCGCGAGTTCGCCACCCACAACGTCGAGTCGACCCGCAATGGCACTACCGGTAGTGTGACTTGGGACGTTGAATGGACGCCGCCGGCGAATGAAGTGGGCGAAATCACTCTCTTCGTCGCTGGTAACGCCGCCGACGGCACGGGCAGTAACGCGAATGATCGGATCTATACGACGACCGTGAAACTCGCCGCGGAAGGTGCCTGCAACCTGGCACGTCGGCCCACCCTGCGAAACTTGGCCAATGCTGGCTCGTTCAGCACCACGCTGGCTCCTAATGCCTTTGCTAGCGTTTTTGGCTCGGATTTTGAAGTGGCGGGGCGCTCCCGGGCGGCTGGCACGGGCGACTTCGTCAACGGTGCTTTCCCCATGCAATTGGCCTGCGTCGCGGTCGAGATCGGCGGTCGCCGTGCTCCGATTAGCTACGTCCAGTCGGACCAGATTAACTTCCAGGTCCCGACGATCACCCAGACGGGTCCGCTACCGGTGTTCATCATCCTGAACCCGGGTCGGCCGAATGAACTGCGGTCGGATCAGGGCACAGTGACGATCGCGCAGTACTCGCCGGGTTGGTTTACGTTCTCCAATCGTTCGATTGCGGCGACGACCGCCGACGGTAGGGTGATTGCGGATCCCGCGGTGATTCCTGGCGGCGTGGCGGCTCGCCGCGGTGATGTCATCACCTTGTACGGAACCGGCTTCGGCTTCACCGAACCAGTCTTCCAGGCGGGCGAGATTCCGAGCGGCGAGGCTCGTCTGCGGGATCCGTTTACGATCAGCGTGGGCGGTACGATGCTGGCGGCAGGGGACATCCTCTACGCTGGTTTGGCACCCGGTTTGATCAGCGGCGTCTACCAGTTCAATATTCGGATTCCGATGAGCGCTACCCCGGGCAACGTTGCCATCGTCGCCACCATGGGCGGCGTGAGCACGCAGACGGCGGGCGGGCTGGTTCCGGTTCAGTAAATTCCTAACATTGGATGTCTTGCGCAGCGCGTAAGATGGGGATAGACGCCAAGTCTATCCCCATCTTTATGCTCCGCGGAATTCATCTGTTGGCGGTTTGCGCTGCGCTCTTCGGTCAGACGCCGCCGCTCGGGAATCTGCCGTTTTACACTGCGGCAAGCATTGTGGACGCGGCGACCAATCGGACGGGGCCGATTGCGGCTAACGGTTTAGCGACCATGTACGGAAAGAATCTGGCTTTCGTAACGCGGGCGATCGGGCCGGATGATTTGCGAGGGGATATCCTGCCGACGGCTTTGGCCGGGACGGGGCTTCGCATCTCGATCGGATCGATCTCGGTGCCGATTCTGTTCGTCTCGCCGTCGCAGGTCAACTTTCTAGTACCGCCATCGATGCGGGTTGGTCGTCACAAGTTACTTTTGACGCTCGACAGCCGGACAGGTCCGGAGGTCGACATCGACGTGGCGGACGTGTCCCCGGGAGCGTTTCCACTGGATTCCAAATACGTGATTGCTACCCATGCTGACGGTCGTCTGGTGGATCCGGCGGCCCCGGCGCAACCGGGCCAGGTCCTGATCGTATACGCCGTTGGCTTGGGGCAGACGGTGCCTCGGCTGGTGAATCTGATTCTGCCCCGCGCGCCGGCCCAGATCGAAAAGCTCGGACAGTTCCGAGTGCTGCTGAACGACGTGCCGATTGCCGGGAGCGCGGTGCTCTACGCGGGTCTGGCACCGGGCTTTGCCGGCCTCTATCAAATCAATCTTCGATTGCCTGAGGAGCTACCGTTGGACCCCGAATTGCGGATCGCGATTGGGGAGTTTGTCAGTCCGGAGGGATTGCGACTGCATACACAGCCGGCAGCGTTACAATAGGTCGCTGATGACCCCTCGTTCCGTGGCGGCGGTTTTGCTGGTCGCCTTTGTCTCCTTCCTCTCGATCGGGAAGTTTTTTCAGCAGATCTCCGACTTCTTCGTGAAGCGCCCCCCTATTGATGGGGTGACCCAGTTTACGGCCCGGTATCAGCCGGTGAGATCCTTGCTGCCGGACAAAGGCGTGATCGGCTATATGACCGATCCGGCGGCGGCCGCCGATGAGGTGAATGCGACGGCCGAATTTTACCTAGCGCAGTATGCGCTGGCCCCCATCGTGGTGGTGAACTCGTCCAACCAGCGATACGTCGTCACCAACTTCCATGTGATGGTAACGACCGGGTCGATGGCCGATCAGGGATTTAAGTTGGTTCGCGAGTTTGGCAACGGCGTGGCTGTTTTTGAGAATCAGCAATGGGGGCAGAAGTAAGATGGGCGGTTTCGGCGGTCTTCTCCTTTGCGTTCTGGCTGGTTTCTGCGCCGTTCGCGCCATTTGGTCGGCACCGCGGCACTGGAGCGCGCACGACCCGCTTCGGTTGGCGCTGTCGCCTGCCATCGGCTTAGGTCTGTTATCGCTCGTCGATTTTGCCGTGCGAGTGGTGTTGGGGCAGGGAAACGGTTTGGCGGTGGGCGGTTTCGCTGTTTTGACGCTGGCTCTGGCGGCCGGCGCTTGGTGGCGGGCCGGGCAGGCGGCGCCAGAGGCGTGGAAAAGGAGTTCGGCCCCGATTTGGCTTTGGATCGCCTTTGCGATTGTGGCCGGCATCGCGCTGGCTACTGTACTCATGATCGTCGTGGCCTCTCCGCATGGGGAATGGGACGCGTGGTCGATTTGGGATATGCGGGCGAGGTTCCTTTTCCGTGCGGTGGAGACGGGCGCGCCGTTTAACCCGCTGATGGAATGGTCCCACCTGGACTATCCGCTGTTGGTTCCGTCGGCGGTGGCCGGGTTGTGGGCGTGGAACGGGGGCGAAGCGCAGTGGCTGGCGGCGGCGGTGGCGATCTTGTTTTTAGGCAGCGCGGTCACTGTTTCCGTGCTGGCGCTGGCCCGTTTGCGTTCTACGACGCTTGGTTTGACGGCGGGCATGGTGTTGGCGGGGACGCCCCTGCTTACGCGAAACGCGGGAGCGCTCTATGCGGACGTGCCGGTGGGGTACTTTTTCCTGGCGGCCGTGGCGCTTGGCTTATTGGCATTGCAGGCTGAGGATGGACGTTCTTTGGCCTTCCTGGCGGGGCTACACGCGGGGATGGCGGCATGGACCAAAAACGAAGGATTGATGTTCTGTGGCGTCCTGTTGCTTTCGTTCCTCGTGGTGATTCGGAGTCGGTCGGAGCTTGGGCAGCGCGTCCGTTTGCTTTTGCCGATGGTAGCCGGGATGCTGGTCTTCCTTGCGTTTGTGGGTCATTTCAAGTTTCATTACGCGCCAGCCAACGACTTGATCGCGGCGGGGAAATCCACTTCGATGGGGGCTCGTTTAGTCGACCTTCCTCGTTACACGATGGTGTTTTGGAGCATTGTCGAAGGGCTGTTGACGTTTGGGGACTGGTTCGTGCCGCCCGTGTTCGTGATGGGGGTTTGGCTGGGTTTGCAGGGTTTGCGGCGGGTGGAGAGCGGGGCAATGCTTTGGCCGTTTGTGGCGGCGAGCTTGCAGCTTTTGGGCTACTTGATTGTCTACGTTGTGGCGTCGGATCGGCTCGAGTGGCAGTTACAGACCTCAGTCGAGCGACTCCTACTGCAGATATGGCCGTTGGCGGTGTTCAGCCTGATGCTGTTGGCCCGTGATTCTCCTGCAACGGAAAAACGGTAAGCCCCGTAGAATAGGGATAGGAGCTCTTATGCGCCATCTCTTTTCCCTTACGTTCGCCTCGATCGCGGTTTTCGCTCAGGATCCGGCCCCGTTTCTGATTGAGGCTGGAACGAAGGTGCCTCTTGTGATGATCAACAGCGTTTCGACGCGCCATGCGGCCGAGGGAGATCGGCTGTATTTAGAGACTTCATTCCCGATTCTGGCCAACGGTCGGATTGTGATTCCTCCCGGTAGTTACGTGGCGGGCACGATCACGTCGGCCAAGCGGGGCGGGCGCGTGAAAGGCAAGGCTGAATTGTTTCTGCGGTTTGACTCGTTGACGCTGCCGAACGGAGTGACCCGGGATTTTCGGGCGCGGGTGGGCGGGATCGACGGACGATCGTCGCAGCAACTGGACCGGAGTGAGGGTAAGATCACAGCAGATTCGACCAAGGGTGCGGATGCGCGAACGATTGGCGAGGGCGCCGCGGGCGGGGCGTCGATCGGGGTAATCGCCGGCAGCGTGGCGGGTCGCGCGGGAATGGGTGTCGGCGTTGGGGCGGCGGCGGGGGCTGCCGCTGGTCTGATGGGTGTGCTGTTGACGCGAGGGCAAGATGTGGTTTTGGCGCGGGGTACGACGGTGGAGATGGTTCTCGATCGTAACCTGATGTTCCAGACGAGTGAGCTGGATTTTTCGCAGGCTGGAGCGGCTCGGCGAACGATTGAAACGGATCCTGGTTCGGGAGCGCCATCCCGGAATGGGTCGGTGCTGCCGGGTCGACGGGCTCCGTTGGGCGGGCCGACGCGCTAGTTCTTCGGGCTTTCCTTAGTTGTCTAAGTTGTTTGCCGTAGGTAACGCCGGAGTTACGTGGGCCTCTGGTTTCACGCGGTGGCAGGTCAAACCGAATTTCCGTAGAAATTGAACACTCTACTCTATTCTCTGGAGGGTCCATCGTCGATAGATCCTTAGGAAGCCATGGATTTAGGTGAATTAGAACTACAGATTTTCGTTAGCCTAGTGGTCGTTTTGGGGTCGGCGTTTGTCGCCCTAGTATGTGACTATCTTAAAGGTAACAATGAGCAGTTGCGGGAACGTAACGTTGAGCTCCGGGTTCGGACCGAGGAGCAGGAACGGTTCGCAATTCTGAACCCTTCGGCTTGGTTGTCCCAATTTCGCGAGTCATTTGGCGGCGGGGCAGCTCGTGCTGCGCAGGCCGCTCCGGTGGCTGCGGAGGCGGTGATGCATTTCCGCGCTCCGGCGGAGGGGCTCCGGTACGCGGCGGATCGCGAAGCGGCGCTGGCGCAGCGGTCGGCCGACGATGGCTACCGTGGAGAAGGCGGCGTCGCCTCGATTCCAGAAGTAGCGGGATTCGACGTGGCAGAACGTCGACGCGCTCGCCGCAAGCGCGGGAATGGCGCGGGGTCGGAAGCGAAAGCTCCGATTGCTAACTCTTACGAGTGGATTCGGCCTGAGGTGATAGCCCGGGTGGCTCGCGGGGCGAGCAGCCGGTCCAGCCATGAGCTGGAAACGGTTTCCGGGCAGGTGGCAGAGCCCGTTGAGAGGATAGCGACGGTGTCGGTGGAAGCAGTGGCTCCGCCGCCGATCGAAGTCGCCGTACCGGAGCCAGTTGCGACTACCTTTGTGCCGCCGGCCGCTCCGATGCAGCCGATCCAACTTCAAGCGGAAATCGAACGGGTTTTCCGCAGCGAAAATCGTCCCGCGGCGTCCGGGCCTCCGGTCATCATGCTGCGACTACTTCCGTCACTGAAGCTCAACGAAGAACTGCAGCGGATTGTGGAGACAACTCCGGCTGCCGCTCCCAGCTTCGAGAGCCAATTGCTCGACGATGTGATTGCGGCGAGCGCAACGAAGCCGACTCCGGCAGTGGAGGAAGGCCCGTTCCTACAGGTCGCCGAGGTTGAGGCCGAGGTAGAACTCCCGAACGTCGAACCCATCTTCGAAGAGATTGCGATGGCTGCGATAGCCGAGCCGGAACCAGAGTCGATCTATCGGCCTGAGCTGGCGTACTTGCTGGAAGAGCCGCTTGCTCCAGCCGCGGAGCCGCCTTTGCCCTCGTTTGCCTTGGAGCCGTCCGCTGTCGCGAGCCAGTTCCATTCGGAATCGCCATTCGTGGTGAACGCGGAGCATCCGATATTCTTGGAGGAACCAGCCCAGTTCGAGTTCCCGACCTGCGACGCGTTACCGCCGGTGACGGAGACTCCGGCCTACGATTGGGCGCAGGCTGAGTTTGCTCCGTTGCCCGAAACGATTCTTACTTCTGATACCTATCCGGTAGCGTCTTGTATCGGGGAGATTCATGCAGAGGAGCAGGCAGTGGTTGTTGTCGTTCCGGCTGAACCGTTCCCTGAGGTTACGCCCGAGCCGTTTTCGGATTCCCTTGCTGAATTGCTTCTGCCAACTGGGATACAGGACATGGCGACCTATCGCCGACTCCTGGAGCAGCCTAACCCGATGAGCGGGATCGTGATTACGATTAGCATCAACGACTACTCGCGTCTGCCCTCGACGGTCAGCGCTGGTGAACTACCGGGGCTTCTCGGCTCTGTAGAATCGTTGATGGGGTCGATTGTCCGAGACGGCGACTTCGGCGTGAAGGTTTCGGACGAGCAGTGGGTGTTTGTTTATCGGATCGATAGCCAGGGCTTTTCGCAACGCCGGGTGGCGGGTCTATCGGAGAAACTTTGGGACTTCCAATTGCGCCACTTGGGTTTGAGCAACCTAAGCTTTAGCTGGGCTGCGGTGAACGTGAACGCCGAGCGGTTGCAGGATGCTGTTGCTGCGGCGATTGAACGGATGGAGAGTTCGCGTCGCGGGCCGAAGAAGCAGGGCTCGGCTCGGGCGCGGCTCGTCGTCAACGGTTAACGGTTACTTGCGGAGCTCGGCGTCAATGGCTTCGAGCTCGCGACCGGCTTCGGCCCATTTCCCTTGGGCGGCCAGCTGGCGGTAACGGTCCATTTTTTGGCGAACACTTTGCAGCTTTGCTTTGGGATCCATGGCTGTCGCTCTCTCCGGGGTTATTGGTTTGGCTTCCGAGGTTAGGGTCTCGGTAAGTCCGGAGGGTTTGGCCGCGGCAGCGGCGGCACCTAATTCGGCTAGGGCTTGTTCGTAGGTGTCGGTATAGATCAAACGATTGCCGACAGCGACGACGACCTTCTTCAACTGGGGCATGCGGGCTTGGTCAGCCTGGAGATAGAAGGGTTGGGCGAAGAAGAACTTGTTGTCGACGGGGAGGACGGTCATCTGCCCGCGGACGACGCGGGAACCCTGTTGGTTCCAAAGGGTCAGGTCTTTGGAGATGGTTTGGTCCTGGTTGATGCGGGACTCTATCTGCATGGGGCCGTAATAGAGCTGTTCTTTGGGTAATTCCAGGAAGACTAATTCGCCCAAATTGGTGCCGTCGCTGCGGCCGATCATCATTCCGATGAGGTTGTCCTTGCCTCTTGGAGTGAAGGGCAACATGAGGAGGAATTCCGGTTGGTCGGTGTTGTCTCCGGGGACGTCGGCGATGACGTAGGTGGGGGTCATGTTCGACTTGCCGGTGGAAGTGTCCTGGCCGACTCCTTCGCCGCTGGCTCGGCGGATGGGACTGCCGCCTTGTCGGTTGGCGATGTCCCACACGTCCACTTTGTTATAGAAGGCTTCGGCATCCTGCATGTGAAAGGCGAGATGGATTTCGGCCTGGATCCGGAATAACCATTCGGGGTAGCGGGCGTGTTCGCGTAGCTCGGCGGGCATTTTGGTGGCAGGTTGGAGGAGCTTGGGGTAGAGCTGTTGCCACGCGCGGATGATGGGGTCAGTATCGTCGAAAACGTAGAGATTGGTTTCTCCGGAGTAGGCATCAATGGTCGCTTTGACGGCGTTGCGGACGTAGTTGATGCGACCGGCCTGTGCGGTTCTGACGGGATGGGCGTAGGGGTGAGAGCTGGATGTTGTGTAGCCGTCGGCCATCCAAACGAGTCGCCCCTCTTTGGTAAGTACGAGGTAGGGGTCTTCGTCCCAGGTGAGAAAGCCGGCGAGGGTTTTGAGCCGGTCGCCGATCTTCCGGTGGATCATCATGCGGCTATCACTTTGGAGGGATCCGGTGAGGATGATATTGGGATCGGTGTAGGCGATGGTGGCGATGAGTCGCATGCCGAGGGAGCCGATGGGGAAACCGCCGGTGCCATCGTAGTGATTGTGCATGTTCTCGGAGCCGGAGGGGTAATTGAACTCGGGCTGGGCGGTTCGGACGAAGACGGGTTCGTGCTCGACCTCGCCGTAATAGATTTCGGGGCGAGTGAGTTTTAAGTCGGGGACGTTCACTTTTGGCGGGGCGTCCTGGATGATGAGGCTGGGAAGACCGTCGCCGGTGATTTTGTTGGCATCGGCGAGAACGATTCCGTAGCCGTGGGTGTAGACCAAGTGGAGGTTCGGCCAGCGGTTTTTGGCTTCACCGAGTTGCTGGATTTCGAGTTCTCGGGGGGTGAGCATGACCTGCTGGAGCTTGCCGTTGATTCTGTATCGATCGACGTCGGTATCGACGTAGGTATAGGGTCGGAGGGGTTGGATTTGGCTGACGGTATCGTGAAAGGCCTGCCAGTCCCAGAGGCGTACATTCTCGAGCAGGTGCCGGTGCTTGTTCGCATCGAGGGCGGTGTCGAGGTTGGCTTTGAAGAGCTTGGGTTTGGCGGAACCTTTGAGGCCGTAGGCTTCGCGGGTGGCGTCCATGTGGTACTGGATAAAAGGGCGTTGGAGGGTGAGTTCGTTGGGTCGGACGTAGACGGAGTTGACGATGCCGGGCAATAGGCTTTGCAGCGGGAGAACGATGAGCGCGCCGAGGGCGAGTTTGCCGCGTCCGACCGCGACGAGAGCGGCGGCACCGAGGGCGACTGCGACGACGAGCCAGTTTAGGGGGATGCGGACGTTGGCGGCGACGTAATCGACGCCGGTGAGGTAGGCGTGGTCTTCGAAGGCGAGATCGTAGCGGTTGAGGAAGAACTGTCCGGCGAGGGCGACGAGAGCGCAGGCGCCGAGTATGCGGGTGCCGGCCCCGCCGCCGTTGAGGTTTCTCCACTCGATTTCGAATTGGCCGTCGCCCATGGTGCGGAAGAGTGAGCCGGCGGCGGAGACTTGGCTGATAACGAAGTGGAGGATGGTGGCGACGATGAAGAGTGCTACGGCGAAGGAGGCGACCGATTCGTAGAAGGGGAGCTCGAAGAAGTAGAACTCGAGTGACTTGCCGAAGAAGGGGTCGGCGCCGCCGGTGGGGAGTGTTCGGGTGCTGGCGAGGTAGCGGGCGGTGTCCCAACTGGAGAAGAAGATGCCGGCGAGGACCCAGCCGACGACCAGGGCGACCAGGGTGGCTACTCGGGCGTAGAGCGGGTGACGGCCGAGGCCGGAGCTGGCGGCTTTCATGGCGCGGGCGACGACGGCCCAAAGGATGATGAAGGCGATGAGAGTGGCGGCAATGCGGGGGCCGGTTTGGTAATAGAACTGAGCCCACCATGCTTCGGTTTGGCCGACCTCCTGCCACCACTCGAAGTCGATGACGGTTTTGCAAATAGCGGAGGCGCTGAAGAGGAGAACGAGGAGGATGCCGATGACGGTACCTTTCCCCCAACCGCTTCGGCGGCGGCTGCCGCCGAAGCCTGCTTCGATATCAATGACAGGAGTAGACATAACTGTTCTGATCCCAGTGTAGGCCTTCTTGGCGCGGGAGGCAGGTTGGATTGGTTGCAAAGGCGTGGGGAGGGATGTTTTGCCGGGTGGTGGTGTGGTCGCGAGGGGGCGTTCGGCGAGGGCGGCGGGCTTGAGGTGGAGTGGGGTTGGTGCCGGGATCGCGGGTTGTTGGGAGAGGCGAGGTTGATGGGTCGAGCGGGTTGGAGAAACTGCGCGGCCAGAATGTGGTAGAGTTCCGCCGTGAGATTAATACTGGTGCTTTGGGCCGTATGCGTGTTGGCGCAAGATCATCAAAAAGGCTTTGCGGAGCTGAACGCGCGGCGGCTGCGGGCGGACTTGACGTTTCTGACGTCAGAGCCGCTGAAGGGGCGCTTGTCACTCGAACGCGGATCGGAGGTGGCGATTCATTGGATTGTCGCGGAGTTCACCAAAGCAGGTTTGCAGCCGGCGGCGAATGGTTCGTACTTGCAGCCGGTGCCGTTGATCGAGTTTCGGTCTGATCGGGAGAAGTCTGGGGTCACCATCTCGCGGAACGGAGTCAAAAAGACCTACCGGGCTCCGGAGGCAGCGGGATCGTTTCCAAAGAACGCGCGGATTCGGGGGGGAGTCGTCTTCGCCGGGTTTGGGGTCAGCGCTCCGGAATTGGGCTACGACGACTACGCGGGGCTGGACGTGAAAGGGAAGGTCGTCCTGGTGTTTGACCATGAGCCGCAGGAGGATAACGCTGCTTCCGTCTTTAGCGGGAAGGGGAATACGCGTTATGCGGGCACCTACGTGAAGTTGAAGAACGCTCAGCAGCATGGGGCGACGGCGGTGCTGTTGATGCCGGAGCCGAAGCGGAAACACCCTTCGAATGAAGAGCGGCAGGCACGGATTCCGGGTTCGGCGCAGCGGAGGTCGCGGTTGCCGCAACAGGCGCTGGCCGATGGGGAGATTCAGGTCCCACTCGTAAGTTTAAGCGAGGCGCTAGGTAAGGAGTTGGTGGCCTTGACTGGCCAAACGGCCGGGGAGATTCACGAGGGCATCGATCGGGATTTGAAGCCTCGGTCCAAGGTTCTGCCGGGCGTGGAGATTGATATTGAGATTGTGAATGCGGAGATGAAACGGGCGGAGAGTTATAACGTCGTGGGGCTGCTGGAGGGTACGGATCTGAAGCAGGAGACGATTGTGTTAAGCGGGCATTACGACCACGACGGGCCGGCGTTCAACTTGGGGGCGCTGTTTCCGGGGGCGGACGATAACGGGTCGGGGACGGTGGGGGTGGTGGCGTTGGCGCACGCGATGATGAAGGCGGGGGTGAAGCCCCGGCGGTCGATCCTGTTCGCGGTGTTTGCGGCGGAGGAGCGGGGGCTGTTGGGGAGTTACCATTACGCAAACCAGCCGTTGCGACCGTTGGCGGGGACGCGGGCGGTGATCAACTTCGACATGATCGGGCGGAATGAGACGGCGAGTACGCAGACAGATGGGTTGATTGAGATTGCGGCGGATACGTCGAATGAGATGAACTTGGTGGGGGCCTACTATAGCCCGGAGTATGCGCGGGTGGTGGAGCAGGCGAACCGGAAGGTGGGGCTGCGGCTGAGCAAGAAGTGGGACATGGAGCCGGCGCTGAATGTATTTTTTCGGAGCGATCAATACCCATTTGTGCTGAAAGATATTCCGGCGATGTGGTGGTTTACGGGGTTCCATCCGGATTATCACCAGGTGACGGATACGGTGGAACAGATTAACTTCGGGAAAATGGAGAAGATTCTGCGGCTGGCGTATTGGAGCGGTTTGAAGTTTGCGAATACTTCGACTCCGCCGCGGTTTGTTTCGGCGTCGAAGTAATGGACCGGGCTTATTCAGGCCAAGGGAACTGGACGGATTGGGGCTCGTCGGCGGAGCCGTCGAACTTACGAAGTTGGACGAAGATTCCAATGGCCGAGGCCTTGCTGTTCGTGACGTGGACGCGGAACTGGATGTTCCGCTGGTCGGAGTCACTGGGGTCAAAGCTGTAGCCCCATCGGAACCAGGGCTTGCCTTGGGCGCTGGCGGCGCGGGCCCGAAGAAGGCACCGGCGGATTGGTGGCCGGTGATGCGGACGCGCCAGTCGCCGATGGAGTCGGTCTTTTTTTGTTGGCGACGAAAACGGAGTCACCGTTCAAGATGGCGTCGTAGGCTTCGATGTAGCCGAGGGTCTCGTACCGTTAGGAATCCGCCGTGGCGGGTACTTCAATTAGTTGGTTGCTCCTGATTTACTCTTCAAAATGTCTCAGCAGACAGAGGCGGCGAAACTGGCGGCCGCGCTACAGTTGATTCGGGCGGCGGTGCCGCCGGTTCGGCTTCCGACTCGTTGGTCTCACCGCATCCAGCCGTCTATGGCCAGGGTGGTAAGGATCGGGGCGAGGGACCAGAGGATGCGGAATTCGTTGATGGCGCTCGCCGCTATGAGGTTGTAGAGCAGTTAGAGCCCGCTCAGGCATTCGGTTAGGGTAACGACCACGAAGTATTTCATCTTGCCCTTAAGGGCGTCGCGGGTGGCGCTATTCGATCATGAGAAGTCGAGAAATCATGTCGCGTGGCATGCCGACGGGCGGGACCTTCATCATCCGTGCCGCCGGCGCGTATATCGTTGGATAGGTTTAGGCACCGATGTTTGCCCGCGCGGCTAGGCCGAGCGCCACAAGCCCATGCTCGTCGGAGAGGCAGTGCAGTCGGGGCCGGTTGGTGGTGCAGTTTTGGCGAGCAGGGCGGGTCAATTCTTCTCTTCGCGAGCTTGAACGTGCCGCCCGCCCCAGTCGATGCCTTGGCGTCTCGTGTTGATGTGTTTTGGTTCAGCGTGAATATGAGGTTGAAAAACAGATGGAAGAGAGAAGCTTCCGGCCTGCGGGCGGGGATTTGTAAGGCATGGGGGTCTATCGATTCGATTCGGAGGGTGAGCGTCGCCGGAAGTCCAAAGGCGGAGGTCCGGTTGGATGGCAGTTCGTAACGTCGATCCGCTTTCCTCCGATTTCAGTTGATCCAATACAGATGCTGGGGCAGGGCTAAGCTTTGAGCTACGTTGATCGAAGCAGTCAGGTTGCCGCGGCACCGCTCATAAGGAAGAGGTTTGGGCTGACGAGCGCCGCATTGGGATTGCTTGCGGCGTTTGTCTGGGTGTGCGGATAGGTTGTGTTTCCGCGTTTTACACGGCTGGTGAGCCGAAACGCCGGCGTGGAGGAGCGTAGGTAAGTCCGCGTTTGGCGGGCTAGCGATGTCGGGGTTTGGATGAAGAGCGAGAACGGTTCGGTGGTTCTGGCCGTGGAATGTCGCGGCGCGGGGGAGCTTGCGGGTGGCGCGCTGGCGCAGCCGCGCATGGCCGTTTGGTTGCTGGGCTTGGCTTCACACCTGCGTTGGATGCAATGAAGACAGGCCCGGCCCTTTGGCGGGCTGGGTCTCGCCGCCGGATCCGATGCCCTCGCGGGGTCTGGGCAAGTTTTTCGCTATCGGAATGCGCGTCTGTTCGAAGGCAACCGGAGCTGCCGGAGTATTGTTATCAGCGAGAATCTGATCGACCGTCAACGGATGTCGCCCTCGGTATGAGGCTCAAAAATCCAGCGGGTCTATGACCGACGGGCGTCCAGTCCGAAGTCCCGCTGCACCGCTTCGTACCAGTCATCGTCGCCCAAAGCGTTCCAATCGACCCACTCCTCGTCAGTCATCGAGGCTCTCCAGCCGACAAAAGGCGCTGCATTCGGACCCGGCAAATGACGCAACTGCCAAGTGCCACTCTCAATTACGTGGCGGATGGCCGTCGCGGAGGCATCGGGCGAGACTGGGTCGGCCAGCACCGCCCGGAAAAAGGCGGAAAATCGCTCGACCTGGGGATAGATCGATTTCGGTCCGGTGCTGATATCGCGGGCCATCCGGGTATCCTGAACACCCGGCTCTATGAGAGCAACTCTGATGTTGAAGGGTTTCACTTCACCGGCGAGCGCTTCGCAGAAAGCCTCCAGTGCGAACTTGGAAGCGGAGTAGGCTCCAAGCGGGGAATTGGCAATTCTGCCTGCAATGGAGGAGACATTCACGATGCAGCCAGATTGGCGTTCCCGCATCTGCGGCAGCACCGCTTTGATACAACGTACCGCGCCGAAGCAATTTGTGTTCATCACGGCGATCATGGATGATAGCGGCAATTCCTCCACTGACCCATGGACTTCGATGCCGGCGTTGTTCACCAGCACGTCAATGGGTTCGGCGATGGACTGGAAGCAAGCATTCACTGATTCGTCAGAATCGACATCCAAAGGCAAGATTTTGATCGACAATTTCTCGCTTGCCGCAGTGTGCGCCAGTTGCGGTGCACGCTCGGGGTGCCTCATTGTCGCAAAAACGTGGTGCCCTGCCCGGGCGAGCTCGAGTGCAGTGGCAAAGCCGATTCCCGAACTACAGCCGGTCACAAGAATATTAGACATGTACGGTATAGTACCGATGGTCTTGCCAAATTGCAATTTCGAATTGCTTGAGGAAGTCGCGGAGTTCGTTCCAGGCCGCGCGGGAATCGACGGTGCTGTCGTTGTTGAAACGGAGGAAGCAGGGTCGGTGCGGGCTTTGTTCAAGACGGATTGGCGGACGTCCGGGGTGTTGCCGTTGATCGGGAGTTCGACGGCGGCTCGTTCGATGTCGCGAATGGCTGGGGTTTCGAGTTCGGCGGCGTGGACGGCCACGTGGCGCGTGGCGTAGCTTCTCACCTCCGGCGAGGGGTGTCTCGTGGTTTTTTCAGCGGCTGTCAACGCCGCAGGCGTGTCGAGTTCGAAGATGGCTTCTCCGTCGCGCCAGTCGCCGTCGAGGCGGAGCTTGCAGGATTCATTTGGCTTCGAGATCCTGGCGTTTCTCGGGGGCCATGAGGGGGATCCGCGTAAGATCGTAGCCGGTGCCTTCGTGCCACTTTTCGAAATTCATGACCATGATGGGATAGCGCGGCACCGGGGTAACCGTGCTGGACTTGGGGGATCTGGTTGCCGACGGCCAACTCGGCATCGAGGAGTTCTCGATGCCGAGTTGGCGGGTTGTCGTAGTCTCGTCGATTGGGAGCCGAGAGGTCTTCGAGTCGTATCGGGCGGGGTGCGTTAGCTGCCGTACGGGGAGACGCGGAGTTCGTTAACGACTTTTTTTGCGCCCTTGACTTTGAGGGTCAGTTTTTCGGCTTTGGCTTTGGCTTGGTCGGTACGGACGATTCCCTTCAGGGTGACGACTCCGTCCTTGACTTCGACTTCGAGGGCTCCGCCTTTGACGTCGGGGTCTCCGGCGAGACGGCGGCGGGTGGCGTCGTAGATCAGGTTGTCGGATTTTTCATCCGCACACAGGGGGGCTCCGATCGAGAGGCCTAAGCCCAGGATTGCAATCGCTAATTTATTCATCACGTTCTCCGGTCATTACTCTCCAATCTAGCTCATTCAGGAACTCGGGCTGGGTGCGCCAGTCAGGGCGGACCTTGACGAAGAGTTCGAGAAAGATTTTAGTGCTGAAGAACTGTTCCATTTCGAGGCGGGCGGCGGTGCCCACCTTTTTCAGCATGGCACCTTTTTCGCCGATAACGATGGTTTTTTGGCCTTGTCGTTCGACGTAGATGGTGGCGCTGATGCGGGTGAGTTTGGGTTTTTCTTCCCAGGTTTCGACGAGGACGGCGACGGCGTGGGGGACTTCCTGATGGGTTTCGGTGAGGATTTTCTCGCGGATCATTTCCGCCGCGAGAAAGCGGGAGGGCATTTGGGTGATGTGGTCGTCGGGGTAGATTTTGGAAGCACGGGGGAGGAGTTTGATGATCTCGTCGCGGACGCCTTCGACTCCGTCGCCGGAGTGGGCGCAGATGGGGAGGTAGGCGGCGAAGTTGTGTTTGGTGGGGAACTGTTCGAGCAGGGCGAGGACTTTGGTTTTGTCGTCGACGAGGTCGATTTTGTTGAGCACGAGGATGGCGGGGGCGCGGGATTTTCTGACGAGATCGAGGGCGCCTTCGACTTCGGTGGAGATGACGCGCTGGGCGTCGTGGACGAAGACGAGGACGTCGATGGAGTCGAGAGAGGCGCGGACGGAGCGCATCATTTTCTGGTTATAGGGGGTGTCTGACTTGTGGATCCCGGGGGTATCGACAAAGATGATTTGGGCGGTGGGGGTGGTGAGGACCCCGTCGAGCGCGGTCCGCGTGGTTTGCGGCTTGGAGCTAACGATCGCCAGTTTTTCGCCAACTAAGGCGTTCAAGAGCGTGGATTTACCGGCGTTGGGCAGTCCAATGATGGACGCGGTTCCGGCGCGAAATGCTAAGCGCCTAGGCATTCAATTCTTCTTCAAACTCCTCTTTCATGCGGGAGACACGGACGCGGTCTACACGTCGGTCGTTGGCGGCCAATACTTCCAATCGGATGCCGTCGCGTTCAGCACCTTCGCCCACGCGAGGGACGCGGCCGAGCCATTCGGCGACGAGACCGCCGACGGTGGTGGATTCGAACTCTTCGTCGGGGCGGTACTCGAGAAGGCCATTGAGATGGTCGACGTCGAAGGAGCCGGAGACGATCCAGGCGCCTTCGCCGTCGGGGGCGAGGTCCTGAGTGGGTTCGTGTTCATCGCGGATTTCGCCGAAGATTTCTTCGACGAGATCTTCCATGGTGGAGAGGCCGGCGGTGTTGCCGTACTCATCGATGACGACGGCGATGTGAGCGCCGTCGTGCTGCATTTCGCGCAGCAGGTCAGTGACCTTCTTCGATTCGGGGACTTTGCGGATGGGACGCATGAGTTCCCAGACGTGGGCGGACTGATGCTTTTCGTCCTGCATAAACATGTCGCGGACGTGGATGAAGCCGACGACATCGTCGATCGAACCGTCGAAGACGGGGATGCGGGAGTACTGTTCGTTGATGACGAGTTGGCGGAGTTCGTTGGCGGTGGCGCCCTTTTCGATGCCGACCATACGGGGGCGGGGCGTCATGACTTCTTTGACGGTTTTGTCGCCGAATTCGACGACGCTTTGGATTAGTTTGCGGTCTTCTTCCTCGATGAGCCCTTCTTCTTTACCGGCGTTGATGAGGGCCTCAATTTGTTCTTCGTGTTCGTCGGTTTGTTCGGCGGTGGCCCCGAGTTCGGTGAGGGCTTGGAGAAAGCGGAGGATGGCGATGATGGGGGCGGCGATCCAGATGAGGACCTTGACGAGGGGGAGGAAGGCGATGAGCCAGTGGGCGGCGGTTTTGCGGTAGAGGAGCTGGGGGATGATTTGGGAGCAGAGGAGGGATGCGGTGCAGGCGGCGATGCCGGCTTCAGCGAGGCCGTTCCAAAACTCTTTATGGCCCATGCCCATGAAGGCCATGGCGAAGACGCCGAGGAGTGCGATGAGGGAGTGTTTGACGAGTGAGAAGGTGAGGGCACCGGTTTCGAGTTTGAGGCCGAGGCGGTCTTCGTACTCCTCCTTAAAATGATTGAGGGCGGCGGATTCGCGGGAGCGGAGGCGGAGGGATTCGAGATAGAGGAGTTGAACGAAGCTGGTTAGGACGACGAGGCCGGCGAGGAGAGCGAGAGCGACGAAGAAGGCGAGGCTCACGGTTTGTTGGTCCGTTCAATCAGGCCGGCGGGCAGGCCGAGGTTTTTTCGCCATTTGGTTTCGAGTCGGCGCATGGCTCCGCGGTCGCCTTCGTGGTCGTGGCCGAGGAGATGGAGGAGGCCGTGGAGCATCAGGACTTCGACTTCGGTGGAGACGTCGTGGCCGAGGCTGGCGGCTTGTTCGAGGGCACGGTCGGCGGAGATGGCCATTTCGCCGAGTTCGGATTCGCCGGGGAAGCTGAGGACATCGGTGGGGTAATCGTGCTGGAGGAAGGCCAGATTAAGCCGGTGGAGTTCCTTGTCGTTCGCGATCAGAACGGTGAACGGCTGACCTGCGGAGAGTTCGGCCGTGAGGCGGGCGGCAAAAGCACGGAGACGGGGTTTGTCGAGCGCAATGGTCCGTTTGACGCCCTGGAATAAGATGCTGCTGGTACTACTGCCGTCAGATGACATATGAGTTGAAGAGGACTATACAGGAGGAATGGTTTCCGCGGCTTCGGCGGCGGAGGCGGCTTCGGTGAGTCGCAGAGCGAGTTGGCGGCCGATGCCGCTGGCTTCGTGGTGGCGCTCGTAAGCTTTTACGATGCGCTGGACAAGACTGTGACGAACGACGTCGCGTTCGTCAAAGCTGACGAAGCTGATGCCGGCGACGCCTTTGAGGATTTCGAGAGCTTCGATGAGGCCGCAACGTCGGCCGGGGGGGAGGTCGATTTGGGTGGCGTCGCCGGTGACGACCATTTTCGAGTTGAAGCCTTGGCGGGTGAGTACCATTTTCATCTGCTCGGGGGTGCAGTTTTGGGCTTCGTCGAGAATGATGAAGGCGTCGTTAAGGGTACGACCCCGCATGAAGGCGAGGGGGGCTACTTCGATGACTCCGCGTTCGATGAGCTTTTCCACCTTTTCGGCTTCGAGCATATCGTAGATTGCATCGTAGAGGGGGCGGAGGTAGGGATCGACCTTTTCTTTGAGGGTTCCGGGGAGGAAGCCGAGTTTTTCTCCGGCTTCGACGGCGGGGCGTGTCAAGATGATCCGGGAGACGCGCTTTGTGATGAGGGCGGAGACGGCCATGGCGACGGCAAGGTAAGTTTTGCCGGTGCCGGCGGGTCCGATGCCGAAAACGAGGTCATTGCGCTCGATTGCCTCGAGGTATCGACGTTGATTGATCGTCTTTGGGGCGAGAACCTTTTTGCCGAAGTTTCGTTGGCGGCCGCTGGCAACGAGGGCGCGGAGGGAGACGGTGGCATCTCCAGCGACAACGCGGAGGTAACTTGTTAGATCTTCGGGGCCGAAGGAATGTCCTTCCCGAAGCAGGTCAGAGTAATCGCTGAGGATTTGACCACAGCGCTCCACTCCGGGAGGATCCCCTTCGACTTCAAGGGAATCGGTCAACAAACGCGTACGAATCTTTAGTTCGGTTTCCAGTAGCCGAATGTTCTCGTCGCGAGTTCCGTAGAGGGTTTCGATGCCTCTATACAGTGGCACGCTTAGTTTCATGCGCGGGGGAACGACATCCCCTACAGTATCACTAACTCAGGAGCGTCGCGGTCCCGTAACGACCTTGATGTTTGGTGAGGCGATCGCGGAGTTCGCGTCGAGCGCGGAGGAGGCGAGACTTGGCTGCGGCTTCGGAGATGTCGAGTCGGTGGGCGACTTCCGTGAGGGGCAGGCGCATGGTCTCGCGGAGTAGGAGGGGTTTGCGGAGGAGGTGGGGGATGCGATTGACCTCGACACTGAGAATGGACGCTACTTCGTTGCGGCCATAACGCTGTTCGGGATTTTCGGTCGGATCGCGGAGTTCGAAGCGGGGCTGATTTTCGTCCGCGCCGGGGTCGTCGAGGTAGGTAAAGTTGGCGCGGCGGAGCTGACGGAGGCGCATGAGGCATTGGTTGACGACGATGCGCGAGAGCCAGGTGGAGAAGCGGGAGTTACCTTCGAAGCCGGCGAGGTGGAGGAACGCTTTGGTGTAGGCGTTCTGGACCTCGTCTTCGGCGTCTTCGTAATCGCGTAGGATCGAGCGGGCGAGTTTGATACAGGATTGATAGTGCCGGTTCACAAGATCGGTGAAAGCGGCTTGGTCGCCTTGTTGGGCGCTGCGGACGAGATCGGCGTCGGCGTCGACGATGGGCTCGTGTTTCGGAGCGGTTTCGAGGGCGGGGGAGACAGGGGAGAGCTCAGGCACGGGCAGTAGAGCGGGGATGAAGCTGTTTAGAACTGTAAGGGCGGTAGCCATTAATATTTCCTCTGGAACCAACCTAACAGTGGGAAAAGGGTATTCCTATACCCCACTGAACGTCATTTCAGTGTAGCGAAACGCGTTTACATGCTTTTCAATCGCGCTAAAATGAAGTCATGTCAGAAATCGAAAGTGGTGCGGACACAATTGGCCGCCTCTTGAGTTCGTACGAGATTGGGCGGAAGCTGAAGCAGCTGCGGATGCGCAAGAAGATTGCGCTGACGGAGTTGGGTCGGCATACGGGGCTGTCGGCGTCGATGATTTCGCAGTTGGAGAACGGGCGATTGGTACCGACGCTGCCGACGTTGGCACGGATTGCGATGGTGTTTGATGTCGGGATGGAATACTTCTTTGGGAGCAAGCGGAAGGAGGGGTTGTTTGAAGTGGTTCGGCAGGAGGAGCGGATGAGGTTTCCGAATCGGGCGGAGTCGGAGAAGCCGAACTTTTACTTTGAAGTATTGGCGTTTAAGGCGAATAATAAGCCGATGGAGGCGTTTTTGGCGGAGTTTCCGCAGGCCCGGGAGGGCGATGCGACGGCGCATGTGCATCCGGGGGCGGAGTTGATCTTTGTGATCGAGGGGTCGATGGCGGTGCAGTATCAAGAGGAGGAGCACATCTTAAACGCGGGGGATTCGTGTTACTTCGATTCGGCGGAGTTGCATTCGTATCGGGGTGTTTCGGAGACGTCGGCGCGGGCGCTCGTGATTTCGGCCCCGTCCATGCTTCGTTAGAACGGGCTTCGCTAGAACGGGCTTCGTTAGAACGGGCTGCGATAGCATGGGCTGGTGAGACTGATTGCGGCAGCGTTGATGTTGGTGACGGGCTTTTCGGCGGGTATGTCGGCGGCCGAGAAGTGGAATGTGTTTCGGAGCGAGCCGTTTGCGGTGTACTCAAACGGGAAGGATAAAGAGGCGCGGGAGGCGTTGGCGATGCTCGTGCAGGTGCAGCATACGCTGAGCGCGCAGTTTGGGAAAGAGTTGCCGCCGAGTTGGCCGGTAACGATTGTATTGGGTAAGGGCCTGGGGCAGCTGCGATTGGGACCGGGGGGGTATTGGGCGGGGTCGGTGGACGCGGGGGAGTTGGCGGGGCTGTTGATTCGGGAGAATACGCTGCCGTTTGACGAGGAGATTGAGCGGGGGGTGATAGCGTTGTTTTCGACGTTGGAGGTGGCGGGGCCGCGGGTGAAGGTGGGGGCTCCGGTGGCGATGCCGGACTTTGCGTGGGCACGGATGCACTATTTGTTCACCGACGATCGGTATAGCGGGAAGACGCGGGTGCTGCTGGCGAATTTGTCGAAGGGGGTAGACCCGACGGTGGCGTGGTCGAATTCGGTGGGGGTGAAGGAGGCGGTGATCAACGAAGAGGCGAAAGCGTATTTCGCGCGGGGACAGTTTGGGACGGCGAGTTTGAACGGGAAGCCGATTGATTTGAAACGGTGGCGGGGGGAGGAGTTAAACGCGGCGGAGACGGCGGAGTTGATGGGGCGGTGGGCGGGGGGGGAGCCGGTGTTAAAGGGTTTGACGATGGCGGAGTTGGAGGCCGCGGCGCAGAAGTGGCCGCGGTGGGCGGAGCCGCATGTGGAGATGGCGGGGCTGGAGACGGAAGAGGCTCGTAAGGCGCAGCGGTGGCGGTATGCGGCGGGGCTGGCGATGCGGGATGTGAGTTACTGGCAGAAGGCGGCTTCGGCGTTTGAGAAGGCGGAGTTGTTTGGTGAGGCGACGAAGTGCTTGGTGGCAGCGGAGAAGGCGGCTTCGACGAAGGTGGAGAGGGAGCGGCTGCACGGGGCGCGGTTAGCGGCGGCGAATCGGCGGGTGGATGCGGAGATGGCGGCGCAGAAGGCGGCGGAGGAGAGGGAGCGGGCGGAGATAGAGCGGCTGCGGCAGGAGGCGTTGAACCGGATTCGGATGGCGGAGGCGAAGGCGAACGACGGGAAGGCACCGGTGACGGGGAAGGTGGAGGAGTGGTGGGAGGGGCCGAAGGGGGAGGCCTCGGTGAGCGGGCGGCTGGAGCGGGTGGACTGCGTGGGGGGGACTTTGCGGCTGCAAGTGAGAGGGGAAGATAAGAGGCTGACAGGGTTGGTGGTGAAAGATTTGTCGCAGTTGACCCTAGAGGGGGCGCGCGAGATTCAGTTGACTTGCGGGGTGCAGAATCCGGTGCGGGTGGTGGTGGTAGAGTACTTTGGGAAGACGAAGGAAGTGACACGGGTGAAGTTTAATTGAAGATAGAAGCGCGTTGGGTGGCGGTGGCGATCTTTGTGTTGTCGTCGACGTTGAACTATTTGGATCGGCAGTTGTTTGCGGCGCTGGAGCCGGTGATCCGGAAGGAGTTTGCGTTGAGCTATGAGGGGTTTGGGTATTTGATTACGGCGTATGCGGTGATCTATGCGGTGGGGGCGACGGTGCTGGGATTGTCGCTGGACCGGATGGGATTGCGGGCGGGTTCGGCGTTGACGGTGGGGCTGTGGTCGATGGCGACGGTGGGGATGAGTTGGGTGGGGGGATTGGGGAGTTTGGTGGGATTTCGGATGCTGTTGGGATTTGCGCAGGGGGGAGGGATTCCGGCGACGGGAAAGGCGTTTGGTACTTTTTTGCCACCGGAGGAGCGGGCGTTTGGGACGGCGAGCAATCAGATTGGCATTTCGTTGGGGATGATTTTGGCGCCGTTGTGGATCAACTGGGCGACGCAGTATTTCGGTTGGCGGCAGGCTTTTTTAGGTCCTGGATTGCTGGGTTTTTTGTGGATTCCGTTGATGTGGATGGTGACTAAAGGGGCGCCGGAGCAGGTAGTGACACGGGTTCCAGAGGCGGTGGGGACGCTGCTGCGGAAGAAGGCGTATTGGGGTGTGTTGGCGGCGAACGGGTTGGGGATGACGGCGTATGCGTTGTGGAGTTCGTGGACGACGGCGTTTCTTGTGAAGACATGGGGGACGGTGGAGTGGGCTTGGCTGCCGCCGGTGTTCGCGGTGGGCGGCGGGTTGATGGGGGGGGGGCTGGCGTTTCGATGGATGAAGAATGGGATGGCGGCGGCGGCGGCACGGCGGCGGGCGGCGCTGGTGGGGGCGGTGGTGCTGGGGTTGGCGACGGCATCGGTGCCGCTGATGCCGAGTGCGGGGTGGGCGGCGGTGATGATAGGGGGTAGCTTTTTGGGTTCGTTAATTTTGAGCGTGAATGTGTACGCGTTGCCGCTGGATTTGTTCGGGGCGGGGCGGGCGGGGTTTGCGGTGGCGAGTTTGACCGCGGCGTATGCGGTGATGCAGGCGGTGAGTTCGCCGCTGGTGGGGCGGATGGTGGACCGGTATGGGTTTGATCCGGTGTGTTGGGTGACGGCGGGGTTGCCGTTGTTGGGTGTTCTAGTGCTGTATAGCACTTGCGAGTAAGAGATGGGACTGCGCGGACGGTTGCGGGAGTTGTTGGGTTATGAGGCGGAGGCGGTGATTGTGCACTTTGCTTCGGGGCCGGTGGAACGGGTGCGGGCGATGTACGAAGAGGTTCTGGCTTTAGAGCCGGAGCGGGAGCACTTGGTGGTTTCGCTGTATGAGCCGTTGGGGTTTGGGACTCCGATTGTTCTTCATGCTCCCTCGCTCGTCGAGTTGCGGATGCAGTTGGGGCCGCGACGGATTGGGTTGGCTCCCTTTTTGTTAGGGGATGACCCGTTGTGTTGGCTGGTGTTTCAGGCGGCTCCGCGCAAGATGTTGGCGTTTAATGAGCGGGGAGAGAGGCACCATTTGCGTTTGCGGACGGCGATTGCTTCGTCGCTGTTTTTCCGGGGGGTGGCGCTGGATCGGATTTGGTTGCGGCCTTGGTGGTGGCCTGGGGCTCGGGAGCGGAGCCGGGCTTCGGTGGAGTCGGTGACTTTGGCGGGGCGGGTGTTAGGAGCCAGGCCGCGGGTGGCGATTTTGTCTCCTTATTTTCCATGGCCGTTGGGGCATGGGGGGGCGGTGCGGATCTACTCGTTGCTGCGGGAGGCGGCGAAGGATTTCGACGTTTGGTTTTACTGTTTTGCGGAGCCGGGGAGCGGGGAGAACGCGGGGCCGGTGATGGAGTTGGTGCATGAGGCGGTGTTGTTCGAGATGCCTAGGTATCGGGAGCCGCGGTGGGCGAGTGTGTTGCCGCCGGAGGTGCGGGAGTACGAGAGCGCGGCGGTGCGGGCGCGGTTAGAGGCCGACCGGGAGAAGTGGTTGTTTTTGCAGGTGGAGTATACGTATTTGGGGCAGTATGCGGGGGACGTGCTGGTGGAGCACGATGTGACGTTTGATTTGTATGAGCAGTTGGGGGCGCGTTGGAGCGCTTGGCGGTGGCGACGGTTTGAGCGGGCGGCGGTGGGGCGGTTTCGGCGGGTGATGGCGATGGCGGAGAAGGACGCGGCGTTGTTGGGGGACGCACGGGTAAGGGTATTGCCGAACGGGGTGGATTTAGAGCGTTTTCGGGCGGTGCCGGAGAGGGCGGGTAAGCGGGTGCTGTTTGTGGGTTCGTTTCGGCATTTTCCGAACGTGAGCGCGTTTCGGTTTTTGTGGGAGGAGGTTTGGCCGCTTGTGCAGGGGGCGGAGCCGGAGGCGGAGTTGACGGTGATTGCGGGGCTGCGGCCGGAGCTTTATGCGGCGATCCCTGAGGGGTTGGATTTTCATGGGTTTGTGGCCGATGTCGTGCCGTTTTATGAAGCCGCGAATTTAGTGTTGTCTCCGACGTTGGTTTCGGCGGGGACGAATTTGAAAGTACTGGAGGCGATGGCGATGCGGCGGGCGGTGGTGGCGACGGGGTGCGGCTGCGATGGATTGGGGTTGCGGCATGGGGAGAGCGTGTGGGTGGGGGAAGGGGCGGCGGGGTTGGCGGAGGGGATTGTGACGCTGCTGCGGGATGGGGCGAGGCGGGAGGCGATGGCGCGGCGGGCGGAGGCAATTGCTATAGAGCAGTTTGGATGGGAGGCGATTGGGCGGGAGCAGAAGAGGATATGGGAGGAGTTGCTGTGATGGTGCGGAGGGGAAGGGCGGAGGAGGTGCCGGCGGAGTGGGAGGGGTATGAATTGTGGGTGGTGGAGTTGGCCGGGGCGGTGCGGGGTTGGGCGGCGGTGCGGAGCCTGGGAGGGGGTGAGAGCGAGTTGTTGCAGGTGGAGGTGGAGGCGGGATATCGGCGGCGGGGGTTGGCGAGGCGATTGTTAGAGGCGGCGCTCGAGGGGACGGTGTTTTTGGAGGTGCGGGCGGGGAATGCGGGGGCGATAGCGCTGTATGGCACGGTGGGGTTTGTCGAGGTGGGGCGGCGAAAGGGGTACTACGCGGGGCCGGTGGAGGATGCGCTTGTGATGGAGAAAAAAAAGGTGTAGGTTGCGGTTACCTGTTTTTATCAAAAGGAGGAACCGAGTTCATGGAGTTAGTGAACGAGGACGAATTGAGAGCGCAACTGATGGCGACGAGCGAGGAGTTTCGACTACTGGCTCAGAAGCACGCGGAGTTGGACCGTCGTGTTACCGCCTTAGAGGGATGGGAGCATCTTTCAGAAAGCGATCAGATCGAGGAGGTTCGGCTGAAGAAGCTGAAGCTCTCCGTGAAGGACCTGATGAATGAGAAGCTGCACGGGGTGTTGACTTCGTAGAGCGGAGCTAGCCTTTGGGCGGGGCGGGAAGCGCGCAGGTTTGATCGCCGAAGCGATGGCGGTTGCGAGCGACCCAGCGGTAGACCGCTTCGCCTATGGGGTTGGATAGAGGGGTGAGGAAGAGCAGGAAGGCGACGACGGCGGGCCGGGGGGCGAGGACGACGGCGGCAAGGGCGGCGTACCAGAAGACCGGGAACCAGACGACCATGGCTCGCCAGGCGCTGTAACCTTGGCGGATGGTGGAGCCGGAGACGGAGTACATCGCGTCTTTGAGGAGTTCGCGGGAGAGGCCCCAGCGGTCGCCGATGTTGGTTTGCTGGGGGACCCAGTGGAGGATGCCGTCTCTGTCGAAGCGTTGCATCCAGCCTTTGGTTTGGGCGCAGAAGCCGCATTCGCCGTCCCAGATGACGGTGACGGGGCTGGGGGGCCATTCGACGAAGGCGAGGAGGGCGATTTGGGAGGCGAAGAAGAAGAGGTTGAACGTGTCGCCGGTGAACACGAGTAGGCCGCATTGGAAGAGGGCGGAGAGCCAGATGGCGGGCCAGGCGAAGCGGCGGCGGAGCATGAGGGGGACGAGGGCGAGTTCGAGGGCGACGGTGGACCAGCAGATGATTTGTGGGAGGGACGGGAGATGGGGGGCGGCCCAGAGATAGAGGGGGTTTGCGAGGCGGGCGCCGGCCCAGTTGTGGAAGAACTGGCCGGAGTGCCAGTCGGGGTCAAGGGCTTTGTTGAGTCCGGCGCCGAAGTAGAGGAGGGCGAACTGCCAGCGGATGAGGCGGAGGTCGCCGCAGGCGGCGAGGACGAGGAGGAGTCCGGTGAAGGTTTTGTTGTTGCCGTAGTAGGCGCGGGAGCTGAGGACGGCGAGGAGGAGGGCGGAGCCGGTGACGAGGGCGGCGAGACGGAGGCGGCGGGTGAAGAGGATGGCGAGGGAGCCGAGGACGAGGACGGTTTGGATGGTCCTTTGGAAGAGCACCGGGGGGAGTTCATCGAGGCCGGGGAGGAAGGGGAGAAAGGGTGTTTGGATTTGGCGAGGGTGCCAGGTGAAGAGGATGGTGAGGGCGAGAAGACGGCACAGGAGGACGGTCTGCGGTGGCAGTTCGAGGCCGGTGAGGCGGAAGGGTTGGGTTAGGGGTTGGGGTAGTGCCATGTGAGTTGACGGCCGCCGTTAATGCTATATAGCACGGTGATGCGGCTGCGGCCGGCGGGTTCGAGTTTGTTTTCGGTCCGTTCGATGAGGTCGAAGAGGTGATGAGCGCTGCGGTTGTCGACGCCGGCGGCGGGGCGGCGGTAGCGCTGTTGGATTTGGAATTCGGTGAGGCCTTCGTCGCCGATGTAGACCTCAATGAGGTATTTGGTTTGTTGGTCGAAGGGGGCCCAGCAGAAGTAGCGTAGGGGGGTGAAGCGGGCGTACACGATGGCGCCGCATTGAGCGGCGAGGAGGGCGCAACCCATTGAAAAGCCCAGCGCGAAGCCAGCCTTACCGGCCAAAGCGTTGCTCCTGCCAGGGGTCGCCGTGCATGTGATAGCCGTTGCGTTCCCAGAAACCGGCGCGGTCGGCGGGGAGGAATTCGAGGGAGCGGAGCCATTTGGCGGATTTCCAGGCGTAGAGTTGGGGGACGATGAGGCGGGCGGGGGCACCGTGTTCGAGAGAGAGAGGGAGGCCGTCGTGAGTGAGGGCGACGAGTGCGTCTTCGGCGAGGAACTCGGCGAGGGGGAGGTTGGTGGTCCAGGAGCCATCGAAGCCGTGGGCGAGGACGTGGGTGCAATCGGGTTTGATGCCGCCGGCGAGTTCGACGAGGTGGCGGGTGGAGACGCCTTCCCAAAGATTATCGAGGCGGGACCAGCGGGTGACGCAGTGGAAATCGGCTTGGACCTTAATGCGGGGGAGGGCGGCGAACTGTAGGGAGGAGAGGGTTCGTTCGTCGTTGACGAGGCCGTGGAGAGAGAGGGTCCAGGAGACGGGATCGAGGGAGGGGGGGCCGAAGGCATCGAGGACGGGCCATTTGACGGTACGGGACTGACCGGGGGGGATGCGGTTGGGGCGTCGAGTATCGGGAGATATGATGACTTCGTCTGGCATTAGAACTTCGTCTGGCGCTGTTACTATAATGGCGAAAAATGGGGAGAGGATTGCGACGGAGTGGGCACTTCGATGGTACATGAGGGAAATGATTGCGATTTTGTGGGTGAGTGTGGCGCTGGCCGGGGGGATCGGCGGGCGGGCGGAGTACGTGGGGGGGACGATTGGGACGTTCAAGGACAAGACAGACGGGCGGATATTGACGAGCGATGCGGTGGAGTTTGTTTTTTCGACGAAGGGCCAGGCGGTGAAGGTGCCGTTTGAGCGGATTAATCAGATTGAATATGGGCAGAAGGTGGAGCGGCGGTACCTGTCGGCGGTGTTCCTTTCGCCTTTGTTTTTGCTGGCGAAGAGCCGGAAGCATTTTTTGACCTTGGGTTATGAAGATGCAGCGGGGAAGCAGCAGGCGATGATTTTTCAGGTGTCGAAGGGGGACGTGCGGTCGGTGCTGGTGGGGCTGGAAGCGCGGACGGGGCGGAAGGTGGCTTTTCAGGATGAAGAGGCGCGGAAGGCGGGGAAGGGATGAGATTCGCGCTGTTTTTTTTGGCGGTGACGTTGGGGGCGGAGGGGTTGGAGACGGTGAAGCGGATCCACGTGGAGAAGCTGAGTGGGGGGGAGACGGCGGGTCATATGCGGGACATGATGATTACGGCGATTCAGGCGTCGAAGGTGTTTGCGTTGACAGAGAATCCGGAGCGGGCGGATGCGATCCTGCGGGGGTCGGCGGAGGATTTGATTTTCACGGATACGTTTCAGACGAGCGAAGGGATTACGGCGCGGACGAGTTTAGGGACTGGGGGTTCGAGCAATCGAGGGCTGTTGGGGCGGGGGATTGGAGCGCAGGTGGGGGACAATGAGGCGCAGCGGATTCAGGAGCGGAAGCACGAGGCGACGGCGTCGGTGCGGTTGGTGACCAAGGACGGGGACGTGATTTGGTCGACGACGCAGGAGAGCTACGGGGGGAAATTTAAGGGGGCGGCGGCGGATGTGGCGGAGAAGGTGGCGAAGCGGCTGAGCGAGGATTTCGGGAAGGCTAAAGAAGCACCCGGACCAGCTTCCGCTGGGAGGTAGCGCCCGAGAGGAGTTCGACGGCGGCGGTGGGGACTTTGTAGTGGGCAGCGAGGAAGGTGATTAAGGCGGCGTTGGCTTTGCCGTTTTCGGGGAGGGCCTTGAGCTTGATTTTGATGGTGCCGTCGGCCATTTCACCGGCGAACGCAGTGCGCGGGCAGCGGGGGATTACTTTGAGTTTAAGGTCCATGACCAGACCTCGCCGACGCGGAGAGTGACCGGGGAATTGGGGGCGGAGGAGAAGAACGACTCGGCGGGGAGCATGTTGGATTGGAGGAAGAAGGTTTTTGTGATGGCGGGGATTTCGCAGGTGCCGAGTTGTTTGGCTCTTTCGGCGGCGAGGCATTGGATGGCTAGTTCGGCGACTTCGTGTTGGGTGGTTCCGGGGGGGAGTTCGATGGTGGTACGGACCCAGCCGTCGCGATCGATGGCGGCGTCGGGGACGCCGAAGTGGGAGGTGAACCAGCGGGATTGGCCTTTTAGGCGGACCATGGCGGCGACGCGGGATCGGTAGTTTTTGACGGCGAATTCGAGGAAGAGATAGTTTCGGGGGTCGGAGATGTCTTCGCCTCGCTCGACGCCGTAGGGGCGGAGTTTATTCTCGCGGAGGAGTTCCTTGCTCATGGCTTGCCATGTGAAGGGGGCTTGGTCCATGACGGATTCGCGGGAGGCGGTGGCCAGATCGACTTTGACGGCGGCGGGTTGGTAGCGGACGGCGGAGGGGCCTTCGCCAGCGACCATATTGTTGTCGGTGACGGGGATGAGCAGGGGGTGATCGTTTTCGTAGGGGCCGGTGAAGAGAATTTCTTTGTGGCCGCGGGCTTGGATGATGGCTTTTTCGCGGGTGCCGTCGGGGCGGAGGAAGACTCGGTAGACGAACTCGATGTCGGTCGAGCGGCCCCAGCGGGCCATGAGAAAGCGGGTGGAGGTGCCACCGTCTTCGTTTGAGAAGATGACGGAGTATGCGAGGACTTTTTGGCCGTTTTCGGTCAACTGTTCGGCGTAGGTGAGGAGGGGGATGTCGGTGAATTTGCCGATGGCGTTTTTGCGTTCGTAGAGGACTGGGGCGTGGAGGTGGACGGGGTCGGTGGTGGGGGTGAGGGTGATGGTGGAATGGGGGAGGGTTAGTTCGTGGCGGCCGGCGGGGAGGCGGCCGAGGAAGACGGTTTGGCGGGAGGCGACGAGGGGGAGTTGGAGTTTGGGTTGACCGTTGAGGAGGAGGTCGGCGATGCGGGGTTGGGTTTGCCAGTCGGAGATGGGGGTGGCGATTTCGGCGATGACTTCGGCGGGTTTATCGAGTTGAATGACCGCGGCGGTGAGGGGGAGGAGGAGCAGAAGGAGCATGGCGGAGAGGCGGGCTACCAGTTTGATGAGTTCGGGGGTATGGACGGGCTTGGCGAGGACGGCGTCCACGTCGGGGTGGGGTACGAGGTCAGCGGTCCAGCCGGAGAGGACGACGATGCGGGGGGAGGGGACGAGGGCTCGGAGTTCGGCGATGAGGGCGAGGCCATCGGCGGAGCGGGGGAGGCGGAGGTCCATGACGACGAGGGCTGGCTGATGAAGGCGAGCGAGATGGAGGGCTTCGGCGCAGGAGGGGGCCCCGAAGACTTCGTGGCCGGCCTGGGAGAGGATGAGCGAGCGGATTTCGAGCTGATCCGGATCGTCTTCGACGAGGAGGAGAGTGGGCATGATGTTATTGAAATTCGATTTGGGCGATGACGAGTTGGGGGAGGCGTTGGTTCCAAGCGGGGGGGAGTTGGTCGAAGGGGAGGCGGAAGGATTTGGTTTCGCCGGGAGAGAGGCCGCCTTTGTTGGGTCGGACGATGGCGACGCGTTCGCGGGAGAGGGGCTGGCCGTAGGGGTCGGAGAAGATGCAGGTGAGCTCGACGAGCTTGACCTTGCGATCCCCTTTATTGGAGATTTTTCCGTTGATTTCGACGATGCGATGGGAGACGAAGCTGTCGGTGGCTTTCATGTCGACTTCGGCGAGGTCGAGGTTGCGGACGTACTGTTTGGCTTCGGCGGCGATAGGGGCGGGGCCGGCGTCAGACTTGGGGCGGGTGGCTAGCCAGTAGGCGGCTCCGCCGAAGACGAGCAGGATGGCGGCGACGATTTTGATCATTCGGCACCGCTGATGGTCATGCCCCCGATGGCGAGCGTGGGGGCGGAGGTGGAGCCGCGGAATTCGAGGTCGTTGCCGAGGTGGAGGATATTCTCGAGCATCTGGCTTAGGTTACCAGCAATGGTGATTTCGGCAACGGGGAAGGTCAGTTTGCCGTTTTCGATCCAGAGGCCGGAGGCTCCGCGGGAGTAATCGCCGGTGACGGTGTTGACGCCTTGGCCGATGAGTTCGGTGACGTAGAGGCCGGTGCCGACCGAGCGGATGATCTCTTCGGGGGTCATGGAGCCGGCTTCGAGATAGAGGTTGCCATGGCCGGTGCCGGGGCTGCCGGTGAGGCCGCGGGAGGCGTTGCCGGTGGTTTTGAGGCCGAGCTTACGGGCGGTGTAAGTGTGGAGGAGGTACGTCTTGAGGATGCCTTTTTCGATGACGAGATGGCGGCGGCCGGGGACGCCTTCGTCGTCGAAGGGGGAGGAGCCGAAGAGGCCGGGGAGGTTGGGATCGTCGACGAGGGTGACGGAGGGATGGGCGACGAGCTGGTTGATTTTATCGAGGAGAAAGGAGCTTTTGCGGTAGATGGCGTCGCCGGTGACGGCGGAAAAGACATGACCGACGAGGGAGCGGGCGACGCGGGGTTCAAAGACGATGGTGGCTTGCTGGGTGGGGACTTTGCGAGCCCCGAGGCGACGGAGCACGCGTTCGGCGGCGAGGCGGCCGACGAGTTCGGGGGCTTCGAGGTGGGAGTGGTCGCGACCGATGGAGTACCAGTAATCGCGCTCCATGCGGTCGTCCGATTTGGCGACGGGGACGGCGGAGAGGGAGCAACTTGACGAGCGGTAGCTGCCGAGGAAGCCGCGGGAGTTGGCGAAGACGCGGGTGCCGGAGTGGGAGTCGAACGATGCACCGTCGGAGTTGGTGATGCGGGAATCGACGGCGAGGGCGGCGGCTTCGGCGCGCTTGGCGATTTCGATTTTTTGGGCAGTGGAGAGGGTGTCGGGGGAGTAGAGGCCGAGGTTGGCTTCGTGCTGGCCGAGTTCGGAGGGGTCAGGGAGGCCTGCGTAGGGATCGGCTTCGGTGATGCGGGCGATATCGATGGCGCTGGCGACCATCTGGGAGATGCCGTCTGGTGTGAGGTCGGAGGTGTAGGAGGAGCCTTGTTTTTGGCCGAGGAGGACTCGGATACCGGCGCCGCAGGAGTCGGCTTCCTTGATTTTTTCGACTTCGCCGAGGCGGACGGAGACGGAGAATTCGCTGCCGTCGGAGAGGGTGCATTCGGCGTCGGTGGCGCCGCCGGCGAGAGCCTGTTGGACGGCGTCGGCGGCGATGGAGCGGAGTTCGAGTTCGGTCATTAGCGGGCGGTGCCTCCGACGGTCATTTTGTCGATGCGGACGGTGGGGATGCCGACGCCGACAGGGACGCTTTGGCCTTCTTTGCCGCAGATGCCGATGCCTTGGTCGAGCTTGAGATCGTTGCCGACCATGGAGATGTATTGAAGCGCCTCGGGGCCGTTGCCGATGAGGGTGGCGCCGCGGACGGGGCGGGTGAGTTTGCCGTTTTCGATGAGGTAGCTTTCCGAAGCCGAGAAGACGAAGTTGCCGGAGGTGATGTCGACCTGGCCACCGCCGAAGTTGGCGCAGTAGATGCCTTTTGGGACGCTGCGGATGATTTCTTCGGGATCGGAGGAGCCGGCGAGCATGAAGGTGTTGGTCATGCGGGGCATGGGGATGTGTTGGTAGTTTTCTCGGCGGCCGGAGCCGGTGGATTGGGAGCCGGTGAGGCGAGCCGAGAGATGGTCGGTGAGGTAGCCGCGGAGGATGCCGTTTTCGATGAGGATATTTTGGCGGGTGGGGTTGGCTTCGTCGTCTACGTTGAGGGAGCCGCGGCGGCTATCGATGGTGCCATCGTCGATGACGGTGCAGAGTTCCGAGGCGACTTTTTGGCCGATGCGGCCGGAGAATGCGGAGGTGCCTTTGCGGGTGAAGTCGGCTTCGAGGCCATGGCCGACGGCTTCATGGAGGAGGACGCCGGGCCAGCCGGGGCCGAGGACGACGACGGATTCGCCGGCGGGGGCTTCGACGGCGCTGAGTTGAACGATGGCTTGGCGGACAGCTTCGAGGGCGTAGGCTTCGGGGGAGTTTGCGCCGGTGAAAAAATCGAGGCCGACGCGGCCACCGCCGCCGGAGTAGCCTTGCTGAGGCGTTCCTTCGCCTTCGCGGGCGAGGACGCTGACGTTGAGGCGGGCCATGGGTTGGCGGTCGAAGCTGAGCTTGCCGTCGGAGGTGGCGACGAGGACGTGGCGGAGGGAGTCGGCGTAGGATGCTTGTACTTGAATGACGCGGGGTTCTTTCAAGCGGGCGGCGGCATCGGCGCGTTTGACGAAGAGGACGCGTTCTTCGAGGGGTTGATCGATGGGGGCGTTGAGGACGGGGTATAGGTCGTGTTGGAGGGAGGGGGTGAGGCCGACGGTATCGACTTTGGAGGGGGAGTCGGCGATGCAGGCGGCGGTGGCGGCGGCTTTGAGGATTTTGGCCGGGCTGAGGTCGTCGGAGTAGGCGTAGCCGGTGCGTTCACCGCTGATGACGCGGACGCCGACGCCGAGGGAGACGCCCTGGGTGGCGGATTTGACGATGGATTCGTCGATGGAGATGGAGGAGGTGGCGAGGTATTCGAAGTAGAGGTCCGCGTAGTCGGCACCGCGGGAGAGTGCTTCGCCGAGGTAGCGATCGAGGTCGCGTTCAGAGATACCGAATTTTTGCCCGAAGAACGAGCTAGAGAGGCCCATGCTTCTAGGGTAACGTCATATCTCCCTACGGCGTTAGGACTCCATGGCGTTGACGCGGGTGGCGACGAGGAGTTGGAGGTCGGTCATGTTGAGGGTGACGCGTTCTTTTTGACGGGGGGCGAGTTGTTCGTGGAACTCTTCGAGGGCGTTGGGGGAGGGGGGATCGTGGAGGGGGCGATTGGCGACGGAGAAGCCGAGGAGATCGGCTCCGCGGGAGGCGTAATGGTTGAGGCCGAGGAGGGTGAAGGGGGCTTGGGTGAGGGGGGCGTGGTGGAGGCGCATGACCTCACCCATGAAGGCGGGGAGGTTCCAAACGCCGGCGAGGAAGCCGCCGGCTTCGCAGTGGTCGACGCCGTAGTAGGTGCGTTCGAGTTCAATGACGGGGGTGCCGGTGGAGGCGGCTTCATCGAGGAGGGTGAGGTAGCGGACGGGTGCCATGGAGATGAGGCCGAGGGCGCCGAGATCGTGGAGGATACCGGCGGTGTAGGCTTCGGCGCCGTCGGCTTGGGTCCAGTTGGCGAGTTCGTCGGCGAGGACGGCGACGGCGAGGCTGTGGCGCCAGGCGCGCTGGAGGGCCGGGATTTGGAGAGCGTTGCCGAGGTAGTTTTTGATGGCGACGGTGCAGGCGAGGGCCTTGGTGCGTTCGAGGCCGAGGAAGGCGATGGCTTGGAGGACGCTGCGGACTTCCGAGCGGAGGCCGAACATGGAGGAGTTTGCGATGCGGAGGACTTCGGCGGTGAGGACGCCGTCCGAGGAGATGAGGGTGCCAACGGCTTTGATGTCGAGATCGGGGCGGCCCATCATGGCGAGTAGGCGCGTCGAGACGGTGGGTAGAGCGGGTAGGTTCTCCAGCATCTGCGGGACGTCGGTAATGAGCGTATTGCTGCCTGAAAGACGCTGGTCGAGAGATGGCATCTGACGGGCTTATCGGCCCATGGTGGCTGGGCTTTACGATATTTTCAGGGAGACGGGGGGAGAGGCTAGTAGGCCGCGCCAGAGGTCGGCGTAGACGCCGGATTGTCTGGATTCGGTATCGACCCAGCGATTTTGCTGGTGGTCGAGGGCGGCGGTGACTTGGTAGGGGCCTTTGGGTTGGTCGGACCAGTCGAAGATGAACTGTCCCCAGCGTAGGACGTGGTCGGAGAGAGAGGCTTCGAGGAGGAGGACGGTGGCACCGGGGGCGAGGGTTTGAAAGATGGAGCGGTGAGGGGTGGGGTCGAACTTGGCGTTGGCGCGGCGGTCGGTGGGGGTTAGGGGGCGATTGGGGCCCTTGATTTTAAGGGTGACGGGTTGGAGGCGGGGGTCGTGGAAGTATTTTTGCGGTTTATAGGAGTTGTTGCGGAGGGAGGCGCGGAGGGTTTGATGGTCGAGTTGGAGGAGGAGGGAGAAGACGGGTTTGGGTGGTTCGGCGGCTAGAATAGTTGGCATGAGGAGGAGGCTCCGTCGAGTCATAGATTGTTGTACTCCCGGAGGCGGGGGGTGTGGGGTTTGCGGCTGTATTGGCGGTAGCGGAAGCCAGCGGCGGTTTCAAAGCAGCCGAGGTAGACCTTGCCGGGGGAGGAGATGTGGGGGAAGAAGCGGGTTTCGTTTTCGGCGATGAGGGCGGGGGCGCGGTGATCGCAGAGATAGTAGAGTTTGCGATCGGCGGTCGAGCAGAGGAGATGGAAGCGGCCGTTGCGGTCGGCGTCCATCGAGAGTTCGGTGGCGCGATGGCGGAAGGGGAGGAGGAGGCGGAGGGATTGGGGGGCTTCGTAGCGGCGGGGGTCGTAGGCGAAGAGTTCGACGTTTTTATCTTCGCCGGAGGGGGAGGCGAAGAGGGCGGTGCAGCGACCGTATTCGGGTTGGTAGGAGGTGGCGTAGAGGGGGAGGCGGGTTGAGTGAACAAGTTCGCGAGAGAGGATTTGTCCGCGGAGGTTAACGGTCCAGTGGGTGAGGCCGCCCTGGGCACCGAGGATGTGGATTTGGTCTTCGAAGGCGCGGACGATGAGATGGTTGGGTTGGCGGGTGGGGATGGGCCAGGCGGCGACGGGAACGAGGCTTCCGGCGACCATTTCGCAGCATTCGACGACTTGGCGGGCGGACCAGAGGAAGAGGAAGAGGCGGTTGTCGAGGGTGTAATAGCCTTGGCGGAGGAGGATGCGGCGGTCGGGCAGGGCGGCGCGGAGGGCGAGGCCGGTGGGGTGGCCGGCTTGCAGGAAAGCGGCGCGGATTTCGTTGGCGTTTTGCCAGACGATCCAACGTGCGCCGGAGGGTTCGAAGCTTTCGGCTTGATAGGAGCCGGCGGTGGGGAGGAAGAGCGAATCGGGCGAGGAGATGGGGGGGAGGATTTCGTTGAACCAGCAGGCGAGGGGGACGCCGGGGTTGTGTTGGCGGAGCCAGGCGCGGCCTTTGGCGATGGGGAGGATGTCGAGGCGATCGAGGATGGGGTTATCGCGGACGTTGAGGAGGTGGGTGAGCGCTACGGGGGTGACCTCGATTGGTGTTGGCGGGGCGAGGATGGGGGTGGGGAGGCCTTTCCAATGGAGGGAGGCGGTGAGGGTGAGATGGCCGGCGGGGAGGGGCCAGCTTTGACGGGCGAGGTCGATGGTCCAATCGAGGGCGCTGCGGCCGGCGAGTGTGATGAAGTCTTGATGGGCGTCGATGCGAGCGCTGGAGATCAGCGACTGGGCGGTGAGGGAATCGAGGCGGCGGAGGGGGCGGCCGTCGGCGGTGGAGACAAGGATAGAGCAGGCGCCGCCGTCGGCTTCGGGGTCGGGGACGGCGATGGGCTCGGTGCCTTGGTTGCGGAGTTGGAGGCGCAGGACGGGAGTGTCAAACGTAGTGCACTGCGCCGCGTCGAGAGTGAGGGAGAGGGCGAGGGACATATCTTAAGAGTTAGCCGGGAGGGCGGTGATGTTCCAGCCGCGGACCTTGAGATTGCACTTGCCGCAGAGGTGCGGTTCGTAGACGCCTTGGGCCTGGAAGGGGAAGGCGGCCGAGGGGGTGGAGTAAGACATGAAGCAGTTGTTGTCGGACTGATCGTGATCGTTGGGGTGCTTGTCCGTAGTGTTGGAAGCGTGGAGGAGGTAAAGACTGTGGCCCATTTCGTGACCGACGACGTAGTAGATTTTATCGGGGTCCTTTTGGTCGATAAGGACGGTGGTGTCGGGCTGGCCGACGGAGGTGGTCCATGTGATGTAGTTAGCGTCGGAAACGTTGCCATCCGCCTTGTTGACGACGATGGGGGGATGGGAGAGGAAGTTGAGGGAGATGTATCCGGTGGGTGTGGTGGGGCGAATGAGGTCGCCGAGTTTTTCGGTGATGGGGTCGTAGATCAGTTCCCAGAAGTTGTCGCTGACGAGAAGTCTAATGCGGGCCTGGTAGTCTGACGATTTCTCGCCAGCCGTTTGCGGGGGGAGGGGGATACCGTAGACGCAGTCGTCGCGAAAGGGTATGTTGGCGCGCGTTTTGTGGGCGGTGTTGGCGGTGACGATGTCGCGGAACTGTTCCTGGGTCATGACGTCGGTCATCTTCACGCTGTCGATTCCCGCGACATCGAGATCCATGAAGGCGGCGAGGTATTCGTTGCGGATGAGGTCCCACTGGTAGCTGCCGGAGCGAGCGGGCCATTCGATGCTTTTGGCGACGTGGTTTTGGCGCCAGACGGTGAAGGTGCCGGTGTCTTTATGGAGTCGGGAGGCTTCGTCGGTAACGCTGTGGAACTTTTCGAGGTCGGCTTTGTTCGGCTCGCCGGTGAAATCCATTTCGGCTTTGAGCTTGTAGGCATCGCCCGCGATGAGGGAGGGGCGGAAGAGGATGCCGGAGCGACCGACGCGTTTGGGGTATTTGGCTTTGTCGGTGCAGGCTTTGACGAAGACGGTTTTGTTGCCGTCGTCGTTGACGACGTTGTGGGGTTCGTAGAGAGTGCCGGAGAAGAAGGTGGTTTTGAAGTCGGAGTTCGGTTCGCGGAGGCCACCGGCGGAGGTGGGGCAGTTATCGCCCTTTCCAGCGCGGCCGCCGTTGAGCTTGAGGCTCTTTTCGACGTAGGCTTTGGTCTTGCTGGGGGAAGCGGCGACGTCGGCGGGGAGGTTGTCGAGGGTGCAGTTGGCGTCGGAGTATTTCCAGTTGATGCGGACGGGGCCGATGGCTTCGGGGGCGGCGGTTTTGGCGTCGGCCTTGGATTTGAGAAAGATTTCGACTTCGAGGGGGAGCAGGGGGCGGTTGAGACGGGCGGCGTCGGTGGTGGCGCGGTTGACGGTGCCGAACTCGGTTTTGGTGCCGGTGGTGCGCTCGTAGGTGAGGGCTTCGAGCCAGATTTTGGATTCGGCGGCGGCGTCGGTGATGGCGGCGGTTTCGACGCCTTTGCGGGGGTTGTCGCCGACTTTGAGGGCGGCTTTAAGCGTAACGCCAATCGTGGCGTCGTAGTTCTTGATGAACTTTTGGTGCATCAATTTATGGGCGGCTTTGTAGCGGATGATCGCTTTGCTGAGATATTTTTCGGTGTCGTGAAAGACGGGACCGCCGTAGTAGCCGAGTTCGTTGAGTTTATACGCGACCCAGTTGTTCTGGTCGGATTCGGCGGGTTCCTTTTCGTCGTGGGTCCAGGGACCGCGCTCGATTTCGATCGAATGATAAAGCACCTTGAACTCGGCTTTGTCGGAGAGGGCTCCGGACTTGAGGGTGACGGTATAGGGCGACCAGAGGGGATGGATGAAGCGATCTTTGAGGGGGCCGACGGAGGGCTTGCCGTCCCAATGGAACGTATGGCCACCGGTCGTCTTTTCGGGGTCGGTGAGATCCTTCGTGAAGACGAGGCCTTTAGCGTCGGGGTGGGCGGAGGAGATTTCCAGGGTGACGACTTTGGCGTCGAGATTTTTGAGGGTGTAGGCGATGTCGAGGGTCTCGGCGGAGGGGGCGAAGTGATCATCGCAGGTGACGATATCGAGGGCTTCGTCGGAGACTGGGACGGGGCCGGGCTTGACGGGGATGGGGGCGTGTTTGAAGCACTTGGTCCAGTAGAGTTCGCACTCGGTGGGTTTGCACTGGGTGGGGCTGGGGTGGCACTCGAGGAGCGGTTCCTGGCCGGGGTCGAAGAAGAGGATTTCGACGCGGCGGTTGGTGGCGCTGCGGTAGTTGTCGACGCCGATGCCGTCGACGGGCCAGTTTTCGCCGCAGCCGACGGTTTTGCGGCCTGGGTCGACCCATTTGAGGGCGGCGCGGTAGGCGGCGAGGCCTTCGACGTCGGTGGAGAGGAACTGGGCGACGGCTTGGTTGTAGAGATCGAAGAAGGCTTCCCAAGTGGCTTTGTCGCAGGTGCCAGTGATGGCGAGGGAGCGGGCGAACTCGGCGTTATAGGCGGTTTTGAAGTTTTTGAGGGCGGTGGCGGTACCGTTACCGGGGCTGTTATCGATGGGGCCGGGGTCGCAGGGATAGCCTTTCGATTGGAAGGCCCATTTCAGGATCTGCTGGTAGTCTTCGGCCTTGCTTTTGGCGAGGCAGATGTTGGTGTAGGCGGCCTTATCTCCGGTCCAGCAGGCGAGTACGCATTCGGCGCGTTGTTGGGAGAGCTTGACGTTGTAGTCGGCGGCACCGGAGGTATCGGTGTGGCCGGCGACCATGGCCTTACGGGCGGGGTTTTTGCGGGCGTGGGCGAGGCCGGTGGCGAGGACGGTGAGGGCGGTGATGCGGTCGGCGGCACCTTCGGCGACGTCGTAGTCGGGGAGCATGACGGCGCTATCGAAGTGGAAGTGGAAGTCTTCCATTTCGAGGATGAAGCCTTGGAAGCGCGTGATGATTATTTTATGGACTTCGGTGGTTTGTCGTTCAAAGGCGAGGGGGAAGTCGCGGCGGGTGATTTTGATCTCAGCCATGGGTTACCTCGTCTTTCCGGGGGCGGTCCAGCCGTTTTTGTGAAGGTCGGGCAGTTTGAGTTTGCACTTGCCCGGGGGGATTTGTTCGCCGCGGAGGGCGGCGGCGGTGGTTGCGCCTTTGGCGACGCCTCCGTCGGTCTTCGTGAATTCGTAGATTTCGCCGAGGAGCGGTTTGCCGTCCTCGTCGACGATTTGGATTTCGATCCAGGTGAGATTTGGCTCTTTGGCGGGGGGCGTGGCGCCGGAGCCGGAGGCTCCGCTGCTGTCGGTTCCGGTGCCGTCTTTGGCGGTGGAGCCGGAAGAGCCACCTTTGTTTGGGGAAGGAGGGGGCGCGGTGGATTTGGCGGCTTCGCCTCCGCCGGAGTGGCCGAGCAGGGGAGTGGGGTCGAGGCTGATCTGGGTCCAGCGGCGGGTGGCGACTCGTTTGGAGACCTCTTCGAGCACCTTCTTTTCGGAATAGCGAAGTGCGGCGTCGCCGATTTCGGTGGCCAACATGCGGCGGAGGGACTGGATCGCGGAGTCATCGAGGCGCTGTTGCCTGAGGTCGACAGTCGCGGATTTCAAGGCCGTGTTACTTACGACGACGGTGTTGCCGTTAATGCGAATGCGAACGTTCATGGAAGTGGCCGAAGGAGGGGCATTCGTATTATGCCTTCCCTGATAGTTTACGCGCGAAGCGTCGGGTTTTTCCTTCAACTGCCCGATTCGAGTTGGGCCGGAGACGATCGCTCGTTGCGTGGCGGTGGAACCGACGTAGGAAGTGTTGGAAGATGGGGTCTGGGTGAAAAATGTTTGAAGAGATGCGAGAGGTGGTGCGGCGGATTCCGTTTGGGAAGGTGGCGACCTACGGCGCCGTGGCGGAGTTGGCTGGATTTCCGCGAGGGTCGCGGCAGGCGGCTTGGAGCTTGAAGCAGTTTGAGCTGGGACTGCCGTGGCACCGGGTGGTGGGGAAGGCGGGGACGAGGTTCGGGAAGGTGCTGCTGCGGGGGGCGAGCGGGGTGGAGCAGGTGATGCGGCTCGAGGCCGAGGGCGTGGCAGTGATGGGCACGCGGATCAGCCTCGAACAGTTTGGTTGGGACGGAAAGCCGGTTAGTCGACGAGCCGGTCGTAAGCGGGCAGGGTAAGGAATTCGGCGCAGTCGTGGCCGGTGACCATGTCGGCCATGATGGCTGCGGCGGTTTCGAAATGGCCTTCGCGGGTGGCGCGGAGGCGGGCGGATTCACTGGCGACGACGGCGCGGGCCAGTTCCGCCGTGATGAGAGTTCCATCATCGGCTTTGGCGCCGTGGCGCACCCACTGCCAGACCTGAGAGCGGGAGATTTCGGCGGTGGCGGCGTCCTCCATCAGGTTGTAGATAGGCACGCAGCCGGAGCCGCCGAGCCAGGCTTCGAGATACTGCAGGCCGATGTCGACGTTCTGGCGGAGGCCTTCGAGGGTGATCGTGCCAGCGACGGATTTGAGCAGGTCGGCGGCCGTGATTTGGACGGGGGGCTGGGGGACGTGGATTTGGTTGGGCGTCGGCATGCCTTCGTCGAAGACTTGGCGAGCGATGGGGATGAGGCCGGGGTGGGCGACCCAGGTGCCGTCGTGGCCGGCGCGGACTTCGCGAAGCTTGTCGAGGCGCACTTTTTCGAGGGCGGCGGCGTTGGCTTCGGCGTCGTTCTTGATGGGGATTTGCGCGGCCATGCCGCCCATGGCGTGGATGCCGCGGCGGTGGCAGGTTTGGATGAGGAGTTGGACGTAGGACTTGAGGAAATGGCTTTCCATCGTGACCTGGGCGCGGTTCGGCATGAGCAGTTCCGGGCGGTGGCCGAGCTTCTTGATGAAGCTGAAGATGTAGTCCCAACGGCCGCAGTTCAGGCCGGCGGAGTGGTCGCGGAGTTCGTAGAGGATCTCGTCCATTTCGAACGAACCGAGGATGGTTTCGATGAGGACGGTCGAGCGGATGCTGCCTTGGGGGATGCCGCAATAGTTTTGGGCGAAGACGAAGACGTCGTTCCAGAGGCGGGCTTCGAGGTGACTTTCGAGCTTGGGGAGGTAGAAGTAGGGGCCGGAGCCACGGGCGAGGAGCTCGGCGGCGTTGCGGAGGAAGTAGAGACCGAAATCGAAGAGGGAGGCAGAGATGGGCTGGCCGTCAATGAGTACGTGGCGTTCGACGAGGTGCCAGCCGCGGGCGCGGACGAAGAGGACGGCGGGGTTGTCGTTGAGCTTGTACTGCTTTCCTTCGGGGCTTTTGAACGCGATGGTTCGGCGGATGGCTTCCGAGAGGTTGACTTGGCCAAGGAGGTTGTTGGACCAAGTGGGGGAGTTGGCGTCTTCGAGGTCGGCCATGAAGACGTGGGCGCCGGAGTTGAGGGCGTTGATGACCATTTTGCGGTCAACGGGGCCGGTGATTTCGACGCGGCGATCTTGCAGGTCGGCCGGGATGGGGGCGACCTGCCAATCGGCGTCGCGGATGGATTGGGTCTCCGGGAGGAAGTCCGGGAGTTCGCCGGCTTGCAAGCGGGCGTCGCGGGCGTGGCGGGCGGCTAGCCTCTGCTGGCGCGTGGCCTCGAACTGGTCGGAGAGGGCGAGGAGGAAGGCCAAGGCATCCGGGGTGAGAACGTCTTCGGCGCCGACGGGGATGGCGGAGGTGATCTGGATTCGATTTAGGGACATGGGGATTTAAGAGAGGATGGCTTTGACGACTTCGCCGTGGACGTCAGTGAGGCGGAAGTGGCGGCCTTGAAATTTGTATGTGAGCTTGGTGTGGTCGACGCCGAGTTGGCGGAGGATGGTGGCGTGAAGGTCGTGGACGTGGACGGGATCCTTTACAATATTGTACGAAAAATCATCGGTTTGGCCGAAGCTCATACCGGGTTTGATGCCGCCGCCGGCGAGAAAGACGGAGAAGCAGCGGGGGTGATGGTCGCGGCCGTAATCGTCGGCGGTGAGCTTGCCCTGGCTGTACACGGTGCGGCCGAATTCGCCGCCCCAGACAACGAGGGTTTCATCGAGGAGGCCGCGTTCGGCGAGGTCTTCGATGAGCCCGGCGGTGGGCTGGTCGACGTCGCGGCACTGGTTGACGATTTGTTTGGGGAGGTGGTTGTGCTGGTCCCAACCGCGATGGAAGAGTTGGATGAAGCGGACGCCGCGTTCGGCGAGGCGGCGGGCGAGGAGGCAGTTGGCGGCGTAGGAGCCGGGGGTGCGGGCTTCGGGGCCGTAGCGGGCGAAGACGTGTTCGGGTTCCTTCGAAAGGTCGGTGAGTTCGGGGACTGATGTCTGCATGCGGAACGCCATTTCGTACTGGGCGATGCGGGTGGAGATTTCGGGGTCGCCGGTCTCGGCTAAGTTGAACGTGTTCAATTTCGCGAGGTCATCGAGGTAGCGGCGGCGGGTATCGGGGGTGACTCCTTCGGGGTTCTTGAGAAAAAGCACGGGGTCGCCGTTGGAGCGGAACTTGACTCCCTGGTACTTTGACGGGAGGAAGCCGCTGCCCCAGAGGCGGTCGTAGAGGGGCTGGTCGGCGATGTTGCCGGTTCCCTGCGAGATCATGACGACGAAGGCGGGGAGGTCTTTGTTTTCGCTGCCGAGGCCGTAGGAGAGCCAGGCGCCGATGGAGGGTCGGCCGGCGATCTGGAAGCCGGTTTGGAAGAACGTAACGGCGGGATCGTGGTTGATGGCTTCGGTGTGGAGGGATTTGACGAAGCAGAGGCGGTCGGCGACCTTGGCGATGTGGGGGAGGAGGCTGCTGACCCAGGCGCCGGACTGGCCGTGCTGCGCGAAGGCGAATTGGGAAGGGGCGAGGGGGAAGCTGGTTTGGGTGGCGGTCATGCCGGTGAGGCGTTGGCCTTGGCGGACGGAATCTGGCAGTTCGGTGCCGCGGAGTTTGGCGAGGGCGGGTTTGTAATCGAAGGTTTCGAGTTGGGAGGGGGCGCCGGATTGAAAGAGATAGATGACGCGCTTGGCTTTGGGGGCGAAGTCGGGGGCTCCGCTCGCGAGGGACGCGAGGGCGGCGGAGGAGAGGAAATGGCGGCGGTTCATTGTTTCGTGATTCCTTCGTCGAGGTTGAGGAGCATGCTGGCGAGGAGGGTGTGGGCGGCGAGGTCGGAGACGTTGAGTTTGGAGTTGCGGGGGGAATCGCCGTGGGCGAGGAGGTTGCGGGCGGCGAGTTCGTCCTGGCGGTAAGTCTGGAGATGCATGGCGAGGGCTTCGTTGAGGACGGCGAGTTCGGCTGGTGAGGCGGGGCGGCCGGTGACGAGGCGGAAGCCGTAGGCGAGGCCTTCGGGGCGGGTCATCAGAGTTTCGGCGAGGCGGCGGGCGGTTTCGAGGAAGGTGACGTCGTTCATCAGGTTGAGGGCTTGGAGGGGGGTGTTGGTGCGGGATTCGCGGACGGTGCAGATTTCGCGTCCGGCGGCGTCGAAGTTGGCCATGGTGGGGGGCGGGGAGGTGCGCTTCCAGAATGTGTAGAGGCTGCGGCGGTAGAGGGCTTCGCCGGAGTCGGGTTTGTAGTCGTCGCCGCCGGAGAGTTCCTTCCAGAGGCCGGCGGGTTGATAGGGTTTGACGGAGGGGCCGCCGGTTTTTTCGATGAGGAGGCCGGAGAGGTAGAGGGCTTGGTCGCGGACGGATCCGGCGTCGAGACGGAGGCGGGGGCCGCGGGCGAGGAGGCGGTTTTCGGGGTCGCGGGCGAGGAGGTCGGGGGTGACTTTGGAGGCTTGGCGGTAGGTGTCGGAGAGGACGATGGTCCGCAGGAGTTGCTTCACGTTCCAGCCGGATTCCATGAACTCGACGGCGAGCCAATCGAGGAGTTCGGGGTGGGAGGGCCATTCGCCCTGGGCGCCGAAATCTTCGGAAGTTTTGACGAGACCGATGCCGAAGAAGGACTGCCAGAAGCGGTTGACGGTGACGCGGGCGGTGAGCGGATTCGAGCGGGAGACGAGCCAGCGGGCGAGATCGAGGCGGTTCGTGATGGGCTCGTTTTGGAGGACGCCGGGGACGCCGGGGGAGACCTTTTCGCCGGGGTGATCGTAGGCACCGCGGAGGAGGATGTGGGCGTCGAGGGGCTTGCCGGTTTCCTGCATGACCATGACCGTGGGCACGTCGTCGAGGAACGCGTCGCGTTCGCGGCGGATCTTCGTGACTTCGGCCCAGGTTTTGGCATCTTTGGTTTCGAGGAATTGGCGGCGTTCGGCTTCTTCGCCTTTGGCGGCGCCGGCGAGGAAGGAGACTTCGAGCGGGGGGAGGGCGCGGGCGAAGATCTGGACGTTGGGGGCGGCGAAGACGAAAGGTTCTTTGACGAGGAAGTCCTGGTTGAGTTCGTCGACTAAGACGCGGACTTTTTCGGGTTGACCGTCGATGTAGATTTTGATGCCGGCGGCGAGTTTGGAGCCGTCGTAGGTGAAGGCTAGGTGGTGAGATTCGCCGGGAGGGAGGACGCGTTCGGTTTCGACGCGGAGGGCGTCGTCGAGCCAGCGGAGGACGAGATTGACTTGGAGATGACCGTCCTTGAGCTCGAAGCGGAGGCCGGCGGATTCGGCTTCGGGGAGGGCTTTGGAGACGATGTTGTTGGTGGCTGCCGGGGCGGCGAAGCGGGTGGCGATGGAGAAGCGGGCGGTGTAATGCGGGGCGTACTTTTCGGGGGAGACGAGATCTAGGGTCGGCTTCCAGTTGAGGGCGCCATTGGCTCGGCCGGGGTGGAGGCGGGCTTCGGCGGCGGCGAGGCGGCGGTCGAGGTCAGCGAGTTTGGTTTGTTGGGGTGGGGTGGGGGCGTGGATGAAGGGAGGGGTGTTGCCGAATTTGAAATAGCGACCGCGTTCGCCGATGTTGTGGAAGTAGGCGAAGAGTTGGTAGAACTCTTTTTGGGTGAAGGGGTCGTACTTGTGGTTGTGGCAGCGGGCACAGCCGATGGTGGAGCCGAGGAAGACGGTGGAGAGGGTTTCGACGCGGTCGGCGGCGTATTCGGCGAGGTACTCGGCGGCGACGATGCCGCCTTCGCCATTGCCGCGATGGTTCCGTTGGAAGCCGGTGGCGATTTTTTGGTTGAGGGTCGCGTTGGGGAGGAGGTCGCCGGCGATCTGTTCGATGACGAATTGATCGAAGGGTTTGTTTTCGCGGAAGGAATCGAGGACCCAGTCGCGCCAGCGCCACATGTGGCGTTCGCCGTCGGTTTGGTAGCCGTTGGAGTCGGCGTAGCGGGCGGCGTCGAGCCAGCGGGCGGTGAGGCGTTCGGCGTAGCGGGGACTTTGGAGGAGACGGTCGACGGCTTGTTCGTAGGAGAGACCGTCGAACTCGCCGGGGAGGGGAGGGAGGCCGGTGAGGTCGAGGGCGGCGCGGCGGAGGAGGGTTTCGCGGGGGGCTTGCGGAGAGGGGGCGAGGGCTTCGCGAGTAAGGCGGGCGCGGACAAATTTATCGATGGACTGGTTGGGTTCGCGGGTGGGGGGGAGATAGGCCCAGTGTTTCTGCCAGGGGGCGCCGGCGTCGGCCCATTTGGTGAGCGTCGAGACTTCGGCGGGGGAAAGGGATGCTCCGGTGTGGGCCGGGGGCATGCGCTTAATTTTGTTGGGAGTGGAGATGCGTTCGACGATGAGATGGCGGGCGTCGGCGACGGCGGTGGGTTGATCTAGACGTAGGCGGATGCCTTTGGCGGCAGCGTCGGAGCCATGACAAGTCCAACAGCGGTCGGACAGGATGGGGCGGATGTCGCGGTTAAATTCGACGGGTTGCGCCAGAAGGGGCGCGGCCCATAAGAGACAGAAACGGAATCGCATGCGGCTTGCGTTGATTATGTCGCAAGCCGCGGGCGAGCGCTAGTTAGGCGACTTTACGTTCCATGGCGGACGGGGTGTCGACGCTGGCGGTTTTGACGTTTTTCGCTACGCCGATGATCTCGAGGAAGCGGATTTGGAGCCAGGTTTGATCGTATTCATACCAAGCTAGGCCGTGACGGGCGGAGTTGGGATGGGCATGATGATTGTTGTGCCAGCCTTCGCCGAAGGTGAGGATGGCGACCCACCAACTGTTGCGGGAGTCATCGCGGATGTTGAAGCGGCGCTGGCCCCAGAGGTGGGTGGCCGAGTTAACGAGCCACGTGGAGTGGAGGCCGGCGACGACGCGAACGCAGGTGGCCCAGAGGAACATCGACCAGCCGCCCCAGACGAAGAGAATGGCGGAGAGGATGATGATGGGGACCCAGTGGTAGGAGTTGAGCCAGAGGTAGAAATTGTCTTTGGCCAGATCCGGCGTGTACTTCATCATGGCGTTGGTCTGGTTGTGCTTGGGTTCGCCGAAGATGATCCAGCCCATGTGGGACCACCAGGCGCCGTGGCGCGGGGTGTGCGGATCGCCGTCCTGGTCGGAGTGTTGATGGTGGATCCGATGCGTGGCGACCCAGAAAATGGGGCCGCCTTCCATGGTCAGAGTCCCGCAAACGGCGAACAGATGCTCGATCCATTTCGGAACAGTGTAGGCGCGATGGGTATGCAGGCGATGGTAGCCCATCCCGATTCCCCAGCCGATGGTGATCCAGTAGAGTATGAGAGCGACGGCGAGAGAACGCCATTCGAAAAAGAACGGTGCGGCGAGGGCACCGACGTGAAAAATGCCAAAAAAGGTGGTGGTGATCCAGTTAACTTTTTCGTAACGGTTGAGAGGGGTGGCCCCAGAAGCCTGTGTGGTCATAAAATAGAGATTGGAAATTCTTTCAGCTTAGCAGGTTCCCCTATGACAACTACCCGACGTGCAGTACTGGCCGCAGGCCCGCTTTCTCTTTTATCGGCCGCTCCGGCGCAATCCGCCAGCGCAACCCGGCGTCAACCCTTAGCGGTGTCGACCTACTCATTTTGGCATTTTAAGACCGAGAGATACAGCATCGAGAAGGTGATTGAACACGCGGCGGCGATCGGATTCGACGGCGTCGAGATTCTGCATCGGCAGATGGTGGATGAGTCTCCGGCCTACGTTACGAAGCTGAAACGGATGGCGTTTGAGCGGGGCTTAGCGCTGCCTATGTTGTCGATCCATCAGGACTTTGTGTTTCCAGAGGCCGTCGAACGGGACAAGATGATTGCTCATACAGTGGGCTGTGTGGAGTTGGCGGCGCGGCTGGGAATCCCCTGCGTCCGGCTGAATTCCGGCCGCTGGAAGACCATTAAATCGTTTGATGATTTGATGAAGGTAAAGGGCGATGAGCCGACCATTGCGGGGTATACGGAGCAGAACGCGATCGATTGGTGCGTCGAGTCGATTCGGAAGTGCTTGCCGGTTTGTGAGCGGGAAGGGATTACGTTGGCGCTCGAGAACCATTGGGGGCTGACGACGAACATCGAAACGCTGCTAAAGATCCATAAGGCGGTCGGGTCGCCGTGGTTGGGGATCAACATGGACACGGGGAATTATCCGGGCGACCCGTACGCCGGGATAACGAAGTTGGCTCCGCAGGCCACGATTGTGCAGGCGAAGACTTACTATGGCGGCGGGGAGTGGTACACGCTGGATTTGGACTATCCGCGGATTGCGAAGATCCTGAAGTCGGCCGGGTTTAAGGGCTGGGTTTCGCTCGAGATGGAAGGAAAGGCGGATCCACTGGGGGCCGTGCAGAAGAGCTACGCCTTGCTGCGGTCCGCCTTTGCCTGAGTTTAAGCCTTGACGACCATTTTTTCGGGGTCCCAATTGACCGTTTTTTTCGTGAAGTAGCTGACGTTCGATAGCAGCGCCGGGCCGGCGGCGCGAAGGCCGAAGGTCGGATCCTCAATCACCGGTTGGCGGGAACGGAGGTGTTCGAAGAAGTTGGCGTGATGGGCGTACTGTTCGGTGTAGCCGGGGGGTAGGACCCAACGTTGTTCGGTGTTGGCGCGCATGCCGTCGGCGCTGGCGGGCTGGACGGGGTACTTTTCGCGGTAGTCTTTCAGGATCCGGTCGGCGGTGGATTTGGAGAAGGTACCGGCGGTGGTGCCCGGTTCGACCTCTTTCGGCTTGCGCTTGAGCACGAGCGCTCCGCCGACGGCGAGGTCGAGGACGCCTTCCGAGCCGATGAAGCGGAAGCCGCTGCCGTCGCCGCCGCCGGCGAGGAAGTTCAGCCGTAAGCTGAGGTTGAACTCGGGATGGGTGGCGGTTTGGGGATAGTCGTAGATACCCATCATGAGATCGGGAACGTCGCGACCGTCTTTCCAGTGGTAGAGGCCGCCGGTGGTCATGACGCGGTTGGGGCCGTTCGAATCCATGACGTAGTGGATGCCGGTGAAGAGATGGACGAAGAGGTCGCCGGCGACTCCGGTGCCGTAGTCCTGATAGTTGCGCCAGCGGAAGAGGCGGACGGGTTCGAAGGGGCGCTTGGGGGCGGTGCCGAGGAAGCGATCCCAGTCGACGGTGGTGGTGGAGGCATCGGGAGGGATGGAGTACTGCCAGGCGCCTTGGGCGGAGTTGCGGTCCCAGAAGGCTTCGACCATGCGGACTTCGCCGAGGACGCCCTGTTTGACGAGATCACGGGCTTTGGCGTAGAGGATGGAACTGGCGCGTTGGCTGCCGACTTGGAGGATGCGGCCGGTCTCTTTTGCGGCTTGGATGACGGCGGCGCCTTGTTCGACCTTGTGGACCATGGGCTTCTGGCAATAGACGTCCTTGCCGGCCTTCATTGCGTCAATGGCTTGCTGTTGGTGCCAGTGGTCAGGGGTGGCGACGATGACGGCGTCGATGTCGGGACGGGCGAGGATTTCGCGGTAGTCGCGCGTCGTGAAGATGTCTTTGCCGTAGCGTTCTTTGGCGAGATCGAGGCGGCCTTGATAGATGTCGGCGACGGCGACGAGTTTGGTGCCGGGAACGGTGACGGCGGTCGCGACGTCGCCTTGGCCCATGATGCCGAAGCCAATGCACGCGAAATTGATTTTATCATTCGGGCCCTTGGGGGCGGCGGCGGCGGGAGCGGCGGCGAGGACGGAAGTGGCACCGGCGGTTTGAAGGAAGGTACGGCGGGTGGTGGACATAATGTAATTCCCCTTGAGGTCCATGGTATCTCCCCGCTCAGGTTTTCGCCAAGCTGGCCGATGAGTAACCATATCGAAAGCGAAGAAGCTAAATGCCCATTACTGACTTAAACCGTCTCTCCTCGTTTTTTGATCTCGACAGATTTGCGGAGCCGCCGGAACTGATGCCGCCGGTGCCGGAATTGATCGAGCACACCGGAATCCCGGCGACGATAATCGAGCAGTTGATTTTGAAAGCGCTGTATTACAAAGGCGAGATGGTGGGTCGGGAGTTGGCCCAGCATCTGGGGCTGGAATTCAGTTTGATCGATGGTCTGCTGGCCGGGTTCAAGCGGGATCACCACCTGGCGGTACGGAGTTCGCTGGGTGTGGGGACGATTTCGTCGCGATTCGTGCTGACCGAAGCCGGGCGGGAACTGGCAAGGGAATACGTCGCCACGAACGCGTATTCCGGACGGGCTCCGGTGCCGTTGTTCCAGTACGTCGACATGGTTCGGCGGCAGAGGCAGAACAATGGCTGGCTTACAATGGACGCCCTGAAGGGTGCCTACCAGCATATGGTGATCACGCCGGAGTTGTTGCACCAGCTTGGTCCGGCGGTGAACTCTGGCAAGTCGTTTCTGATCTACGGGCAGCCTGGAAACGGGAAGACGTATTTGGCGGAAGCGCTGTTCAATGTGGACCAGAGCTTGATTTATGTGCCGTATGCGTTGGAAGCGCAAGGCATGATTATCCAGATGTACGACCCGGTGTACCACCACGCGGTCGAAGAAGCACCGGCGGCTTTGTCGGTGTTTACGACGACGGCGAGGTTCGACAACCGGTGGTTTAAGTGTCGGCGGCCGTTTATCGTGACGGGCGGGGAACTGGCGCCTGAAATGTTGGACTTGAGCTACAACAACGACGCCAAGTTTTACGATGCGCCGTTGCAGTTGAAAGCCAATAACGGCATTTATCTGATTGACGACTTTGGTCGGCAGCGGGTGACTCCGGCGGAGGTTTTGAACCGTTGGGTCGTGCCGATGGAGCGCCGCGTCGACTATCTGACGTTTCAGAACGGGGCGAAGATGACGACGCCGTTCGAATGCTTTCTGGTGTTCTCGACGAATCTGAAGCCGGACCAGTTGGGCGATGAAGCGTTTCTGCGACGGATTCAGTACAAGATGCTGGTGCGCTCGCCGAGCGAGCAGGAGTTCGTATCCATCTTCATCAGCTACGCGAAGGGGCAGGATTTGGATTGTTCGCCCGAGTTGGTGGACCGGTTTCTGGAGCGGCACTATCGCGGGACGGGGAAGGCGCGTCGACGGTGTCACCCGCGGGACGTGTTATCGCATGCCATCGACATTCTGCGTTTTGAACGTCGTCCGTTTGCTCTGAGCGACGAGGTGTTGACGATGGCGTTCGAGAGCAATTTTGTGAGTTCGGACGACGACGATTAGACGGGGCTCCTCGGCGTGGAGGACGCTTTGGCGGTGATGGTCGGACGGCCGCTGTCGGACGGGTGCCCAACCCTGCTCGCGCAGGAACCAAAGCTTAAATTCGAAATATTCGCGGGGGACGCCGAGCAACTCTTCGCGTTCTGGGATCGCCATGCTTGGGGCATGGGGTTGTTGCACGCGTTTGACATAGCGGTCGCCGTTTCGCTTCTTGCGCTCCGCAGCGATCCCCGCCAGCACTGTTTTCGGATTAAATATTTCCCACTGCTGCCCGATGCGTTGCCGGTTGTCGCGTTGTCCGGATGGAAGCGCAGGGCGAGGATGCGGTAGACCCGGTGGACGGTGTCGAGTCGCGCGGTAGAGTGGACTTCGAGCAGCGCATAGAAACCGAAGAAACCGTCTGTCCCTTTTTGGGGCGGGGGATACGACGGGCTCCATGGCCACGCCGACACGGAAGCGGGATCCGCTTCTGGTCGTTCCATCCTTGGTGCTTTTGCCTACGGCGATTGGTCGCGATAGCCTCTTGCACGGGAGGATATCGGCTCAATTACCCGCAGCATTATAGGCGCGTGGCCGGGTTCGGATTGGAGAGCAGTTTCATCTCGACCCATTGCCTAAGGTTGGTCATGACGTCAAACGATTCGTCCGCCTGGAATGCCGCGTCGAGGGCAGCGCCGAAGGTGGCTCCAGCGGCGAGCGCGGACAACGCCGCGTAAGCCGAAGGCGAGATCGACAGCACGTGGGGCTTCCAGTCTGGGCGGCAGACGAGCGTATAAGTTTCTGCGTTCAGCCGTTCCGGCAGTTCCACCGGTTCGGCTTGATGCGCCTGCCATACGTCCACGACCGCCCAGCTTGAACGGAAGAGTCGGCACGCCGGGTTCAATAGGAAGCAGGCGGCTTCGATCTGTTCGGGCGACCAAGTGGCCAATTGGTGGGCGTCGAGCGGGTCGGGCGCTTCGGCGGCATAGTAGGCGAGGTGTATGGCCCATTCCAAACGGGCGACATCGGGAAAATACGGATACTGCGCCACGTGGGGAAACTGGGCCAGGAATTCGGGGAAAGCCGCTCCCATTTCGTTCAAGTCGCCGCTTTTCGATGGGTGGGCGTAGTTGTAAGGCTGGGCCATGGCGGCAAAGAACTCCTCGCCGACCAAGGCGCGGATCACCGGGTAGGCGCCGGCGAGAACGTTCTCCCAGGTCGCGATTTGATTGCCGCGATAGCGAGCGAAGCGACGCGTGGTTTGGTCGAACGGGCCGACGAAGCAGTCGAGTTCGGGGACGGAGGGGGCGGCAAGGCCGTTCGCGAACGCTGTTTGGATCGCGGCTATCTCCGCTGGTAGGGGCAGCGGGTGGGGGGCCGCGCCGGCGGCGGTGACGCATTCGGCGGGCCGGGCGGAAAGCAAATAGACTTCCGCTTTGGCGGCCTCGTCGAGCAGGACGGGTAGCGGCGGGATGTCGGTATCCCATTCGATCAGAGTGGGCACGGCGCCGAAATGCTCCAGCGCGGCGCGGTACAGGTCCCAGACCGCATCGGAGACACAGGAGCCGTGATTATCGATCGCCACGTCGTCGGCACGGAGGTGCCCGGCCAAGTGGATTTCACCGACTACGTGGATAGAATGTGCGGCGATGGTTGCCATCGCTTCGAGCGCGGATTCCCCATGATTGATCTGGTTGACGTAGAGGTTATTGACGTCGAGTAGAATCCGGCAACCGGTGCGTTTGGCGAGGGCGAGCAAGAAATCGGATTCCCGCATCGCATCCACGCGAAAACGAAGATAGGTGGATACGTTTTCGAGGAGGATCTGACGCTGCAAACATTCTTGGACCTGATTCACCCGGTCGCAAAGCAGGTCGAGTGAGGCTTGGCTTAAAGGGAGAGGGAGGAGATCGTTGAGGTGGCGATCCGGCACTGCGCCCCAGGACAGATGCTCGGAGACCAGAGCCGGTTCCAGGTCGTGGGCCAAAGCCTGCACCCGCCGCAGATGTTTGATGTCTAAACCCCGTGCGGAGCCGAGCCCCAGGCCGACGCCGTGGAGACTGATCGCATAATCCGAGCGGAGTGCAAAGAGGACGTGCCGATCCCAACCGCCCGGCTGGAAATAGTTTTCGGTGTGTACTTCCAGCCAGTTCAGTTTGGGGCGCTGCTGCAAAAATTCGCGATGATGGGGGGCTCGGAGGCCGACGCCGGCCCCGAACGCGACGCTGCTTCTCATGGCGCGAGCCCGAAAGCTCTACTTCTTCTTCGGAGGAGTCGCCTTTCCACCCTCTTTCTCGCAGGTGCCTTTAGCCACGTACTTCCATTCACTGGGGCCCTTGTCTGTCTTTGCTTGGCCCGCGCAGCTATGGCTGCCATCGGCAGCGGCACAATCGTTCTGGCCGGCTTTGGCGATGCCGTAGCATTTTTCTTTTTTTTCTTTGTCTCCAGCGGCGGGGGGGGCCGCGTTGCCCAGAGCGGTGGTGGTAGTCGACGCTCCCAACCCGAGGAGGGCGGTCGCCAGGAGAAGTCTACGAGGGTTCATAACCCCAAATTATAGTCTCTGGCTGGGAGGGGAGCAAGCAGTATGGCCTACGCAGTATGGCCTACGCAGTATGGCCTACGCAGTATGGCCTACGAAACAGGTTAAATCCTGGGAAATCGATGTAAGCGCTTAGGCTAAATGCCCCGCCTCAATAAGCTGTTCGGCGTGGCGGAGGGCTTCCGGGGTGAGCCGTTGGCCGGAGAGCATGCGGCCAATTTCGCGGGTGCGTTCATCGCCGAGGAGTTCGGAGACGGCGGCGACGGTTCGGCCATTCGACTCGCGTTTCTCTACGCGGTAGTGGTGATCGGCGAAGGAGGCGATGTTCGCCTGATGGGTAACGCAAAGCACTTGGTGGGACCGGCTTAACGATTTCAACCGGCGGCCGACGGCTTCGGCGGCTTCCCCGCCGATACCGGCGTCGACTTCGTCGAACACGAGCAAATGCTGCGTGGAGCCGGGGCGCTCTCCTTCGATACAGGTTTTGATCGCGAGCGCGATGCGGGAGACTTCGCCGCCGGAGGCCACCTTGTCGAGATCGCGGGGTTCTTCGCCGAGGTTGGCGGAGACCAGGAAGCGGACGGCGTCGGCGCCTTCGGTGGACCACGGAGCGGCGGACAGGGCGATGCGGAAACGGGTGCCCGCCATGGCAAGGGCGGCGAGTTCCTTTTCGACGCGCTTTTCGAGCCTTTTGGCGGCGTCTTTGCGGGCGGCGGTCAATTGGGCGGCGGCGGCGATGAACTCGGCGGCCAGGGACTGACGACGGGCTTCGATTTCGGCGCGCTTCTCGCCGGCTTCTTGGACGGTCAACATCTTGCCAAGCAGTTGGGAGAGGAAGGCACGGATCTCTTCAATAGTTGCGCCGTACTTGCGGCGGAGGCGGTCGATGGCGGCGAGGCGGGATTCGACTTCGTCGAGACGCTGGGGATCAGCATGGAGTTTGCCGAGGTAGTCGCGGAGGGTGAGCCCGGCTTCTTCGAGCCCAATGATGGCCGGTTTCAGGAGGTCGGCGACCTCTTGGAGGTTGGGGTCAATGCGGACGAGCTCTTGCACGCGCTTGGCCGCGATGCGGGCCTGGGCGACGGCGGAGTCGGGGGCGTCGTAGAGGGCGGTAAAGGCGGTTTCGGCGTGCTCAGAAAGACGGGTGACGTTTTGCAGAATTCGTTTTTCGTCGGTGAGTTCGTTGTCTTCGGCGGGTTGGGGATCCACCTCTTCGATCTCTTTGCGTTGGAAGCTCCAAAGGTCGGCGAGGCGAAGTTGTTCCTGTTCGGTGCGGTCGAGTTCTTCGAGCTCCCAACTGCAAGCCCGCCAAGCGTTGTAGAGTCCGCCGACCTGTTCGAGGAGCCGATAGGTGGCCCCGAAGGTATCGACCATCTCCCGCTGGGATTCGGGTGAATGGAGGCGCTGCTGCTCGTTTTGGCCGTGGATGTCGCCGAGCCATGGGGCGAGCGATTTCAAGAGCGTCGCCGTGGCCGGACGGTTTGCGAGCAGGGCGCGTGACTTACCGGAAGCCATGATTTCGCGTTCGACGATGAGTTCGTCGTCTTCGAGGGTGATGCCGGCTTCTTCGAGCAGTGCCCGAAAGGCGGGGGCTTGCGGCACCGAGAAAACTCCGGAGATGCGGGCCCGTTCGGTGCCGGTGCGGACGACGTCGGCCGAGGCCCGCCCGCCGAACAGAAGTCCGAGCGAATCGACGATGATCGACTTGCCGCTGCCGGTTTCGCCGGTCAATAGGTTCAGGCCGGTGTGGAACCGGAGCCGTAGGCGCTCAACGACGGCGAAGTTCTCGACGTGCAACTCAACAAGCATTCTCTTCAGTCTAGAGAGAAGGTGCCGGGTGCCGCCACTCTATCAATAGTGCGTGAACCTCTTTTGCTTCCTTGTGTCGGGTTGATTGCCGGGCTGCTGCTGGCCCAGGTGGTCCCGTTTTCGAGGGAGGAAGGCATGACGGTGGCTGCGGCGCTGTCGGTTCTGGCGGCGCTGGGGCGGCGGCCGTGGATGGTGGGTTTGGCGTGCCTGGCGGTGGGGTTGCTGCTACCAGCGCTGCGCCCGCCCTCCCCGCCGCCGGAACTGGACGCCGCGGCGGGCGAAACGGTGCTGCTGGAAGGCTGCGTGGTGGAGCCGTCCGTGTTCTCCGACCGGCGCGAGCAGTTCACGATGGCTTTAGACGAAGAGGCGCGGGGCCGGGTGAGCTTGAATCTGCGGGAGGGTCAGACTCCGCCTCACCTGCGCTATGGACAGCGCGTCGAGTTCGAAGGGAAGGTCCGGAAGCCGACGAACTTTCGCAATCCGGGGGCGTTTGATCTGGTGCAGTATCTGCAACGCCGCCATATCTACTGGACGATTTCGACGCGCACGGGTACGGAGATAAAGGTGCTGGCGGGTGAGTGCGGGCACTGGGCGACTGCGGGGCTGTACTTGGGGCGGGGCTGGGTTTTAGCCCGGCTGGAGACGCTCTACCCTGGCGATAATTACAAAGCCTGGATGATGCAGGCGCTGCTGATCGGCGAGAACACGCGTCTGGAAAAAGCTTGGACGGAGAGCTTTCGGCGGACGGGGACTTACCATGCTCTGGTGATTTCGGGCATTCACATTACGATGGTGGCGGGGATTCTGTTCGGGATCATCCGCATGGGCACTGGGCGGCTGACGTTGAGCTTGATCGTGACGGTGATTCTGGCTTGGCTATACGCGGCGACGTCCGGCTTGACGGCCCCGGTGTTGCGGGCGGCGGCCGGGTTTATGCTCTTTAGCCTGGCGCGGTTCTGGTATCGGGACCCGCGGATTCTCAACTTCCTGGCGGTGATTGCGATCACGGTGTTGGCGATCGACCCGGGGCAGCTTTTCGAAGCCAGCTTTCAGTTGACGTTTCTGAGCGTGGCCGCGATTGCGGCGCTGGCCGATCCGTTGTTTGAGCAGAACTCGCGGCCGTTGGCGCGGGGCCTGGCCGAACTCGAAGACTGGCGGCAGGATTTGCGGAAGCCGTTTCGTGTGGCGGCGTTCCGCGTTGAAACTCGGCTAGCGGTGCAGACGCTAAGCTACTGGACGGGGCTGCCGATGAAGTGGCTGTGCAAGGGCGTAGGGACGGCGCTGATCCTTTTCGTGAACGCGTTCGAGATCTTCATGATTTCGTGCATCATGCAGGTGGCATTGGCGCTCCCGATGGCGTTCTATTTCCACCGCGCTTCGCTGTCCGGAATGGTGGCGAACATCTTCGTTGTGCCACTGATGAACGGGGCGATTGTGGCGGGGTTTGTGGCGGTGTTCACGGGATGGCGCTGGGTGGCGACGGGGGCCGGGTGGTTCCTCGATGCCGGGCAATGGGTGGCGGCGACGTGTGCGGGGCTGGAGCCGAACTGGCGGATACCGGATCCGCCTGTGCTGTTGGCGTTGGGTTTTGCGGCCAGCCTGATTGCTTTAGCCGTCACTGCTCGCCACGCGCCACGGCTGCGCTGGCTCTGCTTTGTGGTGACGATGAGTTTGTTCGGGGTGATTCTGTGGCACCCGTTTGCTCCGGTGCGGACGGCCCGCCATCTGGAGCTAACGGCGATCGACGTGGGGCAGGGCGATAGCCTGCTGGTGGTGACGCCGGACGGGAAAATGATGGTGGTGGACGGTGGCGGACTGCCGCAGTTTAAAGGCCGGCCGAAGCCGAAACTGGACATCGGCGAGGACGTGGTTTCGCCGTATCTTTGGACGCGGTCGATCCGCCGTTTGGATGTGATTGTGCTGACCCATGCCCATGACGATCATGCGGCCGGGTTGGACGCGTTGATCGAAAACTTTGCCCCGGCAGAACTGTGGACGGGGGCGATGGGCGAGAGTCCGACTTGGCAGCGGATTCGGGCGAAGGCTTTGTCGCGCGGGGTGAAAATTGTGCCGCGGTGGGCGGGGGAGTCGTTCGGTTGGGGCGGGGCGAAATTTGAAATTCTGGCTCCTTACGCCGATACGCCGCCGACGGAGGTGGCGCGAAACAATGACTCCTTGACGATGCGAATCTCGCTGGGACGGCGGAGCGTGTTGCTGACGGGCGATCTTGAAAAAGAGGTGGAGTTCCGGCTGTTTGATGAAGGGAAGTTGGTGCCCACTGACGTGTTGAAAGCGGGTCACCACGGGAGTCGAACTTCGACGACGGAGGACCTGCTGCAGAAGTTGCAGCCTGCGTTCGCGGTCATCTCAGCGGGCCGGGACAACCTCTACAAACACCCGCATCCGGATGTGGTGAAGCGTTTGGCGGAGCATCGGGTGGCCATTCTGCGAACGGACCAGTATGGTCTCGTGAGGATTCTGACCGACGGCGAACGGTTGACCGTGGAGCGGTTGCCCTGGAGAGCGGACACCCGGGCATTGCTGCCAGCATTCTGAAACAATATTGGTTGAGGCATTACTTATGGCAGAAGATAACAGCAGTAAAGCGGTATGGTTCTTGACGGGTGCCGCGATTGGTGCCGCGGTGGCGCTTTTGTACGCGCCGGCGGCGGGCGACGTGACGCGGCGGCGCATTTCACGCCACGCCGGGGAGAGCGCTGACGTGCTCACCGAGAAAGGCAAGGAGATGGTCGATCGCGGTCGCGACTTGTATGAACAGGGCCGGAAGATGGCCGATGAAGCGGCCGATCTGTTTGAACGCGGTCGGAAAATAGTCGAGGGGTAGTGCCGGTGCAGCCGCTACCCGCATTTCACAACGAGCCGTACGCAGACTTCTCGCAGAGGGACAACCGGCAGGGGCTGGAGGGGCGCTCGAGCAAGTGCGCGCATCCTTGGGGAAGGAGTATCCGTGGTGGATTGCGGGCCAAGCGGTGCGGACGGAGGATTGGCTTCGTTCCGTAAACCCGTCCCGGGCGGACGAGGCGATGGGGCTGCACGCGAAAACGACGGCCGACTGGGCGCGGACGCCGGTGGCCGTGGTGGTGAAGGCCGCCGCGATCCAGCGGGATCGCAAGAACGAGTTCAACGCGTCGCTTGTGTTGGAGGCGGGAAAAAGCAGGGCGGAGGCCCAAGCCGACACCGCTGAGGCGATTGAGTTTTGCAAATATTATGCGCGGCAGATGGTGCGTTGGGCGCACCCGGAGACGTTGATCCAAATGCCGGGGGAGCGGAATGAGCTCGAAGGTTTGCCGCTGGGTGTGGGCGTGGTGATTCCACCGTGGAGCTTTCCGCTCGCGATTCTGGCTGGGATGACGGCGGCGGCGCTGGTGTGCGGGCCTTGGCGCTCTGCGTCGGCAGCGGGAACGTGATCGGCGATGAGTAGGTGCGGCATCCGCTGACGCGATTTGTGAGCTTCACAGGGTCGCGCGAAGTAGGCCTGCGGATCAATGAACTGGCGGCTAAACCGCGCAGCGAGGGCTAAAGCGGATCCGGCGTGTGGTGGCGGAGATGGGCGGTAAGGACGCGATTGTCGTCGATGCCGAATGTGACTTAGACGGTGTGGTGAGCGGGGTGGTGGCGGCCGGGTTTGGATATCAGGGTCAGAAGTGTTCGGCGTGCCGCCGGGCGATTGTTCACGAGGCGGTCTACGGCGAATTCCTGCGGCGGTTGGAGCCGCGAGTGGCGGCCTTGACGGTGGGAGATACGACGGACCCCCGGTTTTCGATGGGGCCGGTGATCAGCGCCGGAGCGCGGAAAACGATTCTGCGGTATGTGGACGTCGGGCGGGCGGAAGGGCGGCTAGTGGCTGGTGGGGGCGAATCGCCGGGGCCGGGCTACTTCCTGCCGCCGCCGGTGTTGGCGGTGACCAAGGCGCTGGATTTTGACTTCGCTTTAGAATTGGCCAACGACAGCGACTACGGGCTGACCGGGGCGGTGTATTGCTTGGTGCCGGAGCATTTGGAGCGCGCGAAAGCGGAGATCCATGTGGGCAACCTGTACTTGAATCGAAAGTGTGCCAGCGCCATGGTGGGGGCGCATCCCTTTGGTGGGTTCAACCTTTCCGGGACCGATTCGAAGGCCGGTGGACCGGACTACCTGCTGCAATTGTGCAAGTAAAATCGATTGCGACCAAGGCGCCATGAAGCGGTTGGCGATAGGACTGATTGGGGTGGCGCGGTGGGCGAATGAGCCGTGCGAACGGCACGATCAGGCGGAGTTGAGCAAAGGCGGATCGATGGCTCGGTTTCGGATTCCGGGTAAGCAAAGCCGGCCGGTTTATTCGACGGGCGGGGCAGTGGGGGCGCAGAAGGTAACCAAGGTACTTTGGGGCAGAGGCTTCGCCATCCAGCCGAATGGGAACACCACGGGAGCGGGCTCGTTTGCTTGTTCGAGTCTGACCCAAAGGCCGTAGGGGTGTTCCTGCGGCCCGTGGAGAAATCAGCGCCGCGGTTGGCGATAGGCTAACGGTTCTCGTAGTTTTGGTCGTAATAGTCGCGGTAGGCGCCGGTGCGGACGCGTTCGATCCAACGGGTATTCGAGCGGTACCAATCGATGGTGGCGGCGAGTCCGGCTTCGAACTCCATCTGCGGAGCCCAGCCGGTCTCCCGGGTCAGCTTATCGCTCGTGAGCGCGTAGCGACGGTCGTGGCCCGGTCGATCCGTGACGTAGCGGATCGACGACTCGTCCAGACCCGTCGCGGCGATGATGCGTCGGACGACTTCCAGGTTCGGTAACGCCCGGCTGCCGCCGATGTTGTAGACCTCGCCGGCCCGGCCTTTCTCGAGCACGGCCAGAATGGCCCGGCAGTGATCATCGACATAGAGCCAGTCGCGAATCTGCTGGCCATCGCCGTAGACCGGTAGCGTTTTGCCTTCCAGGGCGTTAGCGATCATGAGAGGAATCAGCTTTTCGGGGAATTGGTAAGGCCCGTAGTTGTTGGATGCCCGGGTGACCATCACCGGCATTTTGTAGGTGGTCCAGTAGGACAACGCCAACAGGTCGGAGCCTGCTTTCGATGCCGAATAGGGGCTGCTGGCGATGAGCGGGTAGTTTTCGTCGGCTTCATGCGGCTCGGGAATGGTGCCATAGACTTCGTCAGTGGAGACGTGCAGAAACCGCTTCACGCCGACGCGGCGGGCCGCTTCGAGAAGCGTGAAGGTACCGAAAATATTGGTCTGCACGACCGGCTCCGGGGAAAGGATGCTGCGGTCGACGTGGCTTTCGGCGGCGAAGTGGATGATGGCGTCGGGTTGAATATCGTCCACCATCGCGTTCACGGCGATGGCGTTGGCGATGTCGGCCTGAACGAATTGGTAGCGGGGATCGCTCGAGACCGGGGCGAGATTGTCCAGGTTGCCGGCGTAGGTCAGCTTGTCGAGCACGGCGATTGCGTAAGGGCCGGGCGTCGAGAGGAGAAGGCGAACGAATGCGGACCCGATGAAGCCGGCCCCTCCGGTAACGAGTAGTTTCACTTGTATTGAAGCTCCCAGTCGTAGTTTATGGCGGCGTCGTGGTGGGGGATCCGACCCTCGTCGGAGGGGTCGTAAATACGGTTGGTGAGATAAACGAGCACGCCGGGATCGCCGCCGATGACCTTGTAGCCATGGCCGACGCCGGGCGGGATGATGATCTGCCACGGCCGCAACACGCCGACGTATAGGGTATTGCGCAGGCCATAAGTGGGCGAGCCTTCGCGTAGATCCACGAGCGCTACCTGGAACATGCCGGCGGCCACGAGCCAGCAGTCGGTCTGGTGCTTGTGGATGTGGAAGGCCTTGATGGTACCCGGATAGCTAAGTGCGGTGGAGACCTGGGTGGTCGCCGCCGGGAACTCCGCGACGGGTCCCTGGCCGAGGCGGGCGACTTCGAGGAAGTAGCCGCGGTCGTCGGGCCAAAGCGGCACAGGGAACACTTTTACGCCCGGGATCAGCTTGTCGCTGTCGGGCTTCAGAATGACTTGACCGATGCCCTTATCGTTCACCGCTCCGCCTTCTTGGCGATGGTCTCGGCGACGAGATTATTAGCGCGAAGCAGGCTTTCGAAGGTGCCGGCGTCGGTCCACCAGCCATCGAGATAGGAGAACGTCATCGCGCCATCGGCGATGTAAGAGTTGTTCACGTCGGTGATTTCCAACTCGCCGCGGGCGGAGCGCTCGAGACCCTTTACCTTTTCAAAAACGTGTTCGTCGTAGAGATAGAAGCCGGTGACGGCCAAATTGGACTTCGGTGCTTGCGGCTTTTCTTCGATGCCGACAATCTTGTTGTCGACGATTTCGGCAACACCAAAACGTTCGGCGTCTTCCACTTCTTTGAGCAGGATTTTCGCGCCGCCGGGCTGGGTCATGAACTCCTGCACGGCTTCGCGGATGGAGCCTTCGATGATGTTGTCCCCTAGGATGACGCAGATCCGTTCGCCGTCGGCGAAATGCTCGGCGAGCGAGAGCGCTTCGGCGATGCCGCCTTCGCCCTCCTGATAAGTAAAGTCGAGGTGGGTTAAGCCGAACTCCCTGCCGTTGGCCAGAAGCCGAAGGAAGTCGCCGGCGTTGCGGCCGCCGGTGACGATCAGGATGTCTCGAATGCCCGCATCCACCAGCGTCTGGATGGGGTAGTAGATCATCGGCTTGTCGTAGATCGGCAGCAGATGCTTATTCGTGATCTTTGTGAGCGGAAAAAGCCGACTTCCCGTGCCGCCAGCCAGTACAACACCTTTCATTGAAAACCCTTCCAATCGGCTTATTTACAACTACTGATAGAATACACGATCAACCCCATGAAGCTCCATCGTTGGAATAGCATCCCTCTTGAACAGCTCAGTTCGGCGCTGGCGCGCCGCGCCATTCACACGGACCGGATCACGATTGCGCGGCTCGAAATGGAGCAAGGCGCGGTCGTGCCGGATCACCACCACGAGAACGAACAGGTAACCATGTTAATGGAAGGCAGGCTGCAGTTCATCACCGCCGATGAAGACATTACTATCGAAGCCGGGGAAGCGTTGCAGATTCCTTCCAACGTCGTCCATCGCGTAATTGCGCTCGAGAAATCGTGGGTTTTCGACCTGTTTGCACCCGTCCGGGCGGATTGGGTCCGGGGCGACGACGCTTACTTGCGCAAGGGCTGAAGGAGCCAGCGCACTACGCGGTTGGGGCCGACGACGATCCCGTAGGGTAGGATGGCGACGACGGGATAGCCGGTAGCCCAACGGCGACCTGAGGGCCACTCGGTCACGCCGGTCGCGTCGCCTATCCAGAGCGCCTCACCAAGGGGAGCGATCACCTTCGGCTGGCGGAATTCGCCGGAGGCGGCTTCGGGCCAAAGCTGGTGGACGTCGGCGGGCGGAGAGAATCGGCGTAGCGGAGAAGCGTTGTTTTCGCGCTGCAGGGCGATGAGTTCGCCCTGCCACGGAGCGAGCACAAAGTTGGCGTCGGCCGAGTCGGCGTGCAGCACGTTGATGGCGAAGATGTGCCACGGCAGGTCAAACTGCTCCGGGCTGCGGACCCAATAGTTGCCGCAGAAGATATCGGGCCGTCCGTCGCGATCAACGTCGAAGACGGCCAGCCCGCCTTGGCGGGAGGCGGTGTAGATCGAGTAGAGCTCTTGCATCTGCCAGCGGCCGTCGCCGAGCCAGTAAAACCGAACTTGCGTGAAGCGGTGGACCATGAGAAAGCCGGAGCGGCCGAAGAGCGTAGTCGGCACGCAGTCGTGGAGTTCGACGCCGGTGTCGATGGTGACCGGCTTGTAGCCGGGAGCGGGAAGGTGGACCAGTCGGCCGAGCGTACCCGTGGCGGGGCGTTCGGCCAGGATCAGGTCAGCCGTGCCGAAGACGCAGCCGCCATCGTCGTAGCCGTGGGGGGCTTGGGCCACTTGGCGGTACTTGGACTTGCGCCATTGCAGCACGCGTCGACCCCACGTGAATTGTCCCGCGCCGCCCGTCAGGTTCTCGTTCGGCAGGTCTCGTTGCCACAGGAGATCCTGCGCTGACAACGCGACGACCCAAAGAGTAAGAAAAATCACGCGCACGCTTTGTTATTCTAAGGGAGATTCCCTATGGATGCTTTAGTTGACATCCTGACCCGTGATGATTCCGACGCACCGCTTGAACTGGCGGCGCTCGAATTGGCCGCGATCGAATTCCCGAAGCTCGAGCCGGGTCCGTTTGTCGATATCCTCGATTCGTACGCCAACGAGATCGAAGCGCGGATGCGGATGGGGTACGACGGCGTCGAACGGCTTCAGGTGTTGCACGAGTTTCTCTTCCGCGAACAGGGCTTTACTGGCAACGAGCAGGACTATTACAACGCCCGGAACAGCTGCCTGAACGAAGTGATTGCCTCGCGGACGGGCATTCCGATTTCGCTCTGCGTCGTTTATATGGCGGTGGCCGACCGACTGGAAATGCCGGTGTTCGGCATCGGCATGCCGGGCCATTTTCTGTGCAGTTACGAAGACGATGGCTTCAAAACCTTCATCGACGTTTTTCACCAAGGGACATTGATGACCGGCGAGGAGTGTCTCGATTTTGCGCGGACGCTGACCGGTATGGATCTATCGGCGATGCCGCAGCTTTTACAACCCGTTACTTCCCGACAAATCATCATTCGGATGCTAAATAATTTACGCAGCATCTACCTGCGGGGCAAGCAGTTTCCGAAGGCGTCGCAGGTGCTCGATTTGCTGGTGCAAGCGAGCCCATCCGACGCCGATAGTTACATCCTCCGCGGCGCTGTAAACGTGGAGTTGAAAAAGTTTCAAGCCGCTCGCTCCGACTTCGAACGGTATTTAGCGTTGATGCCGGAGGCGCGCGACCGGGAACGGGTGGTGGCGCAAATCGCGATCATCGACCGGTACCTGTCGCGGCGCGGGTAGGATGAGGCGAAATCCTGGTTTCTTTGTGTTGGCTGCGTTGATTCTGGCGCTGGCGATTGGGGCCAATACGGCGGTGTACACGGCAGCGCGGGTCTTGGTTCTGCAGGGGCTGCCATATCGGAATGCCGACGAGTTGGTGGCTTTGCATGAGACGCTGCGTAACGGCGTCGAAGTCGATACCTCGCTCGAAGCGCTGACGGATTATCAGAAGTCGGGTGCATTCTCCGCCGTGGCCGTCGGGCGGCCGCGCAGCTTCGGCTGGCAAGGGGCCGATGGCGGCGCGGTGCACGTGATCAACGCTGGCATGGTGACGGCGGACTGGCTTACGGCGTTGGGCGTGTCGCCAGTGGAAGGCCGGATGTTTCAGGAAAACGAACCCGGCGTCGTCGTGTTGGGCGCCGGAGCCAAGCAGCGGTTGTTCGGTACCGCCGCGGACGTTCTGGGTCGGCGGGTGCTGGTGAACAGCCAACCGATGACCGTGATTGGAGTGTTGCCGGTCGGGTTCCGCGATAGCTGGAACGAAGAGCCGATTGGTGCGTGGATCCCGCTTCCTCATGCAGACTATGGCGGCCGTCGGGATGCGCGAGCGCTGTCGGCGATTGGCCGGTTGGTGAAGCCCGTCGAGCAGGCGCAGGCGGCGATGAACGTGCTTGCCGGCCAGTGGAGCGGGGCGTACGCCACTCATCGCGATGGCGGGATTGTGCTCCGGAATTTGCGGCAGGAAGTGCAGGGGCGTTACCACCGTCCGGTCGAAATTCTGGCCGTCGGGGCGCTGTTGTTGACGCTGATTGCGGCCGCGAATCTGGGGCACTTGCTACTGGTTCGTTTTGATCGGCGACGGCGGGAGCTGGCGATTCGGCTGTCCCTTGGGGCTCGGTTCGGCGACCTCGCTCGGGAGTTCGGTCGGGAGAGTTTGGTCGTGAGTTTGGGTGGCACGCTGGGTGGGGCGGCGTTGTCGATTGTGTTGTTGCGGTTGGTGCCGTTTCGCGTCGAAGCTTCGATCGTGAGCTTCGCGTTTGCGTTCGGCTGCGGCTTGTTGACGACGTTACTGTTGCCGCTGTTGCCGCTCTGGCAGGCGCGGCGTTTGGTGTTGGAACAGGAGATGCGCGAAGGCGGCCCCGCGGTCGCTGGCGGCCGACGAAGCCATCGGGTTCGTTCCGTAATTGTGGCGGCGGAGGTAGCCGTGAGCGTGGTGCTGCTGGCGGGTTGCCTGCTGCTGGCCCGCAGCCTGCAACAGGTGTTGGATGTCGACCCCGGCTTCCAGGTCGAACGGGTCTATCGGTTCGGCCTCGGCATCCCCGAAGGCCGCTACGATACGGACGCGAAGATGGCGGCGTTCTATCCTCGGCTGGAGGCTGAGTTGAAGGCCTTACCCGGGGTGGTTGCCGCTGGCGTGGGATCTCGATTGCCACTGTTCGGCAACAGCGCCGCGTCGCCTTTCCAGTTCCCGGGTGAAGAGCCGCAGAACGCCCGGCGGAGCATCGCCTCGACCGGCTTTTTTGAAACGCTCGGGTTCCGGCTCGTCGATGGTCGGCTGTTTCGAGCCAACGAGGGAGAGAAAGTGGCGCTGGTGAATCAGGCGTTTCTGGGCCAGTTCGGCCGCGGCCTCGGGCAGCGGGTGCAGTTCCGATGGAACGGTACGCAGTCCGCGGTGATCGTCGGCGTCGTCAGCGATGCGCGGCAGCAAGGGCTCGACTCGGCTCCGCTGCCGGAGATGTTCCTGAACATTGCGCAGTTTCCGATTGAAGGAATGCAGGTGGTGGCGCGGGCGGAGCGGGACGACGCGGGGATGCCCGCCGCTCTCGCCGCCGCGCTGCGCCGCGTTGACGGTCAGTTGCAAACGGTATCGCCGCAGCCGATGGCGGCGTGGGTGGAACGTAGCGTGGGGGACCGCCGGATTGCGCTCGGGATTAGCAGCGGCCTGGCGCTTGTGGCGATCCTGCTGGCGGGCGTGGGCCTGTACGGCGTCATTGCTTCGCTGGCGGTGGCGCGGCAGCGGGAGATGGCTCTCCGCGCGGCTTTAGGCGCCTCGCGAGCAGACATCCTGAAGCTCGTGCTGTGGCAGGGAATTCGGCTGGCACTACCGGGCTTGGCGCTGGGGTTGGGGGGGGCGCACGCCCTCGCTGATTTGATTCGGAGTCAGTTATTTGGCGTCGCCGAGACCGATCCGCTGGCACTGGTCGGCGTCGTGCTCGGGGTCGGGATTCTGGCTATCGCCGCCGGGCTGCTGCCGGCTTTACGGGCTCGCCTCGTAGACCCGACGCAGACGCTGCGCTAAAGCGTCGTGACGGTCTTCATGTTGTCGCCGGGCACCCGGTCGATGAAGAGCCGGAAGGGGGCGATACCCGCTTTCTCGGGCACCTCGTCGAAGGTGAAGGTGAACTGCGCGGAGCCGGACTTCAGCGCGATTCGTTGGCGATGGAGCGTCTTGCCGTAGCGCTGACCACCCTCCGGTTTGGCGAAGACGACGATTTCAATTTGGTCGGCGACGGTTGCTTCCACTTCGAACTCCTTCTCATCGGCTTTGTACTTGCGAGCTTCGACAACCATCCCGCCGATGCGGGGAAAGAACACGCCTTCCACGCCGGGGCGGGCGGGTTCAAAGCCGTCGCCGGGCGAAGAATCGGCGTAGGCGTGGGCCAACGGTTGACCCGCCACCATCGTGCTCGAAATCACCCGATGCTGCTTCTCGACATTTTTGAGTTCCGCCTTCGGAATCCGGCGCTGCCAGATCTTGCCTTCGGGCGAACTCGCCGCCGCCTCCGTAGAGCACGCGGCCCTAGTGAATAATCCCCATTTAGCCGCAAAGTTTCAGGACGTCTTCGACGATGTGCGTCGACAAAATCACGATGACGCTCTCGCCCACCTCGGCCAGCAGGTTGTAACAACGGCTGCTCTTGCCGGGATCGAGCCCGGCCGTTGGCTCGTCGATGATGAGCAGTTGCGGGCTGCCGATCAGCGCTAGGGCGATGCCAAACCGCTGGCGCATGCCGCCGGAATAGCTGGTCAGCGCCTTCTTGCGATGTTCAAACAGATTCACACGCTGCAGCATGGCATCAATCAGCGTCTTACGTTCCGAGGCCTTCATGATGCCCTTCAGCAGGGCGAGGTGGCTCAGCATGTCCACCGCGTTGATGCGGGGATAGACGCCGAAATCCTGCGGCAGTTACCCGAGGCGCTGCCGGACGGCGTCGTGTAAGGTCGCGATCGTTCTCATCAAGGTGCTCTTGCCCGTGCCGTTCTGGCCGAAAAGACGATCTGTGCTGCGAGGCACCGAGAGTGAAACTTGGTCGACTGCTTTCACGCCGTTGGTGTAGGTTTTAGACAGTCCTGCAATGCGGAGTTCCATTTTGCCTCGGCGCCCCCCCAGAAATTGACCACCTCTGCTCGAATAGACTTGGCCAGATCACAAGTTGATCATGCCGCGTGGCATGCCGCCGGGCGGGACCTTCTTCATCCATGCCGCAGACGCGTATATCGTTGAATCGTGCCGCAGGCGCGTTTATAGTTGCATAGGTTTAGGCACCGACGTTTTGCCCGCGCGGCCAGACCGAGTGCCACAAGCCCATGCTCGTCGGAGAGGCACCGCAGTCGGGGCCGGTTGGTGGTAAAGTTTTGGCGAGCAAGGCTGGTCAATTCTTCGCGTGCGCCGAAGATTTTGATATCGTTACGAGTGTAACTGGGGAATCGTTCACGCAAAAGGGTGAGTGATATACTGCGAATGGGTTTGTTTGTTAGGAGTATCCCCTTGAATTTCCGTCAGCTCGCTCTTCTTGTGGCAGCCGCGGGCGCGCTGTCGCTCACCGTTGCGCTGGCGGAAGACAAAACGCAGAAACCGCCCGAGCAAGGTGGCCCCGGCAAAGGTACGTCCCGGGACTCGGTAGCACCGCGTAAAAAGGCACCCATCGCAAGCGCCGAGGATAAAGAGCTCAGCGGACGCCCGGCCACCATTCGCGTCGATACGACTCTGGTCTTGATCAACGTCACTGTCACTGACCCGTTGAATCGGTTTGTCACCGGTCTCGAAGCCGAGCATTTCAAGCTGCTCGAAGACAAGCTCGAGCAGAAGATCGCCACTTTCGCCAGTGAAGACGCGCCGCTTTCGGTCGGGCTCGTTTTCGACGCCAGCGGCAGCATGGGTTCGAAGCTCCAGAAGGCTCGCTTGGCCACCGCGCAGTTTTTCAAAACCGCAAACCCGGAAGACGAGTTTTTTCTCGTCCAGTTCAACGATCGACCGGAGCTCGTGCAGCCCTTCACGACCAACACCGAAGAGATTCAGAATCGGCTGACCTTCACCCAAGCCAAGGGACGGACGGCGCTGCTCGACGGCGTCTACATGGCCCTGAACCAGATGAAGAAGGCGAAGAACACGCGCAAGGCGATTTTGATTCTATCGGACGGCGGCGACAACTCCAGCCGCTACACCGAGAGTGAAATCAAGAATCTGGTTCGCGAGGCCGACGTGCAGATTTACGCCATCGGGATTTTCGAGCCCGTTTCCGCGCGCAGTCGCAGTGCGGAAGAACTATCCGGCCCCGGATTGCTGAATGAAATGGCCGAGCAGACTGGCGGACGTCATTTTCCTGTTGAAAACTTAAACGACCTGCCGGACGTGGCGGGTAAGATCGGCATGGAGTTGCGGAACCAGTATGTGATCGGTTACGTCCCCACCAATGGGAACCGCGATGGGAAATACCGTCGGGTCCAAGTAAAGCTCGTGCAACCGCGAGGATTGCCGCCTCTGCGGCCGTTCTGGCGCCAAGGATATTATGCTCCCGCTCAATAGACGAGCCTTTGCCGTTCACTTGGCGAAGGCGATCACGGCTACTACGGCGACCGGCCTTTACGGTCAGGACACCGGAGGGCTAACCTTCCGCTCGGACACCCGAGAAGTGTTGCTGCATGCCACCGTCGTCGACAAAAAAGGCACCTTCATTACCGATCTCAAGCGCGATTCATTTAAGGTTTACGAAGATGGCGTCGAGCAACCGATTAAGATTTTCAAGCGCGAGGACGTTCCTGTATCGCTCGGTTTGGTGATCGACAACTCCGGCAGCATGCGACCGAAGCGCAAGCGCGTCGAGAGTGCGGCGGTCCAACTCGTAAAGGCTTCGAACCCCTTCGACGAAGTCTTCATCGTCAATTTCAACGAAGACGCCTACCTGGACGTTCCGATGACCAGCGACGTCAAGAAGATGGAAGCTGGTCTGAACCGGATCGACTCGCGCGGCGGGACGGCTATGCGGGACGCGCTGACCATGTCGCTCGATCACATCAAGGACAAGGGCAAGAAGGACAAAAAAGTACTTCTGGTGATCACCGATGGCGACGATACCGCTTCAAGTGACGTCAACACGCTTGAAAAGTTGCTGAGCAAAGCGCAGCGGACCGAGGTTTTGATCTTTGCCATCGGCATTCTGAACGATGAACGGCCTCGCGAAGCCAAACGCGCCAAGCGAGCCATGGAGATGTTGGCCAAACAGAGTGGTGGCGTCGCCCATTTCCCGGAAACGCTCGAAGCGGTCGAGGCCATGGCCATCGCCATCGCGAAGGAAATTCGGAGCCAGTACATCATCGCCTACAATCCCACCAAGCCCGACGACGGCGTATTCCGCCAAATTCGTATCGCGGTGAAGGCCCCGGGCAGCCCGACGGTTCGCACCCGCAGCGGTTATTACGCCACCGCCGCCGCGAAAACTTCGGCGGTCCTCTAGCGGTGTTGACGTATTTGTGGCGGACGTCGAAGGGCTACCGGCTGCGGCCCTGGGCCAGCCCCTACATCCTATGGCGTATCGAAACTTACTGGGGCATTCACGCCGAATCGATTGGTTGCCGCGAGTTCTTCACCTTCGCCTGGACCCACCGCAAAGAGCTTTGGCGCTTTTTGCGGTGGGCTGACCGGATGGCGCAGGGCTAAAGCGTCCGCGTCACTTTCGAAAGCGTCCGCGGTTGATCAGGGTTCAGACCCTTCTCGGAAGCCAAACACGCCGCGAACAGCTGCGCCGGGATAATGTACGGAATCGGGGTAAACAGCTCCTCGGGCAGAGCTTTCTTGCGGCCCAGTTTCGCCGGGATGACGATCGGGCGACTAGTTTTCAGATTCGCCGCGGTAGCGTTGCTCTGGTCGGTGATCAGCATCGTTTCGGCCTGCAAACCGGTTAGCTTTTCGAGCATCTCGTGCATCGACGGCCAAGTCACTCCGCTCGGCGTAAACAGGAACACGGGGAACCCGGCTTCGACCATGGCAATGGGGCCATGCAGGAAATCCGCCGACGAAAAGCGCTCGGCGACCACGTAGCAAGTCTCCATCATCTTCAGCGCAAACTCGAACGCGTTCGAGTAGTTCAGGCCGCGGCCGACGACCACGACGTGTTCCATGAACCGGTAGCGAATGGCCCGTTCGGCGATCTGTGGATACAGGCTCAGCGCGGCGTTCGCGTGATCGGGCAGTTGCCGAATCTCGTCCAGATCCACCGGCGCTCCCAGGGCGAAAGCGATCAGGTACATCGCCAGTACTTGGCCGGTATAGGTCTTCGTTGCCGCGACGCTTTTCTCGCGTCCGGCGCGGACGAGAAAGACGTGTTCGGCCATCTTGGCCAGCGAGCTTTCGGGCTCGTTGGTCACCCCGATCGTGAACGCTCCGGCCGCCTTCGCACGTTCCAGCACAAGGTTCGTATCGGTCGATTCGCCCGACTGCGAAATGGCGATCACGAGCGTATCTTCGTTGTAAGCCATCGGGGCGCCGTAAAGCGTGACAATCGACGGAGCCGCGAGCGAGACCGGAATGCCGGTAGCAATCTCCAACAAATATCGCCCGAATTGGGCCGCGTTGTCCGATGTTCCCCGAGCTGACAAAACGATAAATTTGGGGCGCCGCGTGGCGAAGTACTTCTTCAATTTTTCAATGGAGCGTAGTTCAGCACGGAACGTGCGTTCAAGAGCCGCTGGCTGCTGGCGGATCTCGTCGAGCATTTTGGACATAGAACCATTCTGCACTGGGAATGTGACGATTGGCGAATTCCTTCCTAGGATGGGCAGAGACGAAATTGGGGGCCGGCGCACACAGACGAAGAGTTGATGACCGCGGTGCGGCGGGGTGATGCCCAGAAGCTCGGGTTGCCCGGAACTCCCTCCTCGATCACAAGTAGAAAACAGGAAGGGGGGACCGAGATGGCCCCGGATTACGATGCGCCGACCCCGAGGTCGGACGGCAATGAAGAGGAACAGAAACGAGATCTCGCGCGGCGGGCGCTGGACGAACTGCCGCCCGATAAACGGGAACTCGTCGTGCTGAGCCGATATCAGGGCAACCTGTCTAGTCGGGAACGTGAGGTTGAACTGGCCGAATATCGCGAAGGCGCGTCGAATCCGGAGCTGACGGCCCACCTGGCTGTGTGCGCCGAGTGTCAGGCGCTGGTGGCGATATGGGAGTGGTTGGGCGTGTGGCGGGACGAGACGCCCGACGCTGGAATGCCGATGCGATTCCGCCAGCGCCAGAAGGAAGCGATAAAACCGAAAAGGCAGGATTGGACCAAATGGGCGGCCGTCGCGGCCGCGCGGGTCCTCAGCTTTTTGGCCGGCCGGACGACCAGCGGAGATGTTACGGGCTTGCGGTAGGAGGTCCGTGGACTGCGTGAAGTGGCGGCGCTGCAACTGCCTGAACCGCAGTCAGCAAACGAACGGCTCCGCGTCATCCGCTACTCGGTCGCGCTTGATAAACCCGACAACAAAGTGATCGGCGCGTTGACTCGGACGTTGCGAACCGATTCCAGCGTCGACGGTCGCCATGCAGCGGCCGATGCGCTGCACCGATACGTCCGTGCCGAAATCGTCAAGCAGGCCGCCCGGAAACTGTTCGTCGCCGATGGTCGCCGATGGTGCGCGTGGCCTACCTTGACCTGCTGCTGGCGGTGCGCGGGTGATCTCGGCGACGAACGCGCATCTGGAAGAGGCAGGCGCCCAGAATCGATTCCGGCAGGATCAGCTGTTTCGCCTGAACACGATTGAGATTCATTTGCCGCCGCTGCGCGAGCGGAAAGAGGACATTCCGCATCTGGCCGCATCTGGCCGCATACTTCCTGGCGAAGCACTCGCGGCGCTATCGCAAGCATCTGGTCGGCTTCGAACCGGCGGCCCCAAAGCTGATGATGGAGAACTCTTGGCACTGCAACGTTCGAGAGTCGAATCACGTGATCGAGCGTGCCGTGCTGATGGCTCAGGATCATCTCATTCCCGTCGACGATCTGGCCGTGCGAGCCGCGCGCGAAGGAACGGGACGGTTGGAAGAGATGAGTCTCGAAGACGTCGAGGGGTTCTTAATCAAGAAGGCGCTGGCCCGCCACGATGGCAACGTCAGCCACGCGGCGCGTGCCCTCGGCCTGAGCCGAAGCGCCCTCTACCGGCGCTTGGAACGTTATGGCCTTTAAGCTTTCGCACGAAGGTTCGGTGCGGGCTTTGGCGCTCGCGTCCGGGTTACCGGCGGTGCTCTTCGCCGGCAGGGTGATCGGAATCGGCGACTATTCCCCGAAGGTGATGTGGAGGCTGGGGCCGTCGCTCGGCTGGGCTTTGGCTTCGCCGTGCGCGAACGGATCGCCTCGCCGCTGCGGACCGTTTCGAATCTCCTCGAAGCCATTCGGGAAGGGGCTACTCCGTCCTGGCCAACGGCGCCGCGGGGGCCGACGCCCTCGCCGAAGTCATGCACCAGGTGAATGCGATGGGCGCGACAATGCGGTCCCAACGCTTCGGGGAGCTGGAAGAAACCACGCTACTGCAAGGTGGTGGAAGAGATCGACGCGTCGATCTTCGCCTTCGATGAAAAACAAAAACTGCGCTTAGTCAACCGGGCGGGCGAACGGCCTCTCGGTAAGACGTCCGAGCGGATGCTGGAACTCGAAGCCCGCGAGTTAGGCCTGGCCGAGTACCTCGATGACGAGACCGTCAAGACCGTGCAGCGGGTGTTCCCCGGCGGCTCCGGTCGTTGGGGCATCAGTCGGTGTTCGTTCCGCGAAGGCGGCTTGCCGCATCGCCTCCTCGTGCTGACGGACCTGACGCGACCTTTGCGGGAAGAAGAGCGGCAGAAGAAGAGCTGCAGGCTTGGCAACGCCTCGTTCGCGTGGTGGGGCATGAACTCAATAACGCGACTGGTGCCGATCAACTCCATCGCGGGTTCACTTGAAACGATCGCCCAACGGAATCCGCTGCCGGAAGACTGGCGCGAAGATATGCAGGGCGTCATCGCGGCGCGCAGCGAGTCGCTCGCTCGCTTCATGGGGGCCTATGCTAAATTCGCGCGGCTCCCGCGTCCGGCCTTGGCCCCGGTCCGGCGCCTGGAACTCGTGCAGCGCATCGTGCGGATGGAAGTCCGGATGCCTGTAGAGATTGTGGGCGGGCCCGACATCACGGTGCAAGCGGACGCCGACCAGTTGGAGCAGTTGCTCATCAACCTCGTCAAAAAACGGCGTCGAAGCGGCACGAGAGACCGGCGGCGGAGTTCGCATCCGCTGGGAACTGGCACCGTGGCAAGTGGCGCTGCGCGTTGAGGACGAAGGCCCGGGCCTGGCTGCTGCCACCAACCTTTTCGTACCCTTTTTCACGACCAAACCAGCCGGAAGTGGTATCGGCCTCGTCCTCTGCCGCCAGATCGCCGAAGGGCACGGCGGATCCTTGACGCTCGAGAACCGGGGCGTACCGGGATGCGTCGCTTTGCTGCGATTGCCAGTACAATGAAGGGATATGTCGATTGTCGTGGTTGGTTCCGTCGCCTACGACGGAGTAGAAACGCCGCATGGAACGGTTGAGCGGATGCTCGGTGGCTCCTGCACTTATATCTCGTTGGCGGCGAGTTACTTTTCGAAAGCGAAGATTGTCGGGGTCGTTGGTGAGGACTTCGCGGAAGAAGACGTCACCCTGTTGAAGAACCACGGCGTGGACGTGGAGGGCCTCGAACGAGTGGCCGGAAAGACCTTCTTCTGGAAGGGCGTCTACACCCCCGACATGAACGATCGGACCACCTTGGTCACTGATTTGAATGTCTTCGCCGACTTCGATCCGAAGTTGCCCGAAAGCTACAAAGATGCTTCCTACCTCTTCCTTGGCAATATTCAGCCGACGTTGCAGCGTAACGTCCGAGCCCAGATGAAAGCGCCCTGGGTCACCGGCGGCGATACGATGAACTACTGGATTTCCGACTTCCGCGATGAGTTGCTCGAAACGTTGAAGGGCTGGAATTTCGTCCTGCTGAACGATCATGAAGCGCGTCAGCTTTCCGGCGAGACCAACCTGCGGAAGGCCGCCAAAGCGATACAGGCGATGGGTCCGAACACTGTCGTCATCAAGCGCGGTGAGTACGGCGCCATGGCGTTCCGAGGCGATGACTACTTCATCATGCCCGGCTATCTGCTCGAAAACGTGTTCGATCCTACCGGTGCCGGTGACTGCTTCGCGGGCGGCTTTATGGGCTATCTCGCTCAGGAAGGCATCGACCTCGGGAAGGGCCACATCGACCGCCGGGAGCTGAGCCGGGCGGTGATCTATGGTTCGGTAATGGGAAGCTATTGCTGCGAAAAATTCGGCGTAGACCGCTTCCGGACGTTGCAGCGCGCGGAGATTGATGCCAGGTTCCAAGAGTTCCGGAAGTTTACGGACTTCTAAAGGGAAAAAGAGTAAAAAGCGGCGCTGGACACTCCCTCCGGTGCTGGCCGTGTTGCCGGTGCTGCTGGGACTGAGCGTGGCCGCTATCGCTTGGTTCTGGCAACACGGCTACTTGCTGTATTGGGGCGATGCCACGGCCCATCTGAACATCGCCCGCCGCATTGTCGATTCGCGGACGCCCGGCTATGAGCAGATCGGGACCGTGTGGCTGCCCTTGCCCCACGTCCTGATGCTGCCGTTCGTCCGCATCGACGCCTGGTGGCGCAGCGGGTTGGCGGCGGCAGTGGTCTCCGGCTTTTGCTTTCTTTGGAGCGGCGGGATGCTATATAGCACCGTCCGTCGCCTCTGGGACGCTCCTGCCGCGGCGTGGGCGGCCGTCCTGCTCTTTGCCTTCAACCCGAACGTGCTCTACCTGCAGTCGATTGCCATGACCGAGTCGGTCTTCTTCGCTTGCACTATGACGGTGCTCTACGCCATGGCGCGATCGTCTCCAACCCTCGCCGGCCTGGGCCTATTGGGCGCGACGATGACCCGCTATGAAGGCTGGTTCCTGATCCCTGGAGTGGTCGCATTCTTCTTCTTCACGCGAAGTTGGCGGGCGGCGCTCGGCGTCGGCGCGCTAGCTTCAATCGGACCGTTGTACTGGTTCGGTCACAACGCAGTGTTCCACGGCGATTGGCTGGACTTCTATCGCGGCCAGGGTTCGGCGATGGCGATTCAAGGCGGGGTTGACTATCCCGGCCGCGCCGACTGGCTGAAGGCGCTGCAGTACTTCGGGGCCGCCGCGCAACTCGTCAGCGGTTGGGGATTGGTTCTGGTTGGGGTCTTCGGTACGGTCGTCGCCGTCGTCCGTCGGCAGTGGTGGCTCGTGCTGTTTCTCGCCATGGCTCCTGCCTTCTACGTGCTCAGTATCCACGGCTCGGGAACGCCCATCCATGTGCCCCACCTGTGGCCGCATAGCTACTACAACACCCGCTACGGCATGGCGGTCATTCCGCTCCTGGCCTTCGGCGGCGCTGCCCTGGTGGCCATCTGGCCGGGGCGCTGGATGGCCGCTCTCGTGGTGGCTGTCGGCGTCTTGCCGTGGGTCTTCTACCCGAAGGCGAATGGTTGGGTGACGTGGAAGGAGTCGCAGGTAAACTCCGAATCGCGACGCGCCTGGACCAAAGAAGCGGCGGACTATCTGGCCGCCAACTACGAGCGCGGCACCGGTATCGTCGCGCCGTTTGGCGATCTCACCGGCATCTTCCGAGACGCTCACATCCCCTTACGCGAGACTGTCCACGAAGGCAATGGCTTGTATTTTTCCGCCCTGCTCCAGCGACCCGATCTCTTCCTTTGGCAGGAATGGGCGGTCGCCTTCCGCGACGACCCGGTCAGCGAGGTGTTGAGTCGGTCTCCACACTTTCGGCGTGTAAAAATGATAGATGTGACTAATTCTCGATCAGTGGACATTTATCGCCGCGTTCGGCGCTAAGGCCTATGTCTATCCCGTTTGCCAAGGCGCACGGCGCCAAAAACGATTTTCTATTGACGTGGGCCGATGAAGCGCCCCTCGACAGGCTCTCGCAAGTCGCCATCGCAATCTGTGATCGCAATACCGGAATCGGTGCCGACGGCTGGCTGGTCTGCGACCGCCCCGCCGATGGCATGCGAATTCGCCTGTTTAACCCCGATGGCGGAGAAGTCGAGATGTCCGGCAACGGCACCCGATGTGCAGCCGCCTGGGCCATGGCCAATGGCTACGAGGCCGAGCGAATTCGGATTCGAACCGGCGGAGGCGAAAAACAACTGCGCCAGCTCGAGCGATCCGGCAATGAGTTTCTGTTTGAAATGAACATGGGTCGTCCGGTGGTCGAAGCCGAACGCGAAGCTTTGGTGGTCGGCGATCAGATCGTCAACTGCACCGTGCTTAACGTCGGCAATCCCCAGTGCGTTGTTTTCGTGGAAAATTTCGATTTCGACTGGCCGACCATGGGCGCGGCAATCGAGAAGGATCCCCGCTTCCCAAAGCGAACCAACGTTTCCTTCGTCCGGCATAGAGACGGTCTGAATTTGGACGTCCGTTTCTTCGAACGTGGCGTTGGGGTTACGAACAGTTCAGGAACCGGGTCGACCGGTGCCGCGGTCGCGGCCATGCTGCGCGGCATCGTCGGCCGGACCGTCACCGTCCATACTTCGGCGGGCCCTCTAGTGTTTAGTTGGCCAACTGCCGATGAAGATGTAGTGATGGCCGGACCGGCCGAGCTGATAGCGGCAGGAACATTTTTCTTGAAAGAGGCACATGACGCATAAAGAAGCGCTGTTGGAAAAGATCCTCAGCAAGAAAGCCGCCGCCGGAATCGTTGGTCTGGGCTACGTCGGCCTGCCCTTGGCCGTCGAGTTTGGGCGCGCCGGCTTCAGCGTCGTGGGCTTCGATGTCATCGAAGCGAAGATCTCGCACTTGAATCAGGGCAAATCTTACATCCAGGATGTTCCCGATACCGTGATCGCGCCCCTCGTCGAAAAGGGGCTATTCAAAGCGACGAATGATTTTTCCAAGCTGGCCGAGATGGATACGATCAACATCTGCGTCCCTACCCCGCTCCGGAAGACAAAAGACCCGGACATGAGTTTCATCGTAAGTTCGACCGAGGAAATCGCCAAATATCTCCGCCCAGGGACACTGGTCATTCTCGAATCCACCACTTACCCTGGAACCACCGACGAGTTAGTCCTGCCGATGCTTGAAAAGTCCGGCCTGAAAGTTGGCGAGGATTTCTTCGTCTGCTTCTCTCCGGAGCGGGTAGACCCCGGCAACGCCAAGTATCAAACTCGCAACATTCCGAAAGTCGTTGGTGGAATCACCCCGGCCTGCACCGAACTCGGCGCCGCTTTTTATGCTCAGTCGCTTGATACCGTCGTCCCGGTAACGTCCACTAGCGTCGCCGAGATGGTAAAATTACTCGAAAATACGTTCCGTATGATCAATATCGGCCTCGTCAACGAAATGGCGATGATGTGCGACCGCATGGCCATCAACGTTTGGGAAGTGATCGACGCCGCGGCCACTAAGCCGTTTGGATTCATGCCGTTCTATCCCGGCCCCGGACTGGGGGGCCATTGCATCCCCGTCGACCCGTTCTACTTGGCTTGGAAAACTCGTCAACAAGGTATCGAGGCGCGGTTTATCGAGTTAGCCGGTTACATCAATGGGCAGATGCCGCACTTCGTCGTCGATAAGGTGCAGCACGCCCTCAACGAAAACCGAAAGCCCCTCCGAGACTCCAAAATCCACATACTCGGAGTCGCTTACAAGAAAAACATCGAGGATGTCCGAGAGTCTCCGGCTCTCGACATCATTCATTTGCTAAAACAGCGCGGTGCCCAGCTCAGCTATAGCGACCCGTACGTCCCGCATTTGAAGATCGATGGACTCGACATGCACTCTGAAGACGTGATCGTCGGCTGCGTACGCGCTGACTGTGTCGTCCTCGTCACGGACCATACCGCCTTTGACGCCGACGCGATCCTCGCCGCCTCGCCCGTGTTGGTTGACACTCGAAACGCTCTCAAAGGAAAGAAGTCGGACAAATTGTTTCGGTTGTAACGCATGCTCTGATGGCTCCGGGCCATCGCCTATTGCTACCCCGGATTCTTACTCGCGGACTTCCTCACGGGCTCCGCTCCGGTGTTGCTCCGGGAACTCGCCTGCGCCCAAACCATTGGAAGCTCGAACGTTCCTGCGTGGAGGCTCATGCCGCGGAGCCTCCGCCTCCACGAGCTACTCTCCGCCCACCTCGCACCGGGCTCGGCATCCATGTCGCGCTCCTGGCCGTCTTTGGGACGACCTACCCCCAGCGGATGCTCCTCCCCGCTCCACCCTCGCCGTTCTGACGTCGATTCCTCGGATCTTCCGCCCCTTTGCTCATCGGCTGCGGAGTCGGTACTCTCTTCCTCGGGGGCCGAAAAGCTTGGCTCCTTGGAGCCCGGGCCCCTGGCCCCTCCTTTCCGGCGCGGCTGTCGCCAGCTGTCTCCCCGCGCCGTCTGCTACCCTGCCCTCCAGCTTGGGGCCCCGTCGCTCACCGAGAAATCGTCACAGTCAAATGCAATCGCAACTGTCGCGGACCCCTCCTCCGGTGCCCATCAACTCCTCCGTGATCTCGTCGCCCACGGCGTCGGCTCCATCGGCATTCGCGTCCACGGCATCAAGCCCCGTCCGCCCGGAGATCGCGAAAGCCACCGCGAAGTCGAACTCCTCGCCCGCCGTGTCCACTCGCCGCCTGCCCCACTCAGAGCGAAGAGTTCGAAGAGCAGGAACGCTTTTACCGCGCCATCGCGACCCGAAACGCCGCCATCTCCTCGCTGTTCCGAACGAACAGCACATCGCCCGCCAACACCGGATGGTTCCACGTTTTCCCTTCGATCGCCTTAAATCGCGCGAGCTCCCAAAACTGGGCAGGAACCGCCGAAACCAAAGCCCGTTCGCCCTCTTCCGTCAGCACCAGCCGCAAACCCCACTCCGCCCGCCGGATCCACTGCCCATGCCCATACCGCCCGCGTTTCCATTTCCGCTGGCCGTCTTTCACGTCGATACAAGCAAGTCGATACAAGACAGGATGCTCCCGTCGAACCCGCCCGCCCCTTGCGACATCGCCACGCGGTGTAAGCTGTTCCCTTCGCCCTCGCTCAGCGGTAAGTCGCCTCCGGGCCGCTCATCTCCACGATGTGCCGCACCGCTCCGATGGTCAATACATGTGGCGAACCGTATCCCGATCCGCCCTCCGGGCCGAACCAACGCGGCTCGCCCTTTACGATGTCGTGCCCCACCAACTTGCCCCCCGGCGGCGGTGCCGTCCACCAGCGGGGGGCGAAGCCAAAAATCCCCATCCGGGCGTCTGCGCTCCGCTGTCCTTCGCCACGTCGCGCGACCACCTCACCGCACCATTCCGCCCGTCCAGCGCATGCGGAATCCCTGTCCCGCCGAAGTTGTACACCCGACCCGCCCGCAAAACCACCGTCAACCCCAGAGCGTTTTCCCCTTCCACCCGCAAACTCCCCGCCATCCGCTCCATCTCCCCCTGCCGCCCGCCCCATTCCGCCGCCGGGCGCGACAGCAGCAACACCACCGGTCCCCGGCTCACCGCCATCAACCCGTCAATGTCCCCTCCCGCCGTCGCCATCACATACGTCTTCCCCGACACGAAATATACATTCGCACCCGCCGCATTTGTCTCCCCACCCTATGGCATCTCCAACGGAAACTGTCCCGCCGGGTCCTGGTACACGCCCGCCCGACTCACCAAAACGAACCCATCGGATAATGTCGCTACTCGCATCGCGCCCGTCTTATCAGACCACGCTGGAAAACGTTGCCTTTTCCACCCGCCCACAATATATAGACACTTTTTCTTCTCCGCCCCAGCCCAATGCGGTGAATGTTCTTGCAATACTCCCCCAAGGGGTGTATTCTGGTTTTACGTTCTCCCCCGAGCGCCACGACACGACTGTCGTGGTGGATATCTATTTCTCGGCAGGGACATTCCGTTGTTAAAACTCAAACGCGTCGAGCTGCAAGGCTTCAAGTCTTTCGCTGACAAAACGGATTTACGCTTCAGTGGCGCTGGCATCGCCGCCATCGTCGGGCCTAACGGCTGCGGCAAATCCAACCTGAGCGACGCCATCAACTGGGTCCTCGGTGAACAGTCCGCCAAAAGCCTCCGCGGAGCCCGCATGGAAGATGTCATCTTTGCCGGCACCCGCGACCGCAAGCCCATGGGCATGGCCAGCGTCACCCTCACCCTTTTCGATCCCGCCGTCGACGCCGTCCTTCCTTTGATGGATCTCGCCCCCGCCGACGGCCCCGTCGCCACCTTCGTCGCCCAGCCCGTCAAAAAAAGCAGCGAACTGATTATCACCCGCCGACTGTTCCGCTCCGGCGACAGTGAATATCTCATCAACGGCAAGCAAGCCCGTCTCCGCGACATCCAGGACATCTTCATGGGCACCGGCCTCGGACCGGAATCCTACGCCATCATCGAGCAAGGCCGCATCGGCCAAATCCTCTCCTCCCGCCCCGCTGACCGCCGCTCCGTCATCGAAGAAGCTGCCGGCATCACCCGCTTCAAAACCAAACGCCGTCTCGCCGAAGCCAAGCTCGAAGGCGCCAAGCAAAATCTCACCCGTGTCTTCGACATCCTCGAAGAAGTCAGCCGCCAAGTCAACTCCCTCAAGCGCCAAGCCGCCAAGGCCAAACGCTACGAGGAACTCCGCGAAGAACTCGTCACCCACCTTCGCCTCTCTCTCGCCGGCAAGTTCAAAAAGCTCGAAGCCGAAGCCACCAAAGCCGCCGCCGAACTTACCCAAGCCACCGCCCGTTACGAGGAAATCAACAAGGACCTCCAAGATAAAGACGTCCAGCACTCCGAACTCCTCCAGTCCTGCTACACCCTAGAAGAGCACCTCACCGCCCAACGCCAGGAACTCGCCGACCGCAACGTCGAAGCCGAACGCGCCCGCGGCCGCCTCACCTCCCAAGCCCAACAAATCGCTGGCATCGAACAGCGCCTCAACCAAGGTGAAAACGAAGCCGTCGCCGTCGAACAACGCCTCACCGGCCTCACCGCCGAGGTCGAAGGCCACAAGCAAAAACTCGAAGAGCTCGAACGCCAAGTCAACGACGCCCGCGAACGCCTCCGCCTCCGCAACGAAGAACGCGAGCAACTCCAAGGCGAACTCCGCGGCCGCGAACAAGGCATGGAATCCGCCCGGCAGCAGGTCCTCCGCCTCCTCGGCGAATCGTCCACCCTCCGCAATCAACTCGCTCAAGTCGAAGAGTATCTAGCATCGAACCAACGGGACCGCACCCGCGCCACCCGCGAAGCCGAAGGCGCGCAAGCAGACCTCACCCGCGTCGCCCAAATGAAAGCGGAGCTCACCCTCCGCCTCGCCAATCGCCAGTCCGAAATCGAATCCCTTGCCGACCAACGCAAGTTCGTCGACGGCGAACTCGCCGCCCGTAAGTCCGAAATCGGCGAAACCCGCCGTCAACTCGAACAGGTCCGCGCCGAACTCAGCCGCCTCAAAGCCCGCAAGGATTCCCTCGAAGAAATCCTCAACCATCGCGCCTACACCACCGAGTCCGTCAAGCGCCTCTTCACCGCCATCGAGCGCGGTAAGGCCAACGACCTCAAGCCCGCCGGTGTCCTCGCCGACTTCGTCGAAGTCCAACCCGCCTTTGAAAAGGCGACCGAAGAGTTCCTCCGCGATGAACTCGAATACGTCGTCGTCAAAAACTGGCAGCAAGCCGAGCAGGGCATTGACCTCATGCGCTCCGACTTCGACGGCCGCGCCACGTTCTTAGTCCACCCCGAAGACAACGATCTCTACGCCAGCGCTCCGCCCGTCGAACCGGCCATTGGTCCAGAAACCGGCATCATCGGTCGCCTCAGCGAGATGCTCAACTTAACCAACGGGCTCACCAAGGCTCCCGCAGAACTTCTGCCCCGTTTGGCCCGTTGCTATCTCGTACAGGATCGAGCCGCCGCCCAGCGACTCGCCCTCCAATACCCGGACGTTTACTTCCTCCTTCCAGACGGCATCTGCTACCACGGCCACGCCGTCTCCGGCGGCCGCAAAACCGGCTCCGGCCCCTTGGCCCTCAAACGCGAACTCCGCGAACTCACCGGCCTCGTCACCCAACGCCAACGCCAGTTTGAAGGCTCCGCCGCCCAAATCGAAGAGCTCGAACTCCAAATCTCCACCCTCTCCGAGGAGCAGGAAATCCTCCGCCAGAAGCAGCAGAAAGAGGAGCGCGAAGCCCTCGCCCTCGACCACGAAATGCGCAAGCTCGGCGAAGAGAACGCGCGCTCCAACCAGCGCCTCAACGTCTCCCGCCAGGAACTCGAACGCCTCGACCGCGACCTCGAACGCGCCGCCACCCAGAAGCACGAGCGCCAGGCCCTCCTCGAAACCAAGGAAGTCGCCCGCCGCGAGCAGGAATCGAAACTCGAAGTCGGCCGCAGCCAACTCGACCTCCTTCGCGAGTCCGTCCAAAAGGCTGCCGAAGACCACTCCCACGTTCGCATCGAACTGACGTCGTTTGATGAGCGTCGCCGCGCCGAGTGCAACGCCCAGCAGCGTCTCGAAGCCCAGATCAACGAACTCACCCGTCGTCGCCAGGAAGTCGCCGGAGAAATGGAGCGCAACAGCCTCCATCGCTCCCGCCTTCTCAACGACAACATGGAGCTCGACTCCATCGTCATCCGCCTCGCCGAAGAGATCTCCGTCCTCGATGGCCAAGTCCGCACCCAGTCCGCTAAGGACCAGGAAATGCGCGCCCGTCTCGCCGGCCTCGACGAAAGCCTCAAGGCTCTCCGGTCGACTGTTCAATCGGCCCTCGAACGCCGCACCCAAATCGAAATCGAACTAGTCCGGCTCCACTCCGATCTCAAGCATTTGGAAGAAACCAGCCAGCACGAACTGGCTCTGCCCCTCGCCGAACTCGCCCGCCCCGAAGATCCTGAACTCGACGAAATCGCCTTGGGCGAAATCGAAGGCAAGTATCAGGAGGTGCGCAAGCGCATTGAAGCGCTCGGCCCGGTCAACCCCCAGGCTCTCGAAGAGTACAAGGAAGCTGAAACCCGCTTCACGTTCCTCAACGACCAGCGCCAGGACCTCCTCGACGCGATCCGCGACACCGAAAAGGCGATCCAGGATATCGACGTCGAATCCCGCAAACGGTTCGCCGAAGCATTCCAGGCCGTTAATGCAAACTTCAAAGAAATGTTCTCGACGCTCTTCGGTGGCGGTGCCGCCGAAATGCGTCTCACTGACGAAAACAACATCGGCGACAGCGGCATCGAAATCATCGCCTCGCCCCCCGGTAAGCGTTTACAGAACGTGCTCCTGCTCTCCGGCGGTGAAAAGTCGCTAACGGCGATGGCCCTGCTCATGGCCATCTTCAAATATCAACCGAGCCCCTTCTGCGTCCTCGACGAAGTCGACGCGCCGCTTGACGAGTCCAACACCGTCCGCCTCGCCCGCTTGATCAAGGAAATGTCGCTCGAAACCCAATTCGTCGTCATCACCCACCACAAGCGCACGATGGAAGCGGCCCAGACTCTCTACGGCGTCACGATGCAGGAACCCGGCGTGTCGCAACTTGTAAGCGTACGCTTCGGTCAACAAGTTCCCCCCGTCTCCCCCGAGCCCCGCATGCAGGCGGCCACCGTCTAACCCCGGTCGGCCACCCCCTGCCGGTGCGATTCTCGGCCCGTTTAGCCGCCCGTTACCGAGCCGCGACCGTCAGGGAGCGGTCTCTAACGGCCTCCCAACGCCCTCCACCTCCCCCGAGCCCCGCGCGCGGGTGCCCACGGACTAACCCCCATGGCCACCCTGCCTGTGGGTGAGTATCTCTTCCACCGACGGTTTACCCCGCTTCCCATAGCGGATCACCCCGTCGGCGCCGATCAGGTACACCGTCCGTTTCACGATTAACCCGTGGGTGTGATAAAGCTTCCCCACGGTCTGCCCCGGGTCGATGAGCAGAGGAAACGGAAAGTCATATTTCTTCACGAACTTCTCATGGCTCCCCGCCCCTTGCGAGTTGACGCCGAAGACAGCCATCCCCGCAAAGGCCCCCCACGAATCCCGAATCGCGCAGAGCTGTTTCGTGCAGATCATCGTATCGTCCCCCGGATACCAGACAAGCAGAGCCTCCTGTCCCCGCAGCGCGGAAAGCGTCACGCTCCGCCCCTGCTCATCGGCCAAAGTAAAATCCGGAGCCACGGTCCCCGCCGCCAACGGATGGGAAAACAACCACGAAACGAGTGCCATACTAATACTTTATGTCGATGCCCGACTTTGAATGGGAACCTATCGAGAGACTCTCGGACTCGGATCGGAAGGTCGAGCAGGGGGCTTTCGAGTCTCTATACGAAAGCTGGCGAGCGGCCAAGAATCGGCTTAAGCAATCGAGTGGGGCGCAACTCGCCGATTTCAATAATCGGTTAATTCGTCGCTTAAGTGTGGAGACTGGGATCTTGGAACGCCTGTACGACCTGGATAGAGGGACCACGGAGGCGCTCGTAGCCAATGGATTCCTCGAGGATCTCGTCGCGCACACCAGCACGAACATCGAGCCTGGCCGATTAATCGATATACTTCGCGATCTGAGGCTGCAGTTCAATTAGTAATCGATTGCGTGACGAATAATAGGCCCTTGACCAAGGGCCTAATGCATGAACTCCAGTCGGTCTTGACCCGCCATCAGGATAGTACTACCGCGATCGACGGTCTTGGCCGCCGCTTCGAAATTCCGCTCAGCAAGGGAAAGTTTAAAACCCAGCCGAACAATCCCAAACGCCCGGATGGATCTATTCACGGATATTGCCCGCCCATACATGTTGATGCTGAGGTCGACAATCTACTTACGTGGCTTGAGGAGTACTCCAACGAGGACCCCGTTTTGGTCGCGGCTTGGTTGCATCACCGCTTCACCCAAATTCATCCCTACCAGGACGGCAATGGGCGCGTCGCTCGCGCTCTCACAACTCTCGTACTACTCCGAGCTGATCTACTGCCTCTAGTTGTAGATCGGGACTTGAGGACGGACTACATCACCGCCCTCGAAGCGGCGGACCAAGCCAATCTAGCGCCCCTTGCAGAGCTCTTCTCACGCCTGGAGAGGAACGCGATTCTTCAAGCCCTAAGTGTCGACGCTGATGCAGACATTTCAAATCAGAAGAGCCTTACCTCTGCGGTCATCGGTGCCCTCGCAGACAAGTTTGGGCGACGAAAGAGTCAGCAGTTAACCGAACTTCGCCGAGTCAACACTGTGGCTAGAGAACTTAGAGGAAGCGCCGAAAAAATAGTTTCTGATTCATTCGCTGAACTCGAGCCTACCCTTGCCCAAATGGGGACAACCAAGCAGCATGTTACGTTGGGCGGTCCAGAGCAGCAGAATGCTCATTGGTACAAGTATGAAGTTGTTCATTCGGCAAACGAGGCCAAAAAATTCGCAAATCTGGCGGAAGACCATTATTTTGCTCGTGGCTCGGTTAGAGTGAATACCGAAAGAATGACTTTCGTGGTTTCATTTCACCACGTTGGAAGAGAGCTGACAGGGATCATGGAAGCTACTGCGTTTTCAACGTTAGCTTTTGATGATGCGGCGGAAGAAAAAGAATCTACAAACGAGAGATTCTCGTTGTGCTCTACAGAACCGTTCGTATTCAGCCATTCGAGCAAGGTTTCCGACTTGGCGGCTGCTTTCGCCAAATGGCTCGACGCCGCCCTAGCTGTCGCTATCAAAGAATTCGCCGACCGCCTCTAGCTCACAAAATCAACATACAATCCCCATAACTAAAAAACCGATATCTTTCCTTCACCGCATACCGATAAGCCTCCATCATTAACTCCGTCCCCCCAAACGCACACACTAACAGCATCAAGCTCGACGCCGGCAAATGGAAGTTAGTCAGCATCGCCCCCACTCGCTTAAACTCATACCCCGGATAAATGAAAATATTCGTCTCCCCGCTCACCGAATCCATCGATTCCAACGTCCGCACGGAAGTCGTCCCCGCCGCCACCACCCGCCCCGCCCCCTCAATCTTCGCCCTTGCCTCCGCACACACCGCAAACCGTTCCATGTGCAAAACGTTCTCCTCCACCGTCGTCGAATGCAGCGGCTGAAACGTCCCCAACCCCACATGCAAAGTCACCCGCGCCACGGCCGCCGGTATCTCCCCCAATACCCGATCCGTAAAGTGCAACCCCGCCGTCGGCGCCGCCACGCTCCCCCTCTCCCGCGCATACACCGTCTGATACCGCTCCCGATCCTCCTCCCCATCCGCCCGCTGAATGTAAGGCGGTAGCGGCACATGCCCCACCCGCTGAATCGCCGCCCAAAGATCCTCGGCTTCGAACCGCAAAATCCGCTCCCCGTGCTCCTCCCGTCCAATCACCGTCGCCGAAAACCCGTCCCCAAATTCAATCCGCTCCCCCACCGGCAGCTTCTTCCCCGGCCGCACCAGCGCCCGCCACTCCCGCTCGTCCCCACTCACCGCCTGCACCAAAAATACCTCCACCCGCCCCGTCCGCCCCGGTCGATGCCCCAACAGCCGCGAAGGGAAAACCTTTGAATCGTTCAGCACCAGGCAATCACTCGGTCGCAGATACCCGGGCAGGTCTCGAAACACCCGGTTCTCCCACGTCCCGGCCTGCCGATCAATCACCAGCATCCGCGCCCCGTCGCGTTCCGCCGCCGGCGATTGGGCAATCAGCTCGTCCGGCAATTCATAATGAAAGGTTGAAAGGTCCAAATGAATATTCTAGGTCTTGAGTCGTCCTGTGACGAAACCGCCGCCGCCGTCGTCACCGACGGACGCCAAGTTCTCTCCTCCGTCGTCGCCTCCCAATTCGATATCCACGAACGCTTCGGCGGCGTCGTCCCCGAACTCGCCTCTCGCGAACACCTCCGCGCCATCGTCCCGGTCGTCGAACAATCCCTCGCCCAAGCCAACGTCCCCATCCACGCCGTCGCCGTCACCCAAGGCCCCGGTCTCATCGGCGCCCTCCTCGTCGGCATCACCTTCGCCAAAGCTTTCGCCCTCGCCCGCAAAATCCCCCTCATCGCCGTCAATCATCTCGAAGGCCACGTCCACGCCGTCCTCCTCGAACACCCCGAAACCGAACTCCCCGCGCTCGCCCTCATCGTCAGTGGTGGTCACACCCACTTTTACCGCTGCGAACCGAACTTCCGCTATGAACTCCTCAGCCGCACCCGCGACGACGCCGCCGGCGAAGCCTACGACAAGGTCGGCAAGCTCCTCGGCTATAAGTATCCCGGCGGCCCCACCCTCGACCTCCTCGCCCCCTACGGAAACCCCCGCGCCGTCAAATTCACACGTTCCAAGATGAGTGGCAACTCGCTCGACCTCTCCTTTTCCGGCATCAAAACCGCCGTCCTCCGCCTCACCGAAGCCCGCGACATGACCGCCGAAATCGCCGCCCGCCGAGCCCTCATCAATCCCACCCTCGCCGACTACCTCGCCACGACCCCCCAGCCTACCCTCGACCTCATCGCATCGTTCCAATACACCGTCATCGATGAACTCCTCTCCCGCGTCCGCATCTTCGCCGAGGATCTCGATCTCACGAACGTCATCATCACCGGCGGCGTCGCCTGCAACGTCGGCCTCCGCGCCGCCGCCCGCCGCCTCCCTTACAATATTTCTTTCCCCAGTCCTCAACTCTCCACCGACAACGCCGCCATGATCGCCGCCGCCGCTTACCCCCGCTTCCTCGCCGGCCACGTCGCGTCACTCAACCTCCGCCCGAAGGCTAACTTCAGCCTCGCCATGCTCTAATGACAAACATGTTCCTCCGCGCCTTTCTCCCTCTCCTCCTGGGCGCCGCCCTTTTGCCCGCGGCCGTCAAAAAGATCTACGTCGTCGAACGTACCGATGCCCCTCGCAACTACGAGCGCATCACTGCCAAGGCCCACTTCTCGATCGATCCGCGCCTCCCCGCCAACCAGATCATCCGCGACATCGGCATGGCCCCCCGCAACGCCGAAGGCCTCGTCGAGTTCTCCGCCGATCTCGAAGTCCTCAAACCCCGCGACCCCAGCACCGGCAACGGAACCATCCTCTACGAAGTCTCCAACCGCGGCGGCAAAGGCATGCTCAACATGTTCGAACGCGATGGCGACCAGCACCTCCTCGAACAGGGCTACACCCTCGTCTGGCTCGGCTGGCAGCCCGACCTTACCACCCAGGGCAACCTCCTCCGCCTCGAAGTGCCCAAAGCTAAAGGTGCCACCGGCATCGTCCGCAGTGAGTACGTCCCCTCCGCCAAAGTCGACGTCTACTCCCTCGGCGACCGCACCATGCAGGCCTACCCCGTCTCCGACCCCAACGACCCAGCCACCCAGATGACCATCCGCGACGCTCCCGATGGCCCCCGCCGCGTCATCCCCCGCGCCCAGTGGCGCTTCGTCGATGAAACCCGCGTCGGCCTCACCGGCGGCTTCCTCCCCGGAAAACTCTACGACGTCATCTACCGCGCCAAAGACCCCGCCATCGTCGGCCTCGGCATGGCCGCCACCCGCGACATCATCTCCTTCCTCAAAGGCAAAGCCGACGGCCTCATCCTCCTCGGCGACCAGGGCCGCTACTACAAAAACGCCATCGGCTTCGGCACCTCCCAAAGCGGTCGCTTCCTCCGGACGTTCCTCTACATGGGCTTTAACAAGGACGAAAACGGCCGCCGCGTCTTCGACGGCGTCTGGGCCCACGTCGGCGGCGCCGGCCGCGGCAGCTTCAACCATCGCTTCGCCCAACCCTCCCGCGATGGCCATCGCATGACCAATACCTTCTATCCCTCGGATGTCTTCCCCTTCGCCGACCTCCGGATGATGGACCCCGAGACCAAGGAAGAGGACGGTCTCCTTACCAAAGCCCAGGAAGAAAACGTCCTCCCCCGCATCTTCTATACCAACGGCTCCTACGAATATTGGGGCCGCGCCGCCTCCCTCATCCATACCTCCGTCGATGGCAAACGCGATGACGGCGTCTCCGTAAACTCCCGCGTCTACTACCTCACCGGAACCCAACACGGCCCCGGTCGCTGGCCCGCCGTCAAAACCAACGAAACCACCTACTCCGCCAATCCCAATGATTATCGTTTTTTAATGCGAGGGCTCCTCGGCGCGTTCACCGTTTGGGTCGCTAAAAACGAACCGCCGCCCCCTTCCAACTACCCCCGCATCGACAAGCAGCAACTCGTCGCCCCGACCGCCCTGAACTTTCCTAAAATCCCCGGCGTCCGCCTCCCCCGCGGGCCTCATCAAGCTTGGCGCGTCGACTACGGTCCGGACTTCAAGGAACTTGGCATCGTCTCCATCGATCCCCCCAAAGTCGGCAACCCCTTCCCCGTCATGGTGCCCGCCGTCGACGCCGATGGCAATGAACTCGCCGGCCTCCGCCTCCCCGATGTCTCGGTCCCCCTCGGCACCTACACCGGCTGGAATCTCCGTGACCCCGCCACCGGCTCCCCCACCGAAATACAGAGCATGACCGGCGGCTATCACCCCTTTGCCCAAACGAAGGCCGAGCGCGAAGCCGCCAAGGATCCCCGCCTCTCCATCGAAGAACGCTACGCCAGCAAAGAGGACTACCTCGCCAAGGTCGACGCCGCCCTCGACTCGCTCGTCTCTGCCCGCTACATCCTCGAACGAGATAAGCCCGCCCTCCGCGAACGCGCCGCCAGCCACTGGAAATGAAAGGAACGGGCTCGTCGGTTTCGGCGCCGCCGCTACCGACGATGAACGCTTCATCGAACCGGTCAAGGCTGGCGCCAAAGTAGCCCGGGCCCGCCTCGAACGGCTCCGCCGGGTCAATGCCCGCGAACCACAAATCTTGACGCGTCTCGATGCCAACCTCCTCCCCCTGCTCTGGACGGTCGAAGACGTCGTCGACGCTCAATGAGAACGAGGCTATTCGGCCTCCTGGTTCGAAAACAAGGTGGCCGAAAGCCGTATCGCCTGTGGGCAACCCCTTCTCCTCACCGGCCCCCTCGGTTTGATCGGCTTCGAACACGCCACATCTGCGGGCGAAACCGTGCTTAAGCCGCCCCGCGAAAAGAGTAGGCGTTCAACGCCATCGCCCTCGCGCGTCTCTAGGACGGTAGCGTCGGCGGATCGATCCGTCTCAACCGCACGACCCAAGCCATGGTCGCCGAGCCGTCCCTCATTCGGCTGAAGCGGAGAGCGAGTCCGTAGCCGGGAAATCACCCTCGGCTCCCACGTCGTTCTCCCCAGCGGTCGGGCTCCTCCGGAGAAAAACGGTTCTTCGCTGTTTGCCGTGGGTAAAATCGCCGGTCAAAATTCGCCAGCGAGGGGCGAGTAAGCGTGCTTGGCCCCGAGGTCGGCCGCGGAAATGACGGACTCACCGCCGCGACGGCGATGCTACCGCTTCCCTGTTCAAACCCGAACAGGAACACCGCACGCTCCGCGGTCCCTAGCTTCCGGCCGACCCCGCAACTCAAACCGTCGAATGCTGCCGCTCCGCTCTATCCGGCCTTACCCACACCAAACAGCGAGGAGGCAGAAAACTTGGCGCTATCGTCACCCTATACGACATCACCGCCCGCAAACGCGCCGAACTCGAACTCCGCTAAAGCGCAGCCCCCGATCACCGCCATGGTCGCTCTGAAAATGAACCGGTCTGTCCGAAGCGTCCGCATGGGCCTGGTCGAGGCCAATAACGTCCTATACCTGGCTCTCGGGGAATACCGAGCCGATCGCCGAGCTGCCCAGCGTCGACTCCGTACCCGCGTTCTTCACCCCGGTCAGTTGGACGCGGCTCGATGACGCCGTAGGCGAGGTCATGCATACCGGCAAACCATACGAATCGACGTTCGACCTCGGCTCCGTCCAGGAAAGTATTGTTGTGCGCGGGGAGGCTGTATTGGGTTCGGACATTTGTTTGGTCCGCTGATGGGGTACGGCTGGTAGAATGATAGGAATGGGCCCCCAACAAACGGAATTGAAGACGACCGCCATCGAAGGCGTCAAGCAAATCATTGCAGTCGGCTCCGGCAAAGGCGGTGTCGGCAAAACTACCGTTTCCGTGAACCTCGCCATCGCGCTCGCTGGCCTCGGCTATAAAGTCGGTCTTATCGACGCCGATGTCTACGGCCCCAACGTCCCCCTCATGATGGGCATCCGGGAGGCTCCCCACGCCATCGGCGAACGCATCCAGCCCCTCGTACAGCACGAAGTCAAAATGATTTCAATGGGCTTCCTCAGCCCCGGCGATAAGCCGCTTGTCTGGCGCGGTCCCATGCTCCACTCGGTCATCAATCAGTTCCTCCGCGGCGTCGATTGGGGTACGCTCGACTACCTCATCATTGATCTGCCCCCCGGCACCGGTGACGTCCAGCTCTCGCTGATGCAGACGACCACAGTCTCCGGCGCGGTCGTTGTCACCACGCCCTCCGAGGTCTCCCTCGAAGACGCCCGCAAAGCGGTCCTGATGTTCCAGAACGTCCGTGTCCCGGTCCTCGGGCTGGTCGAGAATATGAGCTACCTCATCGCCCCGGTCTCCGGAGAAAGGATCGACGTGTTCGGGCAGGGCGGCGGCGAACGCACGGCCAACGCGATGAGCGTGCCCTACCTCGGCGAGCTACCTCTCGATCCCAAAATCCGCATCGGCGGCGACACCGGTAAGCCGGTCGCCCTCGACCCCGCCGGCAGGGGCGCGGCCTTCATCGAACTCGCCGAACGTGTCGTCGCCCGGCTCGTGGCGCGCGGTGTCGGCAAAACGCCAACCCTCACCGTCAGCGACTAAGGTGCTGGCGACGGTGGCAGCTTCGCTCGGACGGCTCGGCCTCGCCGGAACCAAGCTCGGCGTCGCGGTCTCCGGTGGGGCCGATAGCGTGTTCCTCCTCTACGCCCTCCGGCAAGTGTACCCAGGGCCACTCGTCGTCCTCCACGTCAACCACGGTCTGCGGGGCCCCGCTTCCGACGAAGACGAAGCTTTCGTTCGTACCTTGGCCGCCGATCATTTCCGCTCTGCCAGGAGCCTCCCTGCGACCGGTAACCTCGAACAGCACTGCCGCCGCGAGCGGTTGCGGCTTTTTGGGGAGTGGATCCGCTCTGGCGTTGTCGACCACGTGGCGACCGGCCATACGGCCTCCGACCAGGCCGAGACCGTTTTGCTCCGACTTCTTCGCGGCACCGGACCCACCGGCCTCCGGGGCATCCTGCCCCGGACTCGCCTAGGCATTGTCCGCCCGCTGCTCGATCTCGATCGCGACGCGATCCGTTGCTATCTTCGCGAGCACCGAGTGCCCTGGCGCGAAGATGCTTCGAACGCCGACCCCCGCTTTCTGCGTAACCGCGTCCGCGCCACCCTGCTCCCGCTGCTCCGCGAGCTTGAGCCTCGGGTCGAGGCGAACCTCGGCCGCCTAGCCGCCATCGCCTGCTCCGAGGAAGAGTATTGGACGACCCAGATGCCCCCTCCTTCGTCGCTACTCGATGTAAACTCTCTGCAAGCGGCTCACCCCGCGCTTCGGCGCCGTATACTCCGCCACGCCATCGCCGCCATCAAAGGCGACCTCCTCCGCATTGAAAAGGGCCATCTGGACGCTCTGGAGGCGCTCGCGCTCCAATCCGCCGGTGACGGCGGCGTCAGCCTCCCTGGCGTAGAGGTCAGCCGTTCGATGGGCTGGATCCGACTGGCGAGTCCCACCGCCCCAGAATACCGATATACTGAAACAGTAGTGCTGGATCTCGATGGGAGACGATTACAGGGTCCGCTTCGCGTTCGCGCGTGGCAACCGGGTGATTGGTTCCAGCCCAAGGGTCGCGTTGAGCCGATTAGCGTGAAGAAATTGTTCCAAAATGCTCGCGTGCCTTTATGGGAGAGAAAGAATTGGCCGATTATCACGGATGGAGTGAGTATTGTGTGGATGCACCGGTTTGGCGTCGATCCAAAGTTCGCGGCGACTGGAGACACTGGGAACATTTTGCGATTTGAGACGCAGATTTCCTGACTCGGTGAATCAAACTCTTCATCCTCGACGTCCTGTATATAGAGGAAGCAATGACATCTAACGTAAACAAGCTGATCTTCTGGGTAGTCATCATCTGCCTTGCCGTGATCTTATACACGGTTGTAGGGCGGGGCAAGGGTAAACCCGAAGTCAATCTAGCCTTTTCGCAATTTTTATCCGAAGTGGAGGCAGGCCGGATTAAGTCCGTCAAGATCAGTGGCACGGAGGTGAAGGGCCAGTTTGTAGACGACTCACAAGGCCCGATGCGGACCTTGATTCCGGCGAACTATCCTGAAGTTTATAAGATCCTGCGTGAGAAGAATGTCGCAATGGAGATGCAGGAAGCGACCAATGGGACCCTGGTTTCCTTGCTCGTCAATGCGGTCCCGTTCGTCCTGCTGCTTGGACTCTGGATATTTATGATGCGGCAGATGCAGAGCGGCGGCAACAAGGCATTGAGCTTTGGCAAGAGCCGGGCGCGGCTGCATTCTTCGCAGCAGAAGAAGGTGACGTTTAAGGACGTCGCTGGCGTGGAAGAAGCCAAAGAAGAACTTGGTGAGATCATCGAATTCCTGCGCGAGCCGCAGAAGTTCCAAAAGCTAGGCGGACGCATTCCGAAAGGCGTGCTGCTCGTTGGGCCTCCGGGAACAGGTAAGACGTTGCTGGCGCGGGCGATTGCGGGCGAGGCGAACGTGCCGTTCTTCTCGATCTCCGGATCCGATTTCGTTGAAATGTTTGTCGGGGTCGGTGCGAGCCGCGTTCGGGACCTGTTTGAACAGGGCAAGAAGAGTGCTCCGTGCATAATTTTTATCGATGAGATCGACGCTGTCGGGCGGCACCGCGGTGCTGGTTTGGGCGGCGGTCACGACGAACGCGAGCAGACGCTGAACCAGTTGCTTGTCGAGATGGATGGGTTTGAGTCCAACGAAGGCGTGATCCTGGTGGCGGCGACGAATCGTCCCGATGTGCTTGATCCGGCCTTGTTACGGCCGGGCCGTTTTGACCGTCGTGTCGTCGTAGGCCGTCCTGATGTTAAGGGACGCGAGCAGATTTTGAGGGTGCACACGAAGAAGGTGCCGCTGGGCGACGACGTCGACCTGATGGTGCTGGCGCGCGGGACACCGGGTTTTGCTGGTGCGGACTTGGCGAATCTGGTGAACGAGGCGGCGCTGGTCGCGGCGCGGCATAACCGGAAGGTTGTGATGCAGCTTGACTTCGAGTTGGCCAAAGACCGGGTGATCATGGGCGCAGAACGGAAGTCCATGATGTTGTCCGATGAAGAGAAGCTGAATACGGCGTACCACGAAGCGGGCCACGCTTTGCTGGCGGTTTTGATTCCGGACGCGGACCCCTTGCACAAGGTGACGATTATCCCTCGCGGGATGGCGTTGGGTTTGACGATGCAGTTGCCGGTGGACGATAAGCACTCCTACAACAAGGACTATCTCGAAGCGCAGTTGGCCATCCTGATGGGGGGCCGCATTGCGGAAGAGATCTTCATGAAGCAGATGACGACGGGCGCGAGCAACGATATTGAGCGCGCGACGGACATGGCTCGGAAGATGGTCTGCGAGTGGGGCATGAGTGAGCTTGGGCCGATGAGCTTTGGCAAGAAGGAAGAGCAGATCTTCTTGGGCCGGGAGATCTCGCAGCACCGGGACTATTCGGAATCGACGGCGATCGCGATCGATGCGCAGGTGCGCAAGCTGGTCGATCACGGGTACGCTCAGGCGCGGAAATACATCGAGGCCAACCAGGACGCAATGGTTCGGATTGCCGAAGCGCTGCTCGAACGGGAAGTGCTGGACGGCAGTGAAGTGACTCAGTTAATCCGGGGCGAGACGCTCTCGGCTTTCCGGACCACATCGAAGCCGACCAAGAGCGATGACGACAAAGTGACGCCGCCGAGCAGTTTGGGCGGACTACGCATCCCGCCGTTGGCTGACGGCCCTTCGCCGGCGTAATGGCTCGGCCGTATCGTCTGTACCTGTTCGACGTTGATGGCACATTAACGGATTCCGCCGAGGATATCTGTGGCGCGATCGAGGTAATCCTCGATCGCCACGGCTATCCTCGGCAGCCGTTTGAGCGGTTGCGGAGCTACATTGGGCGGCACTTGACGGATCTGTTCGTTGACGTGATTCCGGGGATAACGGATCCGCAGGTGGAGCGTCTGATTGGGGATTACCGGGAAGTTTATTGGGCGAGGGAGCACAATTCGACGCGGTTGTTTCCGGGGGTTGCAGAGGCGCTGGGGAAGTTAGGTGGGCTGAAGACGACGGCGACGACGAAGGGGACTCCGACGACGCGGGTGGTGCTGGCGAAATTCGGGCTACTGGGGCATTTCGACCATGTGCAGGGGACGGACGGATTTCCGGCCAAGCCGTCGCCGGAAGTGATTCAGCGGTCGATTGACCTTTTCGGGGTGGATCCGCGGGAAGCGCTGATGGTGGGCGATGCGCCGGCCGACATCGCAGCGGCCAGGGCTGCGGGGGTGAGGGTTTGCGCGGTGAGCTATGGCTACGGCAACCGCGCGGAGATGGAGCCGGATTTCTGGATTGACGACCTTCGCGAGTTACTGGGGTAGGAGTAGCGCTGTTGGGAGAGTTGGGGGATCACGGAGAGGGGCCAGGGCTGCGGGGGTGGCTGTTCGCGGTAAGCTATGGCTACGGCAACCGCGCAGAGATGGTGCCGTATTTCTGGATTGACGACCTATGCGAGTTATTGGACTAGTTTTGGCGCTGGCGGGCGGGATGACGGCCGCCCCGGACTTGATTTTGCACCACGGGCGGATTGTAACCGCCGACGCGAAGTTTAGCGTCGTCGAGGCCATGGCTGTCGAGAAGGGACGGATCGTGGCCACCGGCACCAGTGCCGCGGTGCTGGCGCGGAAAGGGCCCTCCACGAAGCTAGTGGACCTGGCAGGGAAGACGGTGCTGCCGGGGCTGATCGACGCGCACGTCCACGCGCTGGGCGCCGGACTGAGCGAGTTCGATGCCAAGCTGCCGCCGCTGAATAGCATCGGGGAGATCCAGGCGTTCATCCGGGAGAAGGCCAAGACGACGCCGAAGGGTGAATGGATCGTCGTGCCCCGGACGCTGCCGCCGCGGCTGGCTGAGCAACGGTTCCCGACCAAGCAGGACCTGGACGTGACGACGGAGCATCCGGTGGCGTTCGATGGGTCCTACGTGTGGGGGGCGAATACGCTGGCTCTGCAGAAGAGCGGCATTACGGCGGCGACGCCGAACCCGCCGGGCGGCGAGGTCGTGAAAGGTGCGGACGGGCAGCCGAACGGGATTCTGCGCAACGCGGCCGGGCTTTTGAAGGGCGTTCCGCAGGGGGCGAGCTATACCGAAGCCCAGAAGCTGGCGGCGCTGGAGACGATGCTGAAGCTGTACGCGGCGGCGGGGTTGACGTCGGTGGGGGATCGGGCGGCGGTGCTGGAAGATTACAACCTCTATGCGAAGTTGAAGGCGCAGGGGAAGCTGCCGGTGCGGGCGGTGATCACGTGGCGGATCAACGCGATGCGGCCGGCGGAGGAGGTGGTGGCTGAGATCGAGAAGAACAGTTGGAAGACGGGGCAGGGGGATGAGTGGCTGAAGTTTGGGTCGTTCAAGGTGACGCTGGACGGGGGGCAGAGCGTGGGGACGGCTTACCAGCGGATGCCTTACGGGGCGTACGGGCGGCAGCTATATGGGCAGACGAATCCGGACGCGCGGGGGACGTTGTTTGTGGACGGGCCGAAGCTGACGCAGATCATGCGGGCGGCGCGGAACAAGGGTTGGCAGTTGACGAGCCACGCGCAGGGCGGGGCGGCGATTGACGTGCTGCTGGACACGTTCGCGGCGCTGGACAAGGAGCGGCCGATTGGGCCGAGCCGGTCGCACGTGATGCATGGGAGTTTCATGAGCGAGGAGGCGGTGGGGCGGATGAAGAAGATGGGGATTCTGGCGGACGTGCAGGCGGGATGGCTCCATTTTGATGTGCCGGCGCTGGAGCAGGTGTTTGGGTACCGGAACATGCGGTACTTCTTCCCGCTACAGACCTACCTGAAGAACGGGATCGTGATTGCGGGGGGGAGCGACCACATGATCGGCCATGACAAGGACCGGGCGGTGAACCCGTTCAACCCGTTTTTCAACATGTGGATGGCGATTACGCGGCTGACCAGGGCGGGGAAGGAGATCTATCCGGAGGAGAAGATCAGCCGGGAGCAGGCGCTGCGGATGTACACGAACGGGCCGGCGTACCTGCATTTCGCGGAGCGGGAACAGGGGTCGATCGAGGCGGGGAAGTGGGCCGATTTCGTGGTGATTGACCGGGATTATCTGACGTGTCCGGAGGCGGAGATCCGGCGGATTGAGCCGCTGATGACGGTGGTGGGCGGGAAGACGGTGTACGAGCGGTAGCGTGTTGGGGGGTGGGTTTAGTCGGGCTGGTGGCGGGTAGAAACGAGCGGGAAGGCGGGGCTCGATGCCCCGCCGTCCCGCAGCCGGGTGCGGATGTGGATCGGGTTGCCTCGGGGGGACGAGGCGAAACCCCTCCCTTACGGTCGGGGCTCGGTGACGGGTTGTTTCGGGGGCTCGGGCTCGGGATCGGGTTGCTTCGGGGGCGGGGAGAAACACTTCCCTGGCGGTCGGTTCTGTGTAGCGGGTTGTTTCGAGGGTTCGGGATCGGGGTCGGGTTGCTTCGGAGGTGGGGAGAGACACCCCCCTAACGGTCGGTGCTCTGTAGCGGGTTGTTTCGATGGCTCGAGATTGGGATCGGGTTGTTTCGGGGGCGGGGAGTAACACTTCCCTGACGGTCGGTGCTCGGTAACGGGTTGTTTCCGGGGCCCGGTAGCTGGTTGCCGGGGTCAACGACGGCCGGGTTCGGGGTAGAAGTCCGACTTCTTGTCGTTGAACGCTAGCCAGACGGCTAAGGCCAGGGCGAAGACGAGGTCGTCGTGCTCTGGCTGTTGGCCGTCGGAACGGAAGGCGATCAGCTCCTTTTCGAGTTCGGCGAGACCGGGCGTCGTGGCGGGCAGGCTGATCCGGTCGGTTCCGAAGGCCGTTCGCAAGCGGGTCAGCAGGTCCGGCCGGGGTAAACCCTTGTAGTTTCCGGACAGGGTCGTGGTCTGGTGCCCGCTCGTGATCGCGACCGGGGTCAGAGGGTACTGATTGAGGGCTCGGTCCCGGCGGAGTACCTCAATCAGGGTGCTTTCCCCCGTGGCATCGATGATCAGGTTGATCCGCTTGTACGGACCGGGTAACGCGGCGATTAGGGCCCGGATTCGGCTGGGCAGGTCCAGATGGTCCGAGCCGAGGGGCAACGATTCGGCGGACCGCAGGAGTAAGTGGGCCTGCGTCTGGTAGTTAAACGAGACCGGGTCCCTTTGCGTGGATTGCGACAGAGTAAACTCCAGGGCGACGATGGCGGTATGATCCTGCCGCTTGCCGACGTCGATGCCGATGAATAGCTCGTTGAGCCCGAAACAAGGCTTCGGCAAGGGTTGGTAGGGCTGCCGCGCCCGGGCGATGATGGCACGGTCCAGAAACTGCAGCGCGGCCGAGACGAAGGCGCATTCATACTCCTGGGCGAAGAGGTTCTCGCCATGCAACGCCCGTTCCGCAGCGAGGAAATCGGCCGTAATTCGCGGACATTCGACGGCGGGGGAGCGCAAGACGGCCCAGCCGTTGGCCGGGGTATTGCAGAGATCGTAGAAGACGTTGGTCTGGCCGTTGGGCGTCGAAAGGGCCCATAAGCTTCCGTTCGACACGGCCAACATGGGCGAGACCGCCGGGTAGATGCGGTCATCGACGAAGGCCGCTTCGTCAATGATGACGGCCTTGACGGCGGCGAAGCCGCGGACGTTATCCGGTACCCCGGGAAGGGCGACGAACCGGGAGCCATTCGGGAGTACGACGGAGTTATCATGATCGGGGTCTGACTTCGTCAGTAGGCCCAGCAAGTGGCAGAAGGTCCGGATGCGTTGGAGTAAGTTGCCGGACTGGCGGGCGACGGGGCCGAAGAGCAGATACAGGGTGCCGGGGAAGGTGAGAGCGGCATGGAGCGCCTTCGCGGCGGCGGCCTGCGTTTTTCCCGACTGTCGGGAGGTACACAAGACGATGCGGCCGTGCGCGAGATCGAGAAATTCGGCTTGCCGGGGGTCTGGGGTGAAGCCCAAATGCGCGGCGGCCCAGGCGGAAGCCGGCTGCATGGGCATGAGGTCTGGAAACACTTCGGGTGTACCACTGGGCGCCGCTACTCGCGTTGGCGGGCCAGGAGATCGAAATTTTCGCCGTCTGCCGAAAGTTGGCATGGTCTATCCGGCGGCGAAGGCCATTTCCTTGCCCTGCGGCTCGGTTTGCGGTGCGAACGAGGCCGAAAATCCGGCCTCCGGGGTAACCGCAACGATTTCGACTTGGCTTTGGTTGTCGATCGGCATGTCACTTGGCTCAATTAAATCAGCAGGTTGCAAGTTTACAGATTCTTCGGTCATTTGTTCCAGCGGGGCGGGAGCCTGGGACGGGCCGATGATTCTCGCGTTCTGCGTGAGCGGTGATTTGGGCCTGGGGTCCAGTTTTCGGAGCATCGCGTACTCTCGATAGCTGGCCGCCATGGACCGCTGCAGGGCTGCTTCCTCGCGTCGGAACTCCTTCAGCGTCTTGCCTTCGGACGCAATTTGAAAACTGTTGAGGCAATCGAGGTCCACGAGACGGTTTTCCGCGACGCCGGGATGGGCTAGCTGGCCCGCCTTGATCATGCATTCTTCGTTGAAGGTCCGCTCCTGGTGGGCCAGACGCATGAGACGCCACTGGGTATCGGCGATGCGTTGGCAGACGCCGATTTCGACCTGATCGCGGGGCTGCAATTTGTCGGTGTAGTCGGCGACGACGGCCTTGTAGGCCTCGGGCCCTTCCCAGGGGAGCAGGACGAGACTCTCAATGGCCGACATGTCAATGACACTGGCGCGGGCACCGGTGCGTAGTCCGTTTAATCGGACCTTCATTTTCCCTGTTGGTGTCTTCGGGCCGGTGCTTTTCTGGGCATTCTGCCGGTTAATTTCGGCGCGGCGGGCCTTTTTCTGTTCGTCTGTCAATTCTTCTGACATGGTGAAAACTCCCCTAGCAACGCGAAACGCCCTGCCTGTGTGCCAGGTCAGGGCGTGGTTGGTATTTCTATTTATAGTATGCAGTATGGCTTCCTGATTTCTGGTTCTTTAGGTGGGCCTAAAATTATGTTAAGTGCTTTATAATGTAGGAGAAAAATTTATTTTTATTGCTTGTGAACGCACTTTTGAAAGCACGCAAAAAGTGCATATCGGGGGCTCTTATTTGCCGAACATTCGCCAAAGGCGGCGGAGTGATTGGGCCCAACGGCGAATTGCATTGAAGACGGAAGTGCGATTGTAAGGAGATCGTGTTCGGTTTGTGGGCTATACCGCCCGTGCTAATCCGTTTGAGATCGAAGACGGCGCATTAGAACGACATCATCCATGACATCTACCCCGGCTTTTCGGAGAGATGGTTCGGCGGGAGGGCCGAAGAAGTCTCGGTCCTTTGTACAGAACACATCCGCTTCCCCAATGATTGCGGTTTGCATGACGACGGTATCGTTAATGTCGCGAATAGGCGTCATCAGTAACGGATTCGGGCGAACGCTTTCAGAGGCCTCCCGTAGGAAGCCGATGTAGTCGTAGATGCGGCCTTCTGACAGCCGTTGCAGGGCAACCATCCGCGGATACCGCAGAACCCGGGCAAGTTCAAAGAGCATTTCTGGCGAAATTAGCAACACATGGTCGGATTCGACGATGGCCAAGAGCAAGTCGCGGGCAAGACCGCTAGCGCCTTCGTGCGCCCTTACAAGAATTGCCGTGTCGAGGAGAATCCTCACGGAAGGGGACGATAAGTCGGGCGCACGCTTCTCATGGCTTCTGTGATGACGTCTTCCGCTTCCTCTTCCGACACAGGTTGGCGGGCGGAATCGACCTCAGCAAAGTATTTCCTTAGTTCGTGCGCGATCTCCAGCCTGCGCTCGGGCGAAGCCGTGGCGGGCTCGAAAGTACGAACGCTGACCGCTTCGCCGTCCTCAACTGGCCGTCCCAACAGTGTTTCGAGTGCGGCCCTTTGGTCGGGTGAGAGATCGGTAGTGTTGCAGATCATTGTTTGGATCCTTAGCTCCATTTTGTCACGAGAATCTTGAGGCGCGGATTTGCCGCAGAGCAAGGCCAGCCCGACAGTGGCGTTCGCGGGGATCCCGAGATCCTCGAATTCGCGTTCAGCGGCGTTTGGTTTGGTAAGGAGTTCATGCATCTATCGAGGCTTACGGAGTTCTGGGAGGGGAACGCGCCGGTTGCGGCGAGCAGATTGTCTCGACAGCGTCGAGACAATTGACAGCGAGCTAAGGCGCCGGTTTCAGCCGCGGGAATCTGTTCCAGGAGAGGGTCGACGATCCGGAGGCGACTTGGGGACGCGATGACTCAGGGGGGTTCTGTGTGGCGGAGTTCGCCACTGGCGTCGCAGGAGAGTATGGATTTGAGATCGGGGGCCCAAGCGGCGTTGACGACGCAGGCTTGGTGGTGTTTTGCCTCAGTTGAAATCGGAGGAATCGGTTAACGAGAAGTGCCGGGTGGGCTGTACTGGACTGACGCTGCTTCATCCGTCTTATGCTTGGCTTCGGCGCGCCTTTGACGGCACGTCGGTGGTATATTCTCGTAATGCATCGTAGCTGGATTCTTCGGTTCAGCGGCATCTCTGCCGCTATAGTGCTTCTCGTTGTTGCCTCGCGCGGCGTCGCCGAACCCAACACGGTTCAGGAGATCGTGCCCGGCGTGTGGTTCCGGGAGGGCGACATTGAGAAACAGGGCCACTGTAACAACATCATCATTGAGATGAAGGATTACCTGATCGTGGTGGACGCCAATTTTCCGTCTGGCGCGGAGTTGGCGGCGGCCGATGCGCGAAAGCTTTCGAAGAAGCCGATCAAGTACGTTTTTGACACCCATCACCACGGCGACCACGCTTATGGCAACTCGACTTGGACTAAGTTAGGCGCGACTACCCTTGCCCATGTCGGGGTGACGCAGGAGATGAAGCGGTATGAACCCAAGCGGTGGGCCGAGACGAACCGGAAGGACGTGAAGGACCTGGGACAAACGACGGCGGAGCCGCCGAAGCAGACGTTTGATAAGACGCCGTTCGTGCTGGATGACGGGACGCGGCGAGTGGAATTTCACTTTTTCGGTTGGGCGCATACGCGGGGGGATGGGTTCGTTTATCTGCCGAAGGAGCAGGTGTTGGCGACGGGCGATGCGATCGCTAATGGGCCGTTCAATTACATGGCGGATGCGCATATAGCGAACTGGCCGAAGGTGGCGGAAGCAGCGGGGAAGCGACCGATTCGCCATGTGCTGCCGGGCCACGGACGGCCGGGAGGGCGGGAGGTGATTGCAGGCCAGGCGCAGTTTATGCGGGAGATTTACGCGGGGGTGAAGGGGATGTTGAAGGGCGGCAAGACGGCGGATGATTTGCAGAAGATGGGGCTGAACAAGACGCTGGCAGCGGCGCTGGGCTTTTCGGCGCCGGCGAAGAACTGGGTGGGTAGTGGGTTGGCGGGGCAAGCCGTGGCTGCGGCGGAAGAGATTCAGCAGCAGAAGCCGCACGGGGAGATTGAGGGCGGGAAGTAGGGGAGGGGAGGCGGCGGGTTGGCTTCGGGGCGCAGAGCACGGTCCGGTGTGCGTCGCCAACGTTCGGATGGACATGGCGGCCGACGAATCGTAGAATCGAACTAGGGTCCCAAGGGAATCCAAGGCCTCAATGACCATCAGCGTTGCCATTAAACCGGAGCTTGAAGCACGGCTCGCCGCTCGGGCTCGGACGAGCGGGCAGTCGCTGGAAGGATTGATCGAAGGCATTCTTGAACAGGAAGCCATGGCTTTCGACAGCATCGAATCTCATCCGCTGACCGGGGCTGAAAAGGCGCGGGCGTTCCGCGCTTGGGCGAAGGGATTTCCCGCTTCCGGCGCTACGCTGGGTCTCGACGAAGTTAGCCGCGAGAGCTTCTATGAGCGAGAGTGACGGGTGGCAGTCGTCGTTGACACCAATGTTCTGATCTTCAGTGTGCAAGACGGACACCCGTGGCAGGAAGATTCGATCAACGCGATTGAACGCCGGCTGCTGGCCGACGAAACGATCTATGTGCTTCCGCAGAATCTCGCTGAGTTCTGGAACGTTTGCACACGGCCGGCAAACAAGAACGGCATTGGGCTGTCGGTCGAAAGCGCTGATAGGCGGTTGACCCACCTCGAATCGCTTTTGACGGTATTGCATGACACGCCGCTCGTCTACTCCCAATGGCGAAAATTGATCGTTCAGCACGGAGTCAAGGGAGTTCCTGTTCACGATGCCCGGATCGCCGCAGCGATGCTGACTCATGGCGTAGAGCAGATTCTCACGTATAACCCGCGGGACTTCTCCCGATATGGAGCGATCACTCCGATTCACCCTTCAGCGCGAGTCGACGGGTAAAGCTGAGGTATTCTTAGGGGCGACCGAACGTCCTTGGCACCTTAAAGAGTGCCATACTCGGATGAGGAGGCTCCATGCTCGACATCACCAAGGATATCCAGTCGCTCACCACATTCCGGCGAAATTCCGGGAAGTTCATGAAGCAATTGAAGCAGGACAAACGCCCCATTATTCTGACCGTGGAGGGGAACGTGGAGGCCGTGCTACAGGATGCGGCAAGCTACCAACGGCTGATGAATATCGCCGCGCGGGCCGACGCCAGAGAAGGCATCCGCCAAGGCATGGATGACCTCGCGCGAGGACAGCATCGTCCGGCCCGCGAAGCTTTAGAAGAGTTCCGCAGCAAGCATGGCATACCTCGTTAGAATCTCAACGCGGGCGCTCCGTGACCTTGCAGAGATTTACGAATCGATCCACGCCGAGTCGAGCACACAGGCGTTCGCTTGGTTCAACGCCCTCTCGGCGGCCATCAACGGCCTTGATCAACACCCGAAACGTGGCGCGGTGACCCCGGAGAGTACCGCCCATCGTCAGGTACTCCATGGCAAGAAGCCCCATCTCTACCGAGTTATCTATCAGGTCAATGAAGGGGATCGGTCTGTTGGCATCGTCCATATCCGGCACGGCGCGCGGGATGCGTTCGACATGGATGAAACCGCAGCCGGCGACGAATGAAACGTGACGGCCAAATGCCGGACGCCGATAAGATGGGATTGGCCCGTGGTTCTGCCCCTTATGGGAGGACGGGTTTTGGGAGATCCGTACGGAAATGGCGGCGAGGCAAACGGCGGGCTTGCTGCCGCGCTTCCTTCGAGGGATTTGGGAAGGGCACGAAAGAGCCAAAAGGAGTTCGTCGGATGAGCAAGCAGAATATGGGTTCGAGCATCGATGATTTTCTCAAACAAGAAGGCATCTTCGAGGGCGCGCAGGCTGATTCCGCTAAGGATCGGTCCATACTGTTGCGCAGTTCCCGCGGTTGGATCGAGCGAACCTCGTCCCGCTGCTCCATGATCCCCAACGCTTCGCGAACCACTTCGTTGGCGGAGTTGTAGCGGCCAAGGTGGACCTTTGCCTGGACGAGTTGCTCAAGTTCGGGAGTCAGATGTACGGTCAGGGGGCCTCCTTATCCAGTGCTCAGACTCGCTCCCATGGCAAAGTCTGTCAATGTTGGACGATAGTTTGCGTTGGACGATAGTTTGCACAGGAGGCCGGAGAGCTCTTGTCTTTCACCGCGTGGCGCTAGGAAGAAGAGAAGAGCGGCTGAATGGTGTAATAATGGAGTATGGCGCTGAATATAAAGAACGACGCTGTGGAGCGGTTGGCTACTGAAGTCGCTCTGCTCGCTCGTGAATCGAAGACGGAAGCCATCCGGCGGGCGCTCGAAGAGAGGAAACGCCGCCTTGAGCTCGAGGTCGTGCCGCAGGCGCTCGGCGACCGCGCCTTCCGCTATCTGGAACGCGAGGTCTGGCCGGGCCTTCCGCCTAATGAGATCGGCCGGACCCTGACGCGCCAAGAAGAGGATGAAATTCTGGGGTACGGGCCGGAAGGTTACTGATGCTGCTGGAGACTTCGGCGATTGTCTGCGCCATTTTGCGAGAGCCTGGGAGCGAACGGCTTCACGAATTGCTCAATCAGGCCAAGATCGTCGCCGTGGCTACTCCTTGCCTGCTGGAGGCGGGACTGGTGCTGAGCGGGCGCGGGGTGGACGCGCGGGTTGCCCTGCCCGCGTTTCTCGATGCGCTTCATGCGGAACGGATCCCGTTTCGTGATGAGCACCAACGGGTCGCCCTCGCCGCCTTTCTTCGCTTCGGCCGGGGACGACACCCCGCCCAGCTCAACTTTGGGGATTGTATGAGCTACGCTGTGGCCCGCGTCTCCGGGCTTCCGCTGGTTTACAAGGGCGACGATTTTGGCCGGACCGATTTGACCCTGCTTCACCGGCTGGATGTTCCAGACTGAAACGCTTCCACCCATTCGGGGGATACTCGCCGCTTCCCTATGATCGATCTCCCGATTGGCGCTGCGGATTGCGGGCATGAAAGCCCCCGCACGACGAAGCTTTACGACCGGCGGCAGGAGGAGATTTCGCTCGATGAGGTCGAGCGCATTGGAATCTGAAAACGCAAGCTATCTTACTCTTCTCGCCAGTTCTCGATCGTCAGCTTGACGCCGGTTTCCTGAACTGCCCGGAAGTCTTCCGTGTTTCCGGTGGCCAGAGGGAGACCAAGCCGAATTGCCACGGCCGCAATCAGGCAATCGGGACGTTCGAGAATTGAGCCTTGTTTACGTGCTTTCGCCTTGATGAGTGCGGCTTGATAAAAGTCTGGGGCCGTCGGCGTAATTTGCTCGTTTTGGTTCAACCACAACAACGCTTTTCCCAACTGAACGGACGCGCCTTTGAACTCAAGACCGAATACAATTTCATGAACCGTCACACGGGTAAATGTGAAGGCCCCATGCTGGCGGGCATAGTTGGCAGCATGGCGGGCCACCACTTTGTCATGGCCTTTAAGGTATTCAGAAAGGATGTCTGTATCCAGGAGAACCTTGGGCATTTAGTGCGCGGGAGATGAGCTGACGGGGCGACGTCTTTCTTCGTAAGCGAGTTGAACCACTTCGTCGAGGATCGGGGCATCTTCTGGGCTGCCAAAGAGCCCGAGGCCTTGTTCGAAGACCGTTGATTCTGGTTGTCTGATACCCACGGAGCGTTGCCGGTCAAGCCATGCATAGAGTTCGGCCAGCTCCCGAGGTTTCAGGTCGTCAATGGCGCGTTCGATGTCCTGTAGCGAGTTCATGGTTTGGGCCTCCTTCTCCTTCCACTTTACCGGATATAGGGGAGAGTGTCACGGTTCAACAGTGGCTTCGCCTGGTTGATTCGTACGAAGCGGGCCGGAAGGAGACTGGCCGATTAGCGGGATGCTCTGGCGCTACCTTTCTCCTTCCGGAGCGAGGTGGGAAATATCGTCGGGTATCGTCGGGTAAGCCTTGAGGATACGCTGAACTCGCAGAGGCGAGGAAGGGGCCGAGCCGGTGTAGGGATTTGTGGCCCAGTGCGCTCCGGAAGCTCTGATCGCCGAGGATGAACACGAGGGCGACGGGCTTTGTTCGCTGCGACGAATTCGATAAAATCCGTGGGTGAGAGAAACTGGTTTTCGGGGTAAGTGGGCACCGGGCGGGCGGGTGAAGCGGCGGGGCGTTGTCGTGCTGCTGCTCTTGGGCTTGGTCTGTACTCTGATGGGTGATGCAGGCTCTGCCCGTTCTGCTTTACGCCCAGCGGGCGTTGGCCACCGTCGGGTCGGTGGAACATCTGGCCGATGCGAAGCGGTATCGCGTTCGGATGGCGTTCGAAACGATGGAAGGGGGGAAGACGCGGGCCGAATATGAGTTGGCGGACCGGCGGGTCCGGCGGTTGGTTCGCGGGGATGAGGCCCGCCGTCTAGACCGCGGGCCCTTCGTCGTTGGACATCGGCTGCGCAAAGACCAGGCGATAGCCGTTGAGGTCGACCACGTCGAACTCTACCATCCCGTACTCCTGCGGACATGGGGGGCGCGGGAGGCTGACACCGGGCAAGGCGGCGAACTCGGCATACAGCTCTTCGACGTTGTCCGTAACGATGTAGACGTTCCAGGCTGCGCGCTCGGCGCGGCCGGGATCTTCGGGGGCGGTGTAGCCGGGCTGGTGCTGCAGGAAGATTTCGACATCGTCGCGCCGCAGGATGGCGAAGCCCGGGGGGAAATAGTTCGACTCGAAACCGAGACGTTCGTACCAAGCGATGGTCGGTTCGATGTTGCCGACGAGAAAGACCGTGGTGGAGTTGCGGAGCATCGCTAGCGCAAGAGACGGGCGGCGAAGTTGTTTTCTCCGTGGACGTCAGTCAGCCGGAAATCGCGGCCTTGGAAAAAATACGTCAGCTTCTTGTGGTCCAGGCCGAGGAGGCTGAGCAGGGTGGCGTGGAGGTCGTGCATCGTCATGGGGTCCTGGGTGGCGCGGAGGCCGATTTCATCGGTTCCTCCGATGACCTTGCCGCCTTTGATGCCACCTCCGGCCATCCAGACCGTGAAGCCATACGGGTTGTGATCGCGGCCGTTGCGGTTGCCGCCGCCGCCTTCGGCTCCGTCGGTAAACGGGGTTCGGCCGAAGTCGCCTCCCCACAAGACGACCGTGTTTTCGAGGAGGCCGCGGCCCTTGAGATCGGCGAGGAGGCCGGCGATGGGCTTATCCACCTTTTTGGCCATGAACTCGTGGTTTTGATCGCATTGGTTGTGACCGTCCCAACCGACTTCCGAGCCTTTTTTGCCTCCGGAGTAGAGTTGGACGAAACGGACTCCGCGTTCGACCAGGCGGCGGGCCATGAGGCACTGCATGCCGAACTCGGAAGTCAGGTTGTCGTCGAGGCCGTAGAGTTGGCGGGTGGCGGTGGACTCCTTCGAGATGTCGGCGACTTCGGGGACGGACATTTGCATTTTGAACGCCAGTTCATAGGAGGCCATGCGGGCGGCGAGTTCGTCGTCGCCGGCGCGGGCGTTTTTGTGGTCGGTGTTGAACTGCTGGAGGAGGTCGAACATCTGGCGCTGTTCGGGGGCGGAGATTTCGTCGGGGCGGTTGACGTTGAGGATGGGCGGGTTTTCGGCGCGGAGGGGGGTGCCTTGGTAAGTGGCGGGGAGGAAGCCGGAGCCGTAGAGGGGGGAGCCGCCTTTGATGCCGCCATCGAGCATGACGACGTATGCGGGGAGGTTTTCGCTGGCGCTGCCGAGGCCGTAGACGACCCAACTGCCGACGCTGGGCCGGCCGACGCGGGCCCAGCCGGTGTTCATCCAGTTTTGGCCAGTGATGTGGGTGAAGCCGTCGTGGTGGCAGGAACGGATGACAGCGAGGTCGTCGGCGTGGGCGGCGGTGTGTTCAAAAAAATCGCTGATTTCGAGGCCGGATTGGCCGCGCTTTTTGAAGACGCGGCGGGATGCCATGAGGGGGACCTTGTCCATTTTTGTGAATTGGAAATCGACCTTTCCAAAGCTGGGGGGGACGGGCTGGCCGTTGAGGGAGGCGAGGAGGGGTTTGGGGTCGAAGGTGTCGATGTGGCTGGGGCCGCCGTGCATGAAGAGATAGATGACGCTTTTGCCTTTGGCGGGGAAGTGGGGGGGCTTGGCGGCGGCGAGGGCGTCGCTTTGGAGGAGGGTGCTGGCGGCGAGGGCGCCGAAGCCGAGGCCGGAGCGTTCGAGGAATTCGCGACGGGAGCGGGTGGGGGTGGCGTGGGGTTTCATCAGTCGGTGTAGAGGAATTCGTTGGTGTTGAAGAGGACGAGCGCGGCGAGGTGGAGGGGGACGGCTTTTGACCGTTCTCGCTCGGTGGGGGTGGGGGAGCGTTGGAGGGTTTGTTGCCAGAGTTCGTTCAGGGGGTCGGGTTTCTTTTCGGCTTTGGCGGCGGCTCGGCGGGCCTGGGCGAGCATGAAGGTGGAGTTCATCATGGTGAGGGCTTGGGGGGCGACGGTGGTGGAATCGCGGCGGGCACAGCTGACGGAGTTGTCGGGGAGGTCGAAGTTGGCGAGCATGGGGAGGGGGAAGGTTCGCTTGACGTAGAGATAGACGCTGCGGCGATCGTGTTCGGCGGTGTCGCGGGCTTCGGGCCACTGTTCGCGGGCCCACATGACGGAGTACTCTTCTTTGGACAGGGGCGGGATGACGGGGCGGCCTCCCATTTTGGTATTGAGGGCTCCGGCGGAGAAGAGGACGGAGTCGCGGAGGGCTTCGGCGTTGAGGCGTTGGCGATGGGCGCGCCAGAGGAAACGGTTGTTGGCGTCGATTTTTTCGTTGGCGGGGTGGGCGGTGGAGTCGCGCTGCCAGGCGGCGGAGAGGAGGATTTTGCGTTGGAGGGCTTTGATGCTGCCGTTGGCGATGAGATCGGCGGCGAGCGAATCGAGGAGTTCGGGGTGGGTGGGGGCTTCGCCTTGGCGGCCGAAATCGTTGGGCGTCGAGACGATGCCGCGGCCGAAGGTCCAGTGCCAAAGGCGGTTGGCCATGACGCGGGCGGCGAGGGGATGTTGGGGGGCGGTGAGCCATTCGGCGAGGGATTTCCGGCGGGTTTGGGGGTGGATCGTGGTTCCGGCGGCGAGGACGGCGGGGAGGGCGGGATCGATTTTGGGGCCTTGGGAGCGCCAGTCGCCGCGGGAGGTGAGGAGGATGTCGTAGATCTTGTCGGCGGGGCCGAGGACGGTGGCGGTTTGGGGTACGGGGTTGGCTTTGAGGGCGGCTTCGCCGAGTTCGCGGAGGAGGGTTTCGCGGGTTTGGGTTTCGACGGGGGTGTAGCTGATATCGGCGGCGATGCCTTGGGCGTTTTCTTTGAGGCCGGCTTCGGTGAGGGCGAGATCGAGGATCGCGGCTTGGAGTTTTTGGGCGGGATTGCGTTTGGGGTCGGGGGTATCGTAGGCGGCGAGGACATCGGGGGAGAAGCGGGCGCGGACTTTGTCGACGACGCGTTGGCGGGCGGTTTGTTCGATGCGGTTGAGGGCGGTTTTGAGTTCTTCGACTTTGAGCCAGCGGGGGTAGCCGGACTTGTAGCCGTAGATGTTGAATTTGGGGATGACGGGGATTTCGCGTTCGTCGCTGGCGGCGAAGACGGCCATCATAGCGTGGTAGTCGCGGGCGGTGAGGGGATCGAATTTGTGGTCGTGGCAGCGGGCGCAGCCGAGGGAGAGGCCGAGGAAGGCTTCGCCGGTGGTATCGACGACGTCGGTGAGCCATTCGTAGCGTTGTTGGCCGCCGAAGAGGCCGGCTTCGTGATAGACGGGGCCGATGGTGTAGAGGCCGGTGGCGATTTTGGCGTTGAGATGGCGTTGTTTTTCGGGGGGGACTTGGAAGCCGCCATCGAGGGCGAGATCGTCGGGCCAGATTTCGTCGCCGGCGATTTGTTCCTGGAGGAATTGGGCGAAGGGTTTGCCCGAGTTGAAGGCGTCGATGACGTAGTCGCGGTAGCGCCAGGCGTTGGGGAAGTAGATGTCGGTTTCGAAGCCGCCGGTATCGGCGTAGCGGACGACGTCGAGCCAGTGGCGGCCGAAGCGTTCGCCGTAGCGGGGGGAGGCGAGGAGTTGGTCGATGAGTTTTTCGAAGGCTTGGGGGTCGGGGTTTTGGACGAAGGCTTGGACTTGGGCGGGGGTGGGCGGGAGGCCGTGGAGGGTTTGGTAGGCGCGGCGGATGAGGGTGCGTTTGGGGGCGGGGGCGACGGGCTTGAGGTTGTGGGATTGGAGTTGAGCGTTGATGAGTTGGTCGATAGAGAGGGGGCTGGGTTTGAGGGGTTGGAAGGACCACCATGAGGGGGCGGGGGTGGTGGTGGTGGACCAGGGTGCGCCTTGGTCGATCCAGGTTTTGATGGTGGTGATTTCGGAGGCCGTGAGTGACTTTTTTCCCGGGGGCATTTGGAGGGCGGTAGTTCGTTGAATGGCTTGGAAGAGGAGGCTTTCGGCGGCGTGGCGGGGTTGGAGGGCGGGACCGCGGGTGCCGCCTTTTTCGGCGGCGGCGCGGGTGCGGAGATCTAGGCCGCCCATGGCGGTGGCGCCGTGGCAGGAGAGGCAGTTGGCTTGGAGGATTTGGAGGGCGGTATCTTCTGCGCAAGCGGGGAGGCAGAGGAGGAGCGCGAGGAGGGCGCGTGGCATGACCTTACGATATCGCATTTGCGGGAGCGGCGTTTCGAGCGTTGGTGGTCTTCGCCCCAGAGGATGCCGAGGTAGAGGGAGGAGAAGGCGATGACGATCGAGCGGGCCATCCGGAGTGGTGGACTGATGAGTTCGTGGCGGGTTGAGGTTGGTGAGACGGGGACGATTTCGGTGGCGGCTTGGGTCGCGGCTTCCATGCTCCAGAAGGGCACGGAGAGATCGTTCTGCTCGTCGGCGAGGGGCTCGGCGAAGTCTTGCAGATCGTCGGCGGTGACCCAGGAAACGGAGAAGAGATAGGCGGGAGGGCTACGCGGGCGGAAGGGCGGTCTACTGGGCGGATTTTGGCGGGTAGATTTAGCCTTCGACGGCGATGGCGCCGGGGGTGATGCCGAAGACGCCATAGGGTAGGGAGAGCCAGCGCAGGTGGATGGGGTTTCGGGGTTACGGGGAGAGGTCGGTAGCGTGTAGAAGAGGGAAGGTCCGCGAGGAGCGAGTGCGATGATTTTTGTCAATGGTGATAATGAATGGGACTTTTTCGGAGGTGGTGGGTGGAATTGGGGCGGGATGGGGGGCCAAGGGGTCGACTGAATTATGAAGGAGCGCGGCCCGGACGTGGCGCTGGGCGAAGCGTTGACGATTTACCCGGGGATGATTGCGGGTGTGGTGTTCGGGTTTATCGGGGGAGCGATCTGTTCTCCGCTAATGCCGTTTTCGACCTATTTAAAATCGGTATTGGCGTGATGATTAAGGGGTTTGGTTGGCTGCGGCAAGAGCGGGAGTCGTCGATTCAGGGGAAGCTGGTTGATTTCGAGTTCGAGCGACAAACGCCGAAGGGTACAGCGGGCCGCCCCAGACGGCGGCGATCTCCCCTTGAAAAGGGGATCTCTGGTCGGGACCGTATTGACTGGATGCGTTCGAAGTCGAGTCGAAGCCCGGGGGGGGGCAGTTGCGGCATCGTCGGTGATTTCGACGGGAGGAGGTTCTGCTGGCGCCGGAACCCAGTTACGAGGAGACGGTGGCGAGAGAGTTCGCGGCGCTGGAGGAGAGCGCGCCGCTAAGGAATTGGATTCGGTTTTTGGGGAATAATGATGTGCCGTCCGAGCGGAAGCAGCGAATTGCCGAGTTGGTGGAGCAGCGGCAAGGCGAACTCGCGAAGTTGATTTGGTCGGCCGACATAGGAAGAACGGGAGCTTGGCTTGCTGGGCGCGGCGCAATTGGAAAAGCCATCGCGAGAGGCGCAAGAGGCGATCCGGGAGGAGGGCCGCTTGTTGGTGGCTGAAATCCGACAATATCAGGCCGGAGATTCGACGCTGGATCCTTGCGACCACTTTCTGACATGGAGGAGAGCGTGGTGGAGGACTCGTTATCAGGTGGCGGATTATGCCGAGGCGATGTTGAAGGGGATGCCGGCTGTTCGCTAGTTCGCGCCCGCCGGTGAGAAGAGGCCGAAGGTGAAGATGTCGCTTTCGGCGGCGATGGAGACATACTGTTGGCCGTCGATCATGTAAGTGACAGGCGAGGCAAATAGGCTGCGGCCCATCGAGAAATGCCAGAGATCCTTACCGGTTTTGGCGTCCAGAGCGACGAGGTTGCCGTCGTCGTCTCCGCTAAAGATTACGCCTCCGGCGGTGGAGACGGTTCCCGCCCACATGACGCCGGGGCCAGGCATGGGGTACTCCCACTTCTTCTTTCCGGTTAAGACGTCGAGGGCGCGGAGGTAGAACTTGCCGGGCTCGGTGGGGATGCCTTCGTTGCCGGTGCCGCGGAAGCCGGAGGCCGGGACGGGCTCCTTCGCGGAAGCGACGATGATGTCACATTGCTCCAACGTGACTACGTAGAAGAGGCCAGTGGCCGGATTGTAGGCTGGAGACATCCAGTTTGACGCTCCGCGGACCGAGGGGCAGACCTTGGTCCCGGCCGGGTTCGGGATCTTTTCGGGGATCACTTTAGGGCGGCCTTTGTCGTCGAGGCCGGTGGTCCAATCGAGCTTGGAGACAAACGGTTGCGCGTGGAGGAATTCGCCGGTGACCCGATCGAGGATGTAGTAGAACCCATTGCGGTTGGCCTGTACGAGTAGTTTGCGGGGCTTGCCGCGGTAGGTCGAGTCGAGCAAGACGAGGCTTTCGTTCGCGTCCCAATCCCAGACGTCGTGGGGGGTGAACTGGAAGTGCCACTTGAGTTTGCCGGTGTCGGCGTCGAGAGCGAGGACGCAATCGGAATAGAGATTGTCGCCAGGGCGGCGGCCGCCGTAGAAATCGGGCCAGGGGTTGCCGGTGGGCCAGTAGACGATATTGAGGGCGGGATCGTAAGAACCGGTGGTCCAGGTGGGGGCACCGCCCATTTCGGCGGGGAAGTTACCCCAGGTGTCCGAGCCGGGTTCGCCTTTGCCGGGGACGGTCCAGAAGCGCCAGGTTTCTTTCCCGGTGTCGGGGTGGAGAGAGGCGACGAAGCCGCGCTGGCCGCTACCGCCGCCGGCGACGCCGACGAGGATGCCGTTTTTGATGGCGAGGGGGGCGATGGAGGTGGTGTAGCCGTTGGCGAAAGAGGCGTAGGGGACGTCGAAAATCAGGCTGCCGGTGCGGCGGTTCAAGGCGATGAGATGGCAGTCGGCGGTGGCGAAGTAGACCTTGTCGCCGAGGATGGCGAGGCCGCGGTTGACGCGGGCCCCTTCGGCTCCCTTGGCGCGGTAGTGCCAGATTTGGCGTCCATTGCGGGCATCGAGGGCGACCATCTCGTTGGTGTTCGAGATGTACATGAGGCCGTCGTGGACGATGGGGGAGACTTGCAGCCGTTTGGCGCCGTCGAGGCGGTAGACCCATTTGGCGACGAGGTCTTTGGCGTTGTCGGGGGTGATCTGGTGGAGAGAGGAGTGGCGGGTGGAGGCGTAGTCGCCGTTGTAGGTGAGCCAGTCGGCGTTGGGGGAGTTGCCGATGGCGGCGGGGGTGACTTGGGCGGCGCAGGCGAGGGGTAGTAGTAGTAGGAGGAGTTTCATTGTTGGGTGGGGGGGCGGGTGGATTGTTTGGCGAGGAAGGCGAGGAGGTCTTCGGGGTTGGCGACCGGGGGCATCATGGAGCTGTCGGCGATTTCGAGAGATTTGAGATAGCGGCGTTCGAGGAGATGGAGGCGACCGGTCGCGTCGAGGATCTGGACGGAGTAGTTGTTGTAGTTCCTGGCGACGCCGCGCAGGGTGGAGCCGTCGGGGAGAACGGCGGTGGCGGAGCGGTAGCCGTGTTCGATGCGTGCGGAGGGTTTCCGCAGGGACTCGCGCAATTGATGGACGGAGCGTTCGGCGCCGATATTAGAGAGATCGGGGCCGGGATGGCCGCCTTGGCCGAGGAGCATGTGGCAGGTGGAGCATTTGCCATCGCCGAAGAACAGGGTTCGTCCACTTTCGGGATCGCCGGGGAGTTGGGCGGAGATGGCGGGAGAGGTGAGGGAGCGGACGAAGGCGGCGATGTTGGCGACCGAGGCCGTGGGGAGGAGCGGGAAGTCCGGCATGGAGGAGCCGGTGACGCCTTTGCGGATGATGGTGGAGATGGCTTGGTGGGAGAGGCGACCCGCTCGTCCGGAGAGTAGGCTGGGCCCTTGACTGCCTTCGCCGGTGGCCCCATGGCAGCCGGAACAGGCGCCCATATAGAGCTCCCGTCCGGCTTCGATGGATGTCTGGGCGTGCGCGAGGCCGATGACGAGAGCGAGCAGCCAAAGTCGCCGCATGGTGGTTAGGCTTTACTCGCTTCGCGAACCGGAGGCAGGCGGTCGGCGATGTTGGCTTTGGTGCGTTTGAGTTCAGCGATGGCCTTGGCCCGGAGTCGCAGAAGCGTGGATTGGTGGGCGGGCTGGATGGCGAGGTTGTTCAGCTCCTCGGGATCCTGGTCGAGATCGTAAAGCTCTTCGAGGTCGGTGATGAGGGGCCGGATGTATTTCAGGTTTTTGTCGCGGATGAGGATGTAGTAGGGCACCTGCTCGTGCATGGCCTTTTTGCCGTCGAGGTCCGGGAGGATGGCGGAGCCGAACTTTTGGCCGGTGGCGAGCATCATGGTGGTGTGTGGCCAGTTGGCTTTGGGGTTCTTGAGCAGGGGCGAGAGGTCGTGTCCGTGGATGTCCCACGGCGCGGCGAGGCCGGTGAATTTGAAGATGGTGGCGGGGATATCGACGCCGCTGACGGGGACTTCGCAGACGGCGTTTTCGGCGATTTTGCCGGGCATGGAGAAGATTAACGGCGAGCGGATATTGGCATCGTACGGGGCGACTTTGACGCCACGGAAACCATGTTGGCCGAAGGCGAGACCTTGGTCGGAGGTAAAGATGACGAGGGTGTTGCGGACCTGCTTGGTTTCTTCGAGGGTGGCCATGAGGCGGCCGACGCCTTCGTCGAGGCCGTAGACGCCCTGGTGGTATTGGCGGACCCACTCGGTTAGGGTCTTGCCGCCGGAGACGGGGGTGCCGTCCGGTCCTTTGGTCCACGAGTTGATTTTCTGGGCCCAGTCGGGTTTGGTGGCGCGGGGGGGATAGATATCCTTGGGGGTTTCGAAGTCGATGCCGGGGAGTTCGTTGAGGTGGCGCTGGGCGGGCTGATAGGGGCTGTGGACGGCGCCGTAGCAGAGCCAGAGATACCAGGGTTTCGATTTGTCGCGGCCTTCACCTTTCAGGAAATCGACGGCCCAATCGGTGTACTGGTCGGTGGAGTAGCGTTTGAGGATTTCGGTTTTGCCGCCCTGGTAGGTGATGGGTTGGTCGTAGTAGTAGTTTTGGCTGGTTTCGGTGTATTTAGGGCGATTCCAGACGAGTTGGTAGTCCCAGTCGCGGCCGAAGCCGGTATCGGTACCGGTGTGCCATTTGCCGATTTGGGCGGTGAAGTAGCCTTTTTGGCGGAGGACTTTGGGCCAGAACGGGCATTTTTCGGGGTCGTATTCGCAGCCAGGGTAGGGGCCTTCCATGCGCATGGATTCGATGCCGTAGGAGTGTCGGCCGGTGAGCATGGTGGAGCGGGAGGGCATGCACCAGGAGCCGTTGTAGGCGGCAAGGAAGCGGACGCCTTGTTTGGCGAGGCGGTCGATGTTGGGTGTTTTGACCCAGGGGTAGGCTTCTTTGTAGCAACTGAGGGTGCGGTGGGAGTGGTCGTCGGTGTAGATGAAGAGGACGTTGGGGCGTTCGGGGGTGGCGGCGGCTTGCACGGGGAGGGTGGCGGCGGCGGCGAGGGTGCCGAACATTTGGCGGCGGGTTAGTTTTGTGGTGGGCGGCATTTTTGCTGGGCTTATTCTAACAACTTTTTCCGGGGCGGATCGATAACGGGGCGTGAAGGACAATTCCATGGTTACGGCGCTGATGGGCTTTTGCCTTTTGGGTCTCGGGGTGGCGACCGGGTAGGACTGTTCGATGGTGGATCGGGTACGGTTTCTGGATCGAATGGGCTTGGGACGCCCGGTGGAATCGTTTAGAGTGCTGTTGCGAAAGGGATGGACGTCTGAGGGGGGCATGTAGTCCCAGCGGCAGACGATGCCGGCCTTCGGCAGGAGGGTGCTCGGATGATGAAAATGATTTCGGCGAGCCATCGGGTGAACCCGGTTTGGAAATCGAACAAGGAATGTCTTATGAGGCGGTTGGGGAACAGAGTCGAGAGTATGCGCGGGCGCAGAGCGCGGCGAGCGACCAGCGGAAGCGGGATCGAGCGGGTCGGCAGGCGATCCGCGAGGTGGAGACGTGGCGGGATGGGAGTTAGGTCCTAAGTAACAAGCCTGGGTTTGATCGGAGTTCGGCGTTGCGGGTTTCGCAGGGAAAACCGATGCAGCGGGAGGAGTCTTAGAAAAGGAACTTCAGGCCGAATTGGAGTTGGCGTCCGGTGGCTTGGGCTCCGCTGAGTTTGCCGAACTCTGGGTTGTTGTCGTTGCAGGCCGAGCCGGGGGTTCGGCCGATACAGGTCATCGACGGGCTGTTCGAACTGGCTAGGCTAAACGTGGGGGTGTTGGTTAGGTTGAAGGCCTCGGCGCGGAACTGGATGCGCATGCGCTCGGTGAGGTTGACTTGCTTGAAGAGGGAGAAATCGAAGTTGACTGAGCCGGGGCCGCGGGCGACGCGGCGGGCGGAGTCGCCGAAGAGTTGGATGGGGGCTCCGGTCGTGCTGGGCGTCGTGCCGGGGACGCGGAAGGCGGCGGGGTTGAAGAACTTGTCCGGCCCGCGGCCGGAGGTGACTTGGATGGGCTCGCCTTTGACGCGGTCGGGGACGTTGAAGGTGTTGAAGATGGGGGGAAGGCGGTTCGTCCGAATGTCGGTGGGGAAGCCGCCACGGAGGGTGGTGATGCCGTTGACTTGCCAGCCGCCGACGATTTTGTTGAGCACGTTGTTGCCGCTGAGCCAGCGTTGGCCGGTGCCCCAGGGGAGTTCGTAGCCGTAGCTGACGTTGAAGATATGGGCGACGTCGATGGGGGCGAGGCCGGTTTCGCGGGAGAGGTTGTAGGAGTCGAGCGCGATGGAGGTGCCGCCGTTCTGGGTGAAGGAGCTGGGTCCGCTGCCGCCTTCCTCCATGTTCTTTTGCCAAGTGTAGTTGGCTAAGAAATTCAGGCCGTTGCGGTGCCGTTTTTCGACGCGGAGGTTGAAGGCGTTGTAGTTGGACTTTGCTTTGGAGAAAGTCGGGATGACGGTGCCGTTGACCATGGGGTAGGGGCGATTGCGCTGGACGTTGCGACCGTCGAGGGCGAATTCGAAGGGTACTTGGTTGACGTTGATGAAGAGGGTGGCGAGGTCGCGGCCGCGGGCGCCTTGATAAGAGGTTTCAATGAGAAGGGCTTCGGCGGGCTGGAACTGGAGGGAGAAGTTGTATTGCTCGAGCATGGGGAAGCGGGCGTCGTGGAAGCCTTGCGAACGAATGGTGCGGGTGAGCGGGGAGGTGGCGCTGTAGGCTTCGAGCGTGGTGGCGGTGGGGCCGGCCTGGACGGGAGTATTGATCGTGTAGGGTGGGAGGACGGTGCGGGCGGCGCTGACGACGGGGGCGATGAGCGCGGGGGTGTTGGGGTTGTTACCGGCTATTTGGGTAACTTCCTGGTTCTGGTCGCGGAGGCCGTAGAAGATGCCGTAGCCGCCGCGCATGACCCAACGGCGGCCGGCTTGATAAGCGAAGCCGGCGCGGGGGCCGATGTTGTTATGGTCGCCATCGACGATGGCGCGGGAGTAGCCGTCTTTACCGGGCACGGCGAAGCGGGCTTTATCGAGATCGAAGAGACCGCCGCGATTTCGGATGTCGATGGGTTGGGTGTAGAGGTCGTAGCGGAAGCCGAGGTTCAACGTGAGCTTTTTGGTGATCTTCCAATCGTCTTGGAGGAAGGTGCCGAAGTAGACGTCAGCCTGGCGGCCCCAATCGAGCATTTGGGTACCTTGGATAAGGCTGGGGAAGCCCATGAGGTAGTCGGCGAAGGGAGCTCCGGAGCCGGGGGTATCGGTGCTGGAGGAGAAGATGGAGCCGAAGATGAACTGGCCGAAGAAGGGGTTGCCTCGGAGGGTATCGAAGCGGTTGCGACGGAAGTCGGCCCCGAACTTGAAGCTGTGCTTGCCGCGGTTGACAGAGATGGTGTCGGCGAAGTGGAAGCGGTTTTCGTAGTTTAAATCGCTGGAGCCGCCGCCGAAGCCATCGAACTGGGTGGAGCCGGTGCCTTCGCCGGAGAAGTTGAAGGCGATGGAGGGGAAGCCAAGGACGGGGAAGGGGAAGAGGGCGACTTTGTTATCGAGGCCGAACTTGGCGCCTTCGTTGACGGCATCGACGAGACGGCTGCCGTTGTGGCGGGTGTAGCCGGCGCGGAACTCATTGACGACGGTGGGGGTGAAGACGTAGGTATCGTTGAGGACGGCTTGGAAGATGTCGCGGTAGAGGGTGCTGCTGCCGCCGATGAAGCCGTCGAGGGTGCCGGGTTGAGGATTGGTCTGGTTACTTTTGGAGACGCGGCCGAAGATGTTGTGGTTCGACGTGATGGCGTGGTCGACGCGGACGTCCCACTGGTCCTGGTCGGAGCCGCGGGGGACTTGGCGGAAGAAGTTGCGGGCTTGGGCACCGGCAGCGCCGAAGTTAGGCGAGGGGATGAGCTTCAAGATGGCGGTGGCGGCGGGATTGATGCGGGCGTTGGGGACGATGGCCCCGGAGAAGGGGGTGCTGATGACGTTGCCGGTGGGGCCGATGCGGCGGGCGAGGGGATCGAAGATGGGAACGCGGAGGGAGGAGAGGTCGCCGGCGCGGATGGCATCCGGGGGGAGGCTGCCGATGCTGGAGGCGGCGGCGGTGCGTTGGCGGGTGCCTTGGTAGTCTCCGAAGAAGAACGTCCGGTTGCGGATGATGCGGCCTCCGAAGACGCCGCCGAATTGGTTTTGGCGGAAGGCGGCGCGGGAGAGGCCGGCGGCGTTGGTGAAGAAGTTATTGGCGTCGAGTTTGTCGTTGCGAAGGAATTCGAAGAGGGTGCCGTGGTAATCGTTGCTGCCGCTTTTGATGGTGGCGCTGATGACGGCTCCGGCGGCGTGGCCGAACTCGGCGGAGAAGGAGTTGGTTTTGACCTTGAACTCCTGGACGGCGTCGACGCTGGGCTGCATGGCGATGCCGCTGCGACCGATGGCGCCGGAGGTGACGGTGGTGTTGTTATCGACGCCGTCGAGCAGGACTTCGTTCGCGGAGAAGCGACCGCCGCCCGCGATGAAGGGGAGGTTGGTGCCCATGCCGGCGACGGGGGTCGTGTTACCGGCGAGGAGGCCGAGGGCGAAGGGGTTCCTGCCGTTGAGGGGGAGTTCGAGGATTTTTTTGTTTTCGATGACCTGGCCGAGGGAGGAGGTGTCGGCTTCGAGGAGCGGGGTGCTTTCGGTGACCTGGATAGTTTCGACGACTTCACCGGGGGTGAGGGTGACGCGGACGGTGGCGTTCTGGTCGACCTGGAGGGTGAAGGCGGCGAGGTTGGAGCGTTTGAAGCCGTTGGCCTGGACGGTGACGGAGTACTCGCCGGCGGGGAGGAAGGTGGCTTGGAATTCGCCGCGGTCGCCGGTGGAGCCGGCGCGGGTTAGGCCGGTGGCTTTGTTGGTGACGCTGATGGTGGCGCGGGGGACGACGGCTTGGGAGCTGTCTTCAGCGACGACGCTGATGGTGCCGGTGGCGGTTTGGGCGTGAGCGGCGAGGCTCAGAAGGGTGATGAAGGCTAGGAGGCGCATAGAGAGGCGCCCATTATGATATCCCATGTGTCGGGGAGAGGTAGCCATGCGGAGGAGTTGGGCGTTTAGTATGGCGTTGCTGGTAACTGCGGGGTTCGCGTTATGGTGGCCGGAACCGTTTCTGCGGAAGGCTGGCGATGGCGTTTGGATTGGCGCCGGAGGTGGCGACGGGGGTGCTGCTGGTTGGGGCGGTGTGCGCGGGGAATTCGTCGAATTTGATGACGTTTTTCGCGGGGGGCATGGCGCTGTCGGTGGCGCTGACGACGTTGTCGACGTTGCTGGCGCCGGTGGTGACGCCGACGTTGATGGGACTGCTGGTGGGCAAGGAGGTGCCGGTGGAGTTTGGGGCGCTGGCGGGTTCGATTGGGCGGATTGTGGTTCTGCCGGTGATGGGCGGGTTTCTGATTGAGCGGGTCTTACGGCGGCGGCAGGCGGTGTCGGACCGATGGTTGCCTTGGGTGGTGATTACGACGACTTGTTTTCTGAATGGGATTATTACGGCGAACTCGCGGGAGGCTTTATTGACGATCGGGGGGACGCTGGTGTTGGTGGAACTGCTGCATAACGGGTTAGGATATCTGGTGGGTTATGCGGGGGCGCGGGGGTTCGGGTTGGACAGGTGGTACGCGGCGACGATGGCGATGCAGGTGGGGATACGGAATGGCGGGTTGGCGACGGGGTTGGCTTATGACGTGTTGAAGCGTCGCAACGCGGCGCTGGCGAGCGTGGTGTTCGGGACGATCCAGAATGCGCCGGGGCCTTTGGTAGCTGCGTTTTTGAGGGGTAAGGCGGCTGAGTCGTGATCTGTATTTAGACCGGTCAGCTTTCCCGAGGCTTTGTTCCGCTTCGACGAGCGCGACCAACACCGTCATGCTGCGGCTTGGAGCGTACGCAGCATGGGAAAGGCCATTTCCTTGCCACGCCCGATCCACAGCCCAGCGCCCGAGGATCGTAACCGGGAGGGGGTCTGGCCTGTTCCGCTTGATCCGGCCAGATACCTGCTGATGAGCACCCGCCGCAACCGCGAAGCTATAGTCACCGAGCACTCTTTTGCCGGCACAACTACGGGATGCGCCGCTGGACTCGTTCGGTGCTGGGCGGCGGCGCAATGACTTATTCAGTGCCGTTTTGCCGGAGTCAAAGCAGCTAGGTCGTATTCTTCTGACTGCTTTTCGGGCGCTCGAGGTTGCCCGGCTTCTCCGTTCCCATGGCGCTTTGGTTTCGTTTATGGTTTTGTTGCGGCGGCCAGTCGAGCAGGTTGGTGAACTTACGGAAGGTGTCGGCGGACAGCAAAAAAACAGCGACGATCGAGCCGTGTACTTTCCGCCTGGTCGCCAGTATTGTACTTGCAATGAGAAAGGAAAGCGCCGCCGGCGGAGGGATCCGCCGGCGGCGCTAGGGTTGGTTTGTTGGTTATTGTAAGTCGAGGCTGACGGAGTTCGAAGCGCCGGTGCGGTTGGTTAAGACGGCGGAGACGGAGCGAACGGTTTCTGTTAGCGTTGCGACGTTGACCACGTCTCCGGAGAGGGTGATCGGGATGGTGGCGGTGAACTGGCTTCCAAAGGCGGCCGAGGCCGTGCCTTGGTACCAGGCGTTAAAGCTCGATTCCGCCGCGATCGTTACTTTCGAGGAGCCGATGTTCTCCCCGGAGGTAGCGGTGAACGTGAGATCGATCTGGGTGATTTGACGGGAGGTGGCGAAGCCGGTAACCAGGAGTTGGAAACCGGTGGCGGTCCTGCCCGTGACCTGGAGACTCAGCAACCGGGGCGCGGCGGGCGCAACGGTAAGGCTGAGAGAGGGCGGGTCGGTGGGAGTAAGGATGATCCCCCCGTCGGTTTGGAAGCTGGGCGTAAGAACGATGGAGCCCGTTACCGTACCGGTTTGCAGGCGGACCTGCGACTGGTTGGTAGCGAACACAGCGTCGCGCTGCCCTGCTGGGATCGTGAAGTTCACCGTACGTCCGCCGACGGCGAACTGGACGGCGGGATCGTTAGCGAAGACGTCAGAGTTGAACGCCAACGTCAGAGTGCCGCGGAGAGTGAGCGGATAGACCTGAGCGAGGGAGAGGCCGACGCCCAACTGTTGGCCGGGTTGCTGGACTCCGGTGGCACCGGTAAACGTGTAGTTCGAGATCGCCGGAGGCTGGTTGGCCAAGCCGGAGAGGGTGAACGACAAGCTATCGACGCGGAGGGTTCCGGTGAGACTCCCGGTAGCGAGGGGAGCGAAGTTCACGTTGAAGGCCAGCGAGGCATTGGGTTCCAGGGAGACCGGGAGGTTGGGCACGTTCGAGGTGGTGAACGTGGTTCCGGTGGCCAGAACGCCGAGGCTGTTGACGGCGGTGGGGCTGGTGCCGGTATTAGTAATGACGAAGCGCACGGCGGTGGTTTGGCCAGCGACTACGGGCGGGAAGATGACACTGCCGCCGTTGGTAACGGTGGTGGTGACGGGTCCGGCGACGTAGGAAAAGGTCAGGTTGGAGCCGAGGCCGTTGGAGACGACGTCGAATGAGTCATCGCCGATGCGGAGGCGACCGGTGAAGCGACCGGGAGCGGTGGGGGTGAAGGTAACGGCGACCGTGGTCGCGCCGCCCGGGGTGAGGGTGGCGGGGAGGAACGGTGTGTCTGTGACCGCGAAGCCGACGCCTTGGACGCCGATGACGGCGATGCGGCCGTCGGCGTTGCCGGTGTTGCGGACGCGGACGATAACGACGCTTTTGTCACCGACGGCGATGTCGGGGACGGGGACGGTGGCGCCGCGGGCCAAGGCCGTTGCGGAGGTACCGTTGAGCAGCTCATAGCTATAGACGGGGCCAGTGCTGGAGCCGGTGACGTTAAAGGTGACGGCCCGGTCGACCAGTTCGATCCGGACGGAGCCGGTGCTGCTTTCGATGGCAGTGGGCGCGTAGCGGACCGCAAAACGGAGTTCGCGATTCGGGTCAATGGTGGTGGGCGGGTTAGGCAGGGAGGTGAGCGAGAAGGCTGCTCCGGTGCCCGTAATGGCGCCGATGGTTCCCGGGCCGCTGCCGCGATTGCCGATGACCACGGCGGCCGAGGCGGCTTCGTTGACTGCGGTGGACGGGAAGGCGATGGTGCCGCCGCTCTGGATGGGCGTGGCATTCGCGGAGGGGGGCGGCAGATAGGTGAAGGTATAGTCCGGTGCCACGCCGTTGAGGTTCAGCCCAGATGAGTTACTGGTGATGCGGCCTCCGGCGGGAACCGGCGGGGGCGTATCGGTGTAGAAGAAGCGGATGGCGCCGACGGCTCTTTGCCCGGTAGTGGGCTGGAAGCGGACATTGACCGAAAAGCTTTCATTCGGGAGGTAGTTGACTTCCGGGGCGGGTGCACCGGTGACGGTGAAGTCAGTTATGCCGGTGATTTCGACGCGGGTGATGTTGATCGTGCCGGTGCCGCGGTTGGTGACCGAGACGCTGGCGTCGAGGGGTTTGCCAATGGCTTCGGCATTGAACTGGATGGTTCCGTTATCGGCTACGGTCTGGACAGCACCGGAGACCTGGACGCGGAAGGACAGCGGGAGGCTGGTTTGCGCGGGGAGGACGGCGGCGGTCAGGAGGAGGAAAGGGATTAAGCGTTTCATGGTTACTGATCCCTCCCGGCGGGGACGAAGTAGACTTGCAGAGCGTTCCTTGAATCGAGGACGTAGAGGGGCTCACTGGAGGAGCCGGTGTTTAGAAGAGCGAGCGGATTGGCGCCGAGGGATTCCATGCGGGTGGGCAGGAAGTCGAGTTCGAGGGAGGCGGTGCGCGCTTTGGATGTCAGGTCGAAGACGTCGATCGAGCGGGTGTCCGCGCTAGCGACGAGAAGGGCCGTTTTCGAGAGTTGGAGACCGACGGGCGCGGCGACTTCAGCGAACCTTTCGGCGGTGGCGGCGGTCGAGTAGTCACGAAGGAGGATGATTTGGCCGGCGGCGCGGTCGGCAATGTAGAGATGGTTGCCGGAGCGGGCTAGGCCTGAGGGATCGGCGACGGCGAGGATTTGCCGGGTGGAGCCGTTGGTAGCGAGGTAGAGGGCACCTTGGGTTGAGATGACGAGACGTTCGCCATCGAGGAGGACAGCGCGAATGGCCCCATCGACGAGGGAGAGGTCGAAGGCGGAGGCTTGGTCGGTGGCGGTATCGACGTTGCGCCAGACTTGGACCTTGCGCGAGGCGAGGAATAGGGCGGCGACATCGTGTCCGGACCAAGCGAAGAGGACATCGCCGGGTTCCTGGGCGAGGGTTAGGCGCGCGGGAGCGGCGGAATCGAAGCCCCGGATGAGCTCGATGGAGCCGAAGCGGGAGGCGATGGCGAGAGTGCCATCGGCGGAGGCGCTAGCGGCGTCGGCGTCCTGGACGAGGGCGGATCCGAGATGAGCGGCACCGACAAAGCCGCGGATGGGACGGAGTTCGCGGGCTGGGCCGTCGAAGACGTAGCCGGGAGTGGGGCCGGAGAGTTGGGCCCAGGCCGAGGTGGCGGCGAGAGCGGAGATCAGGAATAGCGATTTCATCGGGGCCCTCCGACCGTGATGGGTCCAGCGCCGATGCTGACCGGTTTTTTGCTGGCGGCAGCGGCGGTGTTGGAATCGCCTCCGCGGGTGGCGGCGACACCGCCGGCGATGGCTGCTGCTGCTACGCCAGCGACGATCCAGATGATCTTCTTATTTGCCGTGACCTTGGTGCCCTTGGGGCCTTGGCCGTTGGACTGATTGATGACGCCTTCGACGATGTCGTTGCCGGCAGTGACGCGGACGAGGATACGGAAGGGCCCGGCCTGGGCATTGGGCAGGAAGCCGGAGGCTTGGGCCTGGCCTTTGGCGTCGGTCTTGACGGTTTGAGCTTGGCTGCCGCCGTAAGCAACGACAGTGGGACCGTCGACGGGGGCCTTGAAAATGACCTCGGCCCCAACTACTGGAGCATTCTTTTCATCGAGGACCTCGACACCAGGCTGGGCGGCGACGCGCATGCCAATGTTGTTGACGGCACCCTGACCGGCGATGATGTTCAGCTTCAGTCGGGTGGGGGGCGCTGCTTGCTGGGCCCAACAGGCCACCGCTAAGCCAAGCGGGATCACGAATCGTAGAAACAAATGAGCCTCCGGAGACACCGCCTTCGATAGCATCAGCGGACTGATCCTACCTCCGAACCAAGGAGTGGCGGGTAACGTTATTATATTCTAAGGCGTGGGGAAGGGTGCATTGGTTACGCGTTGGGGTTACTGCCGTGGGATTTGGGCAGAACTTCGCCGTGCCGGGTCGGCTTTCGAGTTCGCCGATGAGTACGAGACGGCGTTTGGGTTTGGTACGGCGGCTCCGGCTGGTCAGGAAAGGCGTTGGTTACGAAGGTCGACCCGACGGCGCGGACGAAGGGCTTGGCCGGACGTTCTAGAACCGGGCTCCAGCCGGTTTCGCGTTGGTTCGCTCGTTGGTTAGGTATGGGCTCTTCCTGTTTGTTTTTATGTACTTCTGGCTGTTCTTCGCGGAAAATATTGTCGACGGGGCCGACGTCGGGCCCGAGGTATTCGGCCCGGGGCAGGACCGGCGATTTGGGCATTGGATTGAGTTTGCGGAGTACGTTTAGTTCGCGAGTGCTGGCGCTGGTGCGCTGGACGAGGGCTGCTGCTTTACTTTGGAGTTGGGGCGGCATTTTTCCATCGCAGGCTATGCGGATGGCCATGATGAAATGGATGGAACCTACCAGGTTTAGGCCTAAACCGGGGTGCCCGGTATCGCGAAATTCGGCGATTTGTTGGACGAGGCCGGTTTCGACGCGGTCTCGGGGTGATCGATACCGAGAGGACTCGGCGATGACGGTTCGGCTGCCGTTTACGCGACTGATGCCGCGGGAGTTCGTTTCCCCCGGTTCCGTCTTTGGCCCCCTGCTTTTGGGTTATTTTGACGGCTGAGTTGGGCGCGGCGGGCCTTTCGCTCTTCGTCGGTTAGTTCGTGCGACCTGTTGGAAGCTCCTTCTGGAAATAGAAACGCCCCGGCTTCGGCGAGGAGACGGTCGAGGTAGGGCAGGGGATGGTCGGGGGAGTCGCCGGGGGCACCGTGGTGGAGGCCGACGCGGGTGCCGACGAGGAGGAGCATGTCGCCCTGGTCGTAGTGGGGGGCGTAGAGATCGTATTCGGCGCCGACGCCGAAGCGGCGGAAACGGGCGTTGAGAAGGACGGAGCGGTGGCCGGTGGAGTCGATTGTCGTGGCGGCTTGCCAGGTGACGGATTGGTTGAGGGGGTTGCGGCCGGTGGCTCCGGTGACGCGGCCGTGGGCTTCGAGGAGGCCGGTGACGGCGGTGGAGAGGCGCCGTTGGGCAACGGCGGCGATGGCTTGTTCGGCGAGGTGTTGGTATCGGCCGCGGACGTCTAAGGACGCAGAGGTCGGGTTGGACGTAGGGGAAGACGGCTTCGACGGTGGGGGCGAGGAAGCGGAGGCGGTGGAAGGGAAGGGAGAAGCGGTCCGGGATATTGAGGGGGCGGAGTTCGCTGAGGAAGCTGCCGCCGGAGGTGCGGATGGGCCCGCCGATTTCTTTATTTTTGTTCGACGAGGAGGACGGAGCGGCCGTGCGAGGCGGCGGCATGGGCGGCGGCGAGGCCGGCGGGTCCGCCCCCGGCGATTCAGACACCAAACGATTCCACACCTTCGTTTAAGGGGTGGTTGGTATTCTGGGAGCTGATGCCTCGCGTTCGATTTGCTCCCTCCCCGACCGGCTACCTGCACATAGGATCGGCCCGCACGTTCATCTTCAACTGGCTGTATGCCAGGAAGAACAACGGCACGATGATTTTGCGGCTTGATGATACCGACATCGAGCGGAATACGCAGGTGTCGATTGACTCGATCTTCGACGGGCTGAAGTGGCTGGGGCTGAACTGGGACGAGTATTATCGGCAGTCTGAGCGGCTGGACTTGCATAAGGAGATGGCGGATCGGATTTTGGCGGCCGGCTTCGCTTATCGGGACTTTACGCCGGCGCAGACCGAAGAAGAGAAGCAAGAGGACTCTGGGCCTTGGCTATTTCATCCGGGGATGCGGGAGTTGACGAGCGAGGAAAGTGACGCGCGGGCGGCGGCGGGGGAGCCGTTTGTGGTGCGGTTTCGAGTGCCGCGGGGTGAGAACAAGGCCGTGAAGTTCAAGGACTCGGTGTTTGGGGATCAGTACAAGAAGGCCGATGAGATTGAGGACTTTGCGCTGCTGCGTTCAAACGGGATGCCGACGTATCACATGGCTTCGTGCGCGGACGATGTGGACCTGCGGATCGACCACATTATTCGGGGGCAGGACCATTTGACGAACACATTTAAGCACGTGTTGATCTTCGAGGCGCTGGGCGGGGTGAAGCCGAAGTTTGCGCATTTGCCGTTGCTGATTGCGCCGGACGGGGCGAAGCTATCGAAGCGGAAACATGGGCCGGTGGTGAGTGTGACGACGTATCGGGACGCGGGTTTTTTGCCGCAGGCGTATATCAATTTTTTGTGTTTGCTGGGCTGGTCGCCGAAGAACAATCGGGAGCAGATGTCGCGGCAGGAGTTGATGGACGCGTTTACGTTTGGCGGGGTGAACCGGTCGAATGCGGTAGTAAATTTTTCGGAGGCTGACCCGATTGATCCGAAGGCGCAATGGTTGAATGGGCAGCATTTGCGGACGATGGAGTTGGCGGAGTTGTTGCCGATGGTGCGGGCGCGGATTGAGTTGGAGGGGTTGGCGATTCCGGAGGAGCGGTTTGGGTTGATCGTGGAGACGATTCGGGCGCGGTATACGTCGCTGCATGATTTCGCGGAGAAGGGGCGGCCGTATTTTGCGGATGATTTTGCGACGGAAGCGGCGGCGGGGGAGCGGTTGGACGAGCCCGAAGCACGCCCGTTGTTGCGGGAGTTGGGGGCGCGGATTGAAGGGGCGGCGGAGTTTACGGAAGCTTCGGTCGAGAAGATTTTGCGGGATTTGGCGGCGGAGCGGGACGTGAAGCCGGGGGTTCTCATCAACGGTTCGCGGTCGGCTTTGACGGGGCAGGCGGTGGGGCCGAGCGCGTTTCATTTATTCATGGCGATGGGCCGGGAGCGGTCGGTTGCTCGGTTGAAGGGAGTTTAATCGATGGTTATCTTAGGACTCGGCGGACTGCGGAACGACCCGGCTTGCGTGTTGATTCGCGACGGCGACTTGGTGGCGGCGGTAGAGCAGCGGAAGGTGGCGCGGCGGTCGACTTTGGAAGAGTTGCCGTTGGAGGCGATTCGGACGTGCCTGGAGATAGCCGGGTTAGAGAGCCGGGATGTGGACGTGGTGGCGGTGGCGCGGCCGTTTGGTCCGGGGCCGGAGTCGGAGACGCATTTGGAGATTCGGCACCTGTTTCCGGGGGCGAAGATTTCGGTGGTGGAGCATCATAAGGCGCACGCGGCGTCGGCGTTTTTGTATTCGGGGTTTCGCGAGGCGACGGTACTGACGCTGGATCGGTTGGGGGATTTTCGGTGTGGGGGGAAGTGGAAGGCGGCCGGGGCGACGATACAGTTGGAGCGGGAGTTGTATTTCCCGGACTCGATTGGGGATTTGTATGGCCGGGTGACGGAGTTACTCGGATTTACGCCGAACGCGGATGAGCATAAGGTACAGTGGCTGGCGACGGCGGGGCAGCCCGTATATCAGAGTTTGTTTGAGCAGATTCTGCCGCGGAGTGAGGATTGGCTGAGGGCGGGGGAGCGGAGTTACTTTGATGGGGCTTGGTTTAGTAGTAAGTTCTACCAAGCGTTGGGGTTGGCCGACGGGGTGGCGATTCCGGAGCGATTGAAAGCGGATGTGGCGGCGAGTTTGCAGGCGGCGGTGACGGGGATGGTGTTGCATTTGGCGGGGCGGGGGGAGAGCCTTTGTCTGGCCGGCGGGTTGTTCTGGAACGTGCTGTTGGTCGAGGCTTTGGAGCGGAGCGGGCATTACGAAAGGGTGTTTGTGCAGCCGGCGGCGGGGAACACAGGGACGGCGTTGGGGGTAGCGGCGATAGCTTGGAACGGGCCGGTTTCGTTGGGGGATTTCTGTTTAGGGCCGGAGTATTCGACCGGACAATTCAAGCAGGTGCTGGAAAACTGTAAGTTGAATTTCAAGATGTTACTGACGACGGACGCGATTGTCGGGACGGCGATTGAGCAGTTGCGGCAAGACAAGATTTTGGCGTGGATGCAGGGGCGGATGGAGTTTGGGGCGCGGGCGTTGGGGAATCGGAGTATCTTGGCGAGTCCGGTGAACCCGTATTCGACGGAGAATTTGAATAGTTTTATTAAGCATCGGGAGCCGTTTCGAAAGTTTGCGGCGAGCGTGCCGGCGGAGTTGGCGGGGGAGTATTTCGAGGTGGGGGCGAACGCGCGGTTTTTGGCGAGTGTGAGCCGGGTGCGGCCGGCGTACCGGGAGAAGTTTGCGAGTGCGATTCTGGGCGGAGACTATGTGAGGGTGCATACGGTGGCGGAGGAGGATAATCCGCTGTATTGGCGGCTGCTGCATGCGGCGGCGGAGCCGTTTGGGTTGCCGGTGCTGTATAACACTTCGTTCAATTTGTTTGGCGATCCGTTGGTTTGTACGCCGCGGGATGCGGTGCGGAGCTTTTATTCGTCGGGGATTGACGCGATGATTGCGGGGTATTTTTTCTTGGAGAAGTAGGGGTCGGGGAGCCATGTATTGGGCAGTGGGCCGTCGATGGCCATAAAATCAAGTCATGCAGTTTCGCGTCGTTATCGAGTTTGATTTGATCGTCAATAGTTACTCGGCGATCTGCCCTGAATTGCTCGGCTGCACGTCGGCTGGCGATACCGAGGACGAAGCGCGAGTCAACATCTAAGAGGCGATCCGACTCTACTTAGGGCCGGTAGATCTCTCATTGCCAGACGAGGCCAAGCTATTGGATGTCACGATTGGGTGAGCGCGGTACGCCGCGATTGACCGCTGATCAAGTCGTGAGGACCAGTCCTGCTCGCCAAAGCTTGACCCCCAACCGGCCCCGACTGCGCCGCCTCTCGGACGAGCTTGGGCTTATGGCACTCGGTCTGGCCGCGCGGGCAAAACGTCTGTGCCTAAACCTATTCAACGATACACGCGCCTGCGGCACGGTTCAACGATACACGCGCCTGCGGCACGGTTCAACGATACACGCGCCTGCGGCACGGTTCAACGATACACGCGCCTGCGGCACGGTTCAACGATACACGCGCCTGCGGCACGGATGAGGACGGTCCCGCCCGTCGGTATGACACGCGGCAAGATCAGTTTGTGATCTGGTCAAGTCTATTCGAGCAGAGGTAGTCAATTTCTGGGGGGGGGCGTCGAGGTAATCGACCCCATTTAATGCCGCAACCGCCTGCTCCTGCATAACGGGTCAATAGGGGGCCGAAAGGCTAATTAAAAGATGTCAATGAACGAAGGCTTAAGAATGGAAGTAGATTGCTAGAGCCTGCCCTTATTTCGCCGCTGTTTCCTGCCGCTCAAAGACCACCGACTGCTCCATCGAGCCTTGTGGGGCGTCAATTTTTCGCTGCAACGTCATCGTCTTCTTGTCGTCGGACAGGGTCATCCGGTCACTGAGTTCCACTTCAGTTCCATTGAAATTCAACTTGCTCTTGACTACCAAGACCTCGCCGTCCCACTTGGTGACTGACTTCAACTCATTCCCTCGCATCTCACTCTTCGTCTCTTTGCCGTCCGTGGCCAGATTCATGATGGCCTTCCATTCGCCTCGTTCGGAAGCCTGCGTCTCTTCGATTTTGAGAGTCGGCTCCTTGTGATCAATCACCCTAGTGTACTTATCGGGGCTCGGAAACGGGCCAAAAGTACTCTTCGTGACGTTCGCTTTCCAGGAACCGGAGAAATCTGGCGCCGACCAAGCACCAAGGGCACCGACAAGCAAAGCAAATGCGAGCTTCATGCCCAAAGTATATCGCAACCAGCCTTCAAGCTTTCGTCGTGAGTACCGATAAGTCCCCTATAAAATGCCCACCAACCTCGAAAATTGGACGTCTGTGATGGCTGGTTGTGCTATCAGTGTCGCGCGCCAACTAGACAGTTGGATCGGGCTCTCGCATCCGCCCGACCTCTTCGAATACCTAACGAGAACCATCCAGCAGGGGCCCAGCGAACAGGCGGACTTTCTCGTCGAAGGACACGTCATTTCCCGCACCTTGTTGGATCCGGACGCTTTGTCTGTCGAGCAGGCGAAAGTCCTGATGGGCCTCACGATGGCCCAGGACTCCTCGTACGACACCAAGCTTTTACAGCGACTGCTCTCCGGTCGCGCTTGGCCTGCCGAGGTCCCGGTCGCCGAGGTCCAACGTTGCCTGGAACTCGTGGAGGACACGCCAGACCCCAATCGCATCTCCGTGACGCTGTTGAAGTTCGCGCGCCACCCGGATGTCCGTGTCCAGGCCCAAGCCGCCAAAATCCTTGGCCGGTACATGCAGAACGTCTCCAAGATCGAAGAGCTATACCTCAATCCCAACGAACGGGTCCGAGCCAATCTCATCGAAGGCATCGCCCGTCGCGTCGATCCGGAAATCCTCATGCCGCTGGTCGAACAAGCCGCCAAAGAGCCATCAAGCCGGGTCTCCACGATGGCGCTCGCCATCCTCGCCCGCCGCGGCCACAAAATGAGTCAAACCCTGCTCGCCATGCGACGCCGGTCAAAAGAAGACAGCATCAGTTGGGCCGCAAACTTCGCGCACGAAGCCTTCGTGCGGCCCTTCCAAACAGGAGACTTGGGCGCTCTAGCGACGGCCCTTGCCCGGTCCAACAGCGGGGACAGTCCGCAACCGGCTGTGATGTCGGCTGTAGCCAAAGTAGATGGCCAAGCCGAGTCCCATCCAGACGAAGAGTCGTAGCCAGTTCGACCAGCCCAGCCCCGCCATCAGCGCCAAATTCACAAGCACTCCCATCACGGGAACCAGGGGCACCCAAGGCGTCTTGAACGGACGCGGCAAGTCCGGATGCGTCTTCCGCATGACCAGAATCCCGCCGCATACCAGCACAAACGCGAACAGCGTCCCAATCGACGTCATCTCGCCTACCACCGAAATCGGGGCAAACGCGCTAAACAAGCTCACAAAGACCATAAACAGCAGATTGCTCCGCCACGGCGTCTGCCACTTCGGATGAATGTCGCTGAACAGTTTGGGCAACAGCCCGTCCCGGGACATCGAATAGAACACCCGGCTCTGGCCTAACAACATCACGAGAATTACCGACGTCAATCCCGCCAGCACCGCCAGCTTCATCGTAATCGCCAGCCACGTGTACGGCATCTTGTTCAGCGCCAGCGTCAACGGGCTCGGTACGTTCAGCTCTTTGTAGTTCACAATGCCCGTCAACACGTGGGCGTAGAGAATAAACAAAATCGTACAGATAATCAGCGAGCCGATAATTCCAATCGGCATGTCCCGCTTCGGATTCTTGGCCTCCTGCGCGGCCGTCGAAACCGCATCAAACCCGATGTAGGCGAAGAAGATCACTCCCGCCGCTCTCAAAATCCCGGTGTAGCCAAAACGGCTCGGGCCTTCGTTGGCCGGAATGTAGTTCGCGTGATTCGCGGGGTCGACAAACGACCAGCCGATCGCAATGAACACGACCACCACCGCCACCTTCAGAACCACGATTACCGCATTCGCCCGGGCTGATTCCTGAATCCCGCGCATCAACAAAATCGAAATCGCGCAAACAATCAAGACCGCCGGGAGGTTGATAAAGCCCGTTGCCATCGAACCATCCGGCATCTTCACCGCTTCAAACGGACCCGCCAATATTTGTGCCGGCAAGTTGATTCCCAAGTTGTGGAACAACGATACCAACGTCCCGCTCCACCCGACCGCCACCGTCGCCGCTCCTACCGCATACTCCAGAACCAAGTCCCATCCGATGATCCAGGCCAGCAACTCGCCCATCGTCGCGTAGGCATACGTGTACGCCGACCCCGCAATCGGAATCATCGTCGCAAACTCGCTATAGCAAAGCCCCGCAAAGGCGCATCCAATGGCCGCCGCGATAAAGGCCAGCGTAATCGCCGGGCCCGCATGTTCGGCCGCCGCCACGCCCGTAAGCGTAAAGATGCCCGCTCCGATAATGGCACCTATCCCCAGCGCCACCAGTTGTGTCGCCGAAAGCGTACGCTTCAGCTGATGCTCGCCACTCTCTGATTCTTCAATGATCCGCGAAAGCGGCTTAACTGCGAAAAGACTCATGCCTTGACCTTCCCTTTTGTCCACCAAAAATAAACCGGAATGCCAAGCAGAACGATGATCAGCCCGGGCCACGTAAAGCTTGGTTTATAGAGCAATAACAATAGTTCAATGCCGCTAGCGAGCACAATATACAACGCCGGCAGCACCGGATAGCCAAACGCCTTGTAGGGTCTCTCCGCATCGGGGCGCGTTCGGCGCAGGACGAAGATCCCTACAATCGTCAGAATGTAGAAAAGCAAAACAGCGAATATAACATAGTCGAGCAGTTCACTATAACTGCCCGTCAGCGTTAAGCCACAGGCCCACAAGCACTGAATCCACAGTGAGGTCACCGGCGCCTGGGTCTTTGGATCCAGTCGAGCCGCCTGCTTGAAGAATAAATCGTCTAGCGCCATGGCGTAGTAAACGCGCGCCCCGGCCAGCGTCAGCCCGTTCGCGCAGCCAAAGGTCGATACCATGATCGCCGCCGCCATCAGCTGGACCGCCACCGGCCCCAGAATCGCACTCGCCGCCGCCGTACCTACCCGATCCTGCGCCGCATTCTGAATCTGCTCGAACGGCAGCACCAGCAGATAAGCGTAGTTGGCTAACAGATAAAGCACCGAAACCAGCCCCACCCCCAGCAACAACGAAAGCGGCACATTTCTTTTCGGGTTCCGCGTCTCTCCTGCCGTAAACGTCACGTTGTTCCAGGAGTCGGCCGAGAACAGCGAACCCACCAGCGCTACGCCCAACACCCGCACCGCCGTCAGCCCATCGAATCCCCCCGCCCAAAAGTTGTCCCCAAAGTTCCGCGTCACCGCCACATCATTCCGTCCCACCAGAATCGCCGCGCCGATCAAACCCACCAGCGCCCCGGTCTTGGCTACCGTAAAAACGTTCTGCACCAGCGCCCCGGTCCGCAACCCCCGCGTGTTCAGCCAGGTCAAAAAAACGATCAGCACAATCGCCACCGTCTTCTGCGGCACATCGGGAACAAACACCCCCAGGAATTTTGCAAACGCCACGGCCACCGCGGCAATCGTTCCCGTCTGGATCACCGTGAAAAACGTCCAACCGTAGAGGAATCCGTACATCGGCCCGAAAGCCTCGCGCAGGTAAACGTACTGGCCACCGGCCTTTGGCATCATCGCGGCGAGTTCGCCGTAGCTCAACGCCGCGATCAGCGTCAACAGCGCCGTCACCACCCAAGCCATCAACATCATCCCCGGTGAGCCCACCTGTCGCCCTATGTCGGCAGCCACAATGAACACCCCGGATCCAATCATCGATCCCATCACGATCGTGGTGGCATCGAACAAACCTAAACTCTGTTTTTGGTCTTTCATCGGTTGGTTACCCTCTAGTATGTAGGACCCCTGCAAAGTTGTGTAAACCACGAAATCAGCGGGACTCGGCGCACATCACACGGCGCAGAGGGCTACACGCCATGAAGAAAACACTCCTGATGCTGGTCGGATGCACCGCTCTAGCCATGGCCGCCGAACTGGCGACGGTTCACCCTCCGTTTGCCACGCAGGTCGGGCAAAATTGCTCCCCGCCGGGGAATATACCGTCCGCACCCTGGACGACGGGGGATCATCCATCGTGAGCGCCCTGGTTGGGGCCAACGGCGTTCACGCCGCCGTACCCGCCAAGCGAGTGCCGCAGACCGGACCCGGCAGCGCTGACCTCAAGTTCGTCCGCTCACCCAGCGGCCTGAAGCTGAGCCATATCTTCGTCGCCGACCAGTCTTACTTCTACGAACTGATGCCCTAGCGCGGCCGGATAACATCCCGAACGTCGCTCCTGGCTTTGTCCAACAACGCCAGGGGCCCAAACTCTATCGCCCCGTGACGTATAACCCCACTTCCGGCATGAACAAATGATCCCTCGTTAACGCAGTCGCCGGATCCACTCCCGCGCCTTCTGTTCCATATCCCCACCCCGCAACGCGCCAATCACGGCCACCGACTGCGCCCCCGCCTCAATCACCGCGGTCGCACTGTCCAAAGTGATGCCGCCAATCGCCACCAACGGCCGCGTCGACAATCTCGCGACCTCCCGCAACCCCTCCAGCCCCACCACCGGATCCGGGTTCTCCTTCGACGCCGTCGCAAAAATCGGCCCCAGCGCGTGGTAGTCCACCGGCTCCTCATTCGCGGCCCGCATCTGCTCGTGGTTATGCGTCGAATAGCCAATCATCCCCACCAACCGGCGTGCCGCGGCGGGCGGTAAATCCTCCTGCCCCAAATGCAGCCCCGCTCCCAGTAGCGCCGCCACGTCCGCCCGGTCGTTCACGACGAACGTCACGTCCCGGCACAGCTCCGCAATCGCCGCTGCCGTCGCAAACGCCTCTCGCGTCAATAGCCCCTTATGACGCCATTGCACGATCTCGGCCCCGGCGTCTAAAACCGCCCGCGCCCCCGCCACCGAATCCACAATCGGATAAAAACGCGGCAATTTCATGGCTTCAAGTGCTTATCGAAGAATCGAGCCGCCCGGCCGAACGAATCGATCAGCGTCTCATCCCGCACAAACCCGTGGTCCTCTTGCGGGTAGAAAATCTCCTCAAACGGCTTGCGTTCCCGAATCAGCTTCTCGGTCAACTGCACCGCGTCCTGGAACAGAACGTTCGAATCCCCCATCCCGTGCACAATCTGCAGATGATCCGTCAATCCGCTCGTAAACGTAATCGGCGAACTCCGCCGATACGCTTCCGGATGCGCCGCCGGCGTCGATAGCCTCTCCTGCGTGTAGCCCGGGTTGTAATTCTCCCAATCGTTCACCGCCGCCCACGCGCTCCCGGCCTTAAACGTCCCCGGCGATAGAAACAGCGCCATGTTCGTCATAAACCCGCCATAGCTCACGCCCCAGATCCCCAGCCGCTGCATGTCGACACTCCCCCGCTTCTTCAAATAGTCTACCGCCCCCAAAACATCGTCCAGGTCCGGCCCGCCCATATGCAGGTACACCCCCGTCCGCCAATCCCGGCCATATCCTGAGGAACCGCGATAATCCAGGTCCATCACCACGTAGCCAGAGTTTGCCAAGTACGCATTGAACACATACCGCAGCTCCTGATACGAACCCCACTGCTGCAGAATCGACGAAGCGATCCCCGCCCCGTGAATGAAGAAAACGCACGGATATTGCTTATCCCGCGAGTACCCCGGCGGCAGCAGCAGCTTCGCCTTCACGGGAGCCTGGTCGCCCCGGGAAGGGAACTCGACAAACTCCGTCTTCGGCCAATCGTAGCTGGCAAACTCGGGCCGCGGCGAAGTCGTCACCCGATCCTCACCCACCCATAAATCCCAAGGTGCCTGCAGATTCGCGTGCAAGATTGCCAAATACTTCCCGTCCTCGCTCATTGTGCCGACGTTCAAGCCCGCCTTGCTCGTCAGCTTTCGCTTGCCTCCGCCATTGGCCCCAATTCGGAACATCTGCCGCTGGTTCGTCCCGTCCTCGGTCGAACTGTAAACGATATCCTCGCCCACCCACTGCGGCGGGTACCCCCACCGCTCCGTATCCAGTTCCCACTTTCCCTTCGTCAATTGCACCGGCGCTCCACCCGTCGCGGCCACCTTCCACAGATGAATAAACCCGTCCCGATCACTTGCCACCAGTAGCCACTTCGAGTCCGGCGACCACCCCTCAAACTCCGCACTCACCCATCGGTCGTCCTTGTCCTCAAACACCATCTTGCCTTTCCCGGTCTTCGCACTCAGCACCCAAACTTGCCTCGTATGCTGGTCCCCCGCCGTCGCCCGCACGAGCACCGACTGGCTATCCGGTGCCCATTCCGGCATGCCAAAGCTCGCCTTCTGCCCTGCAAATGCGTCTTCCAACTGCACCGGCTTACCCCCCGTGCTGCTCACTATCCACCGCGTCGATACCCCGCCGTCATCGCCCGCCGCGCCCCGCGGAAACGACCGCGTCGTTGCAAACTGGCCCGAGTAGTTCGTCAAAACCTGTGTCCGCACCGCGCCCGGTGTCGACGTCACGTACGCGATCCGCGCTCCATCCGGAGACCACACCGCCGCGCCCGTCGGCCCTTCGGTCACCTGAGTAATCATCCCCGTCTGCAGGTTCTGCGTAAACAACTCCCCGCCCCGTTTAAACATTAGCCTGGTGCCGTCGGGCGAAAACGCGGGATCGGTCTCCGGAGTCTTCGTCTGCGTCAACCGGCTCACTTTCGTTCCGTCGGTCGCCGCCACGTACAGGTCCCCCCGCCAAACAAGCGCCACCCGCGTCCCGTCTCCGGAAACGCTAAACTGCGCTAACCCCGCCTCCGGCATCCGGTTCGCCTTCAGCCGTTCGTCTTTCTCGTCCGGTAACGGATTGAACTCGTCCTGAGTAAACTCCAGTTGCGTCACCCGTACCCGCTTCTTCGTCGCCGCGTGCCAGGCGTAAAGGTCCATAAATCGCCGCCCCTGTTCGTTCCACAGGAAGACGAGCACCGGCTTCTTCTCCGCCCACCGCAGCCGCTCCGGCGCCGTGCCCCACGCAAACGGCCGCGTGTACAACTTCTCGAGCGACCACCCCGCTCCCCAGGCGCTCAAGGCCAAGCCCAAGCCAATCAGATACCGATGCATTGATTTTCAGGCTACAGCATTCGCTTACGATAGAGGAATGGATCGTCGCGGTTTCCTTTGGACCCTCCCCTCTTCTGCCTGCGCTTTTGGCGTTCACCAACGCGTTCCGCCGTTCTCCGGGCGAACCATCACGGGTGAAAAATTCGACACCGGTTCCCTTAAAGGCAAGCCCGTTCTCATCCAGTTCTGGACCACCTGGTGCGGCTATTGCCGACGCGAACAACCGGCCCTCGAAACCATCCATAAGGAATACGCCCCCGGAAGGTTAACGATGTTAGCCATCAACGTCAACGAGAGCCGGGAGAAGGTGCAGGAGTTTCTGGCCAAGTCCCCTCGCTCGCCGAAGGTCGTCCTCACGCAAGATACTGACCTCGTTCGCCTGGTCGACCCCAAGGGCTTCCCGGTCTATATCCTGCTCGGTAAAGATGGACTCCTCGAACATCGGCAGGACGGTGCCGGCGGCACCCTCGCCCTGCGGCAAATGCTGCTCGAAGTTGGCCTCGGAGACGGGTAAGCTTATCCCAACTCTTCCGGCAGAAGCTCAATATTCTTCTCGCCCGCCAGCTTCTTTTCCACGTAATTCTTCATCCACGCTTCCCAACTCTTCCCCGCCGCCGTGTCGCGTCCGGTAAACTGGAGGGTTCCCACGTCCGAATACGGCACCGCGATCTTCTGGTTCCCGTCCTTGGGGAACAACCGAACATAGCTCGCTTCCAGCGTAGGGCCCGTCCAGCGATCAAAAATATAGCCCTCGATCAAGCTCCCGTCCCGCCGCATAATCGTCACATCGCCCCGGTAGTCAAACGCCTTCTCCAGCGCCTCCAATACCTCCGTCTCGCTCACCATCTGGTAAGCCGCACCCTGCAGATCCTCTTTGCTCACTGCTTCACCCCGCTCTTCTTCCCTTCCAGTTGCACGAGCTGATTCGGCATAAACAACGGCCGCGCCGGCTCCTTCAAAATCTCCAGCGCCTCCGGGTCCGGATGCCGATCAAAGAACATCGACCGCCCGCTCTCCCACAGCCCCCGCAGCGACCCAAACGTGAAGTCCACCGCCGATGCCTCGTAGCCGCTATGCACCATGCAATTAGCGCACTTCGGGTTGCCGCTCTCCGTCCCGTACTTGTCCCACTCCACCGACGACATCAGCTCCGCAAACGTCTCCGCATAGCCGTCCTGCAGCAAGTAGCAAGGCTTCTGCCAACCGAACAAACTATACGTCGGCATGCCCCAAGGCGTGCAGTGATACTCCTGCTTGCCCATCAGAAATTCCAGGAACAACGGCGACATGTTGAACTTCCACTTCGCCTTCCGATTCGAAAGAATCGCCCGGAACAAGCGCCGCGTCCGCTCCCGTCCCAGAAAGCTCTTTTGGTCTGGCGCCTTGTCGTATGAGTACCCCGGCGACACCATCATTCCTTCCACGCCCAGGTCCATCATGTCGTCGAAAAACTGTCGAACGCCGTTCGGGTCCGCCCCGTCAAACAGCGTCGTGTTCGTCGTGACACGGAACCCCCGTTCCAGCGCGGCCTTGATCCCCTCGTACGCCAAATCGTACCCGCCCTCTTTACACACCGAAAGGTCGTGATGCTCCCGATCCCCGTCCATATGCACCGAAAAACTCAGGTACGTCGACGGCGTAAACAGGTGCAGCTTTTCTTTCAAAAGCAGCGCGTTCGTACACAGGTAAATGTACTTCTTCCGCTCCACCAGGCCCGCCACCAACTCCCCAATCTCCGGGTGCATCAACGGCTCCCCACCCGGAATCGAAACCATCGGCGCCCCGCATTCATCCACCGCCCGCAAAGCATCCGCCACCGGCATGTTCTTTTTCAGAATATGCGCCGGGTATTGAATCTTCCCGCACCCCGCGCAAGCCAGGTTGCAGCGAAACAACGGCTCCAGCATCAGCACCAGCGGATACTGCTTCCGTCCCGACAGTTTCTGCTTCAGCACGTAGCTGGCGACGGTCCACATTTGTGAGATTGGTACTGGCATGCTAAAAGGTTTCCGAAAAACGAAGCCCTATTCGCTTTTACCATTTCCCGCGTGCTACTGTCAAAAAATGCGTCGCACCCCCGTTCAGGAACGCAGCCTCGATACCATCCAGCAGATCTACGCCGGCACCTCCGCCCTGCTCGCCGAGATGCCCCTCGAACACATCACCACCAGCCGCATCGCCGAAGCCGCCGGCATCTCCGTCGGTGCCCTCTACCGCTTCTTCCCCGACAAGCAATCCATCATCGATTCCATCGCCGTCCGCCACATGGACGATTTCCGCGCCCGCCTCCAAGCGGTTCTCCTGAAGTCTCTCCTCGCCGACGGCCCCAAGTTCCTCGGCCTTGTCGTCGACGCCTACGTCGCCTTCCTCGATGAGCGGCCCGACTTCCGCGCCATCGCCTTCGGCCAGCACATCAGCGCCTCCACCAAGCAGCTCCAAACCGCCGCCGGTGCCGGCCCCGGCGGCCTCGTCCGCCTCTTCATGGTCAAGTGGCTCGGCGTCAAAAGCTCCGTCTCGCTCGATCTCAAACTCAGCATCGCCACCGAAGCCGGCGAACGCCTCATCGCCTACGCTTACACCCAGCCCACCAAAAACGAACGCGACCAGGTCCTTACCGAGATGAAGCAGCTTCTATCGGGCTACCTGTTTTCTTAACCGCGAACTTCATCCCGCTCCACTCCGCATCCACCGCGCAAATCTTGTAGTCGACGAGCCCCGCCGCCAGCCCGCCCAGCCGCACGTGGTTCTGGTTGAAATCCCCACCCTTGCGAAAGATCACCCACGGCGTCTTCCCCACCGGAAACCACTCCAGCTCCCGCTTCTCCCGCACGAACCAAAACAGCATCTCCCCCCGCTTGCCGATCTCGACCTCGCCCAATAGCTCCGCAAACCCCGCCGGTGCCTCCCCCTGAAACACCACCTTCATCCCGTCTTTCACCCCTAACTTCTTCGCCACCGGCGTCCCGACGTAGCGTTCCATGTGTCCCACCACTGCCGCCGTCCCTGGCTTCGCCCCCGGCAACACGGTCCCCACATCCTCCCAAGCGCAATACACCGCGTCTGGCAACTCCTGCTTCACCCGAGCCACCTTCTCCGCCGCCCCGCCCGCGAACACCAGCGCCATCCCCCGGGTCGCCTTTCCCTGGCGCAACCGCACGCCCACCTCCCGCCCTTGTGCAGGCAGCCGGTTCAAATCGATCAGCACCACCGTCGCCCCGCTGCCCGCGAACTGCGTTACCAAACTCCCTGTGTTCACCGGCCCCGCCTCCACCGTGAATCCCAAACTCCGCAGCCAATCCGCCTTTTCCGCCGCCTCCCCCTCGTTCCAGCAGACCAGTCGGACCATCGGCTACTTCGCCCTCTTCACGAGCTTAACTTCGAACACCTTTGGCCAAAGCTTTCCGGTCACGAACAACCGCTTCCCCACCGAATCATAGGCGATCCCATTCATCACGTCCGTCCCCGCCCGCTCCCCTGCCGTCAACAATCCGGATAGATCCACCGACCCCGTCACGCGCCCATCCAGCGGGTTCACTTTCACGATTCGATCCGTCTGCCAAACATTGGCCAGAATCTCCCCCTCTACCCATTCCAACTCATTCAAATCCCGCACCGGCCGCCCATTCTCGCGTACTTTGATCCGCCGCAACTCCGCCAGCGTGTTCCCGTCCAGAATTCGAATCTCGTCCGTCCCGTCGCTGAAGTAAAGGTTCTTCCCGTCCGTCGTCAGCCCCCATCCTTCGCCCTTATAAGAAAACTGCTTCTGCAGCTTGAAATCCTTCAATCCCCAAACGAAGCCAACTTCCGACTGCCAAGTGATCTGCACAATCCGATCCCCGATAATCGAAATCCCTTCCCCGAAGTACTGTGCCGGCAGCGAAAGCTTCTGCAGCACCACCCCCGTCTCCAGCTTCACCTTCCGCAGCGTCGACCGCCCCTGCAAGCCCGTTCCCTCATAGAGAAAGCCGTCTTTGAACTGCAACCCCTGCGTGAACGCCTCCCGGTCATGCGGGTAGGTCTTGACGACCTGATAGCCCCACTGACCCCACAGCGAACTCGCCACCAGCAATAATCCAAAAAGTCGCATGCGATCGTTAGCTTAGCAAGCCCAACCCTTCCCCGGCAGTGCTACCGCCAGAACTGTTCTGGTGCCATCGGAAGCATCGAGCCATGCCGAACATGGAGCACCAAAACCGAGTTGCCGGAGATCGCAAACAGTATCCGGTACCCCCCCCGATTGCCGCCGCCGTAAAACAACTCTAAAATCGGCTCTTCGAGCGCTTGAGACTCGGGTGCCACGGGAGCGCGCTCCGGATGGTTTCCTAATGACCTGATTTTCTACTGAAGGCCAGTCAGCCAAACCCGCGCGACTTGCGGAGAGCCTTGAGTCCGTAAATATCGGTTCGCCGTTCGTAAATCTTCGAGTGCTGCCGGCGAAACAATTATTCGATACTTCATCGCCGCCGCGGTTATGCCTCACTCTCGAGGTCCACAAATGCCTCATCCACAGAAAGGCCCATTCCCTTTCTGGCTTGCTCCAAACCGAGGCGGATTCGGGATACCGAGTCAAGATATGCCGCGACATCGCGATAGGATGCGGCGTCAAGCACAACCGCTTCTGCCTTCCCGTTAACCGTCAAGACAAGCGGCCTGCCTGATTTGCGCATGTTCTTAAGCAGGCCTGTCGAATTGCGCTTGAAGGCAGTCATCGAATGAATATCCTGAACTACATCAATCATTGCAGTTACTCCTAAAGCATCATTCTGGCATCACAAATCATGCTGCAGCTCCTCCCCTTCCATCGCACCCCGACTTCTAGTAGCATGTAGGGCACCGCTCCACACACAGGACCCATCCATGGAAATCTCACCCGACCGCCGACAATTCGCCAAAGCCGCCTTCGCCGGAGCCGTCGCCGCGGCCGCCCCCGCCACCGCCACCGCCGCTCCCCTCATCCCTATCCCTCCGGGACTCAAGATCGGCGTCAGCGCCGGCCAACCCACCCCGGAGCACATGCACTTCCTCAAGGAGCTTGGCGTCACCTGGCTCAGCCTCGCCGTCAACCCCAAAGCCGCCACCGGCGAAGACTTCATTGCCCAACGAAAACTTTGGGAAGCCGCCGGCTTCAAGGTCTACAACATCGGCAGCGGAGCCGGCCCCAGCGGCAGCCTCCACAACATGCCCGAGGTCACCCTCAACCTCCCCGGCCGCGACCAGCGCATCGAAGAATACCTAAACTACATCCGCTACCTCGGCAAAGCCGGCGTCCCATACTCCACCTACGCCCACATGGGCAACGGCATTTGGTCCAGCGGCCGCATCACGAGCCCCCGCGGCTACAGCGCCCGCGACGGCGATTCCACCAGCCCCAACTGGAAAGGGAGCTGGGCCGGCAAAACGTACAGCGAACCCCTTTCCCACGGTCGCGTTTACACCGAGCAGGAGATCTGGGAAAACTACACCTACTTCATCAAGAAGGTGGTCCCCGTCGCCGAACAAGCCGGCGTCCGTATCGGCATCCACCCGGACGACCCGCCCAAGCGCATGCTCGCCGGCGTCCCCCGCTGCATCTTCAGCAACTTCGAAGGCTACAAGAAGGCGATCGAAATCGCCAACAGCCCCAACATCGGCGTCTGCTTCTGCGTCGGCTCCTGGCTCGAAGGCGGCTCTTCCACCGGCAAGGATCCCGTCGAAGCCATCAAGCACTTCGCCAGCAAAAAGAAGCTTTTCAAAATCCACTTCCGCAACGTCAGCGCCCCGCTGCCCCACTTCACGGAAACGTTAATCGACGATGGCTACTACGACATGAGCAAGATCATGCAAGCTCTCGTCGACGTCGACTTCGACGGCATCGTGATCCCGGATCACATCCCTGCCCTCGGGGTCGTCGCCGGTGCCGAACCCGCCCCTGGCCAGTATCGTCCCAGTGTCGGCTTGTCCTATCTCCTCGGCAGTATGAACGCCATGTACAAAGCCGCCCAAAACCACAAACGCAAAGCCTAGCCGCCATTTCTCACCAGCACTCAGCTTTACCGCAAAAGTGGCATTTGGGCCACTTTTGCCCGAAAACGGAGAGCGCTCTCTCGTCTGGGTGAACGGAAGTCGCTTCGGCGGCCCGGAAACCTCGTGGCGGGGCTCTAATCGCTCGCCAATGCCCCCCTTTCAGGCAAGGCTCCGCCCGCCGGACCCCCTCCGGCCGCCCTTCAGTAGCGCGGTCGAGCCCCCGCATGCCAAAACACCGCCTGCAAGGGGAACGCCTCTGATAAATGCACCCACACCCGCCGCACCGTAATCTTCACTTGCGCACCAATCTTCAGCAGCCGAGAACGAACCGTCACCGCCTGCGACCGCGCCATCTCTGTCCCCGCCAATCCGATCCGCCGCATCGCGCTGATCAACACATACGCCATCCCCGCCAAGTACACCCGTAACTGATTGGCACCCCTCGTTTCCGCGCTCCCCCGGTCCGCAAACAGCGACAGCTGCTCTTTGATCCGATTCTCCATTTCCCCTCGCGCACAATACAAATCCTCGTACAGAGCCCGCGCGTCCCACTCCTTCTCCGGCAACGAGCTCACCACATACCGCGGATTCTCCTTCCCGCATAACGCTTCGGCCTTGCCGACCACGTGCCGCTCGCGGCTGCTGCTTCCCGTCAACGTCTGCTACCGCAATTCCGCAAAAGCGGTTCTTCGCTGTTTGCCGTGGGTAGAATCGCCGGTCAAAATTGGCCAGCGAGGGGCGAGTCAGCGTACTTGGCCCCGAAGTCGGCCGTGGAAATGACGGGCGGTAGAAAGCGAGAAAAACCAAAACCAGGTTTTCACTCTCTTCCCACCGTCCTTGGAAATCGCCCAAAGGCCCGATTTCCACATTCCCACCGCCGCGACGGCGATGCTGCCGCTTCCCTGTTCAATCCCGAACAGGAACACCGCACACTCCGAGCTCCCTAGATTCCAGCCGG